>Ga0209755_10000238_pt1 | contig 107926 bp, 108 predicted proteins | sample TergutCo191P1_FD_187301 | JGI IMG/M metagenome (GOLD analysis project Ga0209755, IMG submission 187301) | Cornitermes sp. P1 segment gut microbial communities from Petit-Saut dam, French Guiana - Co191P1 (SPAdes) (version 2) | ecosystem: Host-associated > Arthropoda: Insects > Digestive...
GCATTCGGTTGTTGCTTTGGTTTTTTGTTAGCATTCGCTCTCCGCCTTGGGCTTTGGTTTGTTTCTTTATTATACCAAAAACCCCGTCCATCCGGGCAAATGGACGGGGTTTGTCTTCAAACTGAAAGGAACTGTCTAGGACAGTTCCTTTTTTGTTCGCTGTACGCGTCCTAGCGTCTAAAAACTACCCTCACCGCTATTACGTTTCCTGCGTTTCAACCGCAGGCGGCTCTTTGCGCTTTTTATTCCACGCTACAAACATGCGGATATAGTATAGACCGTTCGACCCGATGGCAAGCGCAGCAATAATAACGGCAATGGCGTTGATGAAGTAAACATGGTTGTAAATATTAAACATGCGGTTTACCACAAAGCTAAGGCGCATCACGTTTTGCCCTTTTAACACGTTACCAATGGTTAAACCCACCAGCGTTGCGGCAATACACCATTCTACAAAGTAGTTTGTAATTTCCACCTGCATAACGTGTACAAATAAAATGGTAGAAAGGATAATCAGCGTACTAAAAATGACAGCGGCAACATTGTAGTACTTGCGCGGAACGTGAATGCCGCGCTTTACACGCCAGTCGAAGAACCAGAATACATAATTACGCACCGAAGCCTGTAAGAACAGGGACGCAAGCGTCCAGTTGCCCAAAGGCGCGGCAGAAAGGGCGAGGAAAAACGTACCAAAGCCCAGTAAAAGCATAACGTTCAGTTTTTCTTTACACTGGAAAGACCATACCATAAAAACCAATGCGATAAACGCAAACACTTGGCTAACAATCCAGATGGGGTTTTCAATAGAAGGGGGGACAAAAGTGGGCTGGTAGCTGTGCGCCACTTCGCAGAAAACATAATCGTAATACCCGTTTACGATACGGTCAAACGCATTGACAAAGAAGTCGATAACACCTCTCATAGTATGTAACCTCCTGCAGGTTAGTGTAATTGCGCACATCATATAGCATATTGGGAAATGTTGCAAGCATTGGCTGTAGCATTTTTCCAATCCATGTATTATAATCCTGCAAAGATTTTAAAAGCCATATAAACGAAGAGCAGGTGCATCTATGCGCAAGCGTGTTTTGTTTATCGTCCCCGCGCTAACAATAATTTGGGTTATCCTTGCAGAGGATATTTCCGTAATTGGTGTGCTGGTGGGGCTTTTTGTAAGCATCGGGGTCGTGTACGTAACGTCGGAATTTTTGCCCCCCCAGCGCATTACAAACATTGATTTTAAACGGCTCGTCACGTTTCCCCTGTATTTAATAGGGCAAATTTATGTGGCGGGCTTTCATATAATGTGGACGGTGGTGCGCGGCGCAAAGGTGAACATCGTTACCGTAAAAACGGAAATTAAATCGGAAGCCCTGCGCGTAGTATTGGTCGATTCGATAACCCTAACGCCCGGCTCAATTCTGCTGGATTTGGACGATGATAAAGTAACCCTTCTATGGATTCGCGGGAAGGACACCCCCCCGGACCCCGCAATAGCGGACGAGCAGCTCAAAAAAAAGCTGGAGCGTCGCCTATTAAAAGCACAAACAGAGGACGTGTAAAATGATACTTTTTTGGATACTTGTCGGCTTGCTGACGCTATACATAATCCGCGCTGTGATAGGACCAACCATTTGGGATAGGCTGCTTGGGCTTAATTTAATTGCCAGCAAGGTGATTATACTAATCATTGTAGTGTCCTCTATTTATGATATGGCATATTTGCTGGACTTTGCGATTATTTACGCCCTTTCCGGGTTTATCGGCATCATTTTTCTTGCGCTTTTCCTCTCAAAAAGCCGCCTTGGGCGCAGAAGGGGGAAAAAAGATGGGCATTGAAAATGTATGGCAGTTTATCGGCAACATTATCATCGGTTTCGGCGTGTTTTGTATGTTTTTTGGCGCGGTATCGCTGTTTGCGCTAAAGGACTTTTACCCCCGCATTTTAGTTGCGTCCAAAATTGATACGGTGGGCTTGCTTTCCTTTATTATTGGCTTTGCATTTCGGCATGGGGTTAGTTTTTTTACGGGCAAATTGTTTATTCTAATGATAATTATGCTGGTGCTTAACCCATTTGTTGCGCATATCCTCGCAAGTTCTGCCTATAAAAGCGGATACGAGGTGCTGGACGTGGAAGATGAAGAAGAAAACTTAGGGGAAGATGAAAGCCTGGGCGAAAATGAGGAGGCAACGCCATGACCTACGGGTTGCTTATTTTATGGCTGTTAAGCGGCTTAGCCATTGTTTTTGAAAACCGAACATATCGGTTAATTATCTATTTTAGTATCTTTTCACTGATAACATCGGTAGCGTATTTCCTGCTTGGCTCGCCCGATGTCGCCATGGCAGAAGCCGCAATAGCGGCGTTTTCCACCATTTTCTTTGTCATATGTATTGAAAAATATTACAGCCACCGCGAAAATGTAACCCAAGACCGCATTAGACGGGAGCCGCTTCTGCGAAGGGTAGGGGGTGTTTTGCCCGCGTTGTTGCTATGCATTGGGCTTTTTGTGCTGGTTGTAATACACATACCCGAAGCGGAAGCAATGTATTACTTAAAATACGAATATTTACAGCGCTTCATGCATGAAATAGGCGGCGAAAACGCCGTAACCGCTATTTACCTAGGCTACCGCGTGTATGATACGCTCTTCGAAGCGCTTATTCTCGTTATTGCTGTGGTTGCGGTTTCGCATATGTCCTACTTCGAAGCGATAAAGGTAGCGGAAGGTACACACAGCGAAATAGAAACGTCGCGCGTTGCGGCGCTTTCCTTGCGTATTATTTGCCCCATTATTCTGGTTTTTGGCATTTATTTAATTTTAAACGGGCATATTTCTGCGGGCGGGGGCTTCCAAGGCGGGCTTGCGCTGGCGACATTCTTTATCTGCCGTTACATGGTGTACGACATCTACGATATTTCCGTAGAAAAAGTGCTGCACTGGGAAGAAATGATTTTTCTGGGCATTATTATTGTCACGGTTATTGCGGTTTTCCTTGGTGTGGGAAATATTATTCCCGCGGCGATTTTACCCTTCTACCAAGGCGCGTATTTAATTGTGATGAATTTCTTGATTGGGTTAAAGGTAGCGTGCGGGTTTTTCTTCCTGTTCTACCGTTATATAACCATCGAAAGGCGGTGAAAGAGTGGGCATTTTTAACGTAGAAAATATAGAAATATTTTCATTAATATTATTTTTTATTTCATTTTTTGGACTAATTACGAGTAAAAATGTAATCAAATCCATCATTTTTGTAATGCTTATTCAAACCTCGGTTATCATGTTTTGGCTAAAGCTGGGCATTGAAGGCAACCCAACCCCCATTCCCCCCATTATTTACGACCCCGTCTTGCTGGAAAACATCGAATATATTGCCGACCCGCTGCCCCAGGCGCTAACCTTAACCGCTATTATAATCGGCTTTGCCGTTATCGCCATTGTAATTACCATGTTTAATACGCTTGACCGCCAATACGGCACCGCCGATTGGAAAAAGCTAGAAGAAGCAGAAGGGAACTAGGAAATTATATGCTTACTTTTTTTGTCATTATTCCCATTTTGCTTGCCGTACTTATTTTCACCTTTTCGGCGAAAACCAAGGCGATAAAAATAATTGCCATTGTGTTTCAATCGGCGTTGTTTGCCGCGTCTTTATATCTGGTAGGCATTACGCGCGAGGCAGACGTAGTCACCTTTGTGGGAAGCGATGATTTATTAGGCATTGTATTACGTGCCAACAGTTTATCCGCCATCTTTGTTTTATTGACAACGTTCATATTCTTGGCGGTGTCTATATACTCGTATTCTTATAGAGACGAACGCGACGCGCGCACATTTTGGTTTTTAATGTTCCTGCTGGAGGCGTCGTTTATCGGGCTTTTCCTTTCGGGGGATTTGTTTAACATCTTTGTACTTATTGAGGTAAGCACGCTTGTTACCGTAATTTTGACAATGTATGACCGCAAAAACCGTAATATTTTTCATGGGAAAGTATTTTTGCTAACCAACCTTGTTTCCATACAATTTTATTTGCTGGGGCTTGGTTATATTTACCGCATCACGGGCGCACTGGACGTAGAGCGGGTAGGGGAGGTACTGGCAACCCTGGATGACCGCAATCTGCTATTGCCCTATGTGCTGATAATGACATCAATTGCTTTCAAAAATACGCTAATCCCCTTCTTTAGCTGGACGCCGAAGGTACGCATTTACCCAAAGTCGCCTACCGTGGTGGCGGCGGTAATGTCGGGCTTGCAGGCGAAAACGTCGCTCTATCTTTTTATCCGCTTTCAAGAAATGTTTGCCCCCATCGCCGCATATGAAATTTTCCTTGCCATTGGCATTGTTACGGGCATCTTTGGTGCAGTAATGGCGATTTGCCAAAAGGATATTAAGATGATTCTCGCGTACCACACCATTTCGCAAATTGGGTTAATTACGGTGGGCATTAGCCTAACCAACGGGTTGTCGCACGTTGGCGGGTTATACCATATTGTAAGCCACGCGATGTTTAAGACCACGCTTTTCCTAAGCGCGGGCATAATTTCGCATTCCTACGGCACGTCCAATGTCTATGAAATACGCGGCGTAATGAAGCGAATGCCCGTCATTGGCATCGCTACGTTGGCTGCTGTGCTTGGCATCACGGGTGCGCCGTTTTTCATTGGAAGCGTGTCCAAATACTTCATTTCCTATGAAGTAACGCCCCTAATCATGGCGGTGACGGTGGCGCTAAGCTTTGGGACGATTATCTCCTTCATCAAATTCTCGTCCATTTTCTTCGGTCATTCGGTCCTTGAGGGCAGTACGCCCAAAGCGGAGCTTTGCAAAACAATCCCCATTGCTATCATGGGTGCGATATGCTTCGTCGGCGGTATTTTCGGCACGCAGCTCATCTACTTCCTGTTGCGCTACAATGTGGAAATTCAATGGTGGAGTTATGTGCAAAAGTCCCTAATTTTCCTCGCAAGCGCGGGCGTCGGCTACCTGTTGTACAACTATGTAATTAAAGGAAACGCCGCACTCGCACGCTTTGGGGAAATGAATTTCTCTTTCAGAAGTATTTGCGCGTCCATGGGGGTTTTTATGGCGTTGTTATTATTGTTGATGGGGCGATAAAAGATGGAACGCATATCCCAAGTGCAAGCGCTAACAAATTCACCCAACCGATAGCAAATCGTTACCGGTTGAAATTATTAAACCAACAAAAAAACCCCGAATCCACGGGGTTTTTCACTGCTTGCAATTTCTAAAACACTTAGTAAAACTAACTTCTTTTATACTCTCCCGCGAGGCGAAATTACACACCCATTCTTAAAATCCCCGGGTCAAAATGCACCAGCAGCATATTCACAATGCCCATTGCCAGCGCAATCAGTAGCACGATGGGCAGTAGTTTTTTAAGAATTGTAGACTCCACGCCCTTCTGGTTAGATGCAAGCGCACCCATGAGTATCAGCGTTGGTCCAATACTTACGGCAACGCCCGCCATCATGGACTGGACAGAAGCCATGACCGCGTTGCTTACGCCAAGCTCGTAGGCAATGGTATTTTGGAATACGCCAAACAATACGTTTGCGTTTGTGTTGTTACCTGTAAGGAAGCTACCCAGCACACCAATAAACGGCGCAAACAACGGATATACGCCGCCTGCAAGGTCTGCCGTTGCGCGGGCGAGTTGTAACGTCATGCCCGAGTCCATCATAATTAAGGACATATTGCCCAGCGCAAGCAGTGCAAGCGTGGCGGGGATACCCTTCTTCACGGTTTTTTGGAACGCGCCCTTCACCACTTCACCCTTTAAAATACCTGCCTTCGCATATACCAGCAATGCCGTTATAGCGGCGGAAAGCAGCAATACCGCAGGGTGGCGGAACACGCGAATGGGGTTGTAATTGGTTACAGGTTCTACAATGTGGGGGGTGTCAAGGTTGCGACCGATAATTGTTTCCGTATTGGTTTCAAAGCCGGGCAAATTAGGACCAAACGACGCGGCGTTGTTTACGCTTGCGGGAATAATCGTAGAGAATAACAGCGCAAGCACAACAATTACGCAGTACGGTAAAATGGCTTGGAAAAGATTTAAATGCTCGCCGCGGTACAGTGATTTTTTCTCTCCTGACTTGGGCGCGCGCAGTTTGTACAAGCCAAACAACGTAAGCAAGCCCACCAGCGCAGGAAGCAGCCCTGCAACGGGGAACGCCGACATAAAGAAAATAACAACAAACTGCACGCCCGTCATTACCAGCGAAACGGGAATTACATAGGACAAGCCTTTTTTAACGCCCTTAAACCCGTCGTAAATGAAGCAAACGCCAATACCTGTGAGCAAATGCGCAACGGTATTAAAGATGAACATTGCATTCGCAAGCTCCTGCGTATTTTCTAATGACGCGGGGCTAAGTCCTTGAATTACGAAGAAAGCCGCACCCAGCGAGCCAAATGTAACCGCCCATGAATGCCCAAGCAACGCCGCCGCAAGGGATTTTACGCCGTTAAAGCCCAGTGCAATAAGTATGGGTGTAACAATTACCGCGGGTACACCAAAGCCCGCCATGCCCTGCAGCAAGCCCGTAAACATCCACGCGAGCAGTAAAAACGCCACAAATTTGTCTTCAACAAAGCGGGAAATATTTTCATTAATAACGGTAATGGCTTTAAAATCATCTACCAAGTGATATAGGAAGATAGCAAGCCACACAATTAATGAAACAAACAGTGCAAGCCATAATGCCTTGCCCACCGCAATGGGCAACCCGTCAATGATGGGTAAACCGAAGAACCCAAGCGCAATAACCAGCGCAATGCCCAGCGAAATTGCCCCCGACCGCGCCACCGTAAACTTGAACACAATCAAGCACAGTAACAAACTGATAATCGGCAGCATAGATAAAATTGTCATCATAAAAGTACCGCTCCCTTTGTGAAATGCATCAATTCCACATGAAATAATTGGCAAAGATATAGCACATCACACAACCAGTGTCAAGTCGAATTGAGTGGTGCATGTAAAAATGCATTGACGAATTTGTAAAGGCATGGTAAACTTTCGAGGAAAATGTCCTTTTCCCATCGACATTTTACATGAGGCAAATCGGTTTGGGGGCTTGTAAATCGTGAAAACTAAACAAGACAACATGGCAAAACGATGGGCAGCATTCTTATTAGCCGCAGTAATGGGGCTCTCGTCTATACTCATTCCCGTGCAAACCGCAGCAGGCGATATGCAATGGGAAGAACACGCTCAAACGCTCGCCGCCTTTGGCGTGCGCTACCATTTCACCGAATTTATGCGTGACCACGCAAATACTCCGCGCCCCAATGCGGAATATGTTATTGAAGCAACCGATTATACACTGGTGGGCGGCATGACCGTTCGCCATTATGATAATTTTGAAGGTATGCCCGGTCTATCCGTATGGACAGACGAAGAAGGTCTGATTGAATGGCAGGTTTATGTCTCGCAGCCGGGTCTTTACAATATGTCGGTTACGTATTTCCCCGTACAGGGGCGCAACTCGGACATTCAGCGTGCTATTTTTATCAACGGTGAACAGCCGTTTTTTGAAGCTAACCCCGTAGAATTCCGCCGTATTTGGGTAAACGCAAGGGAATATTTTCAACGCGACAACCAAGGCAATGACCTGCGCCCGCCGCAAGTAGAACGCCCAAAATGGATTGAATCCATCGTGCAAGACGCAATGGGCACGTATAACGAACCGCTGGCGTTTTATTTCGAAGCAGGGTGGAACACTATAGGCTTCTTTAGCCAGCGCGAGCCTATGTTGATTAGAAGCATTCGCATACACCAGCAACCCATTGTGCTGCCCTATGCGCAGGTGCGCCAAGGTCATGCGGGTTTGCCGCGCCCGAGCGTTGCGCAGGTTGCGCCTATCCGTATTGAAGGGCAATATGCCGTGCGTAAATCGTCCCCAATGCTTGCCCCCCAGTCGGATATGGGCGGTCCCGGGGTATACCCCTACAGCCCGCGGTATATCCGCATTAACCACATTGGCGGCGGCTCATGGAGCGAGCCCGGTTCATGGATTGAATGGGAATTTGAAGTGCCGCAGGACGGTTTATACAAAATCGCCATGAATGTACGGCAAAATTTTAACCGCGGGGCACTGTCGTACCGCCGTATTTCCATCAACGGGGAAGTGCCTTTCTATGAAATGAACGCAGTGCCATTCGACTTCCGCGCAAACTGGCGGGTGGATACGCTGGGCGGGGTAAACGACCCCTATTTGTTCTGGTTACCTGCGGGTGTGCATACGTTACGTATGGAAGCCGTGTTAGGCGACTACGCCCCCCACGTGCGTGAAATTGAAGACATTATAATGAATTTAAATGAAATGTACCGCCAAATCGTAATGATAACGGGGCAAACCCCCGACATTTTTCGCGATTATGAAATTAATCGCCGTTTGCCCCACCTGCGCGATGCAATAATTTACGACCAACGCAGGCTGGAGCGTATTTTTAACGACCTTGACCAAATGACCACAGGGCGCGGCGAGCGTGATGCCGTTATCCGCACGCTTGCACGCTTGCTCAATATCATCGCAGAAGATGTTGAAAATATTCCCCGCCGTCTGCGCGAATTCCGCGAGAATACGGGTGCGCTGGGTACATGGCTTATGCTTGTGCGCTCGCAGGAGCTTGCTGTAGACGCGATTTACATTTTGCCTTACGACGCACCAACCCCCGACAACGGGCATCGCTGGTGGCGCCAAATCTGGCACGAAATTCTTACGCTAATTTTCTCCTTCATTATAGATTACAACGTAATTGGCAATTTGGTTGATGACCCCAACATGCGCCAAGTAGAAGTATGGATTGGCACAGGGCGCGACCAAGCCAATGTCATTAACTCCATGATATCGGAACGATTTACTCCCGAAACAGGCATAGGGGTAACCCTGCGCTTGGTAGACATTACGATGATTTTACCCGCAACGGTAGCAGGGATAGGCCCAGACATTACCCTATCTATTTTTAACTCTTTGCCCATGGACTACGGAATGCGCGGCGCGGTTCGCGACCTTTCAACCTTCCCCGATTTCCATGAAGTAGCGGCACGCTTTCCAGAAGCGGCAATGGTGCCCTACACCTTCGATGGGCGCGTATTTGCCCTGCCCGAAACGCTAACCTTCCCCATGCTCTTTTACCGGCGCGATGTACTGCATGAAATAGGGCTGGAACCCCCCGATACATGGGACGATGTTCGCGCAGCAATTGCAACCCTTGCCATGCACCATATGGAATTTGGTATACCGCTGGGCGCAAGTGCCGCGTCGCCGTTAGACTTTCCCCATCAGTCGTTTGGGATATTCCTATTCCAAAACGGGGGAGAATTCTATAATGCGGACGGCTCGTTATCGGCGTTAGATTCGCCTGTTGCGATGGAAGCCTTCCGCGATTTTACCCGATTTTTTACCGATTATAACCTGCCAAGGGTGTATGACTTTGCCAATCGCTTCCGCTTTGGTGACATGCCCTTAGCAATCGCCGATTATACGGTATACAATATGCTTCAAGTGTTCGCCCCCGAAATACGCGGGCTGTGGGGCTTCCGTCCCGTACCCGGTACAATCCAACCCGATGGAAGCATTAACCGTACCGTACCCACGGGCGGCACCGCCGTTGTAATGATGGAGCAGGTAAACGACGCCGACGCGGCATGGGAATTTATGAAATGGTGGACATCTGCCGAAATTCAAACGCAGTTCGGGCGGGAAATGGAGTCCCTCATGGGTTCTGCCGCACGCCACCCCACCGCCAACTTGGAAGCCTTTGGCATGATGCCATGGCCCGTACAAGACTATCGTATGATGCGCGCGCAATTTAACTATATTCGCGGCATACCCGAAGTGCCGGGCGGCTACTTTACCCCGCGCCAAGTGCGTAATGCGTTCTATGTTTCTGTTGAAGTGCGAAACATTGGCCCGCGCGAGGCACTGCAAGACAATGTACGACTGATTAACGACGAACTGCGGGCAAAACGCAGAGAATTTGGATTGGAGTAACCGACCATGAAAGAGCGCAACCTATTCCAAAAAATATTTCTGCCCAAGCCCGCCAACCACCAGAAAAATACCACATGGGCGCTAATGAAGCAGAATAAGCAAAGCTATGCCTTAATTGCGCCGTATTTTATCCTGTTCTTCACATTTACGGTGCTGCCTGTAATGATGGCGATAGGGCTTAGCTTTACCACGTTTAATATGCTGCAGCCCCCGCAATTTGTGGGTTGGAATAACTATATCCGCCTTTTCCTGGAAAATGAAGTGTTTATGGTTGCCCTGCAAAATACGCTAATTATTGCCGTGGTGGCAGGACCAATCAGTTACCTGTTATGCTTCACCTTTGCGTGGATAATTAACGAAATGCCGCCAAAAATCCGCGCGGTAATGACAGTAATTTTCTACGCGCCCAGTATATCGGGCAACGTATTTTTCGTGTGGCTTTGGTTCTTCTCGGGCGACCGCTACGGGCTGGTAAACGGCTGGTTATTGCGCCTTGGTTTTATCGACCAAGCGATTAACTTCTTCCGTGACCCGCGCTTTATTTTGCCCTTACTTTTAGTGGTACAAGTATGGCTTAGCTTGGGGGTTGCATTCCTTGCGTTTATCGCGGGCTTGCAAACGGTGGATAAAGCCATGTATGAGGCGGGCGCAATGGACGGTATTCGCAACCGCTGGCAGGAATTATGGTTTATCACCCTGCCTTCCATGAAACCGCAAATGATGTTTGGCGCAGTTATGAGCATAACGGCGGCGTTTTCGGTGGGCGATATCTCCATACAGCTTGCGGGCTTCCCCAGTGTTGCCTACGCGGGTGAAACAATTGTAACCCACATGCAGGACTTCGGCTGGATACGCTTCGAAATGGGCTTTGCCTCTGCCATTGCGGTAATTCTCTTCCTAATGATGGTGGGTACGAACAAAGCCATACAACGCTTGCTTAGAAAGGTGGGAACGTGATGTCTGTAGTATCTAAACGCACGCATAAATCACAGTTCGCCATCTATGACGAACGCGGACGCAAAATTAAACTCGCCCGCCGCACAAAGAAGCTAAGCCGTTCCTTGGGCGGTACAATTGCGCTTTTCATTTTCATTGGTATTTTTGCCGTGTTTATGGGAATGCCGATGGTGCTTACCATTTCCAACGCGCTAAAGCCGCTGGATGAGTTATTCTACTTTCCCCCGCGCTTTTTTGTGCGTAACCCAACGCTCTCCAACTTTTCTGATTTGGTTATATCTATGCAGCAGACGTGGGTGCCGTTTTCTCGGTATTTGCTAAACTCGTTTATTATCACGGGCTTTGGAACGCTGGGGCATTTGCTTTTTGCCTCTATGGCGGCGTATCCGCTGGCAAAAAATAAATTTCCGGGCAGTGAATTTTTAATGGGCATTGTTGTGTTGTCGCTCATGTTCTCGGGCGTGGTAACGGGCATACCAAACTTCTTAATCATTTCACAGCTGGGTATGGTTGATACGTATTGGGCGTTAATTATCCCTGCGTTTGCCTTCTCGCTTGGGCTGTATTTAATGAAGCAATTCATGGAACAAGTCCCCGATTCGCTTATCGAATCGGCGCGGATAGACGGCTGCTTAGAAATTGGCATCTGGTGGAGGATTGTTATGCCTAACGTAAAGCCCGCGTGGCTAACGTTAATTATCTTGCAATTCCAAGCGCTGTGGGCGACCACAGGCGGTGTATTTTTGCAAAGTGAGGAATTAAAGCCGCTCACCTTCGCCATGAACCAAGTCGTGGGCGGCGGCATTGCCCGCGCGGGGGAAGGTGCCGCGGTTATGTTTATTACCATGATGGTGCCCGTAACATTCTTTGTGGTTTCGCAAAGCCGCATTGTTGAAACGATGGCAACATCGGGTATGAAGGAATAAAAAGGGGGTATCACCTATGCGGTTTAAGAAAATAGTAGCGGTTCTTTTGGCAATGCTGTTAACCGTAGGCTGGGCGACGCCATTCTTGGCAGATACGCCCTTCCAAGGGTATACGTATAATTATTGGGCGGCGCTTGTGCCTTCGCCCGCGGCGTATGTGCCTGCGCGTTCCTTTACTGCGGCAGATGTTTGCCCAACTCTTGTTTCCTTTGTGGACCCTACAGACATTCATGTATGCCCCAACGGAATGATTTTTATTGTAGATTCGGGCAACCATCGTGTGGTGGTATTTGACCAGCGATTAAACCTGCTTCATGTGATAACGGGTTTTTACCGCGATGGGGAATTTGAGCGTTTTAACCGCCCCAACGGTGTATTTGTAACCCCCGAGGGGGAAATTTTTGTAGCCGACACCCTTAACGAACGTATTGCCGTGTTAGACAGTTACGGCAATTTTATCCGCGAAATTGTAACCCCCGAGATAGAAGGTTTAGATGAACGCCTCATCTTCCGACCGCTGTACGTAGTGGTTGACCGTGGCGGTCGTACACTGGTTATCGTGCAGCATGTATTTGAAGGAATTATGAACTTTGATGCAACGGGGCAATTTGTGGGCTATTTCGGCACAATTGAAGTAGGGCGCAACTGGATTGAAATTTTTTGGCGCTTTTTTATGACAGACAGGCAAATACAAAACCAAAACCGTTTTATTCCTACGGAATTTCAAAGCATGGCATTGGACGACCGTAACTTCGTTTTCACCACCAACTTGGACCCATGGGGAAGCGCAAACCAAATTATGCGCCTTAACCCCCGCGGCGAGGACGTAATCCTAAATATTAACGAATCCGTTACCCTTAGCGGCGACCAGCGGCATAGGACTATCGGCTCCTTGGCAGGTCCTTCGCAGTTAATTGATGTTATTGCCCGTCCCCACGGTAAAGTAACGGCGCTGGATTCGACCCGCGGGCGCGTATACACCTACGATGCGGAAGGCAATCTGCTGTATGTATTCTCCGGCTGGGGTTCGATTGAGGGCATGACCCGCCGCCCCGTAGCCATTGAAGTGATTGGCGACGATATTCTTATTTTAGATGCCCATATGGGGCGTATAATTCAATTTACCCCAACGGAATATGGTGCCCTTATTAACGAAGCCATTCGCTTGCGTGATATAGGCGACGAGGCAGGCGCGGTAGATGCATGGCGCAGGCTTACCGCCTTGGATGAAAATTTTGAGCTGGCTTGGGCAGGTATTGGGCGCAGTATGCTTGCCGAAGGCAACCACGCGGCGGCAATGTATTACCTACGGCGCGGTATGGATTTAATTCATTTTTCAATTGCGTTTCGGCGGCATCGTTTGGATGTAATGCAGAATATTCTGCCTACCGTATTCACCGTAGGTACGGCATTAATTGGTTTGTTTATCGTGTACAAAATAGGCAAGCACGTACGCAATAGGGTGGTGGAAGCATGATTGCAACCGTGAAGCGTGTATTCGGCTTTTACAGTCTACCCTTGTACATTATGGGGCGTCCCTTTGCGGGCTTTTATGCCATGAAGTATGAACACCAGGGCACAATGAAAATTGCCTTTCTTAACTTTGCGCTGGTGTGTATTTCTTATGCCATATCTGACCAATATGCTTCTATTTTGGCAAATGATGCCCACCCGCTACAGCGCAATAGCCTGTTCGGAATGATGATGATTTTGGGCGCATTATTGCTTTTTAGTATTGCCAATTGGTCTGTAACCGCGTTAACAGACGGGGAAGGGAAGCTCAAGGATATTATTATGGCGATATGCTACGCCATGACGCCTCTGGTGCTTACCATCGCCCCCGCCGCAGTAATTAGTAATTTCCTTTCTACGGATGAAATGGGGCTGTACCATTTATTAATGGCGGCGGGCATGATTTATTTTGTGGTACTGGTATTTGCGGGGCTGATTACGGTGCATAACTATGGTGCGATAAAAGCCTTGCTTACGATATTACTTACCTTTGTGGCAATTTTAGTTATTGCGTTCTTAATTTCCTTGTTATTAACGTTATGGACGCAGTTATTTAGCTTTGCTTATAGCGTGTATACCGAATTAATGTTCCGAAGTTGAGTTAGGGGGCATATTACATGAAGTTGCAGAAAAAAACGATACGGGCGTGGCGTAACCGCTTTATTTTTGTTGCCGTTGTTGCGCTGGGGATTGGTTTTTACATCTGGTACATTAACAGTGCCAGAATGTACGATTTTTCACACCTAACGCGTAGGATGAATTTTGGGGAGTGCCAAGAATTTATTCCTTTAACGGGGGTAGGCGAAGGCCGCGTGGAAAACATGGTGCGTGCCGTAGAAAATGAATTTATCGCCTTATACATTAATACCGGCGACACTACCTTTGCCATACACGATAAACGCAATGATTATGTTTGGCATTCCAGCCCCCAGGACCGCGACCCCATTGCAAACGCCTTCCATCAAGGGGTTATGCGCTCCAATGTTGGGTTTAGTTTCTATGACGAAGGGCGTAGGCGCCAGCACCGCTGGACGTATAACGACGCGGTAACCCATGGCGAAAACCAGTTTGACATTACCTCCATTCCCAATGGCTTGCGTATTGTGTATACGTTGGGTAATTTGGATATTGGCTTGCATTTTCTGCCGCGCTATATTGAAATGGAGTATTTTGCCGAACGTGTGCTTGAACCCTTAGCCGACGACCCCCGCGAACATCGTTTTATGAGGCAGCAATGGCGCGAAAATGATGAACACCCTGGTTTTCTGCGCCTGGCAGAAGGGCTTTTCGACCCAATGAACCGTTTAGACCAGCAACGTATGCTGCGCCACTTTGATTATCTCGGCTGGACCTTTGAGGAAACCGAATATCATAACGAGCAGGTAGGTTATATACCCGAAATTGAATTTGACTTTTTTAATATAACCTTCGAAATTGCCATTGACCGCGACCGTTTAATTGTAAACGTACCTATAGAAAAAATTACAGGTACGATGGATTTTAACGTATATGCCGTGGATGTGCTGCGCTTCTTTGGGGCGGGCTGTATGAACTCGGAGGGCTATCTGCTTGTGCCCAGCGGTTCGGGCGCGTTGATTCGTTTTAACAATGGGAAGTACCGCGAAGTTGAATTTTCTGCCCCCGTATATGGCGTTGACTTATTAATGGAAAGCTTTGTGCCGCAAATGGAGCAGTCGGTTCGGTTGCCTGTGCTGGGTATTATTAATAACGGTGCGGCAATGGTTGCCCATGTATACAGCGGGCAGGGGCTTGCTGTAGTAAATGCAGACGTAGCCGCAGAAACCTTTGGCGTAGGCGGCACAACGGCGAAAAATAATGCGTGGTTTAATTTCACCCTGCGCCAGTCCATGCAAATGAGCATGGATGCAATACCCGGGGGCGCGGGAACAGGCGATTTACGCGTAGTACAGGAACGCACCTACACGGGTGATATTACTATCATGTACCACTTCATCCCGGACGAGAACCCGGGCGTGGGGGAAATGGCACAGGCATACCAGCAATTTTTGGTAGAGCAGGGTGTGCTAACGCCTTTGGATGGCCCCGGCGACCGTACCTTTTATTTGGATATTTTGGGCGCGGTGGATGTTCGCCGCCATATTTTGGGCACACCATATAATGCGCTGGAAAACATGACAAATCTGGAGGATGCCCACCGCTTCTTAGATATGCTGAGCGATGGTGGCGTAAATACCGTACAAATGCAATTACACGGATGGTTTAACCGTGGTGTAAACCATGATGTAGCCAAGCGGGTAAACCCCATCCGTAGTTTGGGTAGCCAAAGGGATATGCAGGAAATGGAAGCCCGATTAATGGCACATGGCGGGGGATTAAACCCCGTGGTTAACTTCCAATTAACGAATTTCTATTCCCGCAATTTTAACCGTACGCTGGAAGTAGCACGGGACCCCGGGGGGTATCTTGGGGTTATGTCGCGGGTAGCACGGGATATGATGGTAACGCGCTTTTCGATTCATAGGAACGACTGGTTTGTGTTTGTGCACCCCGCGGTTATGCCCTTCCATGTAGAAAGCTTCCTGCCGAATTATGAACGGCGCATGGGCTTGCAAGGCTTGGCGCTGGGGGATATGGGCGACATTGTGAGTGAAAGCCTGCACCGCCGTAACCCGATAGACCGTGAGCATTCGCGCTTAGTAACGGAAGAGCAAATGGGCATTATTCAAGATGCCATCCCCAATATTGTGGTATTTGGCGGGAACGATTACGCCCTGAGGGTGGCTTCCCATGTAGTGGATGCGCCAACGCAAACGGACTGGTTTCATATTTTAGACTATGAAGTACCCTTCTTTTCCATGGTGTTGCATGGGTTTATAGAACATGCAGGTACGGCGGCAAATATGCGGGAGCATTTTAACCCTGTGCAAACCATTTTAGCCAGCATGACGACAGGCGCCAGCCCACGGTATATCCTTTCGGCACAGCCTACCCGCCATGCGCAATTTTCGCCCCATGAGCGTTTTTACTCCACCCATTATATTAATTGGATGGACATGGCAATTCGCCATTACCAGATTTTTAATGATGTATTCCACGATTTGCGCGCAGAACGGATTGTCGGCTTCCACATACTTGCGGGGCGCACTTATGACATTATGCGTAGCCGGCAGGTAACGGTGACGGAATTTTCCAACGGGACGCGCATTTATGTAAACAATACGATGTATACTTTTGAAAATGACGACGTAACGATTCCGCCACAATGGTTTGTTGTGAGGGAGGCATAATATGAACGCAGCACCAAGGAAACGGCGCAAAGGTTTAACCCTGCGCGGGCGCGAGATAGCTTCGGGGTATTTCTTTATATTTCCGTGGCTGGTTGGGATTACCTTCTTCTTCCTGCTTAATGTGGGGCGTGCGGCGCGTTTTAGTGTTAACCGTGTACATGTTATTGCGGGGTATGGACTTACCCAAGATTTTATTGGCTTGCAAAATTTTTATAATATTTTCCGCGTCCATGGTACGTTTATGCGGGAGATGTTTACTTCTGTAGGCGAAATGCTGATAAATGTACCGTTGATTATTTTTTTCTCCCTGTTTATGGCGATTATATTAAACCGCCAATTTATGGGGCGCGGCTTGGTACGGGCAATATTTTTCCTGCCTGTGATTATGGCTTCGGCTGCCATTGCAAACACCATTGAAATGAGCATGGGTATGATTATGGGCGGTTCTTCCAGCATACCCCCCGATATGGAAGGGGCGGGAGGGGGCTTTAACGCCGCCGCAATTATTATGCTGCTGGGTTCGCTGGGTATGCCGCCACAAATTTCCGGCTATATCACGACGGCGATTGCCAACTTGCATGAGGTTATACGCTCGTCGGGGGTGCAGATACTTATTTTCCTTGCGGCGTTGCAGTCCATCCCTTCCAGCATGTATGAGGTGGCGCAAATAGAAGGCGCAACCAGTTATGAAACTTTTTGGAAAATCACCATTCCCATGGTTTCCCCCTTGATTATTACCAATGTGGTGTATACAGTAATAGATACCTACGCAAACGCCGCCGTTGTGGAAACCGCGCACCTTACGTATATCCGTGAAATGAACATTGGCGCAAGTGCGGCTATGTCCATTTCCAGCGCGTTGCTGGTTTGCTTGGTGCTTTTCTCAATTTGTTGGGCAATTTCACGCTTTATTTTCTATAGGGACTAGAGGGGGCAAAGGGATGACACAGCGATTACATGCAATAGCCGAATCTCCCCGTTTTAAGAACAATTTACAAAAATGGACCGGGTCGGTAAAGAATTTCATTTTGGGTCTAGGCATTGCCGTTATTGTTGCGGGTGTTTGCTATATTATTATAGCGCCCTTGGTGGGTATTATTTCGCGGGCGTTTATGTCGCCAAGCGATGTAATTAACCCCTTGGTATTCCTGTTTCCCTTAGCGCCGACCCTATATAATTTGCGTACGGCATTTGATTTGATGGGCTACAATACCGTTTTGTTAAATACCCTTGCCTTTGCGGTGGGGATGGCGGTATTACACGCGCTGGTTTGCTCCTTTGTTGGGTATGGGTTTGCGCGGTTTAAGTTCCCGGGAAGTAACGTGTTGTTTGGCTTGGTAATTGTGAGTATTGTTGTACCCATACAATCCTATATGATACCCATGTTTTTGAATTTCCGCTTCTTTTTGGGTAGCCCGGATTTAAACCTACTGGGGACGATATGGCCTATTCTGTTGCTGACGGCGACGGGGGTGGGTATACGCTCGGGGTTGTATATTTACATTTTCCGCCAGTTTTTCCGCGGGATTCCCAAGGAATTAGAGGAAGCCGCCTTTATTGACGGCGCAGGCCCCATGGGTACGTATTTACGTATTATGCTGCCAAATGCGGTTCCTGCTTGTGTGACGGTTTTCTTGTTTGCGCTGGTTTGGCATTACAATGATACGTATTACACCAGTATGCTGATGACGGGGAATAATATGATGGCGTCGGCATTAAGCTCGCTGGGCTTTTCCTATGCGGGGTGGCGGTCGCTGATGGAATTACCCGTTAACCCAATTTTAACGCAAATGGTTGTTTTTGGCGGTGTGCTTTTAGCCATTGCCCCTGTGATGATTATCTACCTCTTCTTGCAACGCTTCTTTGTGGAAGGACTGGAGCGAAGCGGGATTGTAGGTTGATATATTCCCCCAGAGGGAAATAAAAAAGTAACGTAAAAAAGGAGGAAATGTAAATGCAATCATTTACACGCAAGACCAGCAAAATCGTTATGCTGTTGGCGGCATTAGCATTACTTTTTGTAATGACCGCCTGTGGTGGTGGCGACGACACCCCGGAAAGGCCTGACCCAACCCCAACCCCTGCACAAGGTGCGCAAGCTACCCCCGCACCTGCCCAAACCCCCGCACCTGCACCCGCAGGCGAACCAAGGGTAATTACCCTTTACGGTTTCTACATGCATGGGTTACATGGCGCACTGCCCTTTGAAGAGCCTGATTGGGACGCCGTAACCGACCCTGAAATGGCAAGAATGCAGTGGGACAACGTAGCCGCCGTGGAAGAGCGTTTTAACGTGCGCTTCCAAACGCTAACCAACGACGACTATGAAACCTTCTTAGAGCTGTTTATGGCAGGTCAAATGATGGGCGAGCCCATTGGCGACTTGGTATTACTTTCCGGCTCGATGATGAACCCCGCAATTCAAGCCGGGCAATTAACCGACCTTAACACCTTGCAATTCCCCGGTAGCGATTTACATGGCCCACGCCATTACATCGTACCCACTGCCGAATCCGGTGGCAGCATTTGGCAGGTTAACTTGAACATTGGCGCGCCCATTTGGAGCGTAGACAGCATGATAGTTAACATGGATTTGGTAGACCGCCTTGGTTTACCCGACCCCATTGCCCTGTACGAAGCAGGTAACTGGAACTGGACCACCTTCCTTGACATTATGCGTACCGCTAAGGCACAAGGCTACTTTGGTATTGCAGGCGTGTTACAGGACATTGGTAAAAATCTGGTAGGTGCAAATGACGGCTCTACCACCACCCCCGACCTTAACTATGGTATGGACCAACCCAACACCCTTGCGGCGTTGGAATTGTTTGCCACTATCGTAGCCGAAGGTTTGTGGCACTACGATGTAGCCAGCCCCGGCGGCACAAACCCCGATGACGAATGGGGTCGCGCTTCCAACGCGTTTAACGAAGGCGAATCCGTTTTTGGTGCTGTACGCCTTTGGATGGACTGGTCAAACATTGAGAACGTACGCGCAATTCCTTTCCCCATGGGCCCTGCAAACCGCACAGGCAACACATGGATGGAAGGTATGCCTACGGGTATTGTTATCCCCGCCGGCGTAGAGGACCCCGCCTTTGTATTGGAAGTGCTGGAAGCCCTTATGGGTTGGCCGGGGGAAGATTATTGGATGCTTCGCGTTGGTCCACTTGACGGCGCACGCGGACAATTACAAACCGAAGGCTGTGCTGAACGCTGGGTAAACCTTGGCGCACAAGTTGCCGCCGACCCCGGTATGGATATTATTGATTACCGCTACATGTGGGGTTCCTTGTTTGATGCACTCTTTAACGGCACAATGACCCTTGCCGAGTGGATTGAATACGAGCGCGGCCCACGTCAGGAAGTGCTTGACCGCGTGTTCCGTTAGGCGTTGCGCGCGTAAGCGAAAATTTACAGGACTGTATTAGTCAACTAATACAGCTACAGAAAAGAGCCGTTCATTGAATGGCTCTTTTTTTGTGCATAGGCAATGTGCAGAATGATTTACAATTTCCGCTTATACAACTATAAATATTTGTAAATTGTTTTCGCGTAAACGCTATTCCATTTATTATCACCGCAGGATAAAAAGTTAAAATACAGGCTTCGCATAAAGTGCTTAATGTTGACATGCATATAAAAATCGTTGGGTATCGTACCCTCCCACCATGCATTGCTTACATGAAAGTTGAAGCTGTCCAGCCATGCAACTAAATCATCATTGGAGAGCATATTGTTGCAGCAAGCCGCATTAACAACCCGTACCAGCCGTTCGTCCTCTTCGGCGGTATACACGTTGTTTTTATTACACACCAACGTTTTTACCGCTTGCAAAACCGCCAGTAAGTCGTCACGTTTAAGGGGATATGCTCCGTCAATTTCGCACCCAACTACATTGGCTAATGCGTCTGCGATATGGGCAACGGCGTGTGCCCAGCCCTTTCCTTCCACGTAGCTGCGATAATCCTTTTCCAACTGCACATAACGCAGAATTGCGTCCTCTATGGTATGCACATCTTCGACGGTGAGGAATGCCGTTTTCTCATGCACCGCAAACGCCAACGCAATAGCTAATGATGAAAACGTGCGGGTAAATACACTGTCGGTATCCTGTTCGCCAATGCGATAGAACAAATGTGTTTCGCCTAGGCAGGTGTGCAAAATATGGCGCATAAACGCAGGGGTTAGCGTGCCGTTATCCACCCAGCTATTAAACGTGCTGTAAATTAATCCATCTCTTAGCTCCGCGTCGGTATGCCCGATGAAGTGCAGCATATTGTCAATCAAATCGCTAACGTCAACTTCGCGGGCTACTGTAAAATCGTTTTCTTTTATTTGGGTGAGCAGCGTTTTTAATTCTTCATACGTTTTCATAATCTCCTCCGATAAAAAAATCTTTACATTCCCCCATTTTTTGCTACACTGCACAAAATAACGTAAAGGGTGGGATACAATGGAAATAAAAACCTTCAACCAAAACAGCATGGGGCAAAATGTGTACCTGTATTATAGCGAAGCGCACCGCGAAGGTATACTCATCGACGCGGGGTGCAGTGAGGTGGACATAAAATCGCTGGAAAAATGCATCACCGGTCATGAAATTACCGTGAAGGCAATGCTGCTCACCCACGGGCATTACGACCATATCACCGCCATAAGCGCGATAAAAACCCTTACCCGCGCGCCCGTTTATTGCCACGAAGAAGAGCGCGAAATGCTAGAAACGCCTTCACTCAACCTCTCCACTCACACGGGTAAACCTATTTCCGCCGTGGCGGAGGGCACATTCAAAGACGACGATACGTTTGAAGTAGGGGAGGTGACCCTGCGGGTGTTGCATACGGCGGGGCATACACCGGGCGGTGTGTGCTTATACGATGCGGAGAACGGCGTGCTATTCACAGGGGATACCTTGTTTAGGTCCTCTATCGGACGTACGGACTTTCCCAACGGCGACCACGCGCTTCTTGTTAAAAATATTACTTCGAAACTATTAACGTTGCCCGAAGAAACCCGCGTTTTTCCGGGGCATGGTGCAAGCACGACTATCGCAAGCGAGAAGAAAAATAACCCATTTTTACGAGAAGGAGTATAAAAAATGAATACATTAATTGCCGTATCCATTGCCCCATTTGGCGTAGGGGACGAGCTTTCCGCCCATGTAGCGGAAGTGATTAAAACCATTGAGGCGTCGGGCTTGCCCAGCCGCACCACATCTATGTTCACGGAAATCGAAGGCGAATGGGACGCCGTAATGCAGGTAGTAAAGGACGCGACCTTTGTGCTGGCGGAGAAGGGCATCCGCACGCAGGTGGTAATGAAAGCGGACGTTCGTAAGGGCTATACCAACCGCATGAAGGGTAAGCTGGAAAAAATTGATAGCATTCTGGGGGGAAAGCGGGGGTAAAACCCATGAGAAAACCACAAGACGCTTTCGCAGATGAAGTAATGACGCAAATAAAAACCCACGCAAGTAAGTAAGCTTTATAAAAGTTGAAAACCCCGCGAAACAGTGCTACACTGCCGCGGGGTTTTATTTTACTCGTAGGAGATAATTATGTGGGCAGACTACCAAAAGCAAACGCAAAACATACCACCCCATCCTTTATTAATTAAAGCGCTGGCGTTATTTAATGGTTTTACCGGTTATGCCATTGACCTTGGGTGTGGCGGTGGCGTTGATACGATTAAACTTATCGAAAGCGGTTGGCGCGTGTGTGCCCTTGACGGAACACCCGATAATTTTGAAGATATTCAAGCCAAAATTCCAAAAGAATTGCAACCAAATTTGGAATTAAAGCAAGAGTTCTTTGAAAGCTGCGCTTTGCCCCAAGCCGATTTGGTGTATGCAAGCTTTAGCATTCCCTTTTGCAAGCCGGCGAGTTTTAATGCGTTTTGGCAGAAGATTATGCATTCAATAAAGCCAACCGGGCGGTTTGTGGGCAATTTATTCGGCACTAAAGATGATTGGGCAGGCAACGATGAAATAACATTTAAAACGAAATCCCAGGTCACATCACTTTTTGATTCGATGGAATTTGAACATTTCGAAGAAATATATGAAAAAATGCCCGCATTCGGTGGAGTTATAAAAAATTGGCACTTATTTAATATTATCGCAAGGAAGAGGGCGTAATCATGCGCTCAATGAAGGGTTACTGGAACGATATTTGGCGGCAAGCTGAAATTGAGAAATATATTGGCTATGTAAAGGGATATTTGACATGGAAGCCAAAATTTCTTGATGTATTCAACGCGCATAATATTGAATCCGTTTGCGATGCTGCATGTGGGTTTGGTGCATACAGTGTGATGTTGACAAAAAACGGTTATGATGTGTGCGGGTTTGATATTTCCGATAAATCGGTCGATTTAACCAATCGGATAATGCAAGCGTTTGGTTGTGAAAACGGAGGATACAAGGTATGCAGCCTTACAAGCATTGAATATGATGATGCCTCATTTGATGCAGTGGTGGCACACGCAGTTATAGACCATCTTCCGCTTGCCGATGCCAAAATCGCATTGGAAGAACTGTTCCGTATCCTAGTTCCCGACGGGCTGCTTTACGTAACATTCGACCCACTGAGTGAAGATGATGAATGTAAAGCGCACCATGTCCTTGAGGACGGTAGCCGTTTATACGATGATGGGCTACTCTTTCGCTATTACTCAGATGAAGAAATACACAACCTACTATGTGGTAAGTCAATTGTATGGACTACAACCAATACCCGTGGCGAACGTGAGTTTGTTTTAAAAAAATCATAAGCACCAATAAGGAGAAAATGTATGTTTGACCGACTGCAAGAACTAGAAACCAAATTCGAAACTCTATCCGCGCAGGTAAGCGATGCGGACATCATCGCGGATATGAATCGCTGGCGCGAATTAATGAAGGAACACAGCGAACTAACTCCCATTGTAGAGGCCTACCGCGCGTACAAAAAGCTGGAAAGCGACTTAGAAGACGCAAAGGAACTCCTCGCAGAAAGCAGCGACGAAGAGCTTCGCCAGCTTGCAAAAGAAGAGGTAAAAACCGCCCAAGAAGAAATCGAGCGCGTTGCGGAAGAATTAAAAGTGCTACTGCTTCCCAAAGACCCCAACGACGAGAAAAACGTAATTGTGGAAATTCGCGGCGGCACGGGGGGCGAGGAAGCTTCGCTTTTCGCAGGTACGTTGTTTCGCATGTATAACCACTATGCCAACGGCCGCCGTTGGAAGGTGGAGTTGATGAGCGCTAACGAAAGCGGGCTGGGGGGCTTCAAAGAGGTATCGTTTATGATAACGGGCAAGGGGGCGTATTCGCGGCTCAAGTATGAAAGCGGAACGCACCGCGTGCAGCGCGTGCCCGAAACGGAATCCCAAGGGCGTATTCACACTTCGGCGGTAACGGTAGCGGTCTTGCCCGAAGCGGAGGACGTGGACGTGCAGCTGGACATGGCAGATGTGCGAGTAGACGTATACCGCTCAGGCGGCAACGGTGGGCAAAGTGTAAATACCACAGACTCTGCCGTGCGCGTAACTCACGTACCTACGGGCGTAGTCGTGGCGTGTCAAGATGAAAAATCCCAGTTAAAAAACAAGGAAAAAGCCTTGAAAATTTTGCGCGCGCGGTTATATGATTTAGAATTGGAAAAGCAACAGTCCCAACAATCTGCCGAACGGCGAAGTCTCATAGGCTCGGGCGACCGCAGCGAGCGCATTCGCACGTACAATTACCCGCAAAGCCGCGTAACCGACCATCGCGTGGGGCTTACGCTTCACAAGTTGGACGCCATTCTAGACGGCGATTTGGACGAAATTATGGACACTTGTATCACCCACGACCAAGCGCAGAAGCTACAGGGTGAATAATCGGAGGGCTTCCCATGACTTTACAAAATTTAAACTACACTGAAAACCCCATAGATATCCCCAATCCCGACCGTGGTGCGTACCGTGGTCGTTGGCAAAATATCCCGCCTGCACTGGTAACGGCGGAAAATTCGCCCTATGGCATTACGCCTGAGGTTGACCATCGCGTCCCCGTGGACGGAAATGATGCGCTGTATCACGGGCGTCAGGTGCCGCCTGTAGAAGGCGACGATATTGTACCTACCGAATTTTTTAACGGGCAAACGCAGGGCGAAAAGCCCTATATCGGCGGGACGGGTGTGCACGCAACGCCGTCCATTTCCTTCATGGGCTTCGACTTGGTAAATTTTTCTTCGAACGCTTTTTTAAGCGCGGAAGCCGCCTTCGCCTACCAAGAGGACGGCGCATTAATTTGCCTAAAAACAAATGTCCCGCGCACAGGCAAAACCGCGCCGCTTACCGCGTATGCGTTGGATTATATCCGTGGTTTGCTGCAAACGGTGCGCGACGGCGACGGCACGGCGCTTGTTAAATTTTCCTATGACGGCAACGGTTTTAACTATATCGAGCCGCATAAGTACCCGCATTTACCGCTTACGGAAGGGCTAATCCGCGGACCGGAACCCGAGGGCATGTGCGATGTGGAAGGCTTCACCCATCTAAACTGGATTGAGTACCACATTCACCAGCTTTCCCCCATTTTCGAAGAATTTGAGGACATTATCATGTGCGTAAAAACGGGCATGGTGGGCGCATGGGGCGAGCAACACAGCTCCCCCATGTCGCGCGACCCGCAAACGTACAAATTCCTGTTAGATGCTTACTTGAAGGCTGTGCCTGCATCCCGTTCGTTGCTTACCCACGCAGGTGGTTTTCTTGCGTGGTACAACGCCACGTATAACACGCAATATACCTTCCACAACATAGAAATGTTGCCCGCCCCAAAACGTGGCACGCCCGAAGCGCGGTTTGGCTTCTTCAATGACAGCTATGCCGCGGGGGGAAGCGATTTATCCGACAATGGTTCGCTCTCCGAAGGTGGCGAAATGCTGTGCGCAGGAGACAGCGGGTATAACCGATACGAAATTATGGGCTGGTTAAATCGGCAAAATAACTTTGTGCAAGGGGAGGGCGGTATTGGCGACAACCCCTTCGGTAATATGCCCAACGCCATTGCCGAAGCATATATCCAGCGCACCACTGCGTTAAACATGCGCCACGGTAATTACAGCCGCTGGAGCAATGTGGAATACAACGAGGAAAATATCGCAAAAATATTCAATTTCCCGGATAAACCCCACTCTTCACAAGTTTTCTACGACCCTGTGTACGAAGGCAAAAATGCACTGGAATATTTCCGCGACCGCATGGGCTACCGCCTTGTATTACGCGAATCGTTTCTACCTAGGCAGGTAGAAACAAGCGGTGTGTTAATGTTTGCGGGAAAAATCCAAAATGTGGGCTTCGGCAACGTAATTAACCGGAAGCGCGTGTCCGCAATGCTGCAATCCAAAGCAAGCGGCGAATGCTTCCAAGCCGACACGCCGCTAGATGCACGGGATTGGCTTACTGCAGAAAACGGTGACACCCGCGCAACCAACATACACGCATGGCACGCCGTCAATTTCGAAATTCCCATGACAAGTTTCGGCAATGTACCCGCAGGCGAATATTATGTATATCTAAAAATAAACGACCCCAAGGAACAAAGTATTAATAAACGGTGTATTCGCTTTGCAAATCGCGAAACATGGTACACTGTACTTGGGGTAAATTTGCTGGGAAGTGTGCAAGTGGCGTAATTACCTTATTGTATGTAATCGCTTTACCCTATCAAACGCTTCTGCTAAAAATGCTTCTGCGGAGGGATAATTTGCGCCATTGACCTCTAGCGCGAGCGCGCCTGTGTATTCTGTTGCTTTTATATTCTGCATGGTTGCGTCCCAGTTAATTGTGCCGTCAAACGGCAGAAGATGCCGGTCGCCTGTCTGGTCATTGTCGTGTAAATGCAACGCCATCAACCGCGCACCATGCTTCGCCAGCAAGTCCACGTTGGGGGAATGCAGGTGCTGATGCCCGCTGTCAAAGCAAAACCCACATCGTGGCGAAGTTATATTTTCCAACGCGAAGGCGAGGTATTCCACGCGGCGAAGGTTCTCCAGCGCAACGTTTATATTGCGCTTTTCTGCTGTTTCAATGATGCGTTTAAGCCTGTCCAACCCCGGCGTATTATAGGGCGGCGGGGTGTCCCCTGTGGTAAGATGCATTACCACCGTAGGGATAGACACATCGGCGCACTCGTTTATCCATTGCAAGAGATTTTCCACAAGTTGCGTTCCGTCGATGTTATCCAGCCAAAGGTTGTTAATCCCTTCGTAGGGCAGGTGCGCGTTTTCTACGAAAAGTCCCGTTTTGCTCGCTATTTCGTAGTGTTTTTTATAATCGGGATAGTTTTTATCGCCCCACCATAGAGTGGTTGCATCAAAACCTGCCCGTTTAATTGTATTATATAGCGCGTTTGTTTCCATATTAAACCCAAACCAACTGTAAACTGAGTACATACTATTCTCCCATGTTTTTTGATAAAAGCGCCTCAAAATCCTTGATAGGCATGGGTTTATTAATAAAATACCCTTGCCCAAGGTTACACCCAATGCTCTTTAAGAAATCGAGTTGGTATTGTGTTTCTACCCCTTCGGCGATGGTTTGTACCTTCATGCCCTTGGCGAGGGTCATAATCGTTTCAAGAATTGTCTTATTACCCGGATTTTCGTTTAAATTCATGGTAAAAGAACGGTCAATTTTTAAAAAGTCCAGGGGCAATTTTGCCACATATTCCAGCGAAGAATATCCCGAGCCAAAATCGTCCAGCGCAATACACACGCCTAAGTCACGCAATGCGTTAATGACCCTAACCGCTACATCAAAATCTTTTAGCAATACGCTTTCTAACAGTTCAATTTTTAAACGCCGCGGGTCAACCCCTTTACGCGCCAAAACCTTGCTAACCGTATCAAAAACAAGTCCGTTTTCTAAATGCTTGGGGGAAACATTTACACTTACCGTTAAATTTTTATCCTCCCATTTTTTAATTTGCTCGCAAGCCATTTCTAACACAAGCTTGTCAATTTCTATGCCGTAGCCGTTTTCTTCCGCGTATTCGATAAAATCGCCCGGGAAAATTAAGCCCTTTTCGGGGTGACGCCAGCGAATCAGCGCCTCTGCGCCAATAATTTCTCCCGTTGCTATGTCCATAATCGCTTGGTAAAATAATTCAAATTGATTTTCTTTAATCGCGTCGGGTAAATTGTTAATTAGAAATAGCGCTTTGTCCGAGCTGCTGTCCATTTCTTTATTATAAATAATATAATTATTTAAACCGTGTTTTTTTGCATGGGCTTTGGCAAGGTCGGCCTTGCTTAAAAGCGTTTCCGGTATTTCGCCGTGCTGGGGGTACATGCTTGCGCCTACATTTACGGTGGGGTGCAGTTTGTAGCCGTTAATTTCGATTACGCAATTTTTTATTTTTGCAAGAATAAAATCACAATAAAACGCTATGATATTCTTATTGTTTTTTTCACGCGCTTCCTCATTATTTCTCTCTGTTGGGTACGTAATAACGATTAAGAAGTCGCCGCCATTAAGCCGCCCCACGATTGAATTGTGGGGCAAATCGGAGATAACATCTTTAATAATATTTCCCACTTCGTGCAGCATCATATCGCCTGTGAGCATTCCCAGCGAGTTATTAATATGCCCAAGCCCGTTTACGCGTATTGCAAGCAATGCAAAATCCATTTCGTATGGGTCGGCGGTTTGAATTGCATGTACAATCGCTTCGTAAATATGAGCACGGTTGGGTAATTCTGTCAAATAATCGTTGGATAAATGGAAGCCCAACTTCTCCATGTTTAATCGTTCTTTGTGAGAAAGTGCAGCAAGATACATCGCCTTATGAAGTCTTTTCGCTTGCGGACTGTTGCTTTCGTAATGCAAAATTTTATCGTGAAAGAATACGACAACATAGCCATACGTAATGTAGGCATACATAACAGGAATAACCAGCGCAGAACAAGTAATTTCTGCATGGTTAAAGGTTTTTGGCGTATTAACGTAACTGTTTTCTAATAATTTCCTCACGGCTTCGATGGTGCTTGCAAATGCGCCTTGTTCAACGCTCGGCGATTGGTAATAAGGAATGGTTAGTATGTTTTTATCTTCATCGTTCCAGTAGATGGCAATGCTATAGGAAACCTTCTTCAATTTTAAGGTTTTGATAAATAACTTGCCTATATCATTGAACATTTGGTTTTGGTCTGCATTTTCAAAGGTTGCAATAAAATCAGTTAACATATCGCCCATATTTTTAACCCCCTTATTCTACGACATCAAACTGGCTATTATATAATTTTGTGTAAACCCCGCCTTGCGCAAGCAATTCTTTGTGGCTGCCTTGCTCTACAATATCGCCTTCTTGCATGACCAGAATCATATCCGCACTGCGGATTGTTGATAATCTATGCGCAATAATAAAACTTGTGCGCCCGTGCATCAAATTATCCATTGCTTGTTGGATAAGCACCTCTGTGCGCGTGTCCACATTGCTGGTTGCTTCGTCTAAAATAAGAATGTCGGGGTCTGCTAAAATTGTTCGCGCAATGGTAAGCAACTGCTTTTGCCCTGCGGAAATATTGTCGGCTTCTTCGTTAATTAGCATATTATATCCATCGGGCAGTGCACGTATGAAATGGTGCGCCTGCGCCGCCTTTGCGGCTTTTTTGATATCCTCATCATCGGCACTTAATTTTCCGTAGCGAATGTTATCAGAAATTGTGCCGTTAAACAGCCACGTATCCTGTAAAACCATGCCAAAATGGAAGCGTAGATTGTCCCGTGTGTAGGATTGAATATTTTCGCCATCTACGGTAATAGTGCCTTTATTTACATCGTAGAAGCGCATTAGCAGTTTAACAATAGTGGTTTTGCCTGCGCCCGTATGCCCTACGATGGCAATTTTTTGCCCGGATTTTACCTCGGCGGTAAAGTCTTTAATAACGGGGGTATCTTCTTCATAACCGAAGAAAACATGGTCAAACCTTACGTTTCCTTTTATAGATTCCTTCACCACGGGGGTGGTTGAATCGGGCGTTTCTTCCGCTTCGTGCAGGAAGGCGAAAACGCGTTCTGCGGCGGCGGCGGTTTGCTGTAGCATACCCGCAACGCCCGAAAGTTGTGCCATGGGCTGTCCAAACTGGCGTGTATATTGGATAAATGCTTGTATATTTCCGATAGAAATACTACCGTTTACCGCCATTGCGCCGCCAATTACCACTACAGCTACATAACCTACATTAGAAACAAATGCAATTATCGGCCACATAATGCCGGAGAGGAAATTTGCCTTCCAGCCTGCGCGGTACAAGCGCTGATTATGCTCATCAAAGGCGGCGATGCTTGTTTCTTCGCCGTTAAAGGATTTGACAATGGCGTGGCTTGTAAACATTTCTTCAATATGCCCGTTTAATTTTCCCAGCGTTTCTGCCTGTTGCTTAAAATATTTCTGCGATTTTTTAACAATTATCCCTACAATTATGCCGGAAAGCGGCAAAATTGTTACCGCAACCAACGTAAGCAACGGGCTGATTGTAAGCATCATTACAACAATGCCAATTACCGCGGTAATGCTCACCACCATAGACGAAAGCCCGCCGCTCAGCGTATTGCTTAGCGTGTCTACGTCGTTAGTAATGCGCGAAAGCACATCGCCGTGGGAGTTCTTATCAAAATATTGCAAGGGAAGGCGGTGAATTTTTTCACTGATTTGTGTGCGAAGGCGGTAGGTAATGCGTGCGCTAAGCCCCGCCATGATAAAGCCCTGCGCGTAGTTAAATAGTATATTTATTACTTGAATCGTCCCAAAAATAGTCAATATTGTGCCAATCCGCCGGAAGTTTATACCCAATATCAATCCTGTAAAAATTTCATCCGTGGCTTGCCCAAGGATACGCGGTCCAAATACGCCAAGCACCGTAGAAATAACGGCAAAAATCATCACAACGGTAATAATCGTCATTTCTGCGCCAATATAAGAGAGCAAATGCCGCATAGAGCCTTTGAAATCCTTGGCTTTTTCACCGCTGTGCATACCCGGGCGGCGGAAGGTTGGACCGCTGTTTTGCGCGGGGCGTTTGTCATCTTTTTTCATGACGCCACCCCGCTTTCGTTAAGCGCGTCTTGCGAAGATGCAATTTCGTGGTAGGCGGGGCAGGATTTTAATAATTCCTCGTGCGTACCGCGTCCTGCAATTTTGCCTTTGTCCAGCACGATAATTTGCTCGGCGTGCATAATTGTGCCAATGCGCTGGGCAATGACGATAACGGTTGCGTTTGCGGTGTGTTCCTTTAACGCTCGGCGCAGCTTTGCGTCCGTTGCGAAGTCTAGTGCAGAAAAGCTGTCGTCAAACACGATAATTTCGGGGTTTTTGGCAAGTGCGCGGGCAATGGAAAGGCGTTGCCGCTGCCCGCCCGATACATTGCCGCCGCCTTGGGCAATTTCGGCTTCGTATTTATCGTCACGTTCTTGGATAAAGTCGGTGGCTTGGGCTACGGCGGCAATGGTCTGAATTTCTTCGTCGGTGGCTTCTAAATTGCCGTAGCGGATATTAGATGCGATTGTACCCGTAAGGAGCTGCCCCTTCTGCGGAACAAAGCCGATTTTATCGCGCAAATCGGTTTGCCGCACATTTCGGATATCCAGCCCATCTATGGTAATGCTACCCTGCGAAACGTCATAAAAGCGTAGCAGCAACGCCGCAAGCGTAGACTTGCCCGAACCCGTAGGTCCGATAATTGCGGTGGTTTGCCCGGGCTTTGCCGTGAAACTGATACCCTCCAGCACGTCCTCTTCGGCGGCGGGGTAGCGGAAATGTACATTTTCGAAGGCGACAATGCCCTTGTGCGAGTTGGCGGTTTTTTCCGCATGCGCTGTAAAGCTTTCGGGCGTAGAGGGGTCATTTATTGTAAGCTTTGTATCCAGCACTTCGGCAATACGCGTAGCAGAAACCTGCGCGCGCGGCACCATGACCAGCACCATGGATACCATCATAAATGAGAAAATTACCTGTACGGCGTACTGCATAAATGCCATCATATCACCGATGGGAAGCCCCATATGCGCAATGTTATACGCGCCCACCCAAATAACCAAGAGTTGCGTACCCGCCATAATAAAGGTAATGAGCGGTCCTACAATAGCCATTACGCGCTGTACAAACAAATTCATGTCGCGCAAATCGGCATTGATGCCGTCGAAGCGCTTTTTTTCATGCTTTTGTGTGCTAAAGGCGCGGATAACCATAAGTCCGTGTAAAATTTCTCGGGAAATTTTATTTAGCTTATCCACCATTTCCTGCAAAATTTTAAACTTGGGCATTACAATAGATGTGATTAGAATGACCAGGCATACCAGCACTACAACGGCAAGGGCAATTATCCATGACATACGCACCGAACGCGTCATTGCCATAATTACGCCGCCAATGCCTAAAATCGGCGCGTAAACCAGCATTCGCGCACTAATGTTTACAAGGTTTTGTACTTGCCCAACATCGTTGGTACAGCGCGTGATTAAAGAAGCGGAAGAAAATTTATCAAATTCGCTTTGCGAAAAGCTCTCTACCTTTGCAAATAAATCGCGCCGCAAATTACGCGCTGCTCCTGCAGAGATGCGCTGGGCAATATACGTAGAGCCAATAGACGCAAGCCCCGCCGTAAATGCGATTATTAACATAAGCCCGCCTACTTGAATTATGTAGTAGGTGCGCGAGGTTTGGTTTAATACGCTGTATACCACGCCGTTGTTTACAATGTCTGCCATGAGCGTGGGCAAAAAAAGCTCGGCAAGCGCTTGCCCAAGCAAAAGCAATAATGTTAGCGCAAGGGGTGCGCTATAGGGGAGCAGATATTTTGCAAGTTTAAACATGATAAATCCTTTCGATGTAAAGATGTGTGGTTATGCGCGTTTGTCGAAACGGGGCGGGGCATCGTCTAGGTGGTGTGTTTCCGCAAAGTCGGCGTCGAATAAAGCGGGCGAATCGAGCAACGTATAGGGCTTGCCCGGCGTGGCAAATGCAAAACTGCCCAGTGTTAAGTTGTGGGTTCGCAGTAATGCTTCTAACCGGTGAACATTGTCGCGTACCAGCTGTTCAATTTCGGGCGTGTCCAGCCGAAATTGGCAATGTACAGATGTGTCGTTCTTCTGAATATACGTTTCAAAATGCCCAAGGGATGCTGTATCCAATGCCACCAGCGCAGACGCGGTATCTTTTTTGCCGTCGGCTTGCTTTTTTGTGTCTTTATATACATGAAGTGTGGTTTGCGTTTCCTGCCCGTGGTGGAATAGGGGAAGCTGTACATATAATTGATTGCGTATTTGCGATGTAAAGTCCATGTGGTTAGACAGGGTTTGCACTTCCCGCAATACGCGGGCGGCTTCGGGACTTGCGTTATCTGAAAGAAGGCTGCGCACTTGGGATAATCCTTCGCGCAGGTTGTTAAGAAAACGGTCAATATCGGCGGGGGTGCTTTCCAATAAACGGAAGGTAAGAGCCTCAGGCAAAGGAGGTGAGGGCGGGTTGGGGATATTTGGCACGGCACTTTGTGTCGCGGTTTGCGGCGTATTTGTGCTTTGCGGTGTGCCCGCATTTTGATTCGCCTGCAAGGTGGTAAATTGTGTTGTTGGCGGCGGAAGTTGCTGCCCTTCCTGCAGGGTTGCTTGCTGTGTGGTTTGCGCGGCGGAATTCTCTCCTAACGCAGGTGCGTTGGCGGTTTGGGTTGCGCCGCCGGGTTGTGCTTGTACGTTGCCTTCGGGGGCGGGCATTGGGGTTGCATTTTGCGGTATCGTCATTTCCCCTTGAGGAAGCGGAACGGCTGTACCTGCGGGTTGCGCGGGGGTTGCGCCGCCTTGGGGTAAAGGTGTGCCATCGGGCATAACGCTTACTTGCATAGGCTGCGCTTGTAAGGGCTGCCCCTGCGGGGGTGTGGCCGCGGCTTGCGTATTCCCTGCGGGTGCGGTTTGGGTGGCGCTTGCTGCCGTATTTTCTGCGGCGGTACTGCCCATGATATTGCTTGCGGACGGCGTAGTTGCGGTGTTTCCCCCTTGATTACCGCCGGGGTTTGGAGTGGTTAGTACTTTTATCAGCTCCGCCCTTAGGGCGGGGTCTGCGATTTGCTGAATCGACTGCAATATGTTGTTTATTTGCGAAGTTATTTGCGTTTGCCCGCTTACCAAGCCGTTTAGTTGCGCGGCATTTGCCGTGGTTAAGCGAATGTTGTTTTGCATCATAAATAATGCCTTGGCGGGGTCGGGCTTGCCCCCTGCGGCGGCGGTTAGCTTCATTGCGTGGTTCATTTTCGAAATATTTTCCTCTGTTAGCGCCAGCCCGTTATCCATGAGCATTTTAAGCATTGCGAGGTTTTCCTGCGTGGCTTTAAGCCCTGCGTTTAATAAAATTTCCGTCATCACATCTTGCGAGATGTTGGAGTGTGTTTTATTCATTGCAAGCTGCTCTTGCGCGGCGGCGAGTATCATTTGCGGCAAGGTTGCGCCCGTTCTTGGCGCGGGTGACTCGGCGTATGTGCCCTCCTTTACGGGCATGTTGTGTTTAATCTCTGTCATATAAGCGCCAACTCCAATCCAATTGGGCAGTGGTCCGAACCCATTATGTGGGGGTAAATTTTTGCTTCTTTTATCCCACCCGCAAGGGTGTTGGAAACAAGAAAATAATCAATACGCCAGCCTGTATTCTTTGCCCGCGCCTGCCCCATGTACGACCACCACGTATAAGCGCCTGTAACATCCGGGTATAAATGGCGGTAGGTGTCGGTAAAGCCTGCATTAAGCAGGTCGGTCATTTTTGCGCGTTCCTGCGGGGTAAAGCCCGCATTTTTTACGTTAGATTTCGGGTTTTTTAAGTCAATTTCTTTATGCGCCACATTTAAATCGCCGCATACGACTACGGGCTTTTTAAAGGCACACAAAAACGCGCGAAAGGCATCCTCCCACGCCATGCGGTAGCTAAGGCGCGCTAATTCCCGCTGGGAATTAGGCGTATATACATTTACAAAATAAAATTCGGGAAATTCCAAGGTAACGATACGTCCCTCGGTATCATGGTCGGAAATGCCCATGCCGTAGTTGACGCTTAGCGGTTCATTCTTTGAAAGCACCAGCGTACCCGAATAGCCTTTTTTTTCGGCAGAATTCCAATACGCGCGGTAGTTTGGGAAGGTGAAACTCGCCTGTTCGGGATGCATTTTGGTTTCCTGCAGCGCCACAAGGTCAAAATCATGATGTAAAAAATCCATGAACCCTTTATTCATACAAGCGCGTAGTCCGTTAACGTTCCACGAAGCCATGTGCATGGCGCACCCCCAGAAGAATTGTATACATGCAAACTATACCACACCATGATATACTGTGGCAAAGGGCGCTGGTGCGGTGAATAAAATGTTGTGATACAATGCTATAATCCGGAAAATAAATTGCAAACAAAGGCGGCGAGCCTATATTATGAAAAAAATTCTGCTTATCGACGGTTTTAGCATATTAAATCGCGCTTTTTATGCGCTCCCGCCATTAACTACGGCGTCGGGGGCGCATACGGGTGCGATTTTTGGCTTTCTTAGCATTCTTATGCGGTTTTTGGACGAGGAAAAGCCCGACTATATTACCGTGGCGTTTGACCTGCCTGTGCCGACCTTCCGTCACGAACGCTACGGCGCGTACAAAGGCACGCGCAAATCCATGCCCGACGAGCTGCGCGAACAAGTGCCGACATTAAAAGCATTGCTTGAAAAAATGGGGCTGCCACCCGCCGAATGTGCAGGCTACGAAGCGGACGATATCATTGGTACGCTGGCGAAGAAGGCGGAAGCCAACCGCTTACAAATTGTAATCGTTTCGGGCGACCGCGATTTGCTGCAGCTGGCTACGGAAACGGTGTGCATTCGCTTGCCAAAAACAAGGGCGGGCAAAACCGAAGTGGAGACCTATTTTGCCAAAGATGTGCTGGAAAAATACGGCGTAACCCCCGCCGCCTACATTGACGTGAAGGCGCTGATGGGCGATGCGTCGGACAATATTCCGGGTGTACCCGGTATCGGCGAGGTAACGGCGACGAAAATTATTGTGCAATACGGCACGTTGGAGAATGCCATCGCCAACGCCGCCGAGGTTAAACCTAAAAAAGCATCGGAAAATCTAGTCGAATTTGCCGAGCAAGCGCGCATTAGCCAAATGCTTGCTACCATCGTAACAGATGTGCCGTATGAACTTGTGTTGTATCCCGCAAGCGAAATTTGGAACGGCGCCGCGTTAGAAGAGATAAATCGCTTAGAATTAAAGCAAATCACTAAGCGGCTTGGGAAAACATCGCAAGTGGTTCAAGCCGATGCGCAAACGGTACAGGCGCATATTTCAAATGCAGCACAAGCAGAAAAATTCTTTGCCGCGCGGGTAAGCGACAACGCCCCTGTTGCCTTTTATATACTGTGGGACGGTGCGGAATTTGTTGGCATGGGCGTTTGCACAAGCGATAGCGGGACGTTTTATTTCCCAAGCGATTGTTTGCAAGCCGCCAAGCCGTGGCTCGAATCCCCCGCGCCTAAATACGTGTATGACATTAAAGAAGAAGCGCGGCAGTTACGCAACCACGGAATAACCTTGCATGGCGCGGTTTTTGACGCAATGCTTGCCGCCTACGCGCAGGACACATTGCACGCGGAAAAAACCGTTCCCGACTTAGCTGCAATTTTCTTTGGCGAAACGCTGTCCGCGGTAAAAGATTTGTTGGAAAAAAAGCAAACTCTCGCCGATTTGCCCGCGCAAACCCTTGCAGTACTTTCTACGGGCTACGCACACGTGGTTTTCCGCCTGCAACCCCTGCTAAAAAGCGAATTATATGAAATGATGGAGCATCCGCTGGCGTTTGTGCTTGCGGAAATGGAGCAATCGGGCATTCAGGTAAATAGCGACATTTTGGCGCAGTACGGCGAAGAATTAACCGCGCGAATTAACGCGCTTACCGAGTCTATTCACGCCCACGCAGGGGAAAGCTTTAACATACAATCACCCCAGCAGTTGGGTGCGGTTTTGTTTGAAAAATTGGGCTTGCGCGGCGGAAAGAAAACAAAACAGGGCTATTCCACCGCTGCCGATGTGCTGGAAAAACTGCGCCCCGCCCACGCCATCGTAGGTGAGGTATTGGAATATCGCGCACATGCCAAGCTAAAATCTACGTATATTGATGGGTTAATTCCGCTTATTAACCCCTTCACAGGGCGTGTGCATTCTACGTTTCACCAAGCACTAACGGCTACGGGGCGGCTGTCCAGCGCCGAACCGAATTTGCAAAACATTCCCGTGCGCACACAGCTGGGGCGCGAATTACGTAAGGCGTTTATCCCGCGGGAAGGCTGCGTTCTTGTAGATGCGGATTATAGCCAAATTGAATTGCGTATTCTTGCGCATATGTCTGCCGACCCTGTACTGGTGCGGGCTTTCCAAAAAAACGCGGATATTCACCGCATCACCGCTTCGCAGGTCTTGCACATCGCACCCGAGGACGTGACCCCCGCACAGCGCAGCAACGCCAAGGCGGTGAATTTTGGCATCATTTACGGCATCAGTGCCTTTGGGCTAAGCGAGGATTTGAAAATTCCCGTATGGGAAGCGGATGAATACATTGCGGGTTACTTCACTCAGTACCCCAAGGTCAAGGCGTTTATGGATGATTGTGTGGCAAAAGCAAAGGAAACAGGCTACGCGCACACGCTTTTTGACCGCCGTCGCGCCGTACCCGAATTAAAGTCGCACAATTTTAATATCCGCAGCTTTGGCGCGCGGGTAGCAATGAATATGCCCATTCAAGGCACGGCGGCGGATATTATAAAAATTGCGATGATTCGTGTTTCTCAGCGGTTAAAATCGGAAGGCATGGAGAGCCGTTTAATACTTCAAGTGCACGATGAACTGCTGCTGGAAGTGCCGTTTATCGAGCAAGATAAAGCTGCGCAACTGGTACGCGAGGAAATGGAAAGCGCCGCAAGCCTCACCGTACCGTTGGTTGCCGATGTTAAAATTGGGGAAAGCTGGTACGAAACGAAATGAAAATCATTGGCGTAACGGGCATTAGCGGCAGCGGCACAAGTACCGCGGCGACCATTTTGCAGGAAATGGGCGGCTATATCATCAGCGCAGATGAATTAGCTCATGCGTCCATGATGCGTGACAAAGAGGCGTATACCCAAATCGTAAACTATTTCGGCAACGAAATCGTAAATACAAACGGTGAAATTGACCGTAAAAAATTAGGCGCACTGGTTTTTGGCAAACCCGAATTACTTGCGCTGCTGGAAGGCTTTATCCACCCGCAGGTGTGGAAGGATACGGAAATATTGCTGGAAGAAGCGCGTTTAAACAATTACCCCTTCGCGGTCATTGACGCGCCGTTGCTTATCGAAGCGGGAATGCACACGATGTGCGATACCACCGTGCTAATTACCGCAAGCGATACCACCCGCGCCGAACGTATTATGCAACGCGATAATATTTCTCCCGAATCTGCCGTGCGCAGGCTTGCAAGCAGGGCAGGGGACGAGGCAAGGATACCCTATGCACAGGCGGTGCTGGAAAATGAAGGGGATATAAACACATTGCGTGAAAAAATACAACAGGTTATAACTTTATGACACCGCATTATCCGCCCCGTCCGCGCCCAATGCGCCGTCGCAGAAGACGGCGAAGCCTTGCGCTTCCGCTTGTTTTGCTGTTTGCGCTTATTCTTGCTATAGGTGTGGGCATTGTGGGCGTGCGTATGCGCTTTCCCATACAGCATCTGGATATTGTGCGCGAACATGCGGGTGATATTGACCCGTCGTGGATAATGGCGGTAATTATGGCGGAAAGCAGCTTTCGCCCGCAAGCACGTTCTCCCGTTGGGGCGCAGGGGCTAATGCAATTAATGCCCGACACGGCGCAATGGCTCGCGGGCTTAGCAGGAATGCGCGACTTTGAAGCGCAGGATGTATGGCAGCCCGAAATAAATATCGCGCTGGGCAGTTTTTATTTAAACTGGCTGCTGCGCCATTTTGACGGCGACATGCGGCTGGCACTTGCGGCGTACAACGCAGGGCAGGGGAATGTACGCAACTGGTTAAATAATCCATATTTTGCACCCGACGGGCAAACCCTGTACGTTATCCCGTTTACCGAAACGTACAACTACATAAACCGCGTAGAGTTTAATCAGCGGATTTATAGCATATTATTGCGGTTTCACAGGTGAAAGATGGAAATGAAGATGCGTTTTGCGGTTCTGTTCGTAATACTGTCTGTGCTTTTGGCTTCCTGCGGGTTTTTGCCGCCGGAGGACGACGCGCCTTTTAATGGAATTGCATACCCCATTGCCGACCCCGAGGAGTTGCCCCATGCGCCTGCGCCGCGCCTTCCCGCGCCAATGGTAAGCACAGATGATTGGGCAGATGACGGCATTTTGCGCCTTCCCATGCGTGTGCCATTGACGTTAAACCCCCTGTTAAACCGCGATGCCACCGTAGCACGTGTGCTTGGGTTAATTTTCGAGCCGTTGGCGGTGCTGGATTCAACCATGCGCCCCGTCGGGCATTTGGCAGAATTGGAGTTTGCGTTGGATTTTTCCAGTGTGGTAATCACCATTCGCAGCGAAGCGATTTGGAGCGACGGCTTGCCTGTAACCTCCGACGATTTAATTTTTTCCATAGAAACGCTCACCCGCGCACCGGAAGATGCAATATACCGTAAACATGCGGACAATATCGCAGAGATACAGCGTATCAGCGAGCGCACGGTGCAAATTTCATTTGTAGAAGCCACTCCCGCGGCGGGGTATTCGTTGCTTTTTCCCGTAATTCCGCGCCATTATTTCCAAGGCGAAACAAACCCCGCAAGCCCGCGTAATTTAGCACCGCTGGGCAACGGGGCATTTCTGTTTGACTCACTTGTGCCGTTGCAATCCATGACGCTAAAACGCAACCCGTATACCTTCCGCACCCGCGCTTCCATAGAGGAAATTGAGGTGTTGTTTTTGCCCGATGCGCAGATAGATGTGTACGCCTTTGAACGCGGGCTGGTGGACGCGATACGTATGCCCTTCCCGGAATGGGCGCGTAACCCCACGGCTAAGGAACTGCATGTGGGTACATTTCCCGTGATGTATTTCGAATTTATTGGCTTTAATTTCACGCAGGAAATGTTTCAGCGATTGGAAATACGGCAGGGCATTGCCCACGCCTTTGACGCGGACGAAGCCGTGGCAACGCTGTATCTGCACCATGCGCAGCGCGCGTCTGCGCCCATTCACCCCAGCGGTTGGATGTTTGACCCCTCGGTGCAGGGTCTTCCTCATGACAATAACCGCGCGCGTATGTTGCTTCGCCCGTTGGTAACCGCCCGTGCCGCGTCTTCTGATGAAGAATACCCCGCGCCTTTAATCATTTTGGTGGGCGAAGAAAGCCCCGAGCGCGTAGCCATCGCTTACCGCCTGGCCGCAGGGTTAAACGCCGCAGGCTTTGCCGATATTGGTGTAGAAGTACATGCCGTAAGCGGTGATGAATTTTTAACGCGTTTAATTGCCAATGATTTTTGCCTGTTTATTGGTTGGATGGAGCTTTCCCCCGCGCCCGACTTTGCCTTTCTGTTTAACGGCGAACACACAACGGGCGTACAGTTTGGCAGCGACCCGTACCTGGAATCTCTCTTCGCCGCCACCCGCGTAGCCGCTACCGAATCCGCTTTTATCCAAGCCATGTCGCAGTTACAGCACGCCTTCGCAGCGCGTTTGCCCGTGCTTGGGCTTTCCTTCCGTCATAGCGCGGTACTTACCAGCGCGCGCACCCACATGCAAACGCCGCCACCCGCCAATGCCGTTTTCCTGTATGTAAATGAGTGGAAAATAAGTGGATATAAATAAATTCCAATTTAAGGAATAATCTCGTCCTTTTTTGACTATGCTTTATACATAGTACAGAAAGGATGGTTCACATGACACAGCTTCTTCAATACGCATTTCCTGCGCAGCTTTCCGCGCCCCGTTTCCGCAGCGAGAAAAAAATAGTAACCCGCAAGGCAAAAATAAAATCCCGTGCGCTCAGCATAGAGGATTTAGAACTCGTTCACGCGTTAGAATCCGTAAAAAGCGAATTGTCCAATCTACATACACGATTGGACAATACCACAGACGAAACACTCACGGATGCGCTCATCTACGAACTAAAAGCCGCAGGGCTAAAGCACACGTATTATTTAAATAAGATGAAGGAAAGAGACATCGTTTTCGGGGAATAAATAAATTGAGGGGGGATTTTTATGGATACCATGATGTGGGTAATTATCGCATTATGCGCGTGTTTTGGCGGCTTTTTGCTTTACACGCGGCAATTTACATGGTTGCTTAAGGTAGGGCGAAACATGATACTCGGCGCGGCGGGCATTCTCGGCGCAAACGCATTACTCGCGGGCGTAGGCTTAGCCGTAGGCGTGAACATAATCACCGCGCTGATTATCGGCGTGCTGGGCATTCCGGGGTTTATGATGCTGTACTTAGCGCAGTTGCTGGTGGGTTAGAAATTAACCAAATCCCGTACTTTTATCGCCGTACCCGAGGCAATTGACTTATTCGCTGCAATGCCTGTAAGTATGGACATTGCCCCTTGTACATGGTCGGCGGCGCGGTTAAAGGGGTCGGGCGCGGGTATGCCGAAAATATCGTTTAGCAGTACGGGGTCGCCGCCGCCGTGCCCGCCTTCGCCGCGGATAATTTCCGCTTCGTAGGGGGGGGCAAACATGGGGAATACGCGCACATCTACGTGGGCGGCTTCGCCGTAGTGCGCCATATCGTCCTCGCCGCTTACATAGGATTTTTCCACCACTTTCATTTCAATGCGCCCTTTTGAGCCGTTAAAAACCACGTTAAACCCTTCCCACGGTAAAAACGTGTTAAGTGAGTAGGTAAGTAGCGCACCTTTGTTGTACTTTACCAGCACACCCATTACGTCTTCTATTGCCACATCGTCGGAGAAAACGGAGCGGTCGCGAATATATCCGCTGTCTTCCTCTGCGTCTAGGTACATCGCTTTCATGTCCTCTTGGGCGGAAAGCTGTATGGCGAAGGGGTCATTTTTTGCGTGTTCATTGCCGTGGGCGCGGTCGTAGAAGCCGCTTACGCCACGGCGTTCCGCATTTTTCATGCCGTAGAAGCGTAAATCGCCCATGGCGAACACGGTCTTGGGCGCATCGCCCAGCCAGAAATTAACCAAATCAAAATGATGGGTAGACTTATGCACAAGAAGCCCGCCGCTATTAAGCTTGTTGCGGTGCCAACGGCGGTAATAATCCGCGCCGTGGTGAATATCCAAGAGCCATTCGAAGTGGATAGAGAAAACCTCGCCGATGGTATCGTTCATTATCAGTTCGCGTATTTTTGTACTATGTGGGGCGTAGCGGTAGTTAAACGTAACGCGAAGACTGCGCCCGTATTTTTTCTGCGCGTCGATAATCGCTTGCGCCTTCTCTTCGTCGATGGTCATGGGCTTTTCGGTAATTACGTCGCACCCCAGTTCCATGGCTTTGATAATATAATAGTCGTGGGTGCGGTCTACGGAAGTAACAATCACAAAATCGGGTCTTTTTTCGGCAATCATTTTTTCAAAATCGGTGTGCTTGTAGGTTGCAACGGCACCGGCGCCCAACTCGGTGAGGATTTTATTCGCATAATTCATACGGGTAGGGGACAGGTCGCAGAAGGCAACCATTTCGCTGGTTTCCTTATACGTGGTTGCCACCGCTTCGTAGAAAAAACGCGCCCTGCTTCCGCAGCCTACCAATGCATATGTTTTCTTTGCCATAAATATCGCCCTCTCGTGTTTATAGGTTAAATGATATCATACGTGTATAATCATTACAATGAAGTGACTTACCTTTTGGAAGCCGACAAAATGGTGGCGGCTTGGCAATTTGAAAAAAGGTGGAGTAGATGGCATACTTAAAGCATATCGGGATGAAAAAACACTCGGTATGAAAAGGAGGACTTCCTATGTACAAATCCGTTAAGAACGAAAACTGCCCATGCCGGCGCAATGAATGCGAACGCCACAGCAACTGCGAAGCCTGTGTCGCCAACCACCGCGAGCGTGGCTATCCGCCCTCGTGCCAACGTACAGAAGGTGCAGTTTACCGCAACGAGGCGAACATCAGCGAACGCGGTTACATCTACGGAAAATGGATGGGCAAGGACGACACATGGACAATATCATACGGCAATGTCTACTGTTATTTGCTGGTGGGAACGGAGAAAGCGTTGCTTATAGACACGGCGTACGGCGAAGGCGATTTACGGCGTTTCGTAGAAGAAATAACGGACAAGCCCGTTATTGTGGCGAATACCCACGGGCATTTTGACCATACGGGTGGCAACCCGTGGTGGAAGGAAGCCTACATGAGCGCAGAAGCCGCCAAAGACGCAAAGCGCGCCTTTTCCCCGGAGATGCAAACCCGCTTGGAATCCATGCCCTATCCCGACTATAAAATCAATATTATTGACGAGAACACGACCTTCGACCTTGGCGGGCGCACGGTGCAGGTTGTGCCTATTCCCGCGCACCATGGGGGCAGTGTTGCTTTCATAGACAGCGCAAGCCGTTACCTTTTTACGGGCGATGAGTTGGAAGCGGGGCAGGTGCTTATGTTCCTAACCGAAACCAACCAGATACAGGCACATAAGGAAAATATGGAAAAGCTCCTATCCCTGTCGCATTTATACGATGCCATTTGCCCCGCGCACAACGGTACGCCCATTAATAAAAAATATGTAAGCGACTTCTTGGAATTGGATAAGCAAATCCTTGCGGGTACGCAAGAGGAAATGCCCAATACTGCGGGCTTTGGCTTTCCGCCCCAGCCCGCAAGCGAAGGACCGTTTAGCGGCGATATTAGACGGGCGCAATATGGCGGTGCGTCGGTGCTGTATAAGCCGTTTTGACGGATAGGCAAATTAATTCCTTCTAAAACATAATACCTTTCCGCGTTTCCGCACGTTTAATTATTTTTAATATTTAAAATTATGCTTGCCATTTCACGCCCATGTGTTTACAATGTTGGTATATTACATTTCTTCGAAAGGAGTTGTCACTATGGGGATGACTAACGAGCAATTCGATTCTTACAAGACGAGCCAATTACGCCTATTAGAACACGCGCTTGACGAAATAAAAAAAGAGCAAAACACCAAAACCCTTGAACAAATGATAACAGACTTACGAGGCGAATTAAAAAAACCTTAATAGTTTGCCCGCCATCACTTCGATGCGCGGGTCTTTTTTTATGGTCGATAACCTTTCCGCGTTTCCGCACGTTTAATTATCTTTAATATTTAAAATTACGCTTGTCATTGCTTCCCGATGTAATTTCGCTGTAATGCAAGCGTCTTGGAGCGCAGTTTACGAACAATCAACAGAAAAGAAAAAACCACGGTTTGATTTATTACTCCCGTGGTTTTACTTGTTTTGATGTCAAATTGTGAGTGAAAATTTTAAAGCCGCTTAACGGACTCGAGCCGTTGGCCTGCTGATACAAATCTCACAGTAATATATCACAAATGGCTATTTTACTGGATTCTTTGCACTTTAGTCGGCTATCTTTATTTTTTTCTTACAGCCATTATTTGGTATTTTGGTGGGGTAATTAATTTTTGTTATCTTCATTTTTATCCTGCGGACGCTTTTCTGCTTCAGCGATAATTCTTTTAATAACGCCTAATGCTTTTTCTGGTTTTTCCGATTCTATTAATGTTTCCAATGAATACATCACAGTCATTAATTCTAATTTCGTCACATTAATCGCTCCTTTTTTTTCTTATTATACTTACTTTTTGGCTTGTCGTAAAGCACTTTAATATAGAATATCACCAAAGACAATCGGCATATCCATTTTCAAACATTCTTAGCATTTCATATTCTTGCTGTATGTGCCCTTCATATTCACTTTGGTATTGTATATGGCTTACGTACTCACCTCCTTGGGGCTACAATGAAGCACTACGGCATACAATCGTCTTTTTAATTGCATGAAGCTGTCTATTTTTTGTTGGCTCATTGGTACAAGCATTTCATATATCAATTCTGGCGGGTATACCGATGTTATGTGTACTTCATTCCATAAGCTGTATATATTGCCATATCCGGCATGTACTTCCTTGTATAGAAACCTTCAGCGGTTACTCGTTTGAAAAAACTGTCCTTCTTTCTTTGACTACGAACCCCATAAACTATATCAAAACCTTGACCAAACTTCTCCGGCATTTCATCAATCGCATTAATATCGTCCTGCAAATCTGCATCCATAGAAATAACAACATCAGCCACATCTTTGGCAATCACAAGTCCGGCGAGTAAAGCATTTTGATATCCATGATTTTTGGACAAATCTACTACTACTTCTTCTTTGTAACATGGCAAAACCAAATAGAGAATTGGACGTAGAGCGCCTTTTTATCTGTAAATATCACTGCTCATACACATTCGTATCCCATCAAAAACACATTACCTAAAGAACCTTACTACCTCATCATTGTCACCGGGCGGCAGTATTGGCAATACATACGGAAAAACCGTGAAGAACGGAATCTCATCCGGGTTTACTCCCGGTTCACGTAAGCGTTCGATTCGTTCAAAATATTCTATTCTATATGTTCGAGCTTCGCCGGTAATTACTGACCTCGCCGCGCTGGTACTCATCATTGAGTTTACATCTTCAGTGGCAATAAAAACACAGGATAACACGAAAATAGCAAGCCCAATTGCCGCTGTCTTACTAATACTACTAGAATCTTTTCCGCTGCTTTTCTCGACCAAGAAAGATGAATGAGAAGTACCCAATATAGCTGCAATATTCCCGCAAATAAAAATCATAGCAACAAATACGAACAGCAAAAACCAGTAAAAGTTTACGTTAACAACACGATTCGGGCCAAAGCTTGACATGGAGTAGAGATTGGGTGTAAAAGTACTGGCATAAACACCATAAAAGAGAGGTACAACTAAAATAGAGTATTTATGTATGAATACCCCCTTTTGTACAATCTGCCGAGTAGCATTATATATTATGGGTATCATACAGCCGAGTGCTATCCATACCGGGAAAGGCAATACTTGCTGGCGGAAAGTTGTGAAAAACAGAAAACCATGCCTAAAAGATTGAAGAATGGCTAAAATAGGGTTCATTTGGATACCGTAGCCACTCTCCTCAAGTATCACTTGCCGAAGGGCATTGCCCGGCGCAGTAATGGCGATAATCAACGATACAGATATAGCCGCAAAACCCAAAATTGGAACAAGCCATTTCTGCATAGACACCTTGGCTTTTATACAAAAGTGCTTATATCCCAGCCAAGCAAGAACCAGAGCCAGAACTACTGCGGAAGTAAGTGCAGAGATAAAGTTGCTACCACCTACTAAAAATGCAAAAATAGGCACAAGAATGTATGAAATTTTGCTAGGTTCGCTCTCCTCTTTCAGTGCCAAACCCAACATGCCTAGCATAAAAAGCGACAGGGAGTGGAATCCCGAATAAAACATAGCAGAGTTATACCAGAAAAAGCCTTCTCGTGCCGAAAACACGAATTGCATAGAAATAAAAGTGAACAAAAGTGTGACAATGCCATAAGTATATTTATCCATCTTAAGGTAATCCATAAGTATAACTTTTAGGAAGAATAAATTCGCACTTGCAAACATTAGAATAACAAATATTACACCGAGCATATAAAATCCTGCTCCGAAAATTGCCGGATGCGCGGACATAAAAAATATAGCAACAAAAGTACCCTGCCATGTCTCGTAAGCATATTGTGTGCGTTGCACCGCAGCATTTACAGTTTGCGTTATCGAACCCGTTTCTTGCCATGCCTGTGCCGCAGGTATTCCGTACCAAAAATCATCCTGCGTTGGCAATGCAGAGTGAGAAATAATTAAAAGTGGAATCAAAGACAAAATGAATAATGCAAACATAAAACAACAAACCCATTTTTTGTTATAAAAGTATCGCATCTTTAGCGCCTTCCATGTAGATAAAATCCAAAACCTACGCCCTTTAATGCATAAGTACCCTCTTTACCTGTTGCCCCACCATTTATGTAAGTGCCACAAATGCTTTATTTGTGGGCTTTTCCTTAAGCCGATTAACGGACTCGAACCGTTGACCTGCTGATTACAAATCAGCTGCTCTACCAACTGAGCTAAATCGGCGTGGGTGCGGGCTTTAAATTACGCGCCGCACTGCTTGCATACTTTCATTGTTTTTTCGTCTTCGGTTTTTTCCCACAGCAGTTTAACGCCTGTACGGCTGCATAATGGGCAAGTGCCGCGCCAGTCTTTAACACTGCGGGCAAGTTTGCCGCGTTTGGGTTTTGGCATAAATAGCGCTCCTTACATAAAATTAATTTTGCAACCCGCGCATTATACGGCTTGGAAGGGGTTTGTGTCAAACGTTAAAAAAATTTTTTCACCGCATGTGCAACGCACAAGATTTTCTCCTGTTTATGATGGGTGGAGTTAAAAATTTAAACGAACCCTCGGCAGGGTTCATTCAGGAGGAAAAATTTATGTATACCATTATCTCGGACGGCGGTTGCGATTTTACAAAAGTGGACGTAGTGCGCCACAATGTGGATATTATCCCATTCTACATTACCTTCGATGGCGAAACACATATGAAAGAAGGGGTGGATATTTCCAAGGACGAATATTTTACGCGCCTTAAAACGGATAAAACCTTAAACCCCAAAACGGCGCAGCCCAGCCCGCAGGATTATATCGACATGCTAACCCCCCATTTGCAAGCGGGCAACGATGTGTTGGTGCTTACCATTTCTTCTAAGCTAAGCGGCTCGCACAACAGTGCAACGCTGGCGGCGGGCATGATGGAAGAAGAATTCCCATCGCGTAACATTGTGGTGCTGGATTCGCTCTCGGCAAGCATAGGACAGGGGTTAATCCTGCGCGAAATTATTAAAATGCGCGATGCGGGCTTTTCGTTAGAAAAAACCGCCAAACGTGCCGAAGCCGTGCGCAATACCACACAGCTTTACTTCACCGTTGACAGCTTGGAATTTTTGAAAAAAGGTGGGCGTGTAGGCACAACCACGGCGTTTGTTGGCGGAATTTTAGGCTTGCGTCCTATTTTGCACATACAGGATGGGCAAGCCGTCCAACTGGAAACGGTACGCGGCAAGAAAAATGCCTACCGCCTAATTGAAGAAGCTATGGTAAATGCGCTAAGGGATGATGTAAACGATATTCAATTTAACATCGGGCATATTTTAAGTGAAGAGGACGCCGTAAATTTCCAAGTAAACATTGAAACTGCGTTAAGTGTACAAATGGAAAGTCCCGTAACAAGCATTGGTGCAGCAATTGGTACCCATGCAGGTCCCGGCGCGCTTGCGTTTGCCTATTGCAAAAAATACACCGCATGTGAAGCGAATGAAAAAACCTCTTTTATTGAAGAAAGGAAGGCAGCATAATGAATACATGGTTTATTATCGCACAGGTATTAGGCGTAATTACAATCGGGTTTGAGTTTGCCTCTTATCAAATTAAAGACAAGACAAGGTATTTCCTTGTCACGGGTATCGGCAGTTTTTTTTGGGCGCTGATGTTTGTTGCCATTGGGCTTGCTACAGGCATGAGTACACAGCTTTCGCTGATTGTCGCGGCTACCTACAGCACCATACGCAACCTCGTTTTCTTTGGAATATTTAAGAAAAATACACCACAAAGCAAAGAAATTGGACTTAACTTCTTGTTATTTATGATTTTGGTCGCCTTGGTAGCAGGTACAATTACGGTGCTTAACGCCCCCGCAGAAGTACGCTGGCTACATGCCTTGGGCATGGTTACGGCACTGGCGTTTGTAATTGGGCAGTACCTGCCTGGTGTGCATTATGTACGTATTACCGTGGTTTTCTATGCCGTTGTGGTATTGCTTACCCAGACCCCCATCAATATCCTGTATGGCGATTTCCGCTGGAATATCATGGGCATCGCTATCGAATCCGCAAAAATAATTTCTGTAGCGGTATTCTATGCGCGGTACGCCAACCAGCCGAAGCAGGCGCAGCTGGTGTTTGCAAAGCCTTAGTTAGCCTCCTTGATTCTCCATATAAAACAGGGACTGTATTAAGCGACTAATACAGTCCCTATTTTTTTGCAACGATTTACACCGACACCTTACTCCGCAGCAACCAATAGGTAATACCCGCTATAATCAGGCTAAACGCCAGCATTGCGCCTACATAGAATATATCAATAAATGCGTTGCCCAGCGGAATGCGCCCAACATCCCAGCCAACGATATAGTCTAAAAAATTATGGAAACCGATACGTGTTGAACCGTCAATCGTAAACTCATGTGTAACCTCACGCGTAGCCCACACCCTATAACGACCATTAAATTGTACCGCCATTATAATAAACCCCGAAACAACCGCCGCCCATATCACCAATGCAATGCTCTTGTGTATACGCCAACCGCCAATAGTGCTATTCATTAATGTACTTAGTAAAAAAGTGATGGTAATACCCGCAAATAAAGTGGAAGTAAGCAATGCAATAGGACCGATTAAACCCAACCCAACGGGTTGCGTCCCATCGGGAAGCGTCATAAAATTAAACTCGCTATGGGGTAAATTATTAGTCATTATATACATCGACAGCACCATTGTCGCAAACATAAACACTACCCAGAAAAAAGCAACAATATATTTGCTCACCAACAACGTACCGCGCCCTACGGGAAGCGTAAGCATTAAATGCCCATAATCGCCAAAGCATTGGCGGTTGTACATATGAAATAACTGCACCACACTAACAACCACCGCCGCCGTGATTCCCAAGGAATAAAACTGTGCCAAGCCAAAAGCAAGGCTTGCGGCATCATTGCCTGCGGGTTGGTTGGGTGTGCTAAGGATTATCGTCAACAACCATCCAATAACCCCAATACCCATCAGCACCCCGCCCATTCCCAAAAAGATGCGTGCGCCGAATAAAAAGTCATATTTTAATTGTTTCTTAAGCATGGCGAAATTCCTCCCTAAATAATTGGTCTAGTGACATGCCACGGCTTTCCCGCAGGGCGTCGGCTTCCTCCATTAAATGAATTTTCCCATTTTGTAGGAAAATTGCCACATCCAGCACGGGTTCAATGTCGGAAATAATGTGGGAGGAGAGGAGAATTGCGCTTTCGGGGGCGTGGTGGGTGATGATGGTGTTTAAAATATACTCGCGGCTGGCAGGGTCTACCGCGCCGATGGGTTCGTCCAGTACATACAGCCCTGCGCGGCGCGCCATCACCAGCGCCAGTTGCACCTTTTCCTGCATACCGCGGCTTAGGGCGGAAAGCCGTTTGCGTAGCGGAATATGCATGGCGGTTAGCATTTCCTCTGCGCGGGTGCGGTCAAAATCGGCGTAAAAATCAGCAAAAAACTGCATCGCCTGTAATGGCGTAAACCAGGTAGGTATGTGGGAAACATCGGGCAAATAGGAAATGCTCGCATTTGCCCCGGGGCCGGGCTTATGCTTTGCGCCGTTTTCCCCTGTAATGGAAATATCCCCCGTATAGCTGGGTAATAGCCCCATGATGGTTTTAATAAGCGTAGTTTTGCCGCTGCCGTTTGGCCCCAGCAACCCCACAATACTGCCCGCCTTAACGGAAAAGGTTACACCGTTTACGGCGGGGGAACGCCCGTATTTTTTGTGTAGATTAGTGATTTCTAATACATTGTGCAATTTACTCGCTCCCTTCGTTTTTTGTTTGTGCTTCTTGCAAGAATTTTTCTACATAGCTTGGAATACTTGCCGCGGGTATCCCCGCTTCTTCCATAGCGCGGACATATTGCGCCGTTAGGGAGGCGGGTAACGCATTGCGTAACTGCGCGACTATATTTTCATCTGTGGTGACAAACCGCCCCCCTGTACGCTCGTTGTACATGTAGCCCATGTCCTCCATTTTTGCCAGCGCACGTTGCATGGTGTTGGGGTTTACCTTACACGCCGCCGCCAACTCCCGCACGGTGGGTACTTTTTGCCCCAACGCCATCTCACCGCTGGCGATACAGCCCTTTAACCATTCAACAAGCTGCCGATAAATGGGCTGGTTGTTGTCGAATTGGGTTTTCATACCTCGCTCCTTTCGCGTTGTGTGATTGTATTAAGCACATGATACAATGATGAAGGACGCGTGTCAAGGGGGTAATTCCGTGTTATACTGTTTTTATGACAAATGACTTCTATCAAGTAACCCAGTACCACCTGGGTGGCTTAACGCAAACCGAGCAGCAGCTCTACGATTATGTAGTAAAAAACATGGACACCGTAAAGGATATGAACATACGCCGGTTTGCGGCGGCGCATTTTATATCCACCACAACGGTGTTTCGCTTTACGCGCAAATTGGGGTTTGTAGGGTATGCAGAATTTTTACAATGCATTCGCCTAACCGCCTTTAACCCGTTAAATACGCAAGTACCAAGGGTTAATTTGGGGCGCGCCTACGCGGAGGAATACCTAAAAAACGCCATGGAAGCCGTGCGCGTAATGCCCCAACCCCAGGTGCAAGAGGTGGTAGCGCTACTCAAGAAAAAGCCAAGCATTTACATCTTAACCGACGATAATACCCACGCCATAGGGCAATATTGCGAACGACTTTTCATTGGGCTGGGCTTCCACGCCTATTTCCCCGAAACGGCGTACCAACTGCAAAACCTCGCCAACCGCATACGCAACCGTGATTTGCTCATCGCCCTTTCCTACAAAGGGCGTGACGGGGCGCTGCTGGATTTTATCCATCGAGTTTTCCTAACGGGGCAGCCACATTTACTGTCCATAACTCGGGCGGATAATAACCCGCTGGAAAGCCTTTCGGACACCAATTTCTACATTTTTGCCGACGAAATACGCGTGCCAAGCATGGATATAACATCCAGCGTGCCTATGCTTATGGTGCTGGAATTACTGGTGTATGAATATATGGCGGCTTCGCAAGGGATAGCCGAAGTAGGGAAATGTAACAATGTTACCTAAAATATAACTTGTTCCCCATTGCGAACCCCCGATACAAAAAACGCAAAACCCCTAGCCACAAAGGGAAGCATCTCGTATGCTTTTGGCGAAAGGGGTTTTTATTATGGCAAAAACAGTTGTAAAAAAGAGTGTATGGCTGCTGCCCGTTATCTTGTTAAGCTATTTCGTTGTAGGCTTTCCCGACGGGGCGTTTACCATATCGTGGCTGGGGATTTACGAGGATTTTTCCCTGTCTGTGGTGCATTCGGGGTATATTTTGGTAGGGTATTCGGTTACGTATACGCTGGCGGGGGTGCTGCTTTCGCGCTTTAACCGATTTATGCGCCTGCAAACGATTTATTTTTGGGGGCTAATTATTATGGGGGCGGGCTTTGTTTGGCTTGCACTTTCGCAGAATTTCTTCTCGGTGCTTGGCGGTATAACGCTGTACGGCTTTGGCACGGGGGCGATGGCGTCCAGCATGAATTCTTATATGGCAAAGCATTTTACCGCGCGCCATAACAACTGGATGCATTGCTTCTGGGGCGGAGGCGCGTCGGTTACGCCGCTGATTATGTCCCAGATGATGGCGTTGCTTAGCTGGCGTGCGGGGTATTTTGTCATTACGGGCATCCTTGGTGTAGTCGCCATTATTTTGCTGATGAGTATGTACAAGAAAATTTGGATAAACGAGGAAGAAAATATCTCACAGGAAGACCCAAACAAAGCCGATGAAGCCCGCCCGTATTTAGAAAAAAAATGGCACCAAGCCGTGGAAATTTTCACTTTCTTTTTCCTTGGCGGTACGGATTATACGTTGGTTTTCTTCACAGGTATGGTATTAATTGACCGCGGACTAAGCTACGAGATGGCGGGCTTTTTCTCCGCCGTGTACTATATTTCCATGACGGCGGGGCGCATGTTCTTTGGCTGGAGCGCCAAGCGCCTGCGGGAAGTGCCGATTATCCGCATCGGCATTGCCATTGCCATTGCGGGAATAGGGGTGCTGTACTTCACCGGCAATATTGTGGGCATGGCGCTAACGGGCTTTGGGCTTGCGCCGCTGTTACCCACTTTGGTAAGTGATACTTCCAACCGTTTTTCCCCGCGTATTTTGTCAAAGCTGGTAGGGTATGAACTTGCCGCCTTCGGCGCGGGCATAGCGGTGTTGTTCTTCGCCACAAGTCTGGTGCTGGAGTATATTACGCTGGAGGCATTATTTCCCATTGGCATTGGTTTTATTGTGCTGGTGGCGCTGTGCAATGAGGTTTTGGAAAGGGCGCGGAAGCGGTTGAAGGATTAAAATCACGGCAATACTAATACCAAAAAAAGGAACATCCCTTATGGCATACATGAAAAAATATTCTTGGGTGATACTAGCATTCGTCATTGTTGCGGTGATTATTTTCACGCTCGTTGCCATTTACGAGCCGCCGCCGCATGAATTTAGCGGATTATTTATTTAGGAGCGCAACCCTGTGGATATTTATATCAAGCCAAAAAAGAAAATCACGCTTAGCGAACGGCGCGCTATCACGATAAAAGACGTAGCCGACGTAGTTGCAACCAAAGACGTGATGGAAAAAGTAGAAGCAATGGAGCTGCAAAAAATTACCGACGACGGGAAAAAGAAGAAAAATTTTCTCATAAGCGTGACGGATATTATTAAGGTGATAAAGAAAAAATTCCCCGAGCATACGGTAAACAACGTGGGCGAGCAGGACACATGGGTACAGTACGCGGCACACAAGAGTCGCGATTATGCATGGTGGAAATGGCTAAAGGTTGCCTTTGTTTCCGTAGTGCTGCTTGTGGGTTCGTCTACGGCGATTATGTCCTTCCATTCCGATGCGCAGCTTCCGCGGATATTTGAAAATTATTTTCGGCTTTTTTACGGCGAGGTGCAGACCAATCCGCGCATTATTACCATTCCGTATTCCATTGGGCTTGCGGTGGGCATTATAGCGTTTTACAATCATTTTCTTGGGAAGAAAGTGACCGACGACCCCACGCCAATAGAAGTGGAAATGGAGCAATACGAAAATCATGTTACCGAAACCATGGTTGATTTGATGAGCATTCGCGAGCACAACGAAAAGCAGGGGATAAAATGAATGCGCTAAGACACGCGTTATCGGTGATTATCGGCTTTGGGTCGGGGGTATTAATTTCGGGTGCGGTATTTGCGTTTATTACTATCGTGGGCATTGTGCCGCGGCTGGCACAAAAAACGCATACCGCACGGCAAATCAAAGTGTATGAATCCGCCATTGCAATTGGGGGCGTTTTTGGCGCGATTACGGGGTTTTTTACGCCATCGTGGACATGGGGTCTGTGGTTAATGCCCGTTATTGGTATTGCCACGGGCATTTTCTATGGTTGCCTTGCTATGTCGCTGGCGGAGGTTTTGGACGTTATACCTATCCTCACGCGGCGTGCACGGTTGCAGCGGGGTATGTTTTTCCTCGTAATGGCAATCGCGCTTGGGAAATTGATGGGTGCATTGCTGTACTTTTTTATCCCGGGCTTCTACGACCCTGCAAGCATGTAGCTGAAGAAAAGAGGGAACTATGGATAAGCAAAAATATGCAAAATTGGTGAAGGAATCTTCGCCCGGCAGTAACGTTGCAGTCAATTGCCTTCGGGCATTTTTTGTGGGCGGCACAATTTGCCTAATGGGGCAAATATTCAAGAACGCGCTGCTGGCGGCGAATATGCAGCAAGACGATGCATCGCTGGTAACGGCAATGATTTTAATTGTTATTGCCGTGTTGTTTACGGGCGTTGGCTTGTATAGCAAGCTGGGCAGCTTTGCGGGGGCAGGGTCAGTTGTGCCCATCACGGGTTTTGCAAATGCAATTACCGCGCCCGCCATCGAGTTTAAAAAAGAGGGCTTGGTTATGGGTGTTGGCGCAAAAATGTTCTTGGTTGCAGGACCTGTGCTGGTGTACGGCACAATGGCGTCTGTAATTGTGGGGCTATTTTATTATTTTTTAGGCGGTAGGTGAGGACATGAAAAAATATGTAGGTAACCAAACGGTGAAATTTGCAAGCCCGCCAAGTATTACTGCCGCCGCCGCCATTGTTGGTCCGAAGGAAGGCGAAGGACCGCTGCGAAATTGCTTCGACTTTATTTCCCCCGACGTGCATTTTGGCATGGATAGCTGGGAAAAAGCCGAAAGTGAAATGGTCCGCCAAACCGTACATTTGGCGGTAAAAAAATCGGGCATTCCTATAGAAGAAATTCGCTACATGTTTGCAGGGGATTTGTTAAATCAAATTGCGGGTTCTACCTTTGGGATGCGCTCGTTTGGGCGTCCGTTTTTTGGGTTGTTTGGTGCATGTTCCGCCATTGGCGAGGGCATGGCGCTGGGCGCAATGCTCTTGGACGGCGGCTTTGCCAACCACGTTGCAGTCAACGCTTCCAGCCATTATTGCAGCGCGGAAAAAACCTTCCGTCTTCCGCTGGAATTAGGTACGCAACGCGCCCCCACTGCGGGCTGGACGGTGACGGGCAGCGGCGCGGTTGTGCTTAGCGCAGAGGGAAATGGACCGTATGTCACCGCCGCAACCACAGGCGCAATTACCGATATGGGCATAACCGACGCAAACAATATGGGCGCGGCTATGGCGCCCGCCGCCGCCGCCGTTTTAGCCGCCCATTTTAAGGACATGCAACGCACGCCCGGTTATTACGATGCAATCATCACAGGCGATTTAGGAAAAATCGGCACAACTCTACTGCACACCCTAATGGATGAAGAAAAATTCTCCATTCACGACCGGCACAACGACTGCGGGCTGCTCATGTACGACTGCGAAGCGCAGGACGTACACGCAGGCGGAAGCGGCTGCGGTTGCGCGGCAAGCGTTTTTGCAGCGCATTTGCTGGAAGAACTGCGCAGCGGCGCGATAAAGCGCCTGCTCTTTATTCCAACGGGTGCGCTGCACAGCGTGGCGACCTTACAGCAGGGCGAATCCATGCCCGCCATCGCACACGCCGTAGCAGTTGAGGTATAAAGGAGAATTGTTATGACATTATTTTGGGCATTTATTATCGGCGGGTTAATTTGTGTAATCGGGCAGTTGCTCATTGACCTAACAAAATTAACCCCGGCACGCATTTTAGTAATCTTTGTGGTGGCGGGGTGTTTTTTGAGCGGAATAGGGGTGTATCAGCACATTGTTGACTTCGCAGGCGCCGGCGCGCTTGTGCCGTTGCCGGGGTTTGGTCACGTCCTCGCACAAGGCACAAAAAAAGCAGTCAACGAACGCGGACTGCTTGGAGTGGTGACGGGCGGCTTTACCGCAATGGCAGGTGGTGTCACCGTTGCGGTAGTGGTTGGCTATTTGATAGCCATGGTAAGCAAACCCAAGGGCGACGCGCGATGATTATTTTATCGCGTTAACAAAATCGTACAGCTTTTGTTTTTCATCATCGCTTAATAACAAATCAATAGCATTTGCAATTTTGCTGTTGCTTTGTTTTTTTGTGCTTGCGCCGCTGTCCTTACCTGTTAGCATATAGTCGGCACTGCACTTGAAATAGTCGCAAAATACGACCAAACGCTCTACCGTAATGCCTCGTTCGCCACGCTCAATTAACCCGAGGTGGCTTTGTGTGATGCCCAGCTTGTCGGCAAGTACATCAATAGTGATGCCGCCGGATTTGCGCAGGTTGCGTACCCGCTTGCCCATTTCTTTACGTAGTACCAGTTTTTTGGATGCCATTTGCATACCTCACTTTTTATATTTTATTGTTGTATTATAAGCAATAATACATTTATTAAGCGTTGGCGTCAATACGCCTTATGGATGCAGTGTATAATGTGTTAGGGCGCACCCATTGTAAAGAAGGAACGGGCGCAATGCAAGCAGAAATTTTACCAAACGTTACGGCAGGGGAAACAATCACTCAGCTATTATCGCTCAATTTGGAATCGCGCACAAGGGTTATTGAACAAATAAGTTTACAGAAAGCAAAACTGTCGCAAAAAGATTAAAGTGCAAGGCACACATTCTCGCCTTCTTGCATTCCCTCCAGCTTGTTAATGAGGCGATGCAAGTCGCTTTCGCGCCCTGTGGGGCATGTGCCGTTAGCTTGCACCCGTTTAAGCGCGTCCCGTGTAGCCGATAGCGAACCATCATAAAAAATGCACAGAATTTCCATTTCCTTCACCGTTAAAAACATGGGCATTCCTCCATGTTTTACAGTGTTGCCATTTTTTAGAAGAAAAAAACCGTATAGAATTTTTATTTACGGGCATGGTAAATGCATTACCCTTGGAATAGGAGATTTACTATGGAAAATACAAATTTAAAAAACACAGTTGAAAAACTGGCAAGCATTAATATTGAGGATTGTACGGGCTGTTGCAACGAGATTAAAGCCGCCGCCGAAAACTGGTTAAAATGCCAAAGCGATGGCGGATGTGTACGCAACAAAGCCGCTGACCGCCTACACGTAGCCGCAAAATCGGCACTGGCACGCGATAGTGCTTGCGGGCACCATACGCGGGATGATTTATTAACCTGCGTAATGGAGTCGCAGTTAGCGGCGGAGTAAGGATAAAGGCAATTTCAAAAAGCCGCGGTTTGAAAGCGGCTTTTTGGTGCGCTTTGTATTTGTTGTGTGCCAGAAATTAGAATTGCGATAATTACTTTATAATTACGCGTTGTTGTAAAAAGTCGAATTTTAGTATAGAATTCCCTCATTCATACGAATGGGGGAATTTTTTGCATGACGTTTATCAATGCAATTGCCGGTAATTTATGGGGCTACGATACCTTGATTATTTTTGCCGCCATGGCAAATTCGGTATTATTTATGCTTACGAAGTGGAAACTAAGGCAATTTGGCGCGGCAATTTATATGCAAAATGATGCTTCTCTGTATGGGAAAAATGCAGAAATACTGGTAAAGGTAGGTATCGAGGACGTAAAGAAAATAAAAAATGCCCGCCACGTCGTAAATCAGTTGTATTCTGTTTTTACCAATGTGATTACCATTTTCCCGCTGCTTGGGCTTATTGGCACGGTGTACGCGCTTATTAATATTACGGGCGCGGGTGGCATGGACAATATGCAGGATAGTTTTATGATTTCGCTTACTTCTACGTTTTGGGGCATGATTTTTGCCATTGTGTATAAAATTGCGGACGCCACTATTTCCCCCGATGTGGAGCGGTACAATAACGACGCCGACCGTACCATTGCAAAGCAAGAGGATTAGATGAAAAAGCGGGATATAATTATTGATTTGACGGCATTCCTTGACGTAATTCTGATTATGATGTTCCTTGCGCTTATGCAAACATCGGGGGATGCGTATGCCTACCGCGCGCAGCTTGAAGAAATGACGGTGCAGCACGCCGAAATAGTGCGGGATTTGCAAGCCACCGAGGATGCGCTTTCCTACACAATGTACCGCTTGCACGCGCTGGCGGATTGGGACAACGAGCGGTACGAATTGATGGAAGACACCGCCCGACTAAACGAGTGGCGTGCCGCCGTAGAAGGGGTGATTTTCTTCATATCTGCGCGGTTGGAATACATTGAAACAAACCGTGTGCTGGCGTTGGAGGCATATCCCCGGCATGTGCATCGGGCGGAAATTATTTGGGCAGAAGGTTTACAAAATTACATTGTTAATGAAGCGCAGCTTGCCGAATTTTTCACAGAAACGATGCACGGTTTAATTGGCGCAAATACGGACGAAAATCCCGTTTTAGTGATGATTAATTCCCACCGGATGCGTCTGCGCGAATTTAATTTTATCATTGCGCAGTTAAATCAGTTTATACGCAACGCAGAATATGATTTTAACGTGTATTTTTCTACGTATGTAATGGAATAATGCAGGAGGGGTTTTATGATTTCTAAATTGCTGATGGTCGCAATTGTGGCGTGTGTTGTGGTGGTGGCGTATGGTATTTACGCCTTTATCACGGGGTCGTTCCCCTTTCGAGGTGACGGAGGCGACGGTGGGATTCCGCTAATAAGTGCCGAGCAACCGCCGGAAAATGTTGTGCCTGTGGACATTCCTCCGCTGGAAATTGAAATACGCGAAGCGCAAATTTATTTTAACGGCGAAGTGGTTACGTTAGAAGAAATGGACGAAATAATTGCCCGTTACCAAGCAGTAAGTGAAATTTGGACGCTGGCGGATGCTTTCCGCGCAGACAAACAGACCTTTGACAACGTGCGCGCCTTGTTAAATGAACGCGGTGTGCGTGTGGTGGAGATATAACAAAAAGGAGTTTTTGCGATGAAAAAACGAGGAAAGTACGGTATAGCGGCGGTATGCGTAGTGGGCATATTGGTGGGCGGATTTTTCCTGCTGGATAATACCGACCTTGTGCCTACGGAAAATATCCCCGTAATTGGCGGGCTGTTTTCTAACGAGGAAGCGCTTCCCACAGAAGCGCCGCCCCGGTATGACCCTAACGCACCCACCGCGCCCGAAATTGCTTACCCCTTACCCCCCAATGGTGCGGGTGCAGGGCAATACGGCGCAGGCGGCGAAGTACCGCTAATTATTGAAATTGTGCAGGATTCGATTTATATTGGCGGTATTATTTTTACGTTAGATGAGCTGGAAGCATTTGTGCAGGAACATACCCAAGCGAGCGATATTTGGGAACTGCGCGACGCCCACCAAGCGGCAAACGCGACCTTTGTAGCGGTGGAAGAAATGTTAAACCGCTTGGAAATTGTGTTTTTTGAAGGGTAACATATATTTCGAATTATAAAGGAGCTATACACATGAACGCAAAAATTCTGGTAGTAGAAGACGAAATAAAAATAGCGGATATTCTCGCATTTAACTTGAAAAAAGAGGGATACGAAGTCCTTACCGCCCATGACGGCGCCGCGGGCTTAAAGCTGGCGTTAGAGGAAAACCCCGACCTCATTTTGTTGGATATAATGATGCCAAAAATGGACGGCTACGAAGTATGCAAGCGCGTGCGTGAGGTTTCGCAGGTGCCGATTATTATGCTAACCGCACGGGCAGACGAAACCGACAAGGTGCTGAGTTTTGACCTAGGGGCGGACGACTACGTAGTAAAGCCGTATAGTGTGCGCGAGTTGCTCTCACGGGTGATGGCAAACCTGCGGCGGCGCGGTGTGGAAAAACAACAAGAGGTAGGCAAGCAGCTGGTCTTCGGCGAGCTGGTTATTGATTTGGATTTGCACGAAATTAAGCGCAGCGGCGAGGTTGTAGAGCTTACCCGCCGCGAATTTGAAGTGGTGCGATTCCTTGCTACGCAAAATAATCAAGTATTCTCGCGGGAAATGCTGCTAAAAGAAGTATGGGGCTTCGAATTTTTCGGCGATGTGCGCACGGTAGATGTAACCATTCGCCGTTTGCGTACAAAGCTGGAGCCTTCCCCCGACAACCCAACTTATGTGCTAACCAAACGCGGCGTAGGCTACCATTTTACCCTAGAATTTGGTGACGGTTCTCAATGAATTTGCAACGTTTTAACAGTATAAAATTAAAACTCATGGTCATTTACATTTCCGTTGTGCTGATTGTAATGGCGGTGAGCGGTACGTTTATGCTTCGGCAGGTACGGCAGATGGAATACGACCTTGCCGAGGAAAATTTGCGTGCATTGGCGGATTTGGTGAACGCATTTGTAGTGCAGCCCAACCCGCGCGCGCAATTTATTGACACCCCCGCATGGGACATGATTCACACCACCGACGATATTAAAGTAGTGCTTATGAGCGACCTTGGCATTGGCATCGCGCCCGCGGGTTTTGTAGGCTGGCGGGTGAATGACCATTCCATTTCATGGGCGATGAGTGGCTTGGAAGGCTTCTCGGTTGGGCGCGTGGGCATGGATTTAAATGACAACGAAGTACAGTGGCTTAGCTTCGCCATGCCCGTTGACCACCCGGAAGGGCGCGTAATTATCAACACCCGTATGAGTACCGAAGACGTAAACGCGCGGTTAAACCAGCTTACAGGCATTTTGCTTATTGCAGTATTTGTGGTGCTTGTACTTACGTTGGTGGCTTGGTTTTTCCTTGCGGATACGCTGGCGCGTCCTATTATTGGTATGGCGCGTGTGGCGCGGGGTATGGCTGCGGGGGATTTGTCCAAAAAAATCCCCGTAAACAGTGGAGACGAGATTGGCGTACTGGCAAAAAACTTTAACTATATGACTGATGAAATTAGCCGTCACTTAGAGCAGCAAAAAAAGATGGACGAAGCGCGGAAGGAATTTGTGGCAAATGTTTCCCACGAACTGCGCACACCGCTTACCAATATCCGCAGCTATACCGAAACACTTATCGACGGCGCAATGGAAGACCCCGTGATGGCACGAAAATTCCTGGAAATTGTGGACGAAGAAGCAAAGCGCATGACGGCGCTCGTTACCGACTTGCTGGAACTTTCCCGCATAGATGCAAAGCGCGGAGAATTAGAGTTAGATGTAGTAGACCTGCTTGGGCTTGTGCGCCTAACCTTGCGCCAGTGCCAAGTGTTAGCCGAGCAAAAAAACCAGCTTTTATGGTTTAACGATGCAAAGGATTCGTGTTTTATTTTGGCGAACGCCACGCGCATTAGCCAGGTAATTACGAATGTTCTTTCCAACGCGATTAAATACAGTGGGGAACGCACAACGATACATGTAATGATATCGTCCGACGAAATGCACCACCGCGTAAGCATTCGCGACGAGGGCATGGGCATTCCCCCCGAGGATTTAACACATATTTTTGAACGTTTTTACCGCGTGGACAAGGCGCGTTCCCGCGCGATGGGTGGTACAGGTCTTGGGCTTGCCATTGCCAAGGAAATAATGGAGGAGCACGGCGGCACAATTACCGCAACCAGTACCGTGGGGGAAGGCACAACCATGGTATTAAAATTTAAACGGGCGGAAAATGAGGACGAAACCTCCGACGCCCCGCCGGAAATGCAACGGGTGAAATATGTCTAGGGTCAAGTCGCTGCTTATCGTGTGCCTCGCCGCGTTGGCAATATACCAAACGGGGTTGTTGTGGTTTGTCAATATTACAAACCGCAGCTTTTTTATTTATTTTACGCAATTATTTGACCGCGGCGTACCCGACGGTTATACCGATATCATTCGCCCGCGGCGCGTGATATACGGCAATGGGGACGGCTTTTTTACTTTGCGCTACGGCGAAAGAAGCGAAATGGCAAACAGTGCTATTACCGAAATTTTGGCCCGCGGCGTTTTTAACGGCATTGTCCCCGCCGAAACGGCACTTACCGCCGCGCTGCAAGCCCCTGTTATTTTGCATGAATATGCCTTCCCCCTGCGTGCCGAAATATTTGCCACCGCTTTTAGCCAGCGCAGCACAATATTAAGCGACCGCGGAATAGACGCGATAACCCGCGTGGCGGTGCTAAACGAAGGCGTAATTTTTATGGACGAGACCCACGCATGGGCGTTTAACTTGCCGGTGGGTACATTCGAACTTGACACAGTTTATATTGACCGTGGTCTGTTTTTTGTTAGCGATGAACAAACGCCGTGGGTGTTTATTCCCCGTACAGAAGCGGGGTACCGTCACCACCCGATAAGGGTGGTTAATCCGTATGCCAATCGCTCGGGTGAGGTGCAATTAAATTCCGTAAACGCGCAGGTTTCCCACTTTTTTGATAACCCCGCCGTGCGCAACCCCCGCATGGAGGAAAACGTAATTACCATATCCACGATTAATACCGTGGTGCGGTATTTACCGGGCAATGTGCTGGAATTTAACTGCTTCCGGCCAATCCGCAGGCGCGAAGCCCCTAATTTTATGACCGATTTTTCCGCCGCTGTTGCGTTTATAAACAACGACGTAAACGTACAAAATGATTTTCTGCTGGCAAGGTATGAAGTACGCGGGCGCACGCATGTGTTCTGGTTTAGCTATGTAATCCGCGATGAAGATGCGCGTGGTTTTCCCTTAATCGCGCCTCAGGGAGGGTGGGGCAGTGCCGCCGCCCCATTGTTTTACCCTATCGAAGTGGTGGTAGACCACGGACGCGTTTCGCGTTACCGCAAGGTAGCGTTTATATTTGAACTGGACGCAACACAGCATTTTGCACTTTCCCAAGACGCGTTTAACCCGCAGGGTGCGGGCGCATCGTATATTTTTGGCTACCCTGCCATACACGGCGCGGGGCTTGTTTTGTACCGCGTAGGGGGGGGCGAATAATGGAGTGGGAACGCGCAAAAAGTCTGCTAATTCTCTTTTTTATTGCACTAAATATTGTGCTTGCAGGCTTTCTTTTCCTAGAAAATCGCCGCTATACGCTACGGAGCGAAAACGAGCGCGTGATAAGAAGCGTGCTTGCACAGCATGATGTTTCCCTTTCTGCGGATATGATTCGCCGCTTTGCGCCAATGCGGGCGTTACGCGTTTCGGGCTACTATTATAATGAGGACGAGCTGCTTGCGATTTTTTTCCAAAACCCCGAGGCTGTAACGCGGACAGACGCCGTTTTAGGCGGTGCGGAATTTTACAAAGATGCTTCGCAGTTAGTGATAAACAATGGACTTATCACGTACTTTAACCCGTATGGGCTGCATGTTACGGTTGAGGAATTTATTTCCCGGCATTTCCCGAACTTTCAGCGTGATGCGTTTTTTAATCCGCAAGACGAAGAGGGTGTGCGTATTACCTATCGGCAAGTGTACCGAGGGTACGTGTTGTACTCGAATTTTATTGAATTTCTTGTTACCGATGCAGGTATTATTGAAGTGGATATGCGATTTGGCATAGTGCAAGGGTGGGACGGCCCCGCCCGCCCCTTATTTGGTCCGGATGAAATTCTTATCACCTTTTTACAGGTGTACCGCCAGCGTATTCAACCCTTCCGTGATGACCGACACACCGTTATTTGGCATATGGACATTGTATACTTTCACGAGTTTGAAAACACAAGCGACGAGCGGGATTCGACCCATCTTACCATGCCGTTTTACCGTATTTTTGTGGAAGGGTTAGACTTGCCCTTCCTTATTAACGCGTATATGAACGTGAGCATTGATGTGTAATGTGCGTTAATTTTCTGCGCCGCGTTTTAAAATCGTAATTTTCCCGTTTTGTTTAATCTGCTCGGTGCTACTCTCCAGCACGCGCCCAAGGGTAACTTCTCCGCTGTTACGCAGGATAATATTTGCCTTGCGAGCGGTGATGTTTGCGGCGTCAATTTCCCCCGAGCCGCCGATGTCTACGTCAAATTTTTCGCACGAACCGCCGTCAATTTTAATATCGCCCGAGCCTTGTATACGGGCGCTAAAGTCGCCGCCACCGGATAAATCGGCAATGTCTACATCGCCCGAGCCATTGATGCTTACGTTAAGGGCAGATGTGCTTTTCATAGAAAAATCCCCCAAGCCGTTAATCGCAAGGTTTGTTATCAATGCATTTTTACATGCTATATCGCCCGAGCCGTTGATGGCGGCTTCTAACGTGTCGGACTTGTCAATGGAAAGGTTGCCCGACCCATTAACGGCGGCTTTGCACACCTCAAAGTTGTGCATGGTAATATCACCCGAGCCGTTTACGCTAAGGTTGCCTTCATTAAAGTGCCCGATGGCAGAGGCAAACGCCCCGCTGCCATTTACCTGCACCTTTGCGTGGTTACCCGCTTGACAGGGCAGGGCAATGGTGATTTTGTTGTCATTTTTATTAAAATTAAAATTTTCGTCATACGATTCTTTAAACTTGACCACCAGCGTGTCACCCTGCAGTTCCACTTGCAAGCGCGCCATAAATTTGCCTTCGCCTGTGGCGGTTACGTGGGTTTTATCGTCGTGGGAATGCACAAGCTCGCAGGTGTTGAAAATTACGGCTATGTTTATATTTTCCGTATAGCCGAAGGTAAATTCCTGCGTGGAGATGCCCGGTGGATAGTTTTCCATTGTAGGCGAGGGCGCATCTTGTGCGCCCAGGAAGCGGATTTCCCCCGTTCCGTTGTTTACGGCAAGGCGGGTAGAAAGCTCTGCCGTGCTGCCGTCGGTAAATTTTACGCCCGTTTCGTCCTTACCGGACACTGTCTTGTTTGAATAACATGCCACCTGCCCTGTGCTGTGCACCAGTGATAAGCCTTCAAAGGTTGCGGGGAAATTTGTCATAGGTAATGCCTCCTCTTTTTTGCCGAATAGGTAGTTAATGTCCGTCCCCAAAATGGTCGCCACTGTGGGGATAAGCGTGATATCGGGATAACTCTGGTCGTTTTCCCATTTCGACACGGCTTGCGGGGAAACGCCTGCGCGGTCTGCCATATCTTCCTGCGTCATGTTTTTTTGCTTGCGAAGTGCCTGTAAACGCTTGCCAAAGCCTTCAAATTCAAACATGCTTTATACCTCCGTTGAACAAGATTGTTAAATTTTCGCGCAGTCGTGCAGCGCTACACGATTTGTGCAAAAAAAGAACATGACCGCAGTATAGAGCGATACGTTCCCACTTTGCAACAACCATTGGTTGAGTTCTAATGTTGGTTGATTGACAAAGGCGGGACAATTATTTGACGAACATATAAATATCCCTATAATTGTCCTATCAAGCGCAAAGCGAGGGATTAAGGATGAACAAAAAAATATTTATCAGCTACTTAACAGAGCAAACGGGTTTGGCGGAACGGTTGAGAAACCTTCTCAACAAAGCCTTTAACGAAGGCAGCAACGGTGGTATAGAATTTTTCTTAGCGCCGGATAAATTAAATAACGGGGATAACTGGCGGGAAGAAATCCGCGCGCTTTTGGATGCGAGCGAGGCGGGGTTGTTTTTATTTACCCCCCAATTTTTAAAACAAAAGGATTGGCTGGTTGCCGAATACATGTGCTTTTGGTTTGCCAAAAAAAGAAGGTACGGTTTTACTTTTGGCAATGCATCGGTTGAAAAATTCCCCGCCACTTTTGACAAGGATATTCAAGTGCATTCCATATCCGATGTAAAGGGCCTTAAGAGTTTTATAAACAGTATTTCTACGGATATTCTAGAAAAAAACATAGACGACGGCTCATACGCACCTCCTTTACATGCGGCAGACAATATCGCCAAGGTTTGTACGGAATTATTTAATAATTACCAAAACCCCGAAGAAGCGTCGGACATTCCCAGCGAGTATAAATTTACCGAGCAAAGCATTACATGGACCTTTACGTTAAACGAAAGAAAGACGCATCTAAATGCCCAATGCGGGCGGTGTTTGGGTATTGTTAGCAATGCCAACAACTTACCCTTAATAAATATTCCATTGCAAAACGCAAAAAAATACGATTATACTGCCTTTAATATTACGCATAACCGCCCTGCGGGGTGTAAGGCGGAAGTCCACGCAGACCCGAACAGCAACGAGCAGTTTTTTATAACTTTTACGCCAAAATTAAAAAAAGGCGAACAGATAGAAGTAAGCCTTTCCTACGATGTGGAAAACTATAAATTTGCCACCCAAGAAGAGCAGGCAAAGGAAATTGTCAAGCGTTTGCAAGAGCAAAAATTTAGCAAACGTAAAGAAAAGCTGGGCTTAGAGCAGTTAATTATTCCCATAAACAATCCGATTGATGCATTTAGTTTGACCATAATTTTTCCCGAATCCTATAAAATTAACAACAAGCCCATTGAGCCGTATTATTTGGGTGAAATTGACCACGAGGAAATGACTTTTATCCAAGAAAACAACTGCGAAACCGCCGATAACGAAAAAAATGTATATACCCTAAAACGTATGAACCCCAAGTTTAAAGAACGCTATAATTTTTCATGGGAGTTGCCAAGTGAAGACGATATGGGTTAAAGTTTTTGTAAAAAATAATTCACTTTAACCTCATCAACCTTGCTACCGCATCTTCCAACCCCACTTTGTGGGGTTTTGCATTTTCACTTAGGAATTGATGGTCGCCCGTTTTAAGAAAATTCGCCATGCCTTGCGTATTCGCCCAAAAATAGATGCCCCAGTTTTCAAAATCCCATTCTTCCATATACTTGTTGCATTCAAAATCAACATAGTAAAGGATATCATTTTCTACTACAAAATTGGGCGGGAAGTAGTCTATATTCAAGTTTTTTGCGTATAAAAGCTTACACATATAAAACATCTGTTTTACATACACATCTTTGAGCGCGCCCGCGCCTACAATATCGGCAATGGTTTGCCCGTCAACGTATTCTTTAATTAGACATTGCTGTGCATCGTCATAACAAATTAATTTTGGCATGGTAATACCCACGTCTTTCAACATCTTATAGTCCCGCAATTCCGATTGTAATTTATTGCTTTCAAAAGTATAGGTATCGTTTGGCTCGTAGTGCATTTCTTTAAAAACAGTCCGTTGCCCCTCATACATTGCTAAATAAGAATTTCCGCCCTTGCCCTTGCCGATATGCTTGATTATCTCAACCGCACTTTTGTTAATTTCCATAACCCACCTCATTTTTCTCTATTATAGCACAAAACCCGCGAAAGCCTTTCTCGCGGGTTTTAACAATGTTTCGGTCTTTGTCTTACTCTTCTACCCTTTGACCTTCCCCCACCTCTACCTTGGCAACGCTCACTTCGTATGCCGTTTTTTCCAGCACTTCGCCGTCGTCCTTCTTTTTATGGTAAATGCGACTCTGCATTCGCCCGTAGATGCGAACATTTTCGCCTACTTCCAGCCTGCCCGCAAAGCGCGCATTACGCCCCCAAGCGATGCAAGGTATGTAATCCGATTTGTTGTACGAGCGGTTGACCGCAAGCAGCATGTCGGCAATTTCCCGCCCGAATGGGGTGGTGCGGTAAATGGGCGGTTTGCAGAGGTAGCCGTTAAGGAAAACCTCGTTAGGGCAGGATTCGACGAAGGAGGGCACGGCTTCAATATCGCGGGCAAAAACAGTTAGTACTAGTTTGTTTTTGCGGTCGGCTTCCACGTAATTATTGTAGGAGCGGATTTGCCCAATAATACGCACGTGACTGTTTATCGTCATTGTTGCATGGTCAATAATGCGTTCGGACACGGTGACGGGCAAAATGTCCGCGCTTCCGCTAAGGCGCGCAACTTCCGCATCGAAACGATAAAAACCTTCGCCATAAATTTCATGGCTGAAGGTAAAATCTGAGCAAATGCGCCCGCCAATGTCAATATAATTGCTTCCGTTTTCCATGTGCTTCACCCTTTACAGTATTTATTCGCTTAGCTAGGGTATTCACATAAAATGGGGTTTAGAACCCCACAACCGCCCACGCCGCCGCCGCACCCAGTGAAGTAACAGGGGCAGAGAACTCTTGCGGGGCGCGTTCTACGCCCTCTAAGTCAACAAACGCACGTTGTATGCATACCTGAAGCCCGTCCTCGGTTACGCTGGAGGCGGTAATACACGCACGCGGGTTAAAACCATAGGTAATCACCTTTGCCTGTGTTTGCCCCAGTGCAGGAAAAATTTCGGCATCATCAGCGTTTATAATTAAATAATCGTCACAAGACAGCTTTGGGATAATAGTAGAAAGTACAGGTTCGCTTGCATCTGCCACCAAAACGTTAATTTTTGGCCCAAGAGGCTTACTTTCCGTAATATGATAACAGTTTGCCGCGCCATGGCACAGATTTAAAAATGCCCGCGCCATTTGCTGTCCGTTTGTTCCAACCATGCCTACCGATGGCATAAAAATCCCTCCCTTTGCGTATAAGTTTTACCACTATGTAAATTATATGCAGATAAATTATGGTTATTCAAAAGGTGCGGTATGAATCCTAATGATTATCCAACCAAACACAATCTTTTGCAAGCACAAAAAAAATATACGCTGGCAAAAAAGGGACACGCCCTGCTGGAAAAAAAGAAACAATCCCTGTTAATAAAACTCCGCGAGGCGAAGAAAAATTTTATGCTTACTGAAAAAAAGATGACCGCAGCATTAGAAATAGCTTACACTGCATTAGAAATATCCTATCGCGACGCAGGGCACGAATGCGTAGAAGCCCTGCGGCACAAAAGCCCGTACAGCCTTGCAGAATCTACCGCTTCCATAGACGAGGCACACTTCGCATGGCGCGGCGCCCGCGTACTGCTGGTTGCCTTCGCCGAAGCGCAAGCCCGCCTGTATCAGTTAACATACGCCATTCGCAAAACACAAAAAAAGGCTTCCGCGCTAGAGAACGTTACCATTCCCACCTGCGAAGCCCGCATAAAATATATACAATCGCAATTGGAAGAACGCGAACGCGACGAGCGTATACGCCTAAGGTTTGTTAAAAATACAGCGCCGTAAAATCCTGCAGGGTGTAGTCGGCGGTTTTTACAATCTCTGCCCATTCTTTATCGGCTTGGTTGTCGTACAAGCCGCATACAAGAAAGCCCGCGCCCTTTGCGCTTTTTACCGCGGCGGGGATATCGTCGAATACGATACAGTCGGCGGGCAAAGCGCCGAGTTTTTTTGCCGCAAGCAGAAATACGTCGGGTTCAATTTTACCAACGCCAACGTCGGCGGTGGTGCAAATGGCGTCAAATAAATCATATATCCCGTGGTTTTTAAGCGCAGGGGTAAAAAGCTGCGGCGGGGCGGCGGTGGCAACCGCCATTTTATGCCCGTTTTCACGCAAGCGCTGTAGATATGCTTTTGCGCCCGCTTTCATTTTAATTTCGTGGGTGTAGCCGTGGGTTGCCATTTGCAGAAACTCTTTCATCAGTTCCTCGGGCGTTTCGGGCAGGTTGTACGTGTCCCTGGTGTACTGCGCTACCTGCGGGAAGGGCATTGCGCCAATTACACGCTGGTAATCCATGGGGAAGGGGATACCCCGTTTTTCAAAGAAGGCGCGGTTAATGCCGTTCCAAAGGGTTGCGCTGTCCAAAATTGTGCCGTCTAAATCAAAGATATACGCCCGCCGGGGTATATGCCGCGTTGCCACGATGGGAACGCCCGTATTTGCGGCGTTTTCCAGCACAACTTCTCCCAACCTTATGGGTGCGTTTAGCGTAATTTTATGTATTTCGCGGGTTACGTTAAAAATTTCCCCTTTGGGAATGGGCGAAGCCGTTTTTACCGAGAGCATGGACAGCGTGCCGCCGCGCACGCGAACAGAGGTAGTGATATTGCGCGTGGGGTTTGTGCGTTCCTCATTGGCGTAGGTTAGCCCTTTTGCGCATAAATGCCCCGTTGCTTCCCCAGCCTCGTTCACGGTCATTAGACAGCCCGCAGGACAGTTGATGCAAATAATCTCTAGCATAGGACACCTCGTATGGTAACGCCAATTTCTTTAGGAATTTCGGGTAATACGATTTTAATGCGCTCCATTTCGCTGGGGACGATAATGCGCCGCTGTACCGATGTGCGAATTGGTTTGCCGTCGGCAAGTACCTCTACCGTGGCGGGGGAATATACGCCGTCACTGCGGAACGACAGCGTATACGGCGTGCGTGGTCCTTCTGGGATAATGGAAGAAGGCACGGTGTATCGCACGCCGTGCAGCGCACGCACGGGGATAGGCGCGGAAATGCCCTCTGCCCTCCCTTGTATAAATCGTACCGCGTTTTCTGCCGCTTCGTAGGCTTCCTGTGTCACGTAGTCTACCAAATCATGCACATGCAAAGCATTTCCGCAGGCAAAAACGCCTTCGATGCTGGTTTCTAGGCGATTATTTACCGTTGCACCCCCCGTAGTGGGGGACAATTCCACACCGATACTGCGCGCCAGTTCATTCTCGGGAATTAACCCGACGGAAAGCAGGAGTGTGTCGCACTCAATGAAGCGTTCTTCCTTAAAACTGGGCTGAAGCTGCTCATCTACAGGGGCAATGTATACGCCTTCTAATCGCTGTACACCTTTGGTGCGCGTTACCGTGTGCGAAAGATGCAGCGGAATGTCATAATCGTTTAAGCACTGCGCGATGTTGCGTTTTAAACCGCCGCTGTGGGGCATAATTTCGAAAACGCCAAGCACTTTTGCGCCCTCTAACGTCATACGCCGTGCCATGATTAGCCCAATGTCCCCCGACCCGAGAATGACCACGCGCTTACCGGGCAGTATGCCCTTCATATTCACCAGTGCTTGTGCCGTACCCGCCGTATATACGCCAATGCCGCGCCCGCCGGGAATGCCCAGCGCACCCCGCGCCCGCTCGCGGCAGCCCATGGCAAGAATGACCGCGCCCGCCTGTGCCGTAACGCGCCCTTTGGGTGAAACATAGGTAATTTCCCGCTCCTTTGAAAGCTCTGTAACCATTGCCCCCAGTGCGAAATGTACGCCCAGCTCCGCCGCACGGTCAATAAGCCGCCGGGCATATTCGGGTCCCGTTAATTCCTCTTTAAAAATATGTACGCCAAACCCGTGATGAATGCACTGGTTTAAAATGCCCCCAAGGGACACATTGCGCTCAATTACCCATACATCTTCAAGTCCCGTTTCGCGCGCGCGTATCGCCGCCGACAAGCCCGCAGGACCGCCGCCAATGATGGCTAAGTTCATGCTATTACCCCTTTTACGTACGATATGGGGTGTATTATATCAAAAATTAAAAAAATTGACATTTCCTTAGAATGTTGTCAAATATTTTCGTGTACAATGCGCCCAAGTCAAGAGGCACATGACCGACCCCTGCACACATACCCCGCGGCTATTGCAAAGACCCGGCTCTGGTGATAAACGGGCGACGTACTGATTTCCTCAAGGCTTAAAGTTAGGATAATCTTGTGTTTTATTTGTCAAAATCGAACCTGCACCGCTTAGAAACATGCGCGCGGTGGTGCTTGTTAGGTTTGCAGCTTTCAAATTAAATGACGGGTTATCCGGCGCAGAAGGCAGCGTTGCCGTGTACTTCACCCGGGTTGTAGTACGTAAGGTGGCGGCGTTGCCGGATGTGCGCAAGGGATAGAGAGAAAAGAAAGTAGAAGAAACACGAATGTAATACGCTTATGTACGGTATCTGACCGTGCATAGGCGTTATTTTAGTGGTACGATTGTTTTACATAAAGATTTTTGTGTTATAATTCCCGCGAAGGGTAATTAAAAACCGACAAAGCCAGCGGCATAACCAACAACCCCAACCACTACGCCCAAGAAACCAACCAACCCGACTACGTCCTAAACCTTCTACTATCCGTTATCGCTGTAAGCATAAAAACACAAGAGATTGTAGAAGGGTTGCCAATCATAACGTTTGGGGAGAATGAAGAAAATAATAATTAGGAGGTTCTAATATGTACGCTATAAATGCAATTTATGATGGGAAACAATTTACCCCCACGCAACCACTTGAGGTTACAGAAAAATATAAAGTAATTATTACATTTATCGAACCATTGATGAATGAAAGCAAACAAGAAGATGGTGAAAAAAAATTAAATTTACTAGATTTAATTGGTAAAATTGAGTTCGCCGAAGGATATGATTATAAATCAATGCGGGGTAAAATCACATGATATTAGTGGATACCTCAGTTATAATTGACACCCTTAAGAATATAACCAATGAAAAAGTAAGGATTTTAAAGCAGGTTATTGGTGAAGGAAAGACTTTTTCAATTTCATCATACACTTATCTTGAAGTTTTACAGGGCGCAAAAACAGAACTTGAATTTAATCATTTAAACGAAGTGTTGTTAAGTAATGTAATTTTTACATTACCTGGCACATTAGATACATTTGTTAAAACTGCTAAAATGGTTTATACCTTGCGCCGTCAAGGCATCACACCACGTAATACAATTGACATGTTAATTGCATTAACCGCAATAGAAAATAACATTCCACTTCTACACAATGATAAAGATTTTGACAACATGGCAAGTATCATAGGGTTAAAAATTGTAGAATAATATATTAAAATGCAAATAAGAAGCAACCAGCATGGCAGAAACTAAATACAAAAATACAAAACATGTGGGTGTATTATCCGAAGGCAGCAAAGGATGGCGTAAGGAATTAGATTTGATTAGTTGGAATGAGTGCGTCCCCGAGGATGACATCCGCGATTAGTCGCCAAACAATGAAAAAATGGGCAAAGACGTAACGCTTTCGAAGGATGGAATTGCAACATTAAAATCATTGTTAGGCGGAATATAAATACATAAATTATCGGAAAGAGGGTTTATGCAATGAAAATATTGCCGCTTGTTTCTTTATTATTGGCACTCGCTGCCTGCGGGCGCAACGGCGAGGAAGAGATTGTTGAAGCTTACATTCCCGAAGAAATAGTTGTGGAAGAACCCGAGCCGGAAGAAGAATACATTCCCTACATACCCCGTATAACGCGGGTCGAGGGGTATTTTACAGGCGGGGGCATAACGGAACAATTTTTTTGGGACGAGGAATATTTTGCGCGGTCGGCGTTTGAATATTGTCATAGCCTGGCTACCATGTCGCTGGCGTTGGCAATGACGACCTTTGCCAGCCCAAGAACAGACAACGTATACGAGTTGTTGGACGAAATTGGTTTCGAAAATATAGAATTTAACGACGGATTTACTGCAACGCCAACATTCGATTCGATTGGTGTTGCGGTGGGGCATCGGTATATTCAATCGAATGGGGAAAGCTATACCTTGCTTGCGGTGGCGGTGCGGGGCGGTAACTATGGTTTGGAATGGGTAGGCAATGTCACCGTGGGTGCAAGGGGCTACCATGCGGGTTTTTTGCGCGGCGCGGCGGTCGTAAATAGCTTTTTAATGGAATATTTGATGCGCCATGGGGATTTAATTGAAGAAAATGTGAAGGTTTGGATAACGGGCTTTAGCCGCGGTGCTGCGGTGGCTGCGTTAGCTGCGGGACGTATGTCGGCGGGGCAACGGCTGGGTATGCAAGAAATATTGCGGGAAAATATTTTTGCCTATGTATTTGCAACGCCGCGTTTTGTGCCTTCGCAGTATAATACGGCAAATTTTGCGCACATATTTAATGTGATTAATCCTGCCGATGTGGTGAGCTGGGTAGCGCCGCATACGTGGGGTTTTGGGCGGTATGGAGTGGATATAATGACGCCCGCATACCCAAGTGTGGTAGATGTAACACGCTTTGACGGGGTTACAATTTTTCCGCCAAGTGTGCAATTTGTGGACGGGCAGCAGCCTACGGTAGCGTTTATGCATGGGCTGGTGAACGCGATTACAGGGCGTGCGCCCCACGGGGTTTTTATTAACCGCGAAATGTTTGCAGAACGCTTTGAATCGGACATTCAAGCATTGTTGGCGCAGGTGGTAGGCGGTGATTTGGCGTTGGAGCAATTTGACGGTGTGATGGAGGATTTTCTGGCGCGGTTTGGTATGCAAAATGCACCGCAGATGATACGCGCTTTTCTTTCGCAAGGCATGGATGGATTATTTGACCTTGCCGCACAATTTTTGTTTGATACGTTAGATGAGGCAGGCATAGAAATTGCGGGGCGTGACGCAGTGCGAGAAATTGTAACTGCATCATTGCAACGCGGCGGCTTAGATTCACTGCTTTCGCTTGCAAATAATCTGGAAATGATTGCCCACGCACACAACCCATTGATTATGTTTGAATGGCTTATGGGACGCGACGAAAACTTTGGCGGAGAAGCGGAAGATATGCCGTTTCAATGGTATCGGGAGGTTGTTGTCGCGCATCACGGCGATGTAGATATTCAAGTGTTTTATGCCGATGGACAACGTGCGGAAAGTTATTTGCACGATGGTCAACATATGTGGTATTTCCCGCCCGAAACCGCTTTTATTATGGAAGTTACGATTAGGCGTGGAAGTATAGGTAATATAGCTGCGCGAAATATATGTTATCTATTAGATTTTCGCGTGTACCAATTTGCCGTAAGTGCAACCGATTCGGTGCGCAGAGGGGAAACCCATGTTTATAGATTTACCATTCCCGCATATAGCGCTGGTGATGATTTTTCACAACAATTTACCACTGAGGGATATGAATTGGATTTAACGATTTTGGGAGGCACCAATGAATAATCTGCAATTACGGTACAATGCAGAGGCCGCCAATTGGGACGAGGCTTTACCGCTGGGAAACGGGCGCATGGGTGCGATGGTTTTTGGCGGCGCAGCAAGCGAACGGTTGGCGTTAAACGATGAAACATTGTGGTCGGGCTTTCCGCAGTCCCATGATAAAATAAATGCGGTCAACGATTATATACACGCTCGCACGCTTGCCATGGCGGGTAGATATAAAGAAGCGCAAGAGCATATTGAAAAATTTTGCCTTGGCAAAAATTCGCAGCGGTATTTGCCGTTGGGGGATTTATTATTGGAAATGCCCGTAACCCACGCACAAGGCACCAATTATTCGCGTATGTTGGACATAGAAAATGCCGCCTTTTCCATGCAGTACGACGCAAACGGCGCAACATTTAAACGAGAAATATTTGTAAGCGCGCCCGATAATATGCTGGTGATACGCCTAACGGCGAATGCGAAAAACACGGTAAATTTAACCGCGCGGTTAACATGCAAATTAAAGCATGACGCTTCTGTTATGGTTTCACCAACGGGCAACCGCCTAGTGATGCAGGGGCAAGCCGAACCTACGGACAACCCCGACCCCGCACAGCAGGGTATGGCGTTCTGCGTTGTTGCGGATTTTGAAGCAACAAACGGCGAAATTACAGCAAATGGTGAGGCGTTACAGATAAAAAACGCGGACGAAGTAATAATCCGTATGGTGTGGCGCACCAATTTTAAAGATGCATTTACACCGCCAATGCAAAGCGGGATTAATCCGCAGGAATTATGCGAAAAAGATTTGTCATTAAAGATGAGTTATGCGTCATTAAAATCCCGTCATATAGCGGACTATCAATCATTTTTTAATCGTGTGGACATACACTTCAATGAAAATATAAGCACCGCATCACTGCCATTGCCCCAACGGCTTGCCAACTGGGAAAGGGCGGAAAATGACCCCAATGTATTCGCGCTTTTATTCCAATACGGGCGGTATTTAATGATTAGCGGTTCGCGCCCTGATAGTGCTGCGCCGTTAAATCTGCAAGGTATTTGGAACGCGCACTTCTACGCGCCGTGGAGCAGTAACTATACGTTAAATATCAACGCGGAAATGAATTATTGGTCCGCGAATGTTGCAAACTTGGCGGATTGTCAACAACCCCTGTTCAATTTTATAGAAGTGCTGCGTAAAACAGGCGCAAAAACCGCAAAGGCGCACTATGGCGCAAAGGGTTTTACCGCGCACCATAATTCCGACATTTGGGGCATGTCTACCCCCGTAGCGCAAGATGATAAATTTGGTGCCGCGCGTTGGGCGTTTTGGTCGCTTGCGGGGGGCTGGCTCTCTGCCCATGCGTTTAATCACTATATGTATACACGCGACGAAAGCTTCTTAAAAAACGTAGCGTTTCCCATTGTTCGTGATGCCGCCGAATTTTTCCTTGACGTACTTATTGAAGACGAAGAAGGCAACTTAATCTTTGCGCCTTCCACTTCGCCCGAAAATGACTTTCTATACGATGGCACACCCATTTCCGTGTCTAAAACCACCACCATGACCACAGCAATTATTAAAGAAACCCTCAAAAATTATAAAATATTGGTCGAGCTTTTACGAAAGCTCGCGAGGGGTTCGGGGGGCAGCGCCCACCGAGAATTTGACCTTTCTTTTGACCTTGACGCCATCATTAACAAACTCCCGCCATACAAAATCGGCACACGGGGCGAATTGTTGGAATGGAACGCCGAATTTGAAGAAGCCGAGCCTACGCACCGTCATACCTCGCACTTGTACCCGCTATACCCGGGGTATGAAATTAAAGCAGGAACGCCACTGGCAGACGCCTGCCGTAAAACGCTGGATTTGCGTGGTGATGAAAGCACAGGCTGGGCGCTGGCATGGCGGATTAATCTGTTTGCACGGCTGCAAGATGCCGAGCGTGCCTTTTCGTTTTTAAAAATGCAGCTGCGCCCGTGCGAAGGGTGGCGCGGGGGGTGTTATCCCAATTTATTCGGCGCGCACCCGCCGTTCCAAATAGATTCAAATTTTGGGGCAACGGCAGGCATTGCGGAAATGCTGGTACAAAGCACACCGGAAAATGAAATTCACCTACTGCCCGCATTGCCAAAAGCGTTGGGTAACGGCTATGTTAAAGGGCTTCGCGCCATGGGCGGGGTAACGGTGAGTATGGAATTTTCCCGGCAGCAATTAACACAAGCAAAATTAACGCTGGATGCGCATATATCTGCGCAAAAATACACAATTATCTACAAAAATACGCGTACAGAAATTATGCTAACCCCATCAAAAACGGAGGTTTTTACGCCATGAATATTATCGTGCCAAAACATTCGGGTTTTTGTTACGGCGTAAGGCGCTCGGTGAGCGAGGCGTTCAAACTTGCAGACGAAAAACATACCTATATGTACGGCGAAGTGGTGCATAACCCTTCTGTAGTGGCGGATTTATCAACGTTTAATATCAAACTTATCCATTCGCTGGACGAAATTCCGACGGGCGAGGCGGCAAAGGTGCTAATCCGCGCCCACGGTGTACCCGCCGACGTATTGGACGAAGCGCAAGCACGCGGGCTAACGGTCATAGACATGACCTGCCCCCACGTGAAAAAAATACATGCCGTGGTTGCGTATGCATCCACCCGCGGGTTGGATGTAATCGTATGCGGTACGCCCAACCACCCCGAAACGCTGGGCATTATCAGCCGGGTAACTACACAGCGTTTGATTGTGAAAGACGTTGATGAGGCAAAAAAAGTTATTCCCGCAATACATTTCTCGCCCCTTGGTGTGTGCCTTGTAGCGCAAACCACGCATAACAAGGAAACATATGAAAAATTGCATCATTTTCTCGCAAACGAATGCCCGAACATGCCCTTGCTGGAGCCGCATAATACAATTTGCGAAGCTACCGCGTTCCGCCAAAACGAATTGCGCGAGCTTGCCCAAACCGCGGACGCGTGTATCATTGTTGGGGGCAAAAATAGCTCTAACGTAACAAAATTGTATGAAATCGCGAGCGAATACTGCGTAAATACCCGGCACATCGAATCGGCAGAGGAACTTGACGCAAGCGAAATAAAAAACGCCCGCACCGTGATAGTCACGGGGGGCGCTTCTACGCCAAATGACGCGGTGCATACCGTAGTAGAAAAATTAAAGGAAGGTGCGTAGCCGCGCTACCGCTTCGCACCCGCCCAGCAAGCCTGTGCGCAGGGTAATTTCGCCGCCCATACGTTCCAACAAGTGCTTAACAATGGGAAGCCCAAGGCCGTTGCCTGCGGGCTTTTGTTTTTCCTCCGTGCCGCTGTCACGCACAACAATGTACAGCCATTCGTCTTTTATGCCGTAGAAAAGCGTAACCTCGGGGGGGGCGTGGGGGTTGGCAATGGCGGCTTCTACGGCATTTTTTATTAGATTGGTGAGGATAAGGCGCAAATTAATTTCCGGTGCGCGCAAAGTGAGTGTGGAAAGTTGGGGGTGCAGCGTAAATTGCACCCCCCTGTGCGCCGATTCAAATTGCTGCATTACCTCCACGATGAGCAGGTGTACATCAAAGTCATATGCCAAGGGCTGCCCGTAGGTGACGTGTAGCATATCGTGGGTTAGGTCTACAATGGTTTCCAGCGCGTTTTGAATGTGGTCGCAGCTTTTTGTTATATCTTTTTCCCCGCCGCGTAAAAGATTTACGTGGGCAAGCGCCAATGCCGCGGGGTTTTTAATTTCGTGCGCTAAGGCGGTTACAAGGTCGATATTTGGGGCTTCTACCAACGGCATTTCTACCTCCGCGGGAGAAGAAGTGTCGTGCCCGCAACGATATGGTTCGGGTTTGCAATTTCGTTAAGCGCAATAATATCGTCTACACGGCTAATATCGCCGAAGAAATGGTATGCAATGCCCAGTAAGCTATCCCCGGGCTGGATAACATATACCACAGGAATTTCCGGGAAAACGCGCCCGTCCGGTATAAGCCCTGCGGGAATGGACGCGTCCGCATCGCCTTCAGCCTGCGGCGGCGGGGTGGGGGACGGCGTAGTTACAGGGGTGTCGGCGGCAGCAAGTTCGCCTGTGGGTATGCCGCTTGGGGCTTCACCCGTTGTGGTTTCGCCGGTGGTGGGCGTTTCTGCGAAGTTTTGTTCTGCAAAGGCAGGGGTTAAGCCGCCCGAGTGCAGTTCGGCAAGCAGGTTACGGTAGCCCGTTGTTAGAAACGAAATCTCTATTTCCATGCGTTCAATACGGTCTTGGTTGCGCACCAATTCGAAGCCCATTACGAAAATAATCACAAGTAAAATTGCCGCTAAACTGCCTATCAGTTGCATGGGACGGCGGGGTGCGTTTGCTCCGCGCTTACGCATACGCTGGTTTGCGTAAGCGGTGGGGCGGCGAAGGGTTTCTTCTGCTTCTTCCTGTGCCGCAGACGGGGGGCGGTAGGCGGAATGCCGCCCGCCGATTAACGGCATTTCTGCCGTGTCGCCTGCGTTGCGGGGGGTAATTTCCACCATGTCCAATTCGTCCTCGGTGTACATGCTGGGTTGAATGTCCACGAAGGTAGGCGGTTTTGCGGTATAGTCCATGGCTTTATTGGCGAGCATATACTCGTGCATGTTTGTGTTTTTATCGTAGTAGATGAAGTAGCCGTGAAGCGCGGTTAAGCGTTCGGCAGGGGTAATTGCGTCGGGGTTAGGCGCAAAGAATGCGTTTGCGCGTTCCAACGGGTCGGTGACAAACATAACCTGATACGGCTTACGGAATTGCCGCACGTGGTACGCCGCATAATTTTGGTTTAAAAACGTGCCGTAACCGGGCTGGGACTGCATCCAGCCTACAATTTCCATGCCGTGGAAATGCTCTTCCAGCATTTGCTGGGCATAGTCGATGCTTTTTTCCGAGAAGCGCACCATGCCTTCGCTTTCCTCTGTGTGCTTTCCGTGAATTGCGCCGTTAATAAAGACTACGCTTTGCCCGTCAATTTCCATGCTGCGCCCTACCAGAAATGCGAGCCGTTCGCTATAGCCTGCGCTTTCTGCATACTGATGCAGGAATGTACACACGTAGTCTTCCACGTAAATGCGCAGCCCGTCGCTAATACTGCCAATTTGCTTTATGTTGGTCGGCAATGTAAAATCGCTCATACCCCCACGCTCCTTTTTCCGTTGCCGTTTGATGTGCCAAGCCTAACAAGCGTTTTATGCGAGAAATGGAAAATTATAGGAGTCGTGCGGAAATTTTTAACGCAAATTTCGCGCACTTCATTTGTTATGGAGGTATCGCCTATATGTATGAAATTTATTTGCGCAATAAGAAGATAATTGACCGCATGGCATTCTTTGCGCTGCTTACTTTTTTGGTATATGCGCTATTCACCTTTTTGTGGGTATACCTTGCGCCGTTTTTCTTTGGGCTGCTTATTGCGTTAATTATGGAGCCGTTAATACGGCTTCTTATGAACCGCCTGCAATTTAAGCGCTGGATGTCTGCGCTTTTGTGTTTGCTGTTATTTATGGCGATAACCGCAAGCCTTGGCGCGTGGCTGATAAATACGCTGATACGCCAAGTGGGTACGTTTGTAGATACCGCGCCGGAAGTAATTGAAGATATTGCCACCCGTATGGATTTATGGTTTGCCCGTTTTGCCGACAGTATGCCCGACAATTTTGCCATGCCCGATATACAGGAATTTTTGCTTAACGCCGTGATGGGATTATTTGGTGGCGTTGTGCAAGACCACGCCCCCCGCGCCGTAGCCGCCGTACCCGAATTTTTAATAAACACAATTTTGGCGTTGGTGAGTGCGTACTTTTTTATGGCGGACAGGGAGCGCATTTTTTCCGCCATTGCACGGGCGTGCCCAAAAGGGCTTGCGGCGCATTTTAAGCAGTCACAGCGCAGTTTTTCCGTAGCGTTACGGGGGTATCTCCGCGCGCAATATATTTTAATGACCATGGTGGGTATTATTAGCATTATTGGGCTTCTTATTATCCGCAGTCCCTTTGCGTTATTCCTGGGCTTGCTTTTTGCGGTGCTGGACTTTTTGCCCATCGTTGGCGCGGGTTCAGTGCTTGTTCCATGGTCGATTATGTCCTTTGTGATGGGTAACCCGCGACAGGGCGTAAGCTTGCTGATTATTTACGGCATCATTACCGTAATACGGCAGGTGCTTCAACCGAAAATTTTGGGCGACCAAATTGGCATTCACCCGCTGGTGTCGCTGATGTCGATTTTCATCGGCTTCCGTTTATTTGGTTTGCTGGGTTTAATTATCGGACCTACGCTGGTGATGATGCTGGTCGCCGCGCGGCGAGGGGAGCATGAACATGACACAGAATAGGATTCTCCTATGCGAGGACGAGGAAAATATCGTCGCATTTTTACGCGCGGAGTTGGAATACGAAAATTTCCGTGTAGACGTGGCACCGGACGGCGAAACGGCAACGCGCCTGTTTTCCGCGGGGGAATACGACTGCATATTGCTGGACGTAATGCTTCCCGAAAAAAATGGGCTGGAGATACTGCGCGAAATACGCAAAACCCACCGCACGCCCGTAATTATGGTGACTGCCCGCAAGGAGGTATTTGATAAAGTGACATTTTTAAACGCGGGCGCGGATGATTATGTGACAAAGCCCTTCGATACGCTGGAGTTAATTGCACGGATAAAGCGCAATATCTCACGCGGGGCGGGAGCGCAAACCGCGCCCCAAGGGCATGGTTTGTATATTTGCAAGGAGAGCTACCGCGCGTATTTTGCGGACAACGAAATAAAGCTGACCAAAACAGAATTCGAAATTCTCGCATTCCTGTTTGACCACGCAGAAAAGGTAAAAACGCGGGAGGAAATTATCCGCGCAGTATTTGGGGACTTCTACGGCGAGTCAAACATCGTAGACGCAAATGTGAAAAATATCCGCGCCAAGCTGGCGGCATATACACAGCAAGAAGTGATACATACCGTACGGGGGAAGGGGTATTATTTGACAGCGATAATGAGATAGGTTACAGTAGTCCTCATTTAAATAATGGCATAGGAGCGCATTTAATGACGGGGAAAATAAGGGTGTTTTACGCAAGTATGCTAATGGTGGGCGCGTTTTTACTCACTGCCTGCGGTAACGCGGAAACCGTAACCGTCTTTAACGAGGCGGTGGCACAAAGTATACATATAGGGGTAGCGTACCCCGTGGAAAGCATTGATTCAAACACCCACTTTCGCAGGGGGGTAGAGTTGGCGGTGACGCAGGTTAATGAAAACGGCGGGCTGCTTGGTCGTACGTTGCAATTATTGATACGTGACGACGAAGGTGATGCCCATAGAGCAATGCAAATTGCCACAACTTTTTATGAGCAGGGGATAACTGCGGTTATCGGTCATTGGAGTACAAATATCTGTTATTTCGTAAAGGATGTATATGAAGAGAACGGCATTTTACTACTAATGCCTGCCGCAACAGGTACCATGCTTTTTGATTATTACCATAATTATGTATTTCGCATGGTGGCAAATAATCAAATTTTTGCGGAAGCGATGGCACAGCATATGGCGGATAACGGATTATCCAGAGTCGCTATTTTTTTTAGCGATGATGAATATGGGTTAGATTTTGCCACCGTTTTGGAATGGGAACTGGCAAGGCGTAACATTATAGTCATTGACCGCGTAACCAGTATTTCTATTGCCAATGTGGATGCGGTTACTAACCGATGGCGGGCTTTTGGCTGTGACGCGGTGGTTATCGCCGCCCCTGCAACAGAGGGCATAGAGGTAATCAGGCTCATCCACGCTGTTGACCCTTCGCTTCCTTTTTTTGGGGACAGTTTCTTCGGCAGAATTTCTTTTTTAGAAGCCTTGCAGGATTATGAAATAAACCTGTACAAGGCTACCTATGAGCATGGGTATATAGATGCGGAATTTTACGATGCATTTTATGCCGTACATGGTTTTGCACCCGACCTGTACGCAATGTCGGGGTTTGCCGCGGTCAAACTCATTGCAGACGCTGTACAGGCGACGGGTACAATCTGCGGCACACAAATGGCGGAATTTATCGCAAGTATTACCGACCATCCCACCATTGTGGGCAGGCTTTCTCATTGCGGCACTACACAAGAATTTATAGGGTTTTCCGCTACCGTACAACAGATAAATACACGAGGGTACTCACATGAATGATATGGAAAAAATGGTTTCGGTAATAGAAATAAAGGCGTGGCTATCCTTTGGCACGGTGCTTATACTGCTTGCTATCGCTTTAATTTGGGGCTTTTTTGGTACAATGCGGTTGCAAGAAGAGACAAGCGGCGTGATTGTACGTAGCGGAAGGGTGTTTAATATATATGCCGCTTATGATACGGTGTTGTTGGATTTTACCTTGCAACCCAACCAACATGTAGAGCGTGGGCAGGTAATTGCAAGGATAGAGCAGCTAAGCCTTGTCACCGAAATTAATTTGCTTATTGAACAAAACGCGCCGGAGGCAGAAATCCGCGCAAAACAAGACGAGCTTATCGCAAGAAGCCAAATAAAAACCTATGATTATGGGCGTGTAATGGATGTGTTTGCGCGCAGTGGTGATTTTATAAGGCGCGGCGAACGTATTGCTACAATCATGCGGGAAGCACCGGGGACGCGGGCATTAGAATGTCTGTTATTTATCCCAATTAACCAAGCAAAATATATCCAACGGGGTATGACCGTGGATATTTTTCCCGCGGGCGTAAGTCGGAAAAATTACGGTAATATGATAGGCACGGTATTATCTGTAAGTGAATTTCCTGTTACTTTTCAATATCTATATGATGTGCTGGGCAGTGAAGAACTTGCGCGGACGTTTTTACGGGACGGTGCGGTGCATGAAGTATACGTAGTACTTGTCGCCTCTGAGGAAACCACCACGGGCTATAACTGGACTACATCCAAAGGCCCTAACAAAACCTTCGGTAATCTAACGATGGTGGAGGCGTCTGTAGTTAGAGAAGTATTGCGTCCTATTGATGTTTTCTTTAATCGCTAGGAGTGGAATGTTGTGTATAAAAATATGCTTGCCATGCTGGGTAAAAACAAGCAGATTATTTTTTATGTTTTTGCGTTAAACTTAATTTTACTCATTCCCGCGGCACTTGCACCTATTTTTAAACAGGTGTTTACCGACTATGTCTTGGGTGCGGGGGTTATGGAATGGTTGCCGCATTTAATTATTCTTATGCTGGGCATTGCCTTGCTTGCTTCCTGTGTAACATGGATGCAAAAAAATTGTTTGCTTCGGCTTGCAAATAAAATTGAAATTGTGGGAACGAGCCAATATATATGGCGGTTGCTTAATTCCCCCCTGTCATTGTTTAGTAAAACGGATAGTTATTTGCTTATTTCCCAAGCCAATGCATCTGCGCGGGTGTCTAAGTTATTAACGCGGGACATACTCACTCTTTTGTTTAATATTGTCAATGTTGGGTTTTATTTGATTATGATGCTTATGCTGGATAGGCTTATGGCGGGTATTGTGGTTGTTTTGGTGGTTGTCAGCTTTTTGATGATTAAATTAAAAGATTTTTTGGTAGAAAAATTTTCGAAAGAAGAAAAGAGCGCGAGTCCTTTTGACTTAAACCTAAAAAGCGAGCGGATAAGCGCGTCGGGGTTAGAGCATATAGAAACATTTAAGTCTACCGCGTCGGAAACATTTTTTTACCGGCAGGTGATAGGCTCAAAAATTGCGGTGGTCAACGCTTCCAACGCAGACGACTACGAAGAAGCCTACACCCCATTAGGGGAATTACCCGAGGTTATTTTTTTCAATCTTTTACTGCTCATTTCCGCGTTTCGCATAATGGACAGGAACTTTACCATTGGTACATATTTGGCATTTCAAGCCTATGCGACAGCGTTTTTTATTCCCCTTAGCGGGGTGTTAAATGCGGGGGAGTTATTCGGCAAATTTGAAAAACGGTTAAAGCGGCTTTTTGGCGTATTAAAAGCCGAAGCGGAGCAAGCCCCTTGCACAGAAACACCGGAGCAACAAGAAAAACTGGGTTTTATCGAAATGAAAAACGTTTCATTTAGCTATGAAAGTACGCCTGTTTTGCAAAATATCTCTATTTCGTTAAAAGCGGGTCAGCGTTTAGCGGTGCTTGGCGAATCGGGTGCGGGCAAAACCACATTATTGAAATTATTGCAAGGCATGTACGAACCCACCGAGGGCGAAATTACCATTCATGGCATAAACCCAACTAAAATGGACAAGGCGTTATACGCAAAATCCATAGGTTGCGCCAACCAAGAAATAGCGATTTTTTCCGCTTCGGTACGGGACAATATCACCCTTTGGGACGATAGCGTTTCCGACGCGCAAATATACAACGCAGCAAGTGATGCCTGCATACATTCCCACATTGCAAACCTGGACGGCGCGTATGATTATCTTTTAGCGGAAAACGGAAGAAATATCAGCGGCGGGCAAAAACAACGCATAGAGATGGCAAGGGCATTTTTACACAACCCCGCTGTCGTATTATTAGACGAGGCAACCGGTGCAATAGACCCCGAAAACTGTGCCTCTATAGAAAAAAGTCTAAAAGAACGGGGTTGCACCTGTGTAAACGTCACTCATGTTTTATCCCAACTAGCAGATTATGACGAAATTATTGTACTGGAAAACGGAAAAATTACGCAAAGAGGTACTTATAAGGAGCTTTCACTTGGCACACGATGACAGGATATTACAAGAAGCCGTAAACAAGCTAACGGCGGTAAATGACGGTATAAGCAAGCAACCTTGGGACGAGAGCGATGATGCAACCGTACGGGTTTGTAAGGTTTTGTGTGCATATTTAAAAATAACGCCCCGCGTCCCCTCGCGGAATATTTCGGATAAGTATAGTAATTTAACCGAAGAAATATTGTATTTGTCGGGTGTACGTTGCAAAGAGGTACAATTACCCGCGCGTTGGTGGAAGCACAGCGGCGGCGTGATGTTAGGCGCATTTACAGACGGCACACCCATCGCTTTATTGCCCAATCGCCTGTTCGGTTACAGTGTATTTGACCCAAGAAGCGGTAAAACCTACAAGGTTACGGCAAAAACGGCACAAGAAATTACCCCCCTAGCCCATGCGGCTTTCCGTACGTTTTCTGCCGAAAAAGTGCGTTTGCGAAACGTGTTCGCATTTATTTTAGGGGAAAATATGTATAAGGAACTTGCCTTTATCGCGCTTTTCAGCTTTTTGGCGAGTATTATACAAATGATTCCCCCCATTATTTCTGCCCAAATTTTTGATGTGCTTGTCCCGGGCAATTTACGGGTGATGCTTGTAGAGGTTGTATTTATTCTTGTCGCGTTTCAATTGGCTAACGCGGGCTTTTCTATCATGACAAATATTAGTGTAGCGCGTATAAACACAAAAGGCGGGCTGGCCATACAAGCCGCCCTGTGGGATAGACTGCTTACTTTGCGCATTCCGTTTTTTTACCGCCATACCACGGGTGAGTTAATCCAAAAAATTAACAGTATCGAACAGGTAAAAAAACTCATTTCTATGGAAACCTTACAAACTATTTTTTCTAATTTATTTGCCTTTGTGTATATTATCGTCCTTTTTAACTTTAACCGCACCATTACACCTTATGTACTGCTTTTATTTTTAGCCTTATTTGTGATTAATGGTATTACAGGTGTTAAAAAATATAAACTGTTTAGACTGTACACAAATTTGGAAAACAAACAAATGGGTTTTACCCACCAATGTACAAAGGGCATATTGCGTATAAAGGCGTCTTGTGCCGAGGCGCGTATCTTTCATGTATGGAGTGGTTTGGAAGCCGAAAAACGGAGGGTGCGCACCCAAATTAATCGCTTAAGTAATGGGCTAAATGCCTTCCAGTTGTTTTTTGATTTTGTATCAACGGCGGTTGTATATTTATTGATAGCAAACACGCCGAATATGGGCGTGGGTATTTTTATCGCGTATTTGTCGGCATTTTTGATTTTCCAAAAATCCATGCGCAAGCTGCTTAAAGCGCTTGGGATATTACCGGAACTTTTTTCCGTATGTGCAAACGTAAAACCCATTTTGGATGCCGAGCCGGAGTATAGCGGTAAAAAAATAATACCTAAGGATTTGACGGGTACATTGGAAGTAAATAACATACGTTTCCGCTTTAGCCCTTATGGCGCGGATATTATAAAAGATGTGTCGTTTCGGATAGAAGCGGGACAAAGTGTAGGTATTGTGGGGCTTTCCGGCGGCGGCAAGACAACTATGATAAAACTGCTCATGGGTTTGTATACCCCTACCGGCGGAAAGATTTATTGCGGCGGCTACGACTTGGAAACGTTGGATATGCGGTATTTGCGTAAGCAAGTGGGGGTTGTATTACAAAGCGGCGGGTTAACCGTAGGGGATATTTACAGCAACGTAACCAACAACGACGATTCCATCACCGAGGAAGCTGTAACCCATGCACTGGAAAAAGTAGGGCTTTCAAAAAAAATAAAGACATTACCCCAAGGGCTGCATACCAAACTTGAAACCTGTTCATTTTCTGACGGAGAGCGTCAACGGTTGTTGATTGCCCGTGCCATTGTGAAAGCGCGCACCTTTATTTTCTTTGACGAAGCGACCCAGAGCCTGGATGCGGCTTCTCGCGATGCGATGATAGATATAATAAATCAACTCGACGCCACAAAAATTATCGTGGCACAGCAAATGGAAGCGGTGCGTCATTGTGACAAAGTCATTGTTATAGAAGAGGGTCGGGTTAAAAACATCGTCACCGCGTCGGCATAAACGGTTTCGATAGCGGAGTAACTCGGGTTAAAATGCCACTGTGCTGCGGTGTTAACAAAGTACCCGCCCGCTTTTTCCACATGATTTGATGAAAACGGAAAACAATGGAATTCGATTAGATGGCATCGCAAACCATCAAAAGCGATATCCAAGCATACGGCGGGGCAATGTAACGCATCGAAAGCGAGCCTTGCAAAATCCAGTATCTGAGCGGTTTCCTCATTTAACTGTGGGAATACATGTTCCCCTATGGGGATTGGGCGGTATTTTACATAGTATTTTTTACCGAAAACCAATACGCTGTAGTCCCCGCGCAAGTCATTAATAAAAGGTTGAATAATAAATTTGTGTGATATATTCGGACTTTCCTTGGATAAAAAATCCTGCATGTGTATCGTCGCGCTTTTTTTCACTGTTTCGATTAATTGCTTCCGGTTTTCAACGAAAAACACCCCTCTGCTATGGGAGCCAACGGACATTTTTAGCACCGCGGGGAATAAAATTTCACCTATGCGCTGCATTAACCCTTGGAGCGAACCAAAGCATAGGGCGCGTAGGGTTTTTAACGCCTCGCTATTAAAATCGTCACGCATAAATTCCATAAAAACTTTGTTTTGATGCGCTCTAAAATGGGTAAACGCAGGCACCAGCACAGCACCTTTGTTTTGCAACCGTAAAAGGACATCCTCGATGTAACCCTTGTAAAACAAGCCCGCGGTTTTGGAATAAGGATATAACACAACCACGCCTTCAAACGACGCTTCCCGGTTAATACCGCTGAGGGTGTTTACTTGAGGCGTAAATCCTTTTTCCGCAAACAACGTAACAAGAGTATTTACACTCAAGCCTGCAGGAGACCTGTTGGATGCGTAAAATAAAGAATATTCATCGGTTAAAATCAACAATTTATTCATGTAAGCAGTATACTACAGAATCATTAAAATAGGGGTAGAAATTATACATGACTGAAAAAAACGTGCGCTTTTTAAAAGAAAATTTTATTGCCTACAGACCGATAAGCGGCGGCATGTCCCCCGATGAAAAATATTATGCCCATGGGAGGGATTGTCGTCCGGTTTTTATTCGTTTTGCAAATGCGTGTCGCGCAAATCGCTTAACAAAAGAATTTGAAATGTTAAAGCAACTGCAAGGCAACAGCATCCCCACGCCCTGCCCTGTAGCGTTGGGCAGTTTGAACGGTGGGAAGTATATGATAACCCAATGGATAAACGGAGACGTATTTTCCGAAGTTTTGCCCCGCCTTGATGCAATGGCGCAATACACACTGGGTCATGTAGCGGGGGAGATGTTGCAAAATATTCACGCGATGCCCGTCAACGGCAGTATCAACGAATGGAAACAATGCCCTTATGAAAAAATGAAGGCAAGTATTAAAGCCTATCCGCAATACGTTGCCCGATTTACAAATGCTGAAAAAAAATTGGTCGATTATATAGAAAGCAACAAACATTGGTTGCAAAGTACGCCCATTGCTTTTTTGCATGGGGATTACACTCCGCGAAACATGATGCTTGCGGGTGAAGCGTTGCTGGTTGTTGATTTTAACAGTTTTTTGTTTAGCGTCACTTGGGCAGATATAGGAAAGGTTGTATCTAAGGCAAAAGGGGAGTATCCTTTTTACAAAGGACTGCTTAACCGTTATTTTGACGGCGAACCTGCAAAAGATGCAGTGCAACGCATTATCTTTTACGCCGCACTGCACAGGATTGACCATTTTTTTAACAATATTTTGTTTAATAGGGTTATGTTATCTAATGATGATTTTTTTGACAACATTGCAAAAATGATTAAATGAAAGGGAAATTTATGAAAAACCTAAACCGTACCACGCGCCTAACCCTATTTTCTACCATACTCATCACCATTGTGATGTTTATTTTGCAATTATTTATTGTGGCAAACGCGCCGCCCGCCATTCCTATGCTTGGGGTGGTAATTGCGTTACCCGTCACTGTTTTGCTCGCCTATGTGGTGAGCGCCATCGTGATTGACCGCGCAATGAACCCAATCCGTCTAATGATTGAGCGTATCCGCAGTATGGGAAGTCTTGAGTTTAAGCCCCTTATCGCCTACGACGAAGGCGAAGATATCCGCGAATATGCCGCCGCCTTTAATCAAATGGCGCACCGGCTAAACAGTTACATAGAACGGCAAAAGCGATTCATTTCCGATGCGTCACACGAGCTGGCAACGCCCATCACCGTAATAAACGGACACGCCGATATGTTAATACGCCGCGGTGCAGACCCAACTATGCTGGAAAGAAGCCTTTCCATAATAAAAACGGAAGCCCTGCGTATGAACGACCTGGTAGAAAGCCTGCTGCTACTTGCACGTAGCGACAGCGGAAAACAGCCCTATAGTTTTACCACAACCCGCGTAAATACACTGCTGGAGGAAACGATAAACGAAACGCGTCTAATCGTGCCAAACTTCACCTTTTCATTAGAAATTCCCGAAACCCTAACCGCCGTGTGTGACGAAAATTCCATACGCCGCGTGCTGCGCATTCTGCTTTCCAACGCTGTAAAATACGGGAATGAGGACGCGGGGCAAATAGGCATTTGCGCGTCCATGTCTCACGGCTTGGTACATATCATCGTGCGCGATAACGGCATGGGCATACCCGCCGAGCATTTACCGCGCATTTTTGAGCGCTTCTACCGCGTAGACCCTTCCCGCACGCAGAAAACAGGTTCATCAGGGCTTGGCTTAGCCATTGCCCGGGAAATTATCACCGCCCACGGCGGGGAAATTACCGTAGAAAGTGAAGTAGGGCAGGGGACAGCGTTTGGGTTTGCGTTGCAAGGGGAACAAGTGTAATTTCTTCATCAAATCTTCATCAAATCCTCATGACTTCTTCATCTTCCGCGGAGTATACTTTTTCCACGAACAGAAAAATCTGTTCGTGACACTTCGTGTAGGGCGTATGCCCAAGAAAGGATGAGGGATATGAAACGGTTAATGGGTTATGTAGTAATATTTTTTGGATTTTTTGTGCTAATGGCAATTTCGGCTAATTGGCAAACGTGGTGGTTGGGACAATTTTTAGATGCACCCTCTATTATTTGGCTGGTCTTTGCCATTGTGGGCGTAATTCTAATCACAGGCGAAAACAAGACCTTTATCGTCGCGATAAATGCGATAATTAACAAACGATATGTGCTACCCGAGCAAACGCGCGATAAAGCCATACGCCTATTTCGCATGATAAGCAAAGCCGTGTACGGTAGCGCAGTGATAGCGGTCGCGTCGTCGATAGTGATAATGCTTTTAACGTTAGATGACCCAAGTGCATTAGGGCCTATGCTATCCGTTTCACTCCTTTCTGCTGTTTACGCCGCATTTATCAACTTCGTATTCTTCCACCCCGCCATCTATCTCTTAGAAAACCGCCGTAACGCCGAGCAAAAAATCCTCATCAACGAACGCCAAGTCATCGACAAAATGCTGGAACTTTGTTATCGCCAAGGCATCACCCCCGAGGAGATTATTAATGCGGAGGAAATTTCCTTCCGCAAGCAGGATGAATGAGGGGCGAGGCATGATGAAAAAAACAAAAAGAAGAAAAATAACGTATATCGTGCTATCTATTTTTATCGTGATAGTGATGCTCTATGGCGCGTTAATATTTTGGATAAACAATCTAAGAACGTATTTGGTTGATTTGTCGCTGCTTAGTGAAGGCACTGCCCCATTAATCGCATACAACACACCACCAAGGCGCGGCACAAACCCACCACCGGAATCGGATATCATTATGGAATTTGGCAAAAATCCGGGCTTGGGCGTGCGTGCCTTGCATGAGCGCGGTATCACAGGCAGTGGCGTTGGCGTTGCGATAATTGACCAGGATTTATTGGTAAGCCACGGGCAATTTGCGGGGCGCGTGCGATTATATGAAATTCTTAACCAAGTAGGCGACAGCTATGCTTCCTTGCACGGCACGTTAGCCGCCTATGCAGTAAGCCGAGACATCGGCGTAGCCCCGGAAGCCAATCTGTTTTATATCTCCACAACCGCAGGATTTTTTGCACCGCCGTTCATTTTTTATAACGTAGCGCATTATGCGCAAAGCATTGATAGAATCATTGAAATAAACCAACACCTGCCCGAAGAAGAACGGGTGCGGGTTATCGGCATTATGCTGGGGCAAAACCCCAACCACCGCGGCGCACAGGAATTATATGACGCGGTAGAGCGGGCAAGAGAAGCCAATATTTTCGTTATTTTTCCCACTTGGTCTGAAAACGACCGCTTCTCTCTAGGTGGGTTAGGGCGTGACCCACTGGCAGACCCGGACGATTTACACTCCTTTACCACCCCGGTATTCTGGGGCGATGCTTTTTTTGAAACCTATGACACGCACCCACCAAGACCGCGCCAAATCCTAGTGCCTGTTGATTCACGGGTGCGCCCTTCCCACAATAGCAACACAGAATATGTATTTGACCGAAGGGGCGGAAACAGCGGTGCCGTGCCATGGCTGGCGGGTATGTACGCCCTGTGTGTACAGGTTTACCCCAACATTACCCCGGAATTATTCCTATCCTTGGTCTTTGAAACGGGGGACACCCTGTACCTTGAAAGAAACGGGCGCACCTACTCTCTTAGCACCGTTATAAACCCCGCAAGGCTAATAGAAGCGCTGGAAGCAAGGGCTTTGCCGGACGTTTAGGCAGTGTGCGGTTGGACACACTGTTAGCCCTTTTTCACTTTTTTAAAGAACCGCTGTATACATTCAAATGTTTCCTCGCTAATGGCGTGTTCTAGTTTACAGGCATCTTCGTATGCCTGTTTTTCGCTTACGCCAATTGCCATAAGCACTTGCGAAAGCAACGTATGCCGTTGGTGAACGCGCTTGGCAATTTCCGCCCCCTTTTCTGTAAGGGTGATGTACCGTTCGTCTTCGATGGTAAGGTAGCCGTTGTCCTTGAACTTTTTCACAATGATGCTAATGGTGGGTTTGGCAAAGCCCATATGCGCGGCAAGGTCGGTTGCGCGTGCTTTTGCGCCGTTTTGTGTGAGTACCCATATGGCTTCCAGATAATCTTCTGCGCTGGCTTGAATTTTCATCGTGCAACTCTCCAATCAACTATTGCGTTTAGCTAATTCTCATTATACAATATCCACAAATAAAACCCAAGAGCGCAACAATTTTTGGCAGGTCAAAAATTGCGCATAGGAGGATTCTCATGGCAAAATTGAAAGCGGGTATCATCGGATGCGGCGGCATCGCCAACGGCAAACACATGCCAAGCTTGCAAAAAACAGGTAAGGCCGACATGGTCGCCTTCTGCGACATTGTAAAAGACCGCGCAGAAAAAGCCGCCAAAGACTACGGCACACCCAAAGCAAAGGTATACACCGACTACAAGAAAATGCTTAAAGAAGAAAAGTTGGATATGGTGTATGTACTTACGCCCAACAAATCGCACTCCGTTATTACCATCGCGGCGTTGGAAGCGGGCAACCACGTAATGTGTGAAAAGCCCATGGCAAAAACCGCCAAGGAAGCCCGCGCTATGGTAGATGCAGCCAAGCGCACCAAAAAGCTGCTCACCATCGGCTATCAGACGCGTTTCTTCCCTACCAGCCAAAATATTAAAGCCAGCGTAGAGCGCGGCGACTTGGGTGACATTTACTTCGCAAAAGCCCACGCGCTTCGCCGCCGTGCTGTACCTACGTGGGGCGTTTTCCTTAACGAGGAAGAGCAAGGCGGCGGTCCGCTTATCGACATCGGCACCCACGCGCTGGACCTCACCCTGTGGCTAATGAATAATTACAAGCCCAAGTCTGTAATGGGTAATACGTATAAAAAGCTCAACGGCAATGGTAACTGCGGTAACGCCTTCGGTCCATGGAACCCCAAGGAATTTACCGTGGAAGACTCTGCCTTCGGCTTTATTACCATGGAAGACGGCTCAACCATTGTACTCGAATCCAGCTGGGCAATTAATATGTTGGAAACTGTGGAAGCCCAAGCCACACTATGCGGCACAAAGGGCGGCGCAGACATGAAGGACGGCGTGCGCTACAATGGCGATGACTTTGGTCTGCTTTACGAGAAGAAACCAAATATGCACAGGGGCGGTGTTGCGTTCTTTGACGGCGACCACAACGACCCGCAAATTTTTGAGCAAATGACCTTTATTAATGCTATCCAAAAAGGCACGCCGCTGGTGGTATTGCCCGAGCAGGCTTGCGTAGTAACAGAAATTTTGGAAGCCATTTACAAATCCGCCGCAACGGGCAAGCTGGTGGAGTTTAAGTCCGCCGCACCTGCGAAAGCGCCCGCAAAGGCGAAGAAGAAGTAAGTTGGAGGTATTTATATGAAACTCGGCGTATTAACCGTACCCCTTAGCGGTAAGCCCGTGGAGGAAGCCTTCGCATATTTGGCGAGTTTGGGCGTGCAAACGGTGGAAATTGGCTGCGGTGGCTTCCCCGGTAACGCGCATCTTGACCCTGTTAAAGCCCTTGCAGACCCTTCCATTATCGACAATTTAAAGGCGGCGCTGGCGAAGCATAACCTCACCATCAGTGCGTTAAGCGTGCATGGCAACCCCGTACACCCCGATAAAGCCGTGCGTGACAAAGACCACGAGGACTTTATCAATACCTGCAAAGTTGCGCAAAAGCTGGGCGTGGATACCGTAATCACCTTCGGCGGCTGCCCCGGCGACCATGCGGGCGCAAAATACCCCAACTGGGTAACCTGCGCGTGGCCGCCCGACTTCTTGGAAGTGCTAAAATACCAATGGGACGAGGTGCTTGTGCCGTATTGGAAAAGTGCGGTGAAAGAAGCGGCAGAATATGGCGTAACCAAAATTGCCTTGGAAATGCACCCGGGCTTTTGTGTGTACAACCCGCGCACGCTTATGCAACTGCGCGAAGCCGTAGGTCCTGCCATTGGCGCAAACTTTGACCCCAGCCACCTTTATTGGCAAGGTATCGACCCTGTGGAAGCGTTAAAAGCCATGAAGGGCGCTATCCACCACTTCCACGCGAAGGACACGCGTATAGACCCCGCAAACGTAGCGGTTAACGGCGTATTGGAAACCACCCGCTATGACGACTTCTTAGGGCGCGGCTGGGTGTTCCGTACTGTAGGCTACGGTCACGGCGAAAAGCAATGGCGTGACATGATATCCACTTTGCGCGCCATCGGCTACGACGGCGCAATTTCCATCGAACATGAAGACGGTCTAATGTCCATCGAAGAAGGCTTAGAAAAAGCTATCGAATTTCTCAAACCCATTCTAATGTACGAACCCCCCGCGCAAATGTGGTGGGCGTAAGCGAAGCCGGTAAAAGCCGCAGATAAAATGCGGCTTTTTTATTTCCCCTACCAAGGCACGGACAAATCCAGTGTTTCTCCGTATTGTTCTTCGTATTCCTTTTTGTTAAGGGCGAAGTCTATACCGCCGTAACCATCGAAAATGTACATGGTGAGTAACACGCGTTTGGATAACTCGCGTGATTCTTCTACGCGGTTAAGGCTACGCAGTGCAGTGGCTTTAATGATTTGATATTGCACATAGCTTACAGGGGAATGGTGGCTAAAGTTATAGCTTGCAAGCCCTTCTTCGGCTATTTTTAGACTTTCTTCAAAGCGTTCCATTCGATTTAAGGCTTCGCCCAAATGGACTAACATATTACGGTATTGCAAGGTTACGCTTTGGGGTAAACCCCCTGTGCTGAGGGTGTATTGTTTTTCGGCGTTTTTTTTCATATCCATCCATATTTTAACGGCAGTATCTTTTTTATCCAGCCACGTATACGCCGTGGCAAGGTAATTAAGCATCTCGTACTCGTGGGTGGCTAGGAAGTAGGTAGTGATTTTATCCACGTCGAAATTAGCGCGGGTATATTCTAAGTAAGCCAAAGCACAATCAACGGTGCGTTGTGGGTCTACATGTGGGTTGGTTTGCCTTTCTGCGTGTAATGTGCTGGAATAAAAATACGCCTTTAGGCGCAGAAACATGGTGTGCCACAAACCGCTTGTCCAAAGGGGTGAATCGTCTGTATCTCGTTGTTTAATTTCCGCAAGGGCTTTGTCAAATTTATTTACGCTAATAAGTCCGTAGCAATTGTTAAGCCACTGGAACATGCTAACTTCTTCGTCCGAGACAAAATTATCCTGCTGGGGGCTTTCATCGTTTATACCCAGACGGCGCATAAGCTCTCGATACACGTACCAGTTGGGCTTGCGTTGCCCTTTTTCCAACTTAACAATCGTCTCGCGGGAGCATATGCCTTCGGCGAGTTTTTCTTGCGTTAAACCCCGCGCCTTGCGGGTTTCCCGTATAATGAGATTTGCGTTAAATAATGCCATGGCTGCCTCCTGTTTTTCGATTAGAATCAGTATAGCATATCATTTTGCGACATTTCTTTTTTTGCCAAAAAGGTACACAAATGTCACTAAAAAGGTACACATTTATCTCTTGTCCTTCTCACGTTTAGTATGTAAAGCTATAAGCATATTATATATACGAAGGGAATGGATTTAATGAGAAACGGAAACAAAAGCAGACGCATCGGAGCTTTACTTATGGCGCTGGTGCTCACCCTCTCAGCTGCATTGTCGGGTTTAGTGATGCCGGTATCGGCCGAAAGCGGCAGTGGCATCTATTTTTATGTGGGCAATTATGGGGTAGATACCACCTCGCCGCCCGCGCTGGGTACACCGCCCGCTTGGGGCGCAGTACCCATTACCCCCGAACTTGCGCTTCCCCCCGCGGCGGTAAGCCCTGCGGCGTTGATGTTTATGCCATTAAGTATGCAAATAGTTAATGTCACCAGCGCAACGCAATTACAAACTTCATTAAACAACATGTCGGGCCCCACCAATTTTGTTTTTAACGGGGATATTGAAACGGAAAATCGCATAATTATTCCCGAAAATTCCCATCCCGTTATGTTTAGTGGTAACGGTACACTGCGCAGTATAAATACGAACTCTAACACAGGGCAAGTCATTATTGTAGAACCGGGCGCAGACCTAACCATTGACGGTATTTCAATTACGGGCGGTCGCGTTAGCAGTGGTGGCGCGGGCATTCGCGTAGGCGTGAGATTAGCCGTAGGCAGCATGACGCTGGAAGCACAAGGCCCTGCAACACTTACAATGATAAGCGGACGTATACACAATAACGAATCGTTTGGTAATAACCAAGGCGGTGGCGTAGTAATAACCGCAGGAAGCACCTTTACCATGTACGGTGGTTATATTGAAAATAATATTGCCCGTGGTAGCGGGGGCGGTGTAGGTGTAACCGCAGGGGGCGCACACTCCGACACTTCATTTATCATGAATGGCGGTACCATACGCGGCAACACAACCATTGGTGGTTCTACTTATGGGGGCCGTGGTGGTGGCGTAAATATAACCCACAGTGGCAACAGCTTTATTATGAATAATGGTTATATTTACGGTAACACAGCAAGGGACGATGGTGGCGGTGTATTTAGTTTAAATGCAGACGCACCTATTACGATTAACGGGGGTTACATTTTTGGCAATGTAGCCGATGGCGCGTTAAATAATCTTAGCACAACAGATACACCCGCAACGGGGACAAATATAAACAATGTAGGCAACGCTCCAACCGATATGCAAATTACCAACGAAGCGCAATTGCGTGCCTTTATTGCCATGATAGTAGATACTACACCCACAACGCTTACAATTAATTATACAATTGAAACCACGAGTATAATTACCATCCCCACAGGAATGAATATCACTTTTGCGGGTACGGGTACGATTCGCCGTAGTAATGAATCTACACGGCACTCCGTTTTCGATGTACGAGGCGGCACGGTGATAATTGACGGCATTACCATTGCCAATGGCGACCCAGAATGGAGTGGCCAGGGTGGCGGTATAAACATCCGTGACGGCGGTTCCGTTACCCTGCGTAGCGGTTATATCCGCGATAACCGCTCACCCGACGGCGGCGGTGTATTCCTTTCTAATGTAGGGACAAACTCCTTCACTATGCTGGGCGGCACGATTACGGGCAATGGTTCCCGCAATTCCGTTAGCGGCAGCGGTGTGCAATTAACAGGAAGCAACAGTACTTTTACCATGAGCGGCGGTATTATTACTGGCAATACAGGATTAGCCGGCGGCGGTTATGGTGTATGGATTACCGTTGACGCCAGCGCCATCATGACAGGCGGCACCATTACAGGCAACACCCGTGTAAGTAGCAACTACGAATTTAACGTAGGAACGGGTGGTGGCGACTCTTCTTTTGAACACATCGGCGGTACAGTAGGCGATGTAACCGTTACAGCCCACATCGCTGTTACGGGTATCACAAGCGTAGACACGGCGGACATTTCCGTAGGTGGCACCCGCACCCTTAGCGGCACGGTAGCCCCTGCCGACGCAACCAACGATGAGATTATTTGGAGCATTTACAGCGGCTACGATTATGCAACAATCACCCCCGAAGGGCTTCTTACCGCTATTGCCCCCGGTACCGTTGTTGTACGGGTAACCATTGAATACGGCCTTACCCGTACAGAAGATTTTACCGCAAACTTCACCATTGAAATTGTAGAATACGCAGTGGAAATGATTATCCTTACCCCGTCGGCGGTAACGGTTAATAACGTTTCCCCTTCCGCTACTGTTGCGGTAACGGGCGCGGCTACGGGCGTGGTTACGCTTGATACGACCGCCCTTCCCGCAGGGGTAAGCGCCACCGTAAGTGGTACGAACATTACCGTAAGTGGCACGCGCCCCACCCATGGGCAAAGCGCGATTAGCGGCACATTTGCCATTATTGTTACCCGCGATGGCGAAACCGCAACCCTTAACGTAACCGTAAACCTTACGCCCCAAGCGGCACAAGACGGCGGCGGTTATACGCCTTCCGAGCCTTCACAACCTGCGCCAGCTCCTGCGCCCACCCCCGCGCCAGAGGCTACCTCCGCGCCCACCATTGCGGGCGACACCACCTACCGCGTGGAAGCAGGGCGTGTAACCCTTGACCTTCCCCCAAGCCATGTAAACCGCCTAATTAACCAAGCGCAGGACGATATGATTCACTTTAACCTCGACGGTATTGAAGATGCCAGTGCCGTTACCCTTCCCCGTTCCGCAATGCGTCGTATCGCAGATGCGGACATGGGCGTAGCCGTTAATTTCCCAAGCGGAAGCGTTAGCCTAAACAGCGAAGCTGTACACAGCATTGGCACACAGGCGCGTTCCGCAAATATTACTCTTTCTTTGGAAACCGAAGCCCTTACCGCCGAAGAAACCCACATTTTGCAAAGTATTGGTTTCGTTGGCACACCCGGTCTGTTTAGCCTATCTGTGTATGCGGGTACGGTGCCCATGCAATTTTTAGCGGGGCGCATTACGGTCACTTTGCCCGCAGAAGCGGCATACAGCGTATGGATGATGGACGAAACAGGCGATTTGCTTCCCCTTCCCAGTCATTTTGACTACGAAACGCAGACAATTACCTTTACCACAAGCGCGCTGGGGGAAGCGATTATTGGTCAATATGTACCCGCGCCCGCGATACTTCCGCTACCACCGCAAAACCAGCCATTGATGCGCCTAACCATTGACCAGCCCCAATTTATGCAAAACGGACGCTTGCAAGTAAGCGACGCGGCCCCCTTCATCGAAAATGACCGCACCATGGTACCCTTGCGCATTATCGCAAATGCCATGGACATTCAAGTCAATTGGGACAGCGCAAACGCCGCCGTTATCCTCACCTACCAAGGCGCAACCCTCTCACTGCTCATCGGCGAACCCTTACCAAATAACATGGGTACACCCGTGGTAATAGACGGACGCACCTTTGTACCCCTGCATTTTATCTCCGAAATGCTGGGCGCAAGCGTAAGAATGGACGACACCAGCGGCGTGGTGTATGTGTATTAATAGATTATACAAGGCTGCCGGACTCATCCGGCGAAAGCGCACCGTTTAACCATGCTTCAATTTGGTCGGTGCGCAACAAAAGAGGCATACGGTCGTGGATTTTCTCCGCGTCGCCGTATGCCTTTTTGGTTATGATAATAAACTTTACATAACGCTATACGCCTAATACGCCAGTCTTTCCGCAAGGTATGCGCCCAATTCCGCAATGGGTATGCGTTCTTGCGTCATGCTGTCGCGTTCGCGCACGGTTACGGCGTTGTCGGCGGGAATGCCTTTTTCGGTATCTCCAACCGTGTCAAAGTCTAATGTTATGCAAAACGGCGTGCCAATTTCGTCTTGGCGGCGGTAGCGTTTGCCGATAGAACCCGTGTCGTCAAATTCGCATACAAATTGCTTCGAGAGTTCCTGCCAAATGGGCAACGCCGCGTCGGCAAGTTTTTTTGAAAGGGGAAGCACCGCGGCTTTTACAGGCGCGAGTGCGGGGTGCAAGCGCAACACCGTGCGCACATCGGGCTTTTCGGGCGTGCCAAGCTCCTCTTCGTCATAGGCTTCGCACAGGAATGCGAGGGTCATGCGCGTTAGGCCCAGCGATGGCTCTACCACATAGGGGATATAACGCTTTGTGTTGTCGTTGGTGTCGATGTAGTGCATATCCTCGCCGCTGTGTTCCATGTGTTTTTTAAGGTCATAGTCTGTGCGGTCGGCAATGCCCCACAGCTCGCCCCAGCCAAATGGGAAGCGGTATTCGATATCTGTGGTTGCCTTGGAATAGAAGGAAAGCTCATCCGGTCCGTGGTCGCGGATACGCAGTGCTTCCGCGGGCATCCCTAAATTGTGCAGCCAGTCGATGCAAAATTGCTTCCAAAAGGCAAACCATTCAAGGTCCGTATCAGGTTCGCAGAAAAATTCCAGCTCCATTTGCTCAAATTCGCGGGTGCGGAAGGTGAAGTTGCCCGGTGTAATCTCATTACGGAAGGCATGACCAATTTGCCCAATGCCAAAGGGAATTTTGCGCCGTGTGGTACGCTGGACATTCTTGAAATTAACAAAAATCCCTTGTGCCGTTTCGGGGCGCAGGTATACGGTGGTCTGCTTATCCTCGGTCACGCCTGCGAAGGTTTTAAACATCATGTTAAATTGGCGAATGTCGGTAAAATCGTGTTTTCCGCAGGAAGGGCAGGGCATTTTATGTGTTTCGATGAATGCCTTCATTTTTTCGTTAGGCCAGCCGTCGGGGGATTCATCTAAGCTTTTTTCTTGGCAAAAGTCTTCAATAATTTTATCCGCACGGAAGCGCTCCTTACACGCGCGGCAGTCCATCAGCGGGTCGTTAAAGCCGCCGACATGCCCGCTTGCTTCCCACACGCTTGGGTTCATTAAAATGGCGCAGTCTACACCAACGTTGTGCGGGTTTTCTTGGATAAATTTCTTCCACCACGCCTTTTTAACGTTATTTTTTAACTCAACGCCCAAAGGTCCGTAATCCCACGTGTTGGCGAACCCGCCGTAAATTTCGCTGCCGGCGAATACAAAGCCGCGGCTCTTTGCCAAGGCGACAATTTTTTCCATTGTTTTGTCCGTTGCGTTCATTTTCTTAACCCCTTTGTGGAAAAATATAGTACATCTCATCGAAATATAAACCCGTAACGGGGCATTGTCAAGGAATGCAACCTTTGTTAGTATACACTTATGACAAACATTTTTGATAATTTACGAAAAATTGCACAGTCCCTTGAGGCGTTGGAAGCGGGGCGCGGGCGCATTGTTGCCATTGACGGGCGTTGCTGTGCGGGCAAGTCTACCCTTGCGGCAAAAATGCGTGAAGCTTTTTGCGCGGGCATTATCCACATGGATGATTTTTTCCTGCCTGCGGAATTGCGTACGCCCCAACGTTACGCCCAAGCAGGGGGTAACATTCACCACGAGCGCTTTGCGGAAGAAGTGATACCCTTTTTGCATACGGGGGAGGGGTTTTCCTACCGCATTTTTGATTGTAAAAAAATGGACTATAACGGCGTGCGGCAGGTTGCACCTTCTCTGTTGCGTGTAATTGAAGGCGCGTATTCGCACCACCCCGTCCTTGGCGATTATATGAGCATTCGCGCCTTTTATGACGTAGAAACTCAAATCCAACGCGAGCGCATAATAAAACGCAACGGCGAGGAAGCCGCTGCGCTATTTTTTGCAAAATGGATACCCCTAGAAGAAGAATATCTGCGCGTGTATAAAATCCAAGAAAACGCGCATGTTACTTTATAATTTTTTGTGATTAAACGCCAGTATTGACACAATAATTAGCAAAACAATCACCCCCGCGCAAACAAACATTGCAGGGATAAAGTCCGCCGCTTCACCGGCGCCCATAATAATGGAAAGCGTTCCGCCTGCAAGACTTGCAGGGTTAAAACGATTTGCCGCCGGCAAAATATTCACCGCAATTAATGCGAAGAAAACACCAAAGCATACGGCTAACGCGCCATAAAAATTTCCAAACAACGTACCGCCAAAAATGAGCAATGCCAGCATAAATACACCAAACAGCCAAGGCGCGCCAAATACTAATAATACGTGTGCGATGGTATCCATTTCAAAGTAAAATGCCGTGTACATATACGCAGTGCCCACCGCAAGTAAAAATGCCGCTGTCCACAGTACCGTTGCGGTAAAAAATTTAGCCAAAATTACCGTATGCCGCTTTAAACCCATGGTGAGCAAATTAACCAGCGTGCCGCGGTTTAAATCGTTTGCCATGACACCCGAAAAAATAATACCCAGCGCAAGGGTCCCCATTTGCGCAAAGGTGCTGAAAAATTGCGTCCATGCGTCCTGTGCCGTGGGTTCGGGTATTTCTAATGTCATGCCCATTGCAGCCATATCAGCGGCCATCATTTCAAAAATAACGGGCATTAATAATGCCATCATAGGTCCCATTAGCCCAAAAATGGCAAAGACAGCGAGTAAAATATATACACGGTATGTGGCGTGACTTTCGAAGAATTCCTTTTTGGTAAGTGCGATAAACTGCTTCACTTCGCCACCTCCAAAAATAATTCTTCTATTGAGGTTGCGGGTATCTCGTAATGGCTTGGGGCGAAGTTATTTTCCGCAAGCACGCGCATAACCTCGTCCGAATCCACTTCACCGGCGAATTCCACCGTCATTGCCTTGGCGCGGTGGGGGACCTTTAACTCGCTCATGGCTTTTTCCATGGTAATTTTGCCGTTGTTTATCACGGCTACGCGGTCACAAATACGCTCTACGTCCGATAAGATGTGCGTAGAAAAAATTACCGTCGTTTTGCCTTTAATTGCTTGCAGAATGTCCAGCACCTCTCGCCGTCCTATTGGGTCCAGTGCGGAGGTAGGCTCGTCACAAATAAGCAACTTAGGCTCGCCGAGCAAAGCCTGCGCCACACCAAGGCGCTGCTTCATACCGCGGGAAAACCCACCGATTTTCTTGTTTGCATTCGCCAGCCCAACAAGGGACAGCAGCTCGCTTGTACGTCGTTTAATTACGGCGTTGCTAAGCCCCACAATTTCACCGCACAAATTTAAATATTCCTTGGGGCGCATGTAACTGTAAAATTCGGGTACATCGGAAAGATAGCCGATTAGACGGTTGGTTTTGGTTGCGCCAAAGCGCACCCGCTCCCCGCATACGGTTATTTCCCCATTTTCGGGCTTTAAAAGCCCTAAAATCATTTTCATGGTGGTCGTTTTTCCCGCGCCGTTTGCGCCGATAAAACCAAAAACGCAATGCTCGGGTACATTGAACGAAACATTGTCCACTACATTGCGTCCGCCGAATGCTTTTGTTAAATCTTTTATCTCTAAAGTATTGATGTTATTCATCTCCTTTGCCGATGGTGAAGTATAAAATGGGTCCAATCATTTGTCCAAGAATGCAAACAAGCAACCAAATTACTTTGTTGCCAACGCGAAACGTATCGTGCCGTATAACATGCACTACAGATACGAGCATAAGCCCAAGCTGGATAATAACCAGTGGGATAATAAAGGGTAAAAACGGCATAATTTCTTCAAACATAAAAGAGCCTCCTTAACGCATTTATTTTTTAACCGTTACGCGCCGTACAAACCGCCCTTCGGAGGTGGGAAATGTGTTTAGCGCCCAACGGAATTTTACTTGCGCATCTACCAAAAATTTACGAAGCATAAAAATGTAATTAATATCGGTAAGTGCATCTTCAAACGCGCCGTCGTAAGGGAAGTTGCCGGTAAACATATGATTGTTTGCGTCTACGCTACTTATATACGATGAAAGCACGCGAATCGCTTCACAGTACAGCGCATTTGAAAAGTCTACATATTTTTTGCGGAAATAATCTTCGCGCAATTGAATATCAATGGGCGGGTTATTCATTGCCGCTTCAAACTGAACATAGTCTATATTACCTTCAATGGGTTGTGCCTTGTGCGAATATAAACGAAGCCCGCTGTCGCTTCTATCCCATTTAATGATGACTTCAAATTTATTACTGTCGCGGGTATTACTGCTATGATTAATTTCCATAAGGCGGGTGTAGGTATCCTCGTTGCTTGGGCTGCCAAATTGGTAGAAGGTAGTGGGGTACATCATATCATCATAGGTTTTTAGGCGCAGGTAATCGCCGTATGTTTCCAGTGTATTGTTTGCGATGCAAAGATATTGCTTGTATGCTTCCCCCATGGATAGCTGCGCATAATCAACTTTATATACCGGGGGTGCTTCGTTTATTACGGGTTCTGCTTCTATGGAGGGCGCTTCGCCCGCTTCTTCTTCGGGGTTATAGAGTTCGTATATTGTATGCTCGGCATGGGTTAATGAATGCCGCAGGGCAAGCAGTTGGGTAAAGCCTGTTAAGATTTCGTTAAATTCTTCGGTTTCGTAGGGGATTGTGAGTATAAATTTACATGTTGTACCCTTATCGGAGGATGCGGTAAGTTCATCTACATCAAAAAAGTTGCGCCAGTCGTTAACCAGCTTGTTTACGGCATAATTTAAGGCATGTTGAAATTCAAACAGCGCTTCTTCAAAATATTCGGTAAGCGCGGGCAATTGCTCAACACGTGATATGAAATTTTCCAAATCAGTTTCGCCCTGTTGTAACTCGTACTGCGGGGCGCGCCCGTTGGGAATGGGATTGGTGAGCGACCAGTATACCTGTACCGTAAAAAGACTGCCGGACGCATCTTCGTCAAAAGGGTGGTCAAGGACATGAATGAAGGGCTTTGTCGCGCGTGGATTGTTGGGTTGGCTAATATCGGCAATATCGTAACCATAGTTAAGCAGTTCTGCAGGCAAAAGTAACCCCTGCTTGTAAGGTGCGAGGGTATCTTCTAATAATTCGGTAAATTGGTTATGTATTTGCTGGGTCATGGTTATGCTCCTTTCGGGTGCATTGTAACATAAAAAACCGTCAGTAACATTACCGACGGTCGGCGTTGGGTAAAAAACGAAAACCTACAGCCGTGTATCAATGGTGGGGTTTTGAGCGCTTAAAGTGATTTATCAATATACTGGCGAATTTCGCTAAGAAAGTATTCAGCAGAAGAAAGTTGATTGGCTACATCTTCTTTATTGATGACATAAAAATCGTCATAATCACTGTCATTTCGTACTTTAAAAAGAAGCGTTAATATATCTGATAAATTTTCATCAAATATTTTTGTTCTAATGTAAGCCTTACGGAAATGCGCCATAACTGCTGTGTGTTTTCCAAAGTCAATGCCTTCTAGTGCAAGTACGCTTCTAACTGCATGAAAAACGGCGTAATAAGAACGGTTAGCTGCACCCTTGTATTCATTGGCAGCAACTAAAATCTGGGCTTGCCTTAAACAGCTTAATGCTTGCTTAAAACGATGTGCGGAGAGCGCTTCACGTTGTTTCATATAGCTTCACGCCCTCCGACATAACGTTTTGGTAGTACGGAGAAATTTCCAAGCGATTCATAAAAAGGGTGTCATTATTCAATGAAATGCATACGGTTATATCGTGGTCAATGCTTGTGCGGCTGGCAATTTTGCATATTTGGGACTGTAATTCGGCGTGTTCGCTTTCGTCAAAATCGGCAAGTACCATAATATCCAAATCAGAATACACGTTATAATCGCCGCGTGCATATGAACCGTAAAGGATAATTTTACGCAATTTATCACCGAAAATATTTCGCGTGTTATGGCTTATTTCATCGGTAATATTTTTTAATTCAAGTTTTGCATCAAGCATATTGCATTTCACCCCTTTCATGTTTACTGTGCTACATTTTTCCTTTAAAACAAATACACTGCTTGATGCTCTGCATCCCAGCGCACCTGCATCCCAAAGGATTCTACCACGAAGCGCAAGGGCACAAATACAACGCCATCAATGACTTGCGCCATGCCCCTGTTATTGGGCAAAGGGGTAACGGCAGAAATTGCAAGCATTTCCCCGCCGATGGAAATATTCGCGGTTTGGGTGGCTTCGTCCCAAAGGCCGGAGGTATTAAAAATCATGGCGGCGTCTGCCAGGGCAACCATTACGCGCCCGCTTGCGGGGTCGGCGATGGGTGCATGTGCCATGGGAATTTCTAAACCCATTTGGGTGATAAAGGCCTCGCCAATCACAAAACGTACTGCGGTGGCGGCGGCTACTTCGTCCTCATCAAGGCGTACCAGAATATCTGCGCCGTAGGTTAATGTGGCAATATCGCCATGCATGGCAAATTGGGCTACGTTGCCGTGCAAACGCATATGCCCGGGCACATAGAATATGCCGCCTTCCACCTGTTGAAGCAAGAAATTCATGCCCGCAAAGCTGGAATAAGCAAAACCCTGTTCATTTACGCCAATTACGGTAACGGGGGTAATTGTGCCGTCTGCACCAATGCGGTTATAAATCCCCGCCCACTGTTCGTAAAAGCCGCTGGGCGCAGGGGTTACTTGAATGCGCTCGGATTGTAACGTTACGTTTAAATATTTGAATAAAATGCCATCCACTTCCTTGAACCAAACCATGCCAATGGGGGATTGGAACATGCCTTCACCCACGGGGGTAAGGGTAAGGATGGGGAAATCGGGGAAGTGCAGCCCCTCTACTTCGCAGTTAACCAGCTCGCCTAAAATAGTAAACCAGCCAAGGTAGTCCTCAATGTTGTCGGAAACAAAAGGCGTGATGCTGTGTTCAAGGGTGGGCATGGGTGCACCTGTTTTTACTTCTACCGCCATGCGCAAAATGGCGTTTGCAAGAGGCGTTGCCGCCGCCGCACCCGTGGCACTGTTGGTGGAAACATATACCCCAATCCCCGTTTCGAAGCATAAGAGCATTTCCGTATGGTGTTGCAGGTTGCCGCCATGCCCAAGGGTTACTACGCCGTCGGCGTGGTGTACATACATAAGCCCAAGCCCCATGGGTTTGTTGGGCATGTCGTTGGGAAAACGAATGCCAAAATCCTGTGGTATGCGCATTGCTTCAACGGTTGCGGGGGCAAGGATATTGCCGCCGCCGCTTAGCATAATTTGCATAAAACGCGCCATGTCGTGTGCGTTGGAGACCATTCCCCCCGCACCCGTAGCGCTTACATAAGCGAGTATGGGAACGCGCGTAGTCGCATCAATATGGGCGGAAGCCATTTGACCGCGGTTGCTATCATCAACGCGGAAGCTACTGTTGTGCATACCCGCGGGGGTAAAAATATTTTCCTGGGTGAAGCTGACAAAGCCGTCAAAATAATTGGTTGCACCCGTAAGCCGCGCCACAAGAATGCTTAACAGTACATACGCCGAATTGTTATACACAAGGCGGTTTGCTTCCGCATTTTGCATATGCACCATGGGAAGCAACGTAAGCCAGTTATTCATAAAATCCCTGTCTTGCCCGCCAATACCAAAGAAACCGTCAGATTCCAACTCATGGATACCCGAAACATGGGCAAGCAGCATACGGGCAGTAATATTGCGGTAATTGCCGCCCCGTATGGGGTGGGGGAGCATAGAAAACTCGGGTAAATAGGTGACAATGGGTTCGTCCAAATCCAGTAAGCCCGCTTCCACCAATTGCATGGTAGCAATGGCGGTAAACAGCTTAGCCGTAGAACCGATGTTAAAAAGGGTATGCTCGGTAACGGGGGTGCGGGTTGCCGCGTCGGCATAGCCGATGCCTTGGGTCCACATAAAATTATTTTCCACGTCCACAATGGCGATGGTAAAGCCCGCAATAGAGAGGGCGTCCATCAATTCCATAGCGTGTGCCACCGCAAACTGCTGAACGGATTCAAACAACTCCGCGTCGGCACGGGTGGTAATTGGCGTAAACGCCAGCACCGCCGCCAGTAACAGTGCGATAAATCTTTTTACAACCTTGTGCATAAAAAAAGCCTCCTATACGCAATTTCGGCTTTGCCAAAATTGTCGTTAAATGTCTGATGTATACAGTATAACACAAACATTTAATTTTGTCGGATAAATTTTATATCCACGCAAAAAAAAAGTGGGGGACAGCGTCCCCCACACAGTTTGAAGACAAACCCCGTCCATTTGCCCGGATGGACGGGGTTTTTGGTATAATAAAGAAACAAACCAAAGCCCAAGGCGGAGAGCGAATGCTAACAAAAAACCAAAGCAACAACCGAATGCAAG
>Ga0209755_10000239_pt1 | contig 107666 bp, 90 predicted proteins | sample TergutCo191P1_FD_187301 | JGI IMG/M metagenome (GOLD analysis project Ga0209755, IMG submission 187301) | Cornitermes sp. P1 segment gut microbial communities from Petit-Saut dam, French Guiana - Co191P1 (SPAdes) (version 2) | ecosystem: Host-associated > Arthropoda: Insects > Digestive system...
CGAAACCCCGTGGCCCTTGCCGCTGTCGTTCTCGATCACGAGGCCGCTGGTGTAGTACATGGCCCGGCGCCACGCGCTGCCGCTCCCGCGCTCCGTGGCGCTCCACCAGTAGCCGCCGTAGCCGGCGTTGAAGAAGGTGCCATTCGTGACGCGGTAGCCGCCCGGCAGGGCCGAAAAGCCGAACTCGTCCGTACCGTTGCCATTACTATGCCAACCGCTTGTCGATTTCAACGTACTACCGCCGACACTACTGCCACCGGCAACTTCTACCAGTCTTCTCCAATCAGCTGTATCAGGCAACCGCCATCCGGACGGACAAGCCGTCTTCGCCGCTTCCCATGTATATAATCGGCCATATTTTACACAATTAGAATCAGCATTATTGTAACACCAGCTGTTACTCGTTGCGCGGTTAAGATTTTCAGCCATCCACGTCAATCCGCCGATTTCTACTGTTCTGCCGGTGTAATTGTAACTATCACCTCCACCATTGTTGCTACCACCGGAATTGCCCCCCGGATTATCATCACCCCCGCACCCAACCATAACCACCGCCGACAACGCCAGCGCCGCAACCAATCCAGCAACCTTACGAACAGATGCACTCATACCGCACACTCCTTCGATTTAAATTGTTGATATGTAAAAACAAGATTTTTCGTATTTGCGGCAAAGCCATAATACGTGCATAGCGGGCGCGATAAATCGCGCCCCTACAATGCGAATGTCTGTGATAAATAATAATTTGGTATAATGCCGTGGTAGGGGCGTTGCGTACAACGCCCTGCGATACCGGGATTGCGGGAATTGGTGGTTTGGCGCAATACAAACATGGTCGGGCGTTGCACGCAACGCCCCTTTTAAGGCCATCAAGAGCGTATATAATATATAATAAACATATCCTGCTAAAACAGGGGGTGGGGGGTGGGCACGTAACCTATTGATTTACAAGGAGTTAGATGACATGACTTATATAATTTATATAGCAGAATTGAGACAACAAACCCACGCGCCCCAACCGTCTGTACGGACAGGGACAGCAACACCACCGCCAAAGCTGCTACAAGCACACTCAAAACCACGTCACAGCTCCCGTCAAAGGTCCCCCCCGCCTGTACCGACCTTTGTGGACGGGTGCGGGGGCATATCCCATTATAGGATTGATGTTAGCCGGAAATCAAGGCGGGGCGGTAGATTTTCCTGAATTGGGGGGATTCCGGCCATTTTCAGGCACTTAGAACTTGCAGACCCAAATTTATGAAGCTTTATCTATTTTTATTTTGCAACTAAAATAAGCGGTATTTTTGTGGTAGGCATATTATATTATAATATGAGCAAGATACCGTTTATTGCGCTGCCCGGTAAGGTAAGGCGGGCATTTTTTTGCGCGTTTGCCGCCGCGCTGCACGCGATGTTGCTGTCTGCCGCCTGTTCGGGTCCCGCAAACAGCGGCGAACCGGTCACGCCCCCGCCTTTCTGCGACACTCTTACCGATTCGAGGGACGGAAAAAGCTATCGCACGGTAGCGATAGGCACACAGGTGTGGATGGCTGAGAATTTGAATTACGGCGATGCCGGCGGCAAATGCTACGGCGAAGACGGCCAAGTCCTTATTGGCTGGGACGATGCAGAGAATAAGCCCGTTTTTACTGAATTATCAGACGCGGAAATACAGGCCAACTGCGACAGATACGGCCGCCTGTACGACTGGGCGGCGGCTATGGAGCTTCCGCCGGGCTGCAATTCCGGCGGCTGCGCGGGTCAGATACACTCCGTACACCGCGGCATTTGCCCTGCGGGCTGGCATATTCCGAGTGACGCGGAGTGGGAAACCCTTGTACGCCACGTTGACCCTGACGCATCGGGGAATGATAATAACATAGCCGGAACGAAGTTGAAAGCGGCGGCAGGCTGGTACCGCGACGACAGCTATTATATCCCCGGAACAGACGATTTCGGATTTTCGGCCATGCCGGGCGGCATAGGCTACAGCGGCCTCTTCGACGACGACGGCTACTACGGCATCTGGTGGAGCGCCTCGGAGTACGGTACGGGCCTTGCATGGTACCGTGACGCGGGGTACGACAGCGAGTACGCGGGCAGATACTACTATTACAAAGCGTACCGGTTTAGCGTGCGCTGCATTCAGGACTGACGCCCCGGCGGCTTTGCATCCGCCCTTGCCGTAATCCTTGACCACGCGGACGCACGAAATTATTTTATGATGGGGGTGAGAATGTTGATAATTCATATATTCTCAGCTATGGCGAATAATCCTTTTATTTTGCGGAGAGGTGGACAAATGAAAATCGAACAATACAAGTGCCCGAACTGCGGTGGTATCGTCAGGTTCGACAGTTCTTCCGGGGCGCTCCTGTGCCTCTCCTGCAAGACCGTCTTTGAGCCCACGGCTTTCGATCAGCAGGATGAAGAAGCTGACGCGGCGGAACTTGACTACGACAACTTTGAGCTCGTGAAATTCAAGGCGCGCAAGAAGAAAAAAGGGCGCGGCGCCCGGAAGAACCTCGGCTTGGAGACAGCCGCAATGCCCGGCGCCTGGGACGAAGCCGACCAAAAAGGTCTGTGCGGCGGCAGCTGCCCGTCATGCGGCGCGGAGTTCTTCGGCAACGAGAATACGGTCGCTACCGTCTGTCAATGCTGCGGCAATGCCGAGATCGTGGCAGAGCGGCTGAGCGGCGGCCTGAAACCCGACTGCATAATCCCTTTCAAGCTCGAAAAAAACGCCGCTGTAGCCGCCATCAAAAAATTCTGCAAAGGCAAGCCGCTCCTGCCCAAAGGCTTTGCAAGCGACAACAGGATTGAGGAGGTGCAGGGTATGTACGCCCCCTTCTGGCTCTTCGACGCTATGGTTGAGGGGAATATAAACTACGGCGTGATTGACCTGTTTGAGTTCTTCGACTCCCCCCTCAATATGCTGTATTTCATGAAAGCCAATGGCGTCCTCACTTTTGACAGGATACCTGTAGACGCATCCAAAAAGATGGACGACGATTACATGGACTCCATGGAATCATTCGATTATAGCGAGATGGTACCGTTCAACAAATCATTTCTGGCCGGCTACGTTGCCGAAAAGTACGATGTATCCGCGAATACTTGCAAAGACCGCGCCGAAAACAGGATGCGGAACTCAATCAAAAATGAGCTGCGCCAATCGGTCAGGGACCAATTAGAGGTTACAAAAATCTTTGGCGTGCGTTGCAGCCTTGATAACATAAAATACACCAGGGCGCACTACGGGCTGCTGCCGGTGTGGATACTCAATACCAGATCCAATGGCAGGCATTACCGCTTCATGATGAACGGCCAAACCGGGCACATGGCCGGCAGGCTGCCGGCAGACAGCGGCAAGGCCTGGATATACGGCAGCGCGATTACGTGCGCTATGGGCGCAGTTCTGACCGCCTTGCTGCTCGCCATGGACGCGGTGGGCATATTCAGGGAGCCGCCGGTGCCTATAATAATAGGGGTATCGCTTGTAACTTTTATTAACCTTGTCTGGTTTTTCAGAAATATTATACTGGCTTTTATCCCCGCCCTTTCCGTGTTCTTTCTGTGGACGCTGCTGGCGGTGCCTCCGCTGTACGTCACAATATCCGCATTATGGCTTGTGTCGGCAATAACGAGCCTCGCCGTAATCCGCAAATGGAAGCGCGAAATGAACACCGCACGTGAAAAAACAGCAGCGTGCGACTACTCAATTCCGGGCACTTACCGCTATTCGGTTGGATAGCGGACTATTTGTACGGATTAACGTGCACCATGCAGTGTTTGACGTTCGGGAACTTCTCCTCCACCGTGTCGTGGACGGATTCCGCTATTTTGTGGGCCAGGGTCAGCGTCAGGTCCTTGTCCGCGGCGATCTCTATGTCTACAAATATCTTCGCGCCGAATATCCGCGTCCTTATGTCGTCTACCTTTATGACCCCTTTCTGTGCGGCGGCCAGCGCCCGCAGCGCCTCCACCGTCTCTTCGTCGCAGGAGCTGTCGATCATCTTGTTTATGGCGTCGGCAAAAATGTCGTACGACGCCTTTAATATGAACAGGCAGATGACCAAGCTCGCTATCGGGTCCAGTATCGGGTAGCCCATCATCGCGCCGGCTATCCCTATCAAAACGCCTATGGACGACAATCCGTCGGAGCGGTGGTGCCAGGCATCGGCCATTAGCGCGCCGGAGTTGATCTTCTTCGCCGCGGCGCGGGTGTACCAGTACATCCACTCCTTGGTCGCGATAGACACAACCGCCGCGACGAGCGCCAGATATCCGGGAATTTTGCCGTCATAATTGCCCTCCATTATCGTCTTGACCCCGCTGTACCCTATGCCTGCGCCAACAAGCCCCAGCAACAGCGCGAGCACTATGGAGGCAACGCACTCGAACCGCTCGTGGCCGTATGGGTGCTTGCTGTCGGGCTTCTGCCCGGCAAGGTTGACGCCTATTATCACTATAAACGTAGTCAACAGGTCGGAGATCGTGTGCACCGCGTCGGAGATCATGGCCGCCGAGTTGGCCACTATCCCCGCCACAAGCTTGAACACGGCGAGAACGGTGTTGATGAGGACCGTGACAACCGCGACGCGGTTGGCCAGCGCGATGGCGCTTCTGTCGGTAACGGTATTTTCCATGCTGCCCTCCCGGTAACGGTTGAAAAGAAAACACCCGCGGAACAATAAGTTGTTTACTGTCCCGCGGGCGCTTTCCCGCTGCCGCTATATCGCGGCCCGTCCTTTCCGGAATCACACGGCATACGCCCGATTCCGGCGACTGTTCAGTTACCGAGAGTGTTTTAATGCCTGCCGTACTAAAGATAATTTACCGACAGAACCCGTGTCAAGGTTTTTTTGCGGATTTTAACCGCAGCCAAAAATGTCGCCTGCCAGGCGACAACAAGGCCCTGTTTTTACAGTACAATATCAATACGCCCCAGTACGAATTATATAATACAGTGGCAATCGAAACAATTCAAGCCCTGAGCAGGGAGGAAATATGCCTGTAAAAAACAAGCAGTTCGCCGTACTGCAAAAGATCAGCCGGAACGGCAAGGTTGTCTACTCAAACCTCAAATATATGCGCGACCTCGAAAACGCCAAAAAGGCCGCGCTCTTCGACTTCCTGTCCGCCACCACACTCATAGACGACGACGCAGGCGGAGATAACGACGCCGGCGGCAACCCGCAGGTCGAGGTCTACGTCGGAGACATACGTTTCCCGGTAACGGACGTGCAAAAGCTGATATTCGACGAGTACGGCGAGGCGCGCTGGGTACTCTCGGCGCCGCCCCCATTTTGATACCGGAAAATATTATATTATGTATATATGCCAACCGACAGACTATGCATAATATGCAACGCGCGCAAGCCCGAATCGCAGTTTGAGAAGCGGGGGGAGCACATCGTACCGAGGTCGCTGGGGAACCGGAGGTATCGTACGCCTTTTGTGTGTACGGAGTGTAATAACGGGCTGGGGGGGACGGTTGACATCGCCCTGAAGAGTGCGCCAGGGGTGATGCTGGCGTGTTACGACAGGGGGATCGGCAGCGGGCGGACGGGCGGTCTTGCGAAGCCGTTATCGGCAATGATCCCCAAATCTGCATTGATTCAGGATTCGGCATTGATACCCGAATCAGCACCGGTACCCCCTGAAAATCCCGACGTTAAGGGCGCAATCCTCAAGATCGTGTACGAGGCGGCGCATATGCGGCTGGGAAACAACTGGCTGCGCGATCCGGCGGCCGCCCCTATAAGGGGGGTTTTATCCGCTTATGTAGACAGGGACAGGAAAAAGGCTTGCGGGCTGATGGAGGCTATCGCTCTCCGGAACATATCTATAGGGATATTTTACTATGGCATTGGCAGGTCCCGCAGCGAACACATCAAACACGCCATCACCGTCAAATCCTGCCTGAACGCGTTGTGGTTGACGCCAATCAATATATTGACGCAGCCGGCGACCGGTAACGCCCGCCCATGCGTATCAATGGCGGCTCCCGAATCTCTAATCAAACCGGATAATCCCGCGTTGGCGATCGTTTTTGATATTGAGGGCCTGGCGCCCGGATTTGTAACCATCAGCGATTCGGGCTGGGGCATCATCGCCCCGGAACTGTTGGCGCCCAAGCTTAAATAGCCGTCAAACATCACCCCGACACGACCTCTCCGCGCGTAGACAGCGTAACCGACCACCACGGTATTACCTTCCCGCAGCCCTGCAGGGCCGTTATAACCGCGTTTACTATCCCTCGGCAGCACGAGGCGTCCATACGTACTATCGTTACCGATTTTATGGAGTTGTTCCTAAGGATTGCCGCGAATTTATCTATGCTGTCGATGCTGTCTAACTTGGGGCAGCCTATAAGCGTGACCTTGCCCTTCATGTATCTGGCGTGGAAGTCGGCGCAGGCGTAGGCCACGCAGTCTGCCGCTACGAGCAGGTGCGCGTTTTCGAAAAAGGGGGCTATCGGCGGCACGCACCCTATCTGTATGGGCCAATGTTTAAGATGCGACCGGCCGCATACCGCCTCTGCCGACCTTTTTTTCTCGCAACCCTTAACCATCCCAAGCCCCCCGTATATGGAATTATTGAAGACACGATTACGTACATAATGTTTACGGCTGGAGGATATAAGTTATTGTGGGGGAGTTGGCGTTACCGGCCTGTACAAAAAAAGGGGCGGGTGTTTGCCCGCCCCCTTGGGGATATTTCAAGTCAGGCTCAGGAGACTTTCGACCCTGAGGTCCAGTTGTCGAACTCTTTCATGACCGAGTCGTAGGTGTCCCGCGAAAGTTCGGGGAGCTTGTCGAACCCGCCGAACAGGTCGGCGACATAGTCGAAACCGGCTTGCACGCCTTTCTTCAGGTTCTCGATGGTTTCCGGGCTTGCGTTCCCGCCGCCCAGCGCCCTGGCGAAATCCATTATGCGCGCGGTGGTCTGCTTGACGCCGAAATAGCCGTTTTCGGCGGTAAGTTCCTTGGCTTTGGCCTGAGTAGCCTCATCAACCTTGAAGCCGCCTGTGATGGCATTGCTGGCAGAGCCGCCGTTGGCCGCCATCATCCAGAAGGCCTGGCCGCTGGTGCTGCCGGCGCTGCCCAGACCGCCGCCGATCATGCTTTCAACCATCTGGCGCATGGACGCGTGCTGCGCTTCGGCCATATCCCACAGTTTCTGCATGGTGGCGGAATCTTTCGAGTAGACCCCTTTGGCCTCCCCGGCATTTCCGGCTGTGTACTGGTCGCTCGCTGCGGCCTTCGTCTCCGCAGCAATATCTTCCCTGCCGCCGGTCCTCTTGGTATTAAGGTTCTGGTAGTAGGCTTGTGTGGCCCCTGACCCATGAATCTGTCCTGCGTTCATAGTATGCCCCTTTCGAAAATACGGTGTATTATATTTATCGGCATATAAAAACAAATCTTTACATTAATTTGAAACAATTTACGCATAAAAAAGGCGGACCTGAGCCCGCCCGGTGCACTATCGCCGCGAATTTAACGCGGCTTACTAATCCCCGCCGGACCCATCCGCAGGATCCATAGCCTCCATCTGGCGGCGCAGCCTCTCAAGCTCCGCGTCAAGCTGCTGATCGCCCCGCTGATGGCTCTGCGTGCCAATAATCTTCTGCACAGTCGCCAGCGCGTACTCAAGGTCGTCCTTAACCTGATCGGCAGTACGCGTGAAGAAGGTATTGCGCTGGAACTCCTGGGTATATCTCTGGTGGTCGTGGAACCCCTTTATGAACTGGTCGCTCCTGCGGTGCATACTGTCGAGCACGCCGGCTATGTGCGATGTCTGACCGACCTGCGAAAACTCCTCCACGCGCTCCGACATAAGGGAGTAGGCCACGCGCTCGTTGTCGTACTGCAGCTTGCGCATACTCAGCGAGTCTTCGCTGGGGGACTCTATGGCCTGGGCTATTTCATTGGCGGCCCTCAGCATCTCCATCGCCCTTACGTAATCTTTCTGCAACAGGTGCCCGTAGGCCGTTATCAGCATACCCTCGGCGCGCAAAACCGGCTTCGTGGAGGTTCTTGTCAGCTGCTGGCCTATGGCTATGCAGTCGTTCCACTGGCGGGCCTTGAGGGCTGTCCAGCCCTGGCCGAGCAGCGCGTCTTCGGCGTAGTAGCTCGTGGCCGGCACCTGCCGCAACGCGACTACCGCCTTTGAGAGCGCGTTCTCTTCATAGAATATCAGCCCCATAAAGAGGTAGCTGCGGTTGACCATCTCCTGCTGATCTTTAGTTTTGGGCGTCGTGGCCATGGCGTTCTCAAGCGCGGTTATAACATCTTTCATGTCGCTGCCCAAAATCGCGTGGGAGACAGCCGTGGCATGCTGCGCGAAAATGTAGTCGGGGTGGTCGTCGGGTATCACCGAGAACGCGTGTACCGCCTTGCGCAGCTCCCCGTTCTGCAGGAATATCTGCCCCATTATGTACGACCCGTGGTGCCGCAGCGAATCGGGGACGTTCGGCTTGTTGAGCTCCACAAACTGGTTCGTGGCCTCCGGAAAGTTCCGGTTGCGGTAGTGGATGCGCATAAGCCCAAGATCGGCGAACGGCACTACCTCGCCGGACGGGTAGATTTTTTTCACATTATGATAGTTCATGGTAGCCTGGTCGCGCATATCAAGCTGCTCCTGACAGTCGGCCCTGAAGAGCGCTACCCAGTCGTTCTTGAAGAAATCGGGGAACTGGACCATCAGCTGGCTGAAAACGAAAAAGGCGTCCCAGAAGCGCCCCTCGGCGTAGAGCTTGCGGCCGCGGTTGTACAGCTCGTTTGGGTTGAGCGAGGCCATACGGCCAATCTTGCGCGCCAGATTCTCTTCGCGGTGACGCCCGAAGTCGGCCTTAACGTAGAAAGAGTGGCTCGTAGCGTCGCTGGCCTCCTCGGTCATTACATTATATTGATAGAAGACCGACAGGTCGCGCCCCTGATTAAAAGAGGGCATCTGGGCGCCAAGCGCTATACCCCAGTGGCCCAAAATGTTCTCGTCAAACCCGAAGATCAGATACGCCTTGAACATCCTCATGGCCCAGTAGCCAACGCGCCAGTTCAGCTCCCACTCAAGCGACTTCGAGAAATTTTGAACATCGCCCTGGAAGTTCTCAGCCTTGGCGAAAAAATCTTTAAGGTCGAACTCAAGATAGTTCTCTATACGGTTCTCCCAAAATTTGGAGTATCCGGAGAGGCGCAGGTTACGAGCGTACTCGGCAGTAGAGTTGAAGTCGGGCACAAACGATGTGCCCATGGTAGGCGCGATAAGGTTCTGCGTCGCGAGGCCGACTATGTGCTCGCCCAGAATGGGGTGTTTGAGCAGACGGTAATTGGCGCCGAGGTCTACGCCCGTACCCATGAGCGGCTCGCCGAAGTTGGTCTGGTAGGCGAAGTTCAGGTTCGCGCCGATAATGAGGCTCTGCCATACGTGCAAGGCGTAGCCGAACGAGAATATGAGGTTGGCGTTGCTGAGCGCGTTTGACATATCGGGCACGAGCTTGCCGGTGTTGGGATCGGGTATGTCTTCGAATACGGACCCGGCACCCTCTATGAGCATTGTGAAGGCGGCCGTCTGGTAGAGCGACAGCGGCATATTGACGCCGATTTCGGAGAGCGTGAACGCGCCCTGCAGAATGGGAGCCACGGCGGCGCGGACGGAGAGGTAGTTCTCCTCGGCGATATTGGCCGGGTTACTCAACGACGAGTACGGGTTGTTGAGCGCCCGCCAGCGCTGGGTTACAAGAAATTCGCCCGGTAGCCCGGCGGCAAACGCCCCCGTACCTATGGACAACGCCAAAACCACAAGGCCGGCCGACAGCAACTTACGCGCAGACCCCGTGCTCAGGTTCAAATTCGACATTTCGTTAGACCCCTGACAAAGTACATTTATTTTACCATACAGTACATTAATATATTTCACGGCGCCCGCTATATGCTATTAATAAATATAATATGTGTTTACGCTGTCAATAAATAAAAAAAAATTTTTTTTCGGCACGGCGGGCCCCTGTCCCCACCCGTCCGCCCGTGAATATGGCCTTTGGGAGCAGACACGCCCGACAGAACCGGCCATTATCCACCCCCGGCCTCATCCGAAACTATCCCCGCCCAATGCAACGATGCGCGCGAAAACAATTTTTGCATCACCCCCTTGCCGTAAACTATATTTACTGCTATATGAACTTAGCGACCCTTATAACCACCTCACGCGTGGCCGTAGCGCCTGTATTCGCCCTCGTATTCATCTCAGGATACGGCACAACCGGCGATTTGACATGGATTTACGCCTGTTTGGGGCTGGCCGTGCTCATTGAGCTCTCAGACCTGTTCGACGGTATGCTCGCCCGCGCGCGCCGCGAGGTCACCGACTTCGGCAAGGTATTCGACCCCGTCGCCGACAGCGTCTCCCGCCAAACCGTCTTCATCTCGTTCATGGTGGCGGGGCTCATACCCTGGTGGCTCTACCTCGTATTCTTCTACCGCGACGCCTTCATGCAGCTGCTGCGCATAGTATGCGCGTCGAGCGGGATAGTGCTGGCCGCGCGGTGGTCGGGGAAGTTCAAGGCCGTACTGCAGGGCATCGCCACGTTCGCAGTACTGGGCGTAATGCTGGCGCAGCGTATGGGGGCCGGGTGGATGCCGCAAACCATATGGGACCGGCACCCGGCGTTTTGGATCATGCTGGTCCCGGCCGTATACACGCTGTTGTCGGTAATAGACTACATAATCCCCAACCGAAAACTTATAGCCAAAATGATGGCGAAAAAAAGCTGACAGTACGGGCGTGGAGTGTGCGTAAACTCCGCGCCCCAAACCTGCCGAAAGCTGTTAATCGGCCATAAGCAACCGGGTCCTGTAAACCTCGCGCCCCGACGCCCGGTCCCTGACCGATACAAAATAGTTCCCGGCGGGCGCCCTTATGTTGTTGATTAATGCCGCCTGCCCGTTTGGCCTTTGGCTTACGGCGGTCTTTTGCACGACCTTCCCAAGCATGTTGTAAATTATCACATCGGCGCCGCCAGCCATAAACGGTCCGCCGACCGCGATACCGCCGTCAACCTTTCTGACCGTCCAGCGCGCGTCCATCCCCGCCCCTGCGGTTCCCGGCAGTACCGGGGTTCCCTGCGGCACAAATGTCGCCGTGATGACCATGTCGCTGTTCACCGTAAAACTCGCGCTCGTCCCGGTTCCCGTGAAATCGCCGCTCCACGCCTGCAGCGTCCAGCCGGTGTCGGGCTGTGACGACAGCGTCACCTCCGTCCCCCTCTGCAGGAACAGATACTCGGGAACGGGGGTGCGGCTGCGGGTTACTACGCCGCTGCCCGCAACATTTATCGTAACCTCGAAGAACTCCGGCGTCCCGGCCGGCTCGGAGGCGTCAGCCGCGCGCAGCTTGTTGCGTATGAACACGCCGTACGGGTGGAGCTGGCTCTCCTGCCAGTTACCGTTGGCGCTCGCGCCGCTTTTCAGAACGTAGGAGGTATTTGTCTCGTTTGTGGTATGTATAGCCCAGCTTGCCCAGCTTATTTTGAACTGTTCGAGGAAGCGGAACCACGTGTTCGTCTCCGCCTCATTATAATTCCCGCTGCCGGACGCGCCTGTGGGGCCGAACTCCGATACGAAAACGGCCTGGCCGCGCCTCATGGCGGCGTAGGCGTTGTTTCTCAGCGAGGCTCTGTGGGAGTTCTCGCCGGCATAGAAGTGCAGGGAGTAGAGCAGGTTGTCGCCGGATAAAGGGTCGGCCGCAGCGACATCCGGGCGCTGGCACCACCCCGGCGTCCCTATTATAATAGGATTTTTACCGTCTATAGCCCTTATCGCGTTCACCACCGCCTGCTGGTAGGGCTTTATGGCCTTCCACGTAGAGTCGGGGTTGCTGATGCCAAGCGGCTCGTTGTAAATCTCATATATAACATTGGGGCGGTTGCCGTAGGTCCGGGCCATATCCTCAAAAAACGATACCGCCTGCGACTGGTACCGCTCGGCCGCGTGGGAGTGCCAGTCTATAATAACGTAAACCCCGTTGGCGATAGCCCCGTCCACAACGGCGGCCACCCGCTGCCTGTTCCCGTTCGGGTCGCTTATGTACCCCAGTTCATCGGTCCAAAAATCTTCCTCTACGCTCATGGCCGCGCGCACTACGCTCACTTTCCAGTCGTCCGCCAGCCACTTGACCGCGCCGGCGTTGTAAAAATTCCTGGCGGAGCGCGAGTTGCTCCAGTAAAAGCTCATCCCCCGCAGCTGCACCGGAACGCCGTCTTTGTTGACTAACCGGGCGCCGCTCACGCTTAACTGGCCGTGCCGCGCCACCGGGCTGCCCGCCGGGGGAGTCTGGGCGAAGATATCCGTCCCCAAAACGGTAACAGATGCCAAAACAGCTAACGAAAGACTAAAGATATTGCTTTTCATTAAGAACCTCCAGTGAGTGATAAATGCAAATTTGTTACAATCAGCGGCATGGGCACAGGGTGCCGCCCGACGACTGCACGACCAGCGTGATGTCGCCGGACGGCACCCTGCACCCATGCCTATAGCGTGTACACCAAATGCCTGTACATATTACAATATAATACACCCCGCCCTGTTTTCGCAATACCCGCCCGGAATTTTACGGATTCGGCGATTTCGGATAGAAAAAGATTTTTTGTTTTTTTCCGTGTCATATATTATATATCTGTATACACGGCATCCAACAGGATTCTCATACCATGTCAAAAAAAATCTCAGACAGTTTCGGATTCTATTCGGTGCTTACCGGCCCGCTCAGGGGGTACGATTATCTTACGTCGCTGCTCGTTGATAACGGGGCGGCTTTTGTGCAGCTGCGTATGAAGGATGTCCCCAGAGAGGAGATAATCAACACCGCGCTGCGTATGCGCAAGATCACTGCGGGGAGCAAGACGCGGCTGATCATAAACGATGACCCGCAAATAGCCGTTGAGGTTGGCGCCGACGGGGTGCATGTGGGGCAGGGCGATATGCCGTATCATCAGGTAAGATCTATCGTCGGCAACGATATGATAGTCGGCGTATCTACTCACAACCCGCGGCAAACAAAAGACGCTTGCCTTCATCAGCCGGATTATATTGGGATAGGCCCGGTATGGGCCACACCTACAAAAAAGGTTGCCGATCCCGCAATTGGGATTGACGGTATGCTGGAGATGCTGTCGGCATCAACCGTCCCCGCGGTGTGCATAGGCGGGATTGACCTGACGAACCTGCCGCTGGTACTTGAAGCCGGCGCCAAAAATTTCTGCATGGTACGCCAGCTCACGCAGAGCGAGAATCCCGCGCGTGTACTTAAAGAGATAACGCGCATCTGCCTTGACCACGGCTTAGGCAATCAACCCCGGCAATAAACGGTCTTGCCGCCCAGAACCGTGTACACCGCCGCGCCCGTCAGCTCCATGCCTATGAACGGTGAGTTCCTCGATTTCGAGAAGAACGCCGCCGGGTCTACCGTCCATTTTACCGACGGGTTGATTACCGTAACGTCCGCCGGAGACCCCGCCTTTAACGATCCGCCGGGCAGGCCCAGTATGCGGTTCGGCGCCACGCTCATACGGTCTACCATCTGCGCGGGCGTTAATATCCCTTTGGCGACAAGCACCGTCATCACAACCGCAAGCGACGTCTCTAAACCTATAACCCCAAACGCGGCGTTGTCGAACTCCACGTCTTTCTCCTCCGGCGTGTGCGGGGCGTGGTCGCTGGCTATAACGTCTATAGTCCCGTCCGCAAGCCCTGCGATTATTGCCTCTCTGTCGGCGGCTGTACGCAAGGGCGGATTCATCTTCTTGTTCGTATCGTACATGCCGATATCCTCATCCGTCAGCGTAATATAGTGCGGGCAGGTCTCCGCCGTAACGTTGACGCCGCGCTGTTTGGCTTCACGGACTAACCGGACGGATCCGGCGGTTGACACGTGCGCAATGTGTATCCTCGCGCCGGTGTACTCCGCAAGCAAAATGTCACGGGACACGCATATGGTCTCGGCGATCACCGGTATCCCGCGTATGCCAAGCCTTGTCGACACAAGTCCCTCATTCATGTGCCCCTTTGCGCTCAATGTCGACTCTTCGCTGTGGCATATCACGGGGATATTGAACGATTTTGAGTAGTTGAGCGCGTTGCGCATCACGTTTGATCTGGCGACAGATTTCCCGTCGTCCGATACCGCGACGGCCCCTGTCTGGACCATTTCCCCGGTGGGCGCCAGCTCTTCGCCCTCAAGCGCCTTTGTTATCGCGCCAATCGGGTAGATGCGGCACGGGCATCCGCCGCCGCGCTGTATTACGTAGCGTATCTTTGAATCTTCATCGAGTACGGGCGTGGTGTTGGGCATACACGCGACCGCAGTGAACCCGCCCGCCGCCGCGGCCTGCGTTCCGGTGGCAATCGTCTCCTTGTCTTCGCGGCCCGGCTCGCGCAGATGGACGTGCATATCTGCGAGGCCGGGGACCACCCAGCAGCCGGATGCGTCTATCACCTCGGCGCCGCCGTATTCAGACGGAACGCTGCCGGCAATCTGTTTGATTATCCCTTTGTCAATAACAACCGCGCGCGCGCCGTCTATGCCCTGCGCCGGGTCTATGACCCTGCCGTTGGCTATGACCAGCGGTTTTGCCTGCGGATCGCTTGTAAGCGGGTATGTTACCGCGCCTGCGCCTTTCCTGACCATTATTCACCACCTCCAAGTAGATAAAGAACCGCCATACGCACCGCGACGCCGTTTGTCACCTGGTCCAAAATCACCGAATTTTCAGAGTCCGCGACATTCGACGACAGCTCTACCCCTCTGTTTATTGGGCCGGGGTGCATTACCACCACCTCTTTTTTCATCTTGGACAACCTGTCTATATCAAACCCGTAGCGCTCACGGTACTCGTGTACGGACGGGAACGTCGCGCTCGACTGGCGCTCCAACTGAACACGCAGCAGCATCACCACGTCGGCGCCGTCCAATGCTTCGTCGATATTGTCCGTAACGGGCACGCCGAGGCAGTCCGGGTGCTGGGGCAGCAGCGTGGGCGGGCCGCACAAAACCACGTTCATCCCCATCGTCTTCATCCCCCAGGCGTTCGACCGCGCTACGCGGCTGTGGAATATGTCGCCTATTATCGTCACCTTCAGCCCCTCAAGGCGGCCTAATTTCCGGCGGATGGTCATCATGTCGAGCAGCGCCTGCGTAGGGTGTTCGTGCAGGCCGTCCCCCGCGTTTACGATTACGGCGTCTGTGCACTGCGTCAGAAAATAGGGCGCGCCGGCGCAGCTGTGGCGGACGACGACCATGTCAATCTTCATCGCCTCAATGTTGCGGATGGTATCGCGCAGGCCCTCGCCTTTGTTTATGGAACTTGTTGACGCCGTGAAATTAAGGGGGTTGGCTGAGAGCCGTTTTTCGGCCAATTCGAATGATATCCTCGTTCTCGTGCTGTTTTCGTAAAACAGGTTGACTACCGTTTTCCCCCGCAGCGTCGGGACCACCTTTATGTCCCTCTGGAGCACCCCGTGAAACCCGTCGGCGGTGTCGAGAATGAGATTGATATCCTCGCGGGAGACGTTTTCGAGGCCCAGCAAGTGTTGTATCTGCAATCCCATCAGCATCCCCCCCCATAAAAAACGGGCGGCCTTTTACGGCCGCCCCTGTAAATTTGCCCTATCCTCATTTATCTTCCACCTCTGTCAGCCAAAGTGAATCCTCCCCGTCTAATTCCACAATCTTCAAAGCGACCTCCTGTGTGGGGGACGTGGTGATCTTTTTGCCCACGTAGTCGCCCCTTATGGGCAGCTCCCGGTGCCCGCGGTCGACCAGCGCCGCGAGCTGTATGGTCCTTGGGCGCCCGTGGTCCATCAGCGCGTCAAGCGCGGCGCGGACGGTCCGCCCGGTGAAGAGGACATCGTCAACGAGCACCACGTTCTTTTCGTTGATGTCGAACGGGATATCGGTAACGCGCACCTCCGGCTGCCGGAAGGCGGAGCGGTAGTCGTCCCGGTAGAGCGTCGTGTCGAGGATGCCGGTATTGAGCGCCACACTCTCCATAGCGTTGATTTTGGCCGCGATACGCCCTGCGAGGTACACCCCGCGCGTCTGCATCCCCACTATGCAGACAGACGATAAATCGCCGTGGCGCTCCAGAATCTGGTGCGTAATCCGGGTCAACGCCAAATCTAACGCGTGGGCGTCCATTATCAGTTCTATCTTTTTCATATCACTATCCAAAATATATTAAAGCCATGCCCAAAATCAAATCTTCCCCAGCGACGATGTAACCACCCACCCGCTCGCCCCGTTGGGCAGGCTGACGAGGCTCCACTCCCCCATCGTCTTGCTGACCCGCAGCTTGGTGCCCTCGTGCGCAGTGAAGAGCGTTTGGGTTCCCTGCGGCTGGTTTTTGGCGTCGAGCGACGGGGTGAGGATTATGGCGTGCTGCCTGCTCTCTATCGCGTATATTTTGTACCCCGCCGATGTGCCGATTACTGCGGCTACAAGCGTGCACAGCGCTGCGGCGTAGGCGAGCCACAAGCGTATCAGCCCGCGCCTCTGCAGCATGAGGGAACCAATAAGCGCGAGGGCGAACAGCAGGGCGCAAACGGCTGTCAGCTGGATGTTCAGCGGTAATAGTGTATGGATGTTGTAGAGTACGGCGGTCAAAAAATCCGGCTCTGCCTGATCATCGGCGGAGCGGTCTACTATTACCGACTTGATGAACCTGATATTCGCCTGTATATCGGCGTCACCGGGGTCGAGGGCTGCGGCTTTCTCATAGTGCAAACGCGCCATGCCCGGCTTTGCCTGCCGGTAATAGGTATTGCCGAGGTTGAAATGGACCGCGCCGCTGCCGACGCCGGCGTCCAATATCTTCGTATAATACACCTGCGCGCTGTCGAACGCTCCGTCGGCGTAAAATTGATTGGCGTCGTGAAACCACCTGTTCAGGTTATCCGAAGACGGTTCCGCCGCGAATAACGACATGGGGAGGATCACCGCAACGGCGGCCAGCATCAGCGCTATTGACGATGATACCGATGTGAATGATGATTTTTCCTTGCGCGCGCTGCGCTCCATAGTACTCAGAAACGTTATCGTCCTGTCAACCATTTCTCCCCTGCCCTGCGTGTTAAGCCGCTTGCCGCCGAAGCGGTGCTCGTTGATGCTCTCTATCAATACCGTAAGCCCCGTAACAGTCTGCTCGTCTATTTTCATCTTTAACAATTCGTCCTTCAGCTCTTCCAGCGTACGCCCGGTAGCCGGGAACGCGAATTTGTGGGATATGTATTTTTCTATGATGACGGCGGACTTGCCCAAAAATTCGTTATCCGCACCGGCCTTGCTTGCCTTATTAAGCTCCCTGAGGGCTGTTGAGAGCGCTTTCTGGCGGATGTTTTTGAACCGGCTCTCGCCGCTGCGGCTCGACTGCAGCTTGTAGATGAGCGCGAACATAAATATTATGAACGGCATGGGGAACAGCAGGTACCAGTAGGGCGCGCGGTACGGGCGTTCGTGCTGGTGGCTGATCTTTGCCGGCGTTTTTATGTAGCGTATGTCCTGCCCGACCTGCCTGATTTCGTCCTGCGTCAAATACCGTGTCTGCTCCCTTTGCCCGCCCTTACCCGGCGTTACGGCAACGGTTATCGGCTCGGTGCGCGCGGTGCGGTACGCTCCTGTTTCGGCGTCTAAGAACGTGTAGGTGATTGCCGGTATCGTCAGCTCGCCGGCCTGCTTTGGTATTATGAGGTAGCGGTACGTTTTTCTTGTGGTGAACCCGTTTGCCCCCGTGTCAACTGCGGTATGGCGTTCGGGGGTGAACACGTCGCAATCTTTGAGGTCTGGCATCACGGGGTCGCCCATGTTAGACGCGCGGGTGTGGCCGCGCAGGGCCAGTTTCAGGGTGAGCGCTTCACCGGCGGGAACGGTTTCGGGTTCAACCGTCGCAGAGAGGTTGACGCGCCCGACCGTCCCGCCAAATCCTGGCGGCGCGTTTGGCGGCAGCGGCTTTACGGTTACGGTGAAGGGCGCGGTGCGGGTGCTGCGGCGCACGGCCTCGCGCCCGCCGCCAAAAAAGTCCATATCGAAAAAGTCCGAGAAGAACGGGTTGCTGCGGCGATGCTGCGACGCGCGGATCTCGTCGTACCCAAAGTTAATCGCCGGGATATTGTACTCCCCGGCCGTCAACCCGAACACCGCGTACTGGAGCGTGAACGTGGCGTACAGCTCGCCGTCTATGCGCTCCTGCCCCTGCGTAATCTGGTTTGTGAAGAGGCGGTTTAGCGACAGGCCCTTCGCAAACGCCTGCTCTATCTGCTCGACCGCCGGATTGTACCCGCGCTCGGTATTTATGGGCGAGCCGGCGCGCTGCGTGACCTTGAGCGTGAGCACCGCCTGCTCGCCGGGATAGAGCGTGCTTTTGGAGATGCCAAGCGTTGCCCGTATATCGGGGCTGCGATGCACGTCCACCGCGCCGCTGCCGCCGGAATGACCGCCACCGCCGGGATGAGCGCCGCTGGAATGACCGCCGCCGGTGCCCCCCCCTCCCCCCCCCCCGCTGCCGGAATTAAAATTCAGCGGGCGCGTGGAGTAGCTCGCGCCGTCTATGTTCACCGTGAGCGGCGGAAAAGCGAACGCGCCGCCGGTCTTGGGCATAATGGTGTAGATGTAGCGGTAGACGATCGTGCTGGTATGCTCTACCCGGCCGTTTACCATTTGAATGTTGGTAGACTGCGACTGGCTGGTGTTGACGTTAAGCAGGTCGAACGCGTCGCTCGCCGCGGGATGCGGCGCGCCCCCTACGGCCTTTGGGGCAACAAGGGTCGCTACAACGGTCACCCTCTCGCCGGGAGACGCGGCCAGGCGGTCGGCGCTTACGGTAAAACTGACCTGCGGGGCCGCGGCGGCACGCGCCGTCAGCAACATCAACAGGGATACAGTAATAATAATCGCTCTCACGAAAAAACGCTCCTTATTGTTCATCAACGCTTACCAGTCCTTCTCCGGCTGGCGGACCCTGCCCCGCTGGAACTGCGGCCTGTTCAGCGTATCGGCATCGTCCGCGTACTGCTCTATCAGCCGCTCGGCCTCCTCTTTCTTCATATCACGCTCATTCTGTTCCTGCGGCTGCCCGCCCTGATCCTGCTCATCATTATCGCCCTTATCGCCATCCTTATTCTGGTCGTCGCTGTTCTCCTGATTCTTATCGCCCTTGCCGTCCTTCTGCTGCTCCTGATCGCCCTCGTCGTCTTCGTCCCCGTCCTGATTCTGATCCGGCTGCCCCTCAAGCGTGTCTATCTTTTGATGCGCAAGCTGCAGGTTCCACTTCGCGTCCCTGTCGCCGGGGCGCAGTTTCAGCGTATTTATGTAGTTCTCAAGCGCCTGTGAGTATTTGCTGCGGGCAGACGACGCGTTGCCCTCGGATTCCAACCGCTCGCCCTGTTTATACAGGATATTGCCGAGGTTGTAGTGGGCGTCGGCCTGCGCCTTTTTATTGTTCTGCGCCGTCAGCGCGTCCTCATACGCTTTCTCCGCCTCATCGTAATTGCCCAATCTGTACAGCGCGGAGCCGCGGTTCATCTTCAGCCTGCTGTCGGCGGGGTCGAGCAATAAGGCTTCGTCGTACAGTTTCAGAGCTTCTTCGTATTTGCCCTGATTGTACAGCCTGTTCGCCTTGCGGTTTTTGTTGCCGACATCATCGGCTGATGCGTTGGCAGGGGCGAGTATCATCAACGCAAAAATCATCAGCGCAAAATTCATCAGCGTAAATTTCACGGACGGACGGCGGCGTGGTGATTTATTGCGAACCGGGCGATGACCGCCCAGGATCACCCACAATTCATTTTGGGCGGACATCCGAATCGATACGGCGTTTTTGCTCATGACTCGAACCTGCCTTTCCAAACCTCTTTGCGGCGCGCGCGCTCGGGAATAAAGAACCCTATCAGCATAAACACTATCGCGATAAGCAAAAATATCTGGTACTGCTCCTCGTGCACGACCGCTTTCGACATCCCGAAGTCCGTCTGCTCCATCTTCGATATCTCGTTGTATATCCGCGTCAGGTCCAAATCCGTCCCCGCGTGGAAATATTTTCCGTTAGACTCTATGGCTATTTTCTCCAGCGTAACGGGGTTGAGGCGCGTCATCACCAGATTACCGGCCCTGTCCCTCTTGTAAACTACGTTTGCGCCGCTCCTGTTCATGGGTATGGGCACGCCCGACTCGGAGCCTATGCCTATCGTGTATATGACAATCCCCTCACGCGCCGCCGCTTTGGCCGCCTCGGCCACGTTACCCTCGTGATCCTCGCCGTCGGAGAGTATCATCAGCACCTTGTGCTTGCGTTTCGTTCCCCCCATAGCCTTGGTGGCCTGCCTTATGACCTCCGCCAGCGCGGTGCCCTGTATCTGCACCCAGTCTGTGCTGACCGATTGCAGCATGATCTGCGCCGCCGCGTGGTCTAAGGTGAGCGGGCACTGTACGAAACTCTCGCCGGCGAAGATTATCAGCCCGACCCTGTCGCCTTTGAGCAGGTTTATGAACCGGCGTATCTCCAGCTTCGCGCGCTCAAGCCTGTTTGGCGCGAGGTCCTGCGCGAGCATACTGTGCGATATGTCGAGCGCGATCATAATATCAACCCCCTTGCGCTCCACCATCTCCATTTTTACGCCGAACTTTGGGCGCACGAGGGCGAAGGTTACGAAGAGCAGAAAGAGGCAGAAGAAGGTGCTTTTGAGGATATACCGCGCCGGGCCGGCTGAGGAGCTGAGTTTTTTGATAAGCGCGGACGCGGCGAAACTGGCCAGCGCTTTTACTTTCTGCCTGTACACGACAAAAAAGAAAAGCGCGGCTGCGGGCAGCGCCGCCAGCAAAAAGAAATATTCGGGATTACCAAACCGCATCGTCCGTCACCTCTTATACCGCACCCTTCCGGGGTGCGCGCCTATGGAATACGCCTGAACGCCGTGTTTTGCAAAAGCATCTCAAACACCAGTATCAGAAAACCAATCCACAGCCACAAATAAAAAAATTCCGAGTGGGACACGTGGGTTATGGACTTGATCTCCGTTTTTTCCATCCTGTCAATCTCACTGTAAATCTCGTTTAGCTCCTCGGTATTCTGCGCCCTGAAGAAGCGCCCGCCGGTGAGCAGGGCTATTTCGGCCAGTTCTTTTTCGTTGAGGTCCGACTCCCTCATCTGCGTGCGCGTTGTGCGCTGGCCGGTGACGGGGTTGATCATTTCGACGGGGACCGGCACCTGCCCCTTTTTGCCTACGCCTATCGTGTAGACCTTTATCCCCAGTTCCGCTGCGGCCCGCGCCGCCGTTTGCGGGGGTATGTCGCCGGCGTTGTTCGCGCCGTCGGTCAGCAGTATTATCACCTTGCTCCTGGCCGGCGAGTCCTTAAGCCGGTTAGCCGCAGTGGCGATGGCGGTGCCTATCGCGGTCATGTTCGAGAACTCCATGTAATCCGCCGCGTCTATCATCTGCAGCAGCACACCGTAGTCATTTGTGAGCGGGCACCGCGTAAACGCCCGGGCGGCAAACAGTACTAAGCCTATGCGGTCGTGCTCGCGCATCTGCACGAAATCCTTTATCGCCCGTTTGGCCACGGCCAGGCGGTCGTCCGGCCTGAAGTCCAGCGCCTTCATGCTCTCCGATATGTCAAGTATCAGCATAATATCGACGCCCTCGGTAGTAACCTCCACCTCTGTGTGCTGTTTCTGCGGGCGGGCGAGCGCGACCACCAGAAAGCAGAATCCCGCCACGCGCATAAAAATCAACACGTGGCGCAGCCAGCGGTGCGGCGGCAGTGGCAGTTTTTTGAGAATGGACAAATCCGAAAAACGAACCGCTACCTTGTCTTTGCGTTCGCGCCAGACGTACAGCCACACCATTGGCGCTATAAGTACCAGAAACCAGAAAAACTCAGGATTCCTGTACGTCACTCAACAGCCCCCATCCTTTGCGTACTCTTCTCGTACTCCAGATCGGTGTTGGGTTTAGTGGCCTCAAGGAACGTACACACCTCTTTGCCGAGCCTGTTGAGCGTTTGGGAGTCGGGCGTCCACTTTGCGAACTTGACCTGGTCGCTCGTTCGGAGGAACCACTCGGCGCACATACGCATCTCGCGGCTGATGCCTGAGTACTCAAGCCACGACACTATCTCTTCGGTGGTCAGCTCCGGCGCTATGGTGTTGTAGCGGCGGCCGACGTAGCGCTTGAATATATCCGAGAGTTCGAATACGTAATCGCGGATGTTGCCGCGCGTTATATACCCTTTGGCCTCAAGCGCGACAATAGCCTCCATGGCCTCTTCGTAGGGCGGCATAAGGGGGATATCGGGCAGGGCGGCGACGGAGTCTTTCTTTATAAATTTTTCCCAAAGGTAGTAGATAACCAGAAGCAGCGCCACGGCCAAAAGGGCCCACAGCGACCGGATGTCGCTTCCGCCGGCCCGCTGCTGCGCCTTGAGGTCCTTTATCGCCGCGCGCGCGCTGTCGGGGGCGTCTTCGGGGATTACGGAGATTATCCGCACGGGGACCGGCGGCGTCGTCAGCGTATCATACGCGCTGTCGCCGGAGCCGTCGAACAGCAGGAAGCGCAGCGGGGGGATGGTGCAGTTCTGCGGCTTGTAGGTCGCTATGCCGTAGCGGTAGATAATGCCGTCGGTTCCCGGCCGGCCGGGAACCGTGTCGATGCCCAACGACAAAACCCTGAAATCCCCAAACCCCTTCACGGTCTCCGGCGGGACTATCCCAAAGCCTTTGGGGATATCAAGCCTTACGTCAAAAGATATGATGTCCCCCACCGTAGCGCTGTCTTGGGAAATGGCGACGGCAATGTCATCGGCGGAAACCGCAGCCGCCAAAAACAGGGCGGCAGCAACAATTTTTCGAATGTACCTGTATGTAGTCGTCATAGTACTAATATAATAAATTCGCGCGCCAATCAGGTAGTCAAAATCAGCAAAACCGCTAAAAAACCGTCAAAGCGGCCTTAGGGTACCCAATATCCGCGCGCCAGGACCAGTCCCGCCGCGACGAATATCGCCGGCAGCAGGTTTACCACGTTTATCTTACTTATTCCCAAAACGTTTATCCCGATCCCCGCTATAAGCACCCCGCCCACCGCGCTGACCTCCGTAATTACCGCCTCTAAGGCCTCTTCGCCCAAAAACGACGTAATCCACCCGGCCGAGAGCGCTACCGCCCCCTGATAGATGAACACCGCCGCCCCGGAGAAGGCCACCCCGAAGCCGAGCGTGGTTGCCAGCACCATTGCCGTTATGCCGTCTAAGAGCGACTTTATGTAGAGCATGGTGTGGTCGCCCCGCAGCCCGCTGTCTACGGCCCCCAGCACCGCCATCGCGCCCACGCAGAAGATGAGCGTCGCGGTGACAAACCCCTCGGCCACGTTGCCCGGCCCCCTCTTAACCATACTCCCAAGCCGGTCCCCAACGCCCTGAAGCAAATCATCCAGTTTCAAAAGCGAGCCCAGCACCCCGCCCGCCACAAGGCTTACCACCACGATAATAAAATTCCCTGTCTTGATCCCCATGGAGATGCCGAGGAAGAGTATGGCCAGCCCAAGGCCCTGCATGATGACCCCGCGCATCTTTTCCGGCATACGCGGGAGCAGCAGCCCGGCGAGGCAGCCGAGGATAATGGCGGCGGCGTTTACGGTCGTTCCCCACAGCGCGGTCATCAAACGTTGTCATCCCCTTTGTTTCGAATTTGGGCCATACGGCACTTGCGTCCGCCAACGGCGGTCGAGCCGTGTCATCAGTCGAGTTTTAAGATTTCGTCCACCGTAAGGCCGAGCGATTTTGCAATGGTATCCGCGTCAACACCATTATCTTTAACGATAACTATATTGATTTGGTCTCCCTTTACTATAAATATACATTTTTGGAGGTCTAAAAAGCAAAAAACAGCCGCTACGGTCTAAACAGGGCATTTTGGGGCCGGGGGTCAGGGTAAAAAAAAAGAAGGAGGGGCTACCATTCCCCCCCTTCCATCCTGATTACATACTTTACTGCACCTGCGCAGACAGGGTTGCGGGCTGTTTGCGCATTTTTTTGGCAATATAGAGGGCGGGTTTGGAACCCGCCCCTATGCGCTTGTTTCTTACCGAACGCCGATCTTGTAGGTCACGCGCTCTTTGCCGCCGTCACGGGTGTTGACCGTGCCGCGGATGAGGTACGTGCCTTCGGAGACGCTGCGGCCCTTCGAGTCTGCCAGATCCCAGCTGCCGACCACGCGGCGGTCGATGCTGCCGGTGCCGTTGTCGTTCACGGAGATCTTCCTGACCATATTACCCTGGGCGTCGAACACAGTGAGTGTGCTCTTCGCTATGGCCTTGCCCTGCCAGAAGAACGCTACATTGCCTGCGCTCTTTGAGGCCGGGTTCGGGCCGGCTGTGAACACGGCACTCAGCACCTTGACGGGAGTGATAAGCGCAACGTCGTCGTCACCAACGATAACCTTCTCGATATCGGCAACGCCTACGATGCGGTTGACCGTAACTTTGGTTGCGGTGCTCGCGAAGGAGGTATCGGTTATGCCGTAACGGATTTCGTATTCGCCGGCGGAGAGGCCGGTTACGGAATCTGCTGTTATGGCGGTCCAAGAGATATACTCGACCTTACGGTACTCCATGCCGGCTACAGTACCGCGTATGACACCGTTAGACCTTGTATCGATCTCAGGCGCGGTTGTGAACGCGGTGCTGACGGGCGCCGCGCGGCGTGTCGGGATGGCGACCTTCAGCGGTTCGGACTGCGCCATGAACATGCTCGTCGAGAGGGCGGTGATTGTCGCCTCTTTGCCGAACCAGTCGGCAGCGATGGGGATGTTCTGGCCGTCGGTCTTGCGGGCTACTGTGAAGTCGCCCACGGCTACGGAGTAGGGTTTGTTGTCTAAGAAGCCGACAAGCGTCTCGAACTCGTAGTCTACGCGTACCGAAGGTATACCTTCGACGAGGTCCTTGGGATCGGTGGCCATGACGTAGACGATGATCTCGCCGCCGTCATTGATGTTGACGCCGCCGTTTACGCTGATGCGTATCGTTACGGGGTCATTGACCTTGGAGTCGGCTGTTATGCCGAACACTAAGGAGTCGCCGATCACACGTGCGGTGGGCTCGCCGTCGTCACCGGGGGTAACGAAGTTGGTCTGCGCGGTGCTTGATATGTCGATAGCACCGAACGTTGCGCCGTGTGTGCGTATGCGGGGCAGCGCTACCGCGACCCTGTCATGCGCCTCGCCGGCGGGTACGTTGAAGATCACCGTCATCGCCTCGAAACCGATTACATCGATAAGGTCGGCGGGGACGATCTGCAGAGTGTGTTCCAGCGAGTCTACAGAGTTCATCGCGTTGAAGTTCGTACCGGCCTGTGTGTACTGTACGAGTACTTTGTACGTACCGACGTTGGTCGGGGCGATCTGGTTAGCGGGATAGGTTGTACCCTCGTCACCCTTGTACCTGATTGTGGGTGTTGAGTTGAAACCTTCGTAGCTGTAATCCGCGAACGGGGTTTCGAGGGACTTGCCGCTCAGCGTTACCGCTACGGGGTTGCCGGTGTACTTGATGCCCTGGCCGCCGCCGAGCGACATGGTGTCGACGAAGCCTGCGAGGTAGCCGTTAAATACTGCGTTTTCGGCGCCGCTCAGGTTGGTGCGCACTACATTGAGTGTGTAGGTGCGCTCGTCGATGCCCGCCTCGTTTGTGGCGCGGACGCCGAACGAGTAGGGTGTACCGACGGGGTTGGCACGTGTGAGCACTTCGGCTGTTACTACGCCGTCGGCATCGATAATGGTCGTTGTGTCGCCGCCGCCGGTCTTAACGTTGAGGCCCGGAGGCAGGGCGCCGCTGGCGATGTTCCACTTTACGAGGCCAGTGAAGTTCTCGTAGAGGGTATCTGAGGGCACTGCGCGTCCGGTAGACGTGTAAACCGTGTCGGTAGTGGCGCCGGAGACAAAGCCTTCGGCCCTGTCGGCGACGACCTGCGTGGTAGCCACGAGCATCGGCGGGACGATGACGTTACCGCCGGCCAGGCTCAGACGGCGGGCCTGTACGAGGAACGTCGCCATTGAGTCGGTGCTTGTGCGGACGAGCGGCTTGCTGTTGACTATGCTGCCGGTCGAGAGCACTGTGGTGCCTTCGTTCAGGTACGTGAATACGTCCCTCTCACCTATGGGGGTGCTGTAGCCGAGACGGCCGCCGTTACCTATTACTACCCAGCCGCCGTTGGTGAACATACCCTCTAAGTTGTGCTCAGCCGCCACGATCGCCGTTACGGCGCCGTTTACGATGAGCGTGTCGAGCAACTCGCCGCCATCACCGAGTGTGAACGTACCGCCGACGCCTACCGCGAACTCACGGCCAGCGGGGATGGTGATCACCGAGCGGTAGAGCGAGCCTTCGTCGGGCTGGTTGACTACAACGCTGCCGGCGGGCTTGAAGCCCTCTACTATCGGGTTGATCATGAGGCCGGCGTCTATGGTGCCGGAGAGCTCTACGTCGCCGACGATTTCGACGGTCTGCGTCGAAGAGATGGCTACGTCACGGGAGCGGACGATGCCGCCGCCGAGCATGATGGGAGCGGTAGAGCGGATAGCCGTACCGAGCGAGTCGTTAGCCTGAACAAGGCCGCCCTCGTTGAGGTTCTGGCTGTTGGGGCCGATGATGCCGAGAACAACCCTGCTCGCGGCCTCAATGGCTGTACCGTTCATGCCGGCCTCTACAAGGCCTTCGAGCCTGATGGTGTCGACGACGCCTGAGGCGGACCTGATGCCTATGGCGTTTGTGCCGGCGCCGGCGTCTACGCGGCCGCCAACGACCTTGACCCACTTGGTAGTAGGCGTGGTGTTGGTGGCGTCGATGGCGATGCCGTTCTCGGAGCTTACGCGGCCGCCGGTCACCGAGACGTTACCCGCCGTGGTGATGGTGTTGCCCGCGCTGCGCTGGCCGAGGATGCGTACGTGCGTGCCGGGGACGCTGACGAACACGTCGCCAGCGCCGATCTCGATCGCACGGCCGCCGGTACCGGCCTCTACTATACCATATATCTCGTTCTCGTTGTCCCCGTTGCCCACCACTACGCGGGCGACCGAGGTCGCGGAGTGGGTAACGACGCCCTTACCGGCGCCGTAAGCCGTAATCCGGCCCCCGTTAATTACGTATACCGAGTCGGCCACGCTGTTGCCCGTAATGCGGATGGCGTTCGACACGCTCGTAGCCTCGCCGGCGTTCACGAACGCGGCGCTGCGGCTGCCCGCAAACACGAAGCCCCTCGTTACAGGAGTCTCAAGGTCGCTAACGTTACCGATAACCCTGGCCCTCTTGGCCACGATGGCGTTGTTCTTGGGGTCAAGCGCCACCACACCGACAGCCTCTACGATACCGTACACGTTAACCGAGTCGGAAGCGTGTATGGTGGTGTCGACCGTGCTGGTGACAAACGCATTCTGGTAGACGCCCACGCCGCCGCGGTCGGTACGGACAGCGGTACCGGCGGTGGTCTCAATTATAACCTCGTTGTCGGTACGGGTTTCCGTGAACCCCGTGCCTTTCCAAGTCCCGCTCGGGTTGTTACCTACCCATACGACGCTGTTTTCGCCGATGGCCCTGATGCCCGCGCCCGAGCCAGCGGCTTTGATCACCGTGCGGCCGGGAATGCCTTCGCCTCTACCCTCCGACGTCACGACATAGATGTCGCCGCCGGCCATGGTGATGATGCCGTAGGAGTTCTTGGTAGGCCCGGTGCCCGTAGGCGCGCCGCGCACTTCGATAAACGCGTCCTTAAGGAGGACGTCACCGCCCTCGGTCCCGATACCCGCAGCAGCCGAGGTGTAGAGCGCCGCGTCTGTGTTAATAGTAGTACCGCCGTTGCCGAGAACCAGAATCTTCGCGCCGCGGCCCGTCTCGTCGTTGGGCTTGCCGGTGCTCGTGCTGGCTAAGCCGACAACCCTGACGTCGCCGGTCTTGGCGAGGATGCCCTTGGCGGAAACACCCGCCGCGGAAATCTCGACGCGGGACTGGTCGCCGCTGGCGTAAACGTCTACGGGAATGTCAGGACCCACGACTATCGCGGAGGCTGTACCCTCGGCGCGGATCCACGTCGAAACGAGCGAGTGGCTGGCCGCGGAGATGTACACACCGCTCTTCATATCGGACTCCTGCGTATTCTTGAAGGGGAGATTGATTGTCGGCTGAGGGCCGGCAGCTATAATCTCTCCGCCGAATATGCTGATACGCGACGCGGAAGCGTCGATAGCGGAACCCGCCTGCGACCTGATAAATCCGCCAGCAACCTGAACGTGGGCGATTGAGAGGCCCGCGCCGGTGTTGTTGAGCTTTATACCGGCGGCAGCGTTCGAACTGCGGATTATAGAACCCGCGTTCACACGGACGTTGCCGTTGGAGGTGATAACGCCGAACTGGTTAACAAGCGTCGCAGCCACGCTGCCCGTCGTAAACAGGCCGGGGGTGTTGGATGCCGTGAAAATAAGGCCCTTACGCGCGCAGTTCACCGCAGCTTCACCGTCAGCCGCTATCATATTAGGGGTTGCAGCATCGCAAGCACTGGAGGTGCCAAAACCGGCTCCCTTTACGGTATTCTCCATACCGTCATTGGTGATCCAATCTTTGTCGCTGCTTTCGCCTATTACTATACCGTGGGTGCCGGAGTTCCATAACGCCGCGCCCAGCGCAGACCTTATGCCCGCCTTACCCTTGATAACGTGATATTCAGGCTCTTCAGTGTTAAGCGCCGGGACGATCAGCAGACGGATCGCAGCCGCGTCGGCGTTAAAGGAGATGCCGGTGTTGCGGATTGAGTCGGCGTCAAAAATCTCCAGCTTCCTGTTCACCACAATCACGTTGCCCGTAGAGGCTTCAGCGCGGAAATTCTCGTTGAAGATACCCACGTCGCCGTGCTGGTAAACGCCGTTCGGGTCGAGATAGCCGGAGCGTATCGCCCTCGCGTTAGGCTGCGTACCGGTTATGGTACCCGCCGCGATACGGACGTAGACGCCGCCGCCATTAAACGCATTGTTACACCCATTAACTCCTACACTATAGCAAGGCGCGCCATTTATACCCTCTTTCGAGTACAGATGACTTTTCCCATCGTCTGCTATGTAGTTATTCGGCGGCAGACCGTCTACTGTGTTGTAGAAGTTCATCGAAGCCGCCACAACCGTAGCCGCGCCGCCGATGTACAGCGAGCAGGAGCCCATGATCATAACGTCATGCACGCCAACCATCGACTTATCGTCAATGGCAAAGTTATCATCCGCAAAACCTATGACCGGGTTAATCGTATAGTCATATTCCAATCCATCAACGGCACTTGTTAACGTCCTAAACGTGCTCGTAGCGACGGCGCCAATCCCTCCCCTCACACGTTTACCCAACCCACGTGTCCTGAACACCGCGTCGCTTATCCCCGCGCTCGCGCCGGGGTTAATCACCGTGGTCACGCGCGACCTTGTGGGCAGCACAGCGATGTAACCGTCGGTCGACTCTACTGTCGCGCTGTTGCCGTCTACCTTCGCGGATATGTTGCTCTGGATCGTGGCGCCCGAAAGCTTCACGTTGCCCTCGGCGATAATCGCGGAGGCGTTGCCGGAAGTTACAGAGGCCGAACGGCCGGACAGCGTGGCAATCGTCGGGTCAAGCGTTACAGACACGTCGCCCAGCGCCCTTATCGCGACCGTGTTCGTGGTGGCGGTGGCAGGCACGGATACCGTACCGTTCAAGACCACAACGTTCGAGTCGGAGTAAAGGAAGTTCTGAGGCATACGCGCGCCTGACAAAGCCATGTTCACGCCGGCGTTCTGGATAAGTATGCCGTGCGTCCTCCCGCTCCAGCCTGACGGCGCAACAGCCGACGCCCCGCGTGTCTCTACCTTCACAACATCCCCGCCCACGCCGGCTGTGCCGCCGAGGGTGTCCAACAGGGCAAGCTGTATGCTCGTGTTGTTCCACGGATTCTGCCCCTCATTGGCGATGAACCTGATCGGGTAGTTCGCGCACCTCTGGCTCCCGCTGGTCGGATTTAAACCGTTCGGGTCGCAATTTGACGCAAACTGTTCATCACTAACACCAGCGAGCGTATGGCCGCCACGCGCCAAAATAGCGTTGGTCGAGCCGCGCACGTTTATTGTGCCCGCGCCGACAAGGCGCGCGTTCACAACCACGGAGTCAACGGAAAGCGCTATGCCGCTGCTGCCCACCGTGGTGTGCAGGCCGCGGATGGTCATGGCCGCGCCGGCTGAAGGGGCGAATACCTCTACCTGACGCGCGTTAACAGCCGCACGGCGGCCCTCAATGGTCAGCGCGCCCGCGCCGCCCTGGCTGCCGAGGCGGACTATGCCGCGGCTGGGATATCCCGCTGAAAACGGATCCACATTATTATTTAAAATCGCATTAACCGCAATCCCGTTGGCAGCGGTGATCGTACCGGCGGCGATGTGTACGCCTACCTGCTGGAATTTCGGCTGGCTTCCGACGCTTTCGCGTGAAGGCTGCCCGGTATACATGATCGCGCTGCTGTCGCCGGATACTATGACGGAGCCGCCCAATATGCGGATCGCGTTCTTCATATTCGATGCACTGACAATCGCTCCCCCCCCAATGTTCCCGCTATACCGCACGCCATTGCGCACCCCTGCGCTGTCGCGTACAATCGCCGTGCCCGACATTTCGAATACCGTATGCACCTTATTTCCAACATTTAATTGGGTTTCTAAATTCGCATTCGTCGGATATTCCCATCCAACATTCCCAGACACAACTGTCCTGCTTCCGCCCCCAAGAATGATGACCGGCCCACGGCTCACACCGCCGCTGACCAAGCCGCCAAGGAGCCTGACCGAGTCCGCTTGGCTCGCATCTATAACACTACCATCCCCTCGCACACTTACTCCCGTACGCTTCGTCCATAACGCTGCGGTGGCTTCACATCCTGCTTCTGTGCCAAAATCAAGCCCTCCTGACGACACCCCCGCATCCAAGTCTAGAATCGATCTCCCCGAATTTACTGTCCAGTCCGTATTACACGCAACCGGTGTCGTAGCCGTTTGTACCGATCCTGGAGCATTATAGAATATACCGCTTATGTTACCATACGCCTTTACAATGCCGCCATTCATAATCAATTTGGCCCTTTCACCAACCCTGATTACCGGCTCGTTCAAGTTCTTACCATCCGTGTAGCAGCTGATAATGCCCTGCGTGATAGTAAGCGTACCCTGCTCAATCTCTATGGCCGGGCACGGCACACCCGTACGCCGAACAGGGTCGTGCTCAAACGCTTTCGTCGTTGCGCTCGCCATATTAATGATAATGTCTTTATTCATCGAAGATCCATCTATTTTCCACTGACGGATCTGTGTACCCGTCCCGGAAATGGTACCGCCGGTGATACGTTCTAACGGATCAGCTATCGGCTCCGAAAACATCGACGAATTACCAACGTTATACGCCGCCGTCGCCGTGGCAACCGTCGCAACTAGATTAAGTGATAACCCAATCTGCGCCACAGTCGGTGTATACGTCCTCGACGTAGCCCCCGTAATTATTGCACTACCGACACATACGCTAGACGCAACGGAAGTACACGTATACCATTGGTATGTCACGCCTGCAGATATCGTCGGAACGACATCAACTTGACCTTTTACCGGTTCAAGCGGTACTCCCGCTTGGTGCACCTCCCCCGCATCTACTATCGACGCAGTCGGAACTGATCTCAACGAATCAATTATCGTATTCAAAGCCACAGCAGGCGATTGCGCCCATACCCCCCCAAACGCCCCAAGACTCAAGAGCGTCAACAAAAATTTAACCCCAGTACAACCAAGTCCCTTACGCTTAACAGACATATAAGGACTCCTTTCTTTTTGATAGGTAGTTAGTTAATAAGATGTAATAAATATTTATATCGCTGTTAAAACCGCAGTAATTGCGGCTGACATTCGTATTAGATTGTATCTGTCTACCGTTAAAATCGGTATAAATAGGGCATATATCGCCGTTGTGCGGCCTGTTTTCGCCTACCGCCGTATTTTTGCCTATATATATAGGAATAGGGCGTATTGCGGGTGTGGCGGCGGGCGCGGCGGTTACGCGGCCGTTTGTGGCTGTATTTTTTGTCGGGATTGTGCTGTACGCCTGCATCACCTTGTACTCCGTTTGCGGCTTTTTGGGCCGGCGCTCATGTTTCCGGTAACAAATCCAACGTTTTTCTTTCAACCAGTCCTGCTATTCGCCCTTCAATCCGGCGCGGCGGTGTTCTGCCTGCCCCTTTGTCCTGCGAATTCCCCTTGTCCCCTGCCCTGCTATTCGGCGCGGGGGCCTGTCCTGCGCCCTGTTCCTGCCGGTTTTCCGTTATTATTCCCGGCAAACCGCCCCGAAAATCGCCGGCCAAAGGGTATCTTGCCGGCGTTCACCCTGTTACAGCCTGTATTTTGGGCGTAATTAGGGTTTGTCTGTAATAATACATCATTGTGTTGATGTGATGCAAGTTTTTTTTAAATTTTTTTTAATTTGATTTTTGCGGGGTGTTTTTGGGACTGTTTTGGGGGTGTTGTTGTGGGCGCAGGCGGCGGGTTGTGGGGTTTTGGCGGGGGCGCGGGGGGGTGGGTTGGGGGTGGAGTTTGGGGTTTTTAGGGTGGGGTTAAAGTCAAAATTGGCGGATTTGGGGGGTGTGGGCGCGATTTATCGCGTCCCCGGCGTTTTGGTATACGGCGTTTTGGCTACAGGCGCCGGATGTCGTCTATGGTCAGCCCTGTGATTTTGGCTATGGTTTCCGGGTCGAAGCCTTCGGTTTTCATGGCCTTGGCGGTTTGTACGATGCCTTTGGCCATACCCTCCTCCCTGGCCTCCTCCTGCCAGTATTCTTTCATATCCTCCACGGTTATCGGGCCGGTCATCATATATACAATCTCCTTCGCGTGAGTGTTTAAAAAGTCTGCCAGTATGCCCCGTTTCAGGCACTCGGCGGTTGCGAGCTTTACGGCTTGCTTCAGCACGAGGTCTTTTTCCTGCCTGTTCAGGGGCTTTTCGTACCTAAAAGCCAGCTCGTTTTCGTACCCGCGCACGAGTTCCACGAACGTCTCGTACTGCGCCAGCGTCCCGCATTTGTGCAGGATTTCAGGGGCGCTGCTTATATTAATATTGTATACGGTAATCTCCAAGTCAAGGGAGAACGATGGATTTTTTGGGCAGGGCCAGTCCGTGAACATATCGGAGAGGCGGATTGTCTCCACCGGGGGTACATTTTTATTCCCGTTGTAGAACACAAAAAAGTATGGGCGGGGGATCATCAGCCGCCGCGACCTGTGCAGGTCCTTCACGCTGAAACGGGCCTTGTAGGTATCGGCGGCGTAGATAAGGAACCGCAGCGGGATGTTGGGGCTGACCGTAGACTGGTGCTCGGTGAAAACGATGAGGCGGCCGTCCACCAGAAACGAGACGTCGTTCTTGCGGCCCATGTAGAGCGGGCTCGATAGCGTTACCTCCTCCATGGGGGTATCCGGCCCGAAGTCGGTCTTCAAGACGAAGCTGGCGACGCGGAGGAACTCCTTGGGGTCCCTGAAAATAGCGCGGAACATACCGTCCTTGAACTCGCGGTTGGCATCGGGGCCGTCGGCGTCGCCGGGATTATCGGGAATGTTTGTTTCGTCAGACATGGCAAAATGTCCTTTCCTGAAAAAGTGTATATCTTATAAATTGACGTAAAGACGGGTTATATCCCGGCAATACGGTCAATACGGTTGAAATGGCCTTTTGGGCATTAATTATGGTAATACGGGAAATTTGTACTGCGAGGTCCGAATTTGTACCAAGAGAGCCCGCCGGGAGAATACCGGCGGGCGCCGTGGGGCGGAGGGCTTTTGGCCTTCCGGTATTATCTAAAATAATATTTGGGCGCGGGGGGAAATGGGAATTTGTTGGACACGGGGGTTGCGGGCGCGATAAATCGCGCCCGGCGTTTTGGCTACAGGCGCCGGATGTCGTCTATGGTCAGCCCTGTGATTTTGGCTATGGTTTCCGGGTCGAAGCCCTCGGTTTTCATGGCCTTGGCGGTTTGTACGATGCCTTTGGCCATACCCTCCTCCAGAGCGTCCTCCCTGGCTTCTTCCATCCAGTATTCTTTCATTTCTTCAATGGTTAGCCTGCATTCCATAATATATAAAAGCTCCGCTCCGTGAATGGTTAGAAACTCCGTCAGTATGCCCCGTTTCATGCACTCGGCGGTTGCGAGCTTTATGGCCTGTTTGCGGCCGTGATCTCTTTCGTAACCGCGCATAAGCTCCACAAACGTCTCGTACTGCGCCAGCGTCTCGCACTTGTGCAGGATTTCAGGGGCCTTATTGATATTAATATTGTATATGGTAAACTCCAAGTCAAGCGAAAAAGGCGGATTTTCCGGGCCGTGCCATTCCGTGAACATGTCGGAGAGGCGCATTTTCTGCTCCGGGGGCAGATTTCGGGTGCCATTATAGAAGACAAAAAAGTACGGGCGGGGGATTTTCAGGCTGCGCCCGTGGAGGCTTTTGGCGCTGTAGCGGGTCTTGTAGGTGTCGGCGGCGTAGATGAGGAGCCGCAGGGCGAGGTTTGGGCTGAGGGCCGACTGGTGCTCGGTGAACACTATCAGGCGGCCGTCGATCAGGTACGAGACGTCGTTCCGGCGGTCGATGTAGATGGGGCTGGAGAGCGTTACCTCCTCCATCGGCGTATCCGGCCCGAAATCGGTTTTCATTACGTAGCTGGCTACGCGGAGGAACTCCTCGCGTTTCCTGAAAATAGCGCGGAACATCCCGTCCTTGTACTCGCGGTTGGCGCCGGGGCCGTCGGCGGAGTTGTCGTCGGGAATGTTTGTTTCGTCAGACATAGCAAAATGTCCTTTCATAAAAAAGTGTATAAGTTTATAAATTGACGTAAAGACGGTGGGTTATGTCCCGGCAATACGGTCAATACGGTAGAAATGGCCTTTTGGGCATTAATTATGGTAATACGGGAAATTTGTACTGCGAGGTCCTAATTTGTACCAAGAGAGCCCGCCGGGAGAATACCGGCGGGCGCCGTGGGGCGGAGGGCTTTTGGCCTTCCGGTATAGCTAAAATACTATTTGGGCGCGGGCGCTTATTTTGCTTTTTTCTCTTTTATGCGCGTGGCCTTGCCGGTGCGGCTGCGCAGGTAGAAGAGTTTGGCGCGGCGGACGCGGCCGCGCTTGAGGACCTTGATTTCGGCTATCAGGGGGGAGTGCACCGGGAAGATGCGCTCCACGTAGACGTTGCCGCTGGACTTGCGGACCGTGACGGTGGAGCCTAAGCCCGTGCCGCTGGTTTGGATAACCACGCCCTGGAACTGCTGAATACGCTCCTTGTCGCCCTCGCGGATCTTGAAGAAGACGTTAATAGTGTCGCCGGGGCCGAAGTCGTCCTGGCGTGTGGTGTACTGCTTGCGCTCTACTGCCTTGATGATGTCGTTCATTAGACACCTCCGTTCATTAATACATTAATATGGTTATGGTTATTTATTTTCATTGACAGATTACCGTCAACCGTTATCAATCAATACCGGCCCCGTTCAACAAATCCGGCCTGCGCGCCTTTGTCAGCTCCAATGACTTTTGCTTCTGCCACCCGCGTATGTTCGCGTGGTGGCCGCTTATCAGCACCTCCGGTACCTTTATCCCCTCAAAGACCTCCGGCCTTGTGTAGTGGGGGTGGCTTAACAGTCCGTTATGGAACGAGTCGGTTTCGGCGCTGTCTATGTTGCTTAGGACGCCGGGGATCAGGCGCGTTACGGCGTCTACTACGGCCATAGCGGGGATTTCGCCGCCGGAGAGGACGTAGTCGCCGATTGATACCTCCATGTCAACATAACTATCGATGACGCGCTGGTCTATTCCCTTATACCGCCCGCATAAGAGTATCAGCGACTCTTTGGCGGACAGTTCCTTTACGGTATCCTGATTAAGCAATCGCCCTGCAGGAGTCAGGTATACTACCGTGGGATTCCTTCCGTCAAGGCGCTCTTTTGCCGCCCTTATCGCCGCGGCTAACGGTTCCGGCTTCATCAGCATCCCGGCGTCGCCGCCGTAGGGGTAGTCGTCTACGGTCTGATGTTTAACATCGCCCGAATAGTCCCTTATGTTATGGATATCTACAGACACCAGCCCCTTGTCGACGGCCCTCTTTATGATGCTGTCGGTAAAGGCCCCGTCGAACATCGCGGGGAACAGGGTTAGAATATCAAAGAGCATCACAGCAATTCCTCTAAGTATGAATCACTGACCGTTATTGTTTTTTTCTCGCCATCCACCTTTACGACCGCCTGATCGTTGTAGGGGATGATTACGTCATGCCCGTTTGTCAGCACCACATCAAGCCCGTCCATCGACGGCAGGTTCACCGTGTCGCGTACGGTACCTATTTTATTGCCTGACGACTGCAATACTACCGCCATCCCTTTAAGATGGAAATGGTAATATTGGCCGTCGCCTAATTTGGGAAGCTGATCTTCCCTGATATAGACGTTCTGGCCCTGTATGCTTTCGGCGGCGGTACGGTCAAACACATCACTTAAGATAACCGCCCAGCCCTGCGGCCGCAGCGTTTTTTCAACGAGTTCGGTTTCGCGCGCGCGGCGCTCATCCTCGCCGATATACACGGTAACCGGCGTTTTCAGCCGCTCAAACGTCTCGCCGTACGGGGCCACCCCGCAACACCCGTCGAGGCCCACCGCGCGTTTTATGATTGCTATGGCAACCAGATCCATCGACACACCTCACAGCGTACACTCTTGTCGTTCGATACCGGGGGCAGCCGCCCCTGCAAGCCGTTATCACCGTTAAACGGGGTCCGGCGTCATCCCGCCATTACCGTCAGACAAAAGGCGCTGTTAATCCTCGCTCTTTTTCTTGAAGACCTTCGCCTTGCGCTTGCGTTCGGGCTTGCGCTCCACGCTTATGCTCTCAAGTTCCGCACCCTTGTCAAGCTGGGCCATCTTCTCGTAGAAGTTGTCCTGGCGCAGCAGGTTCTTTACTGTAAGCGTGGGGGTAGCGCCCTGCTTGATCCAGTAGGCTACGCGGTCGGTCTTGAACGTGAAGGTTTTTGGGTTGGTTTGCGGATCGTAGAATCCTATTGTCTCCAAAAACTTCCCGTCGCGCTGCGTGCGGCTGTCGGCCGCCACAACGCGGTACGTCGAGATCTTCTTGCGGCCCGTGCGGGCCAGTCTGATTTTTACCGCCAAGGTACTGCTCCTTCTATTAATGTTTATGTTTAATGTTAATTTTCATCAGTTTGGAGTTTGGAGCTTACGCCCAAAAACTCCGCGCTCAAAACGGCGACATATTCCGCATAGCCACGTTCGCGCCGCGCTTGCCGGCTATCTTCGTCATTTTCTTCATCATCACCTTCATGTTGTCAAACTGCTTTAGCAGTTTGTTTACGTCCTGCACCGTCGTGCCGCTGCCCGACGCTATCCGTTTCTTGCGGCTGCCGTCTATTATCACCGGCTTCTCGCGCTCCTTCACGGTCATTGAGCATATTATCGCCTCTATCTTGCCCATCATGCCGCTGTCTATGTCGGTATCTTTGAGCTGGCTGCCGAGGCCCGGTATCATTGCCAGAAGCTCCCCCAGCGACCCCATCTTTTTTATTTGCCGCATCTGGTCCAAAAAGTCCTGCAGCGTGAACTGGTTGCGGCGGAACTTTTTTTCGAGTTTCTGGCTCTTCTCGAGGTCCACCGTCTCCTGCGCGCGCTCAACGAGCGTTACGATATCGCCCATGCCGAGTATGCGCGACGCCATGCGTTCGGGGTGGAAGAGTTCGAGGCCGTCGGGTTTTTCGCCCACGCCCATGAACTGCACGGCCACGCCCGTTACGTCCAATATCGAAAGGGCCGCCCCGCCGCGTGCGTCGCCGTCCATCTTCGTGAGGATCGCGCCGGTGAACCCGACCTCCTCGTGGAACTTTTCGGCCACGTTGACCGCGTCCTGGCCCGTCATCGCGTCGGCCACGAAGAAGATTTCGTCGGGCGAAACCGCCGCGGCCACCTCCTTGAGCTCGGCCATCTTCTCTTCGTCTATGTGCTTGCGGCCCGCCGTGTCTACGATGAGCAGCGAGTTCCCCTCTCGTTTCGCGACGGCCAGCGCGGCTTTGGCGATCTCCGCCGGTTTCGCGGCGCGGTCGGAGTACACGGGCACCGAGAGCGCCTTGCCCAGCGTTTCAAGCTGGTCTATGGCCGCCGCGCGGAAGGTATCGCACGCCGCCATTATCGGCTTGTGGCCCTGCTTGCGGAAGTAGAGCGCAAGCTTCGCGCACGCCGTCGTCTTGCCGCTGCCCTGCAGCCCGGCGAGGAGGATGACGTTCACGCGGTTAGTGTGAAACTTTATCTGCCGCGCCGAGCCGCCAAGCACCGAGGCAAGCTCGTCGTGAACCACCTTTACGAACTGCTGGCCCGGAGAGATGCTGTCGAGGACCACGGCCCCAAGCGCCTTCTCCTGAACCGTCGCCGCGAACCTCTTGACGACCTTGTAGTTTACGTCGGCCTCAAGAAGCGCGCGCTTTACGTCGCGGACGGCCTCGGAGATGTTGTCCTCCGTCAGCTTGCCGCGGCCGCGGAGCTTCTTGAATATCGCGTCGAATCTTTCTGACAGTTCTTCAAACATAATAATCCAAAATAAAAAAACACGCCTATACGGGCAATATACGCCGTTTCCTGCCCCTGCGGTATAATATTTACCGGGTTTGGGGACAATTTGGCGAATTTAGCTAAAATATATTTTGGTACGGCATCCGCGCAAGATTTATAATTATATTATTTTTTGGAGGGATGAGGGATGGAGGATTTTAAGGCAGCTGTGGACCCCGCTTATTTTATGGGGGCGGCTTTGCGGGAGGCTGTTAAGGCTTTTGAGGAGGGTGAGGTGCCTGTTGGTGCGGTTATTGAGCGGGACGGGGCTATTATCGGGCGCGGGTACAACAGGATTGAGGGTCTGGGGGACGCTACGGCGCACGCTGAGGTCATCGCCATTACTGCGGCGTCGGGGCATATAGGCGACTGGCGGCTCAACGGGTGCACGCTTTATGTTACGCTGGAGCCGTGCCTGATGTGCCTTGGGGCTATACTGCAATCCCGTGTCAGCGCGGTGGTGTATGGGGCCAGGGACCCCCGCCTGGGGGGGATAGACACGTTCAATTACCGCGCCGAGGCCGAGAAATCCTACCGCGCCTTCCCGCAAATCACCTCCGGGGTCATGGGGGAGGAATCGAGCGGGCTTTTGAAAGCGTTTTTTAAAAAATTGCGCTGACTGCGGGCAATACCTTCAGGCAGGGTTCTGCGCATTACTCCCAACCACCTGCAGCGCCGGTTGTACCCGAACTCAGGTTCAGTTCCGGCCCCGCAGTAGTCTCCCTGCGCTTTATGGGGCTGCTGTTGATGAACACCGCGTGCCCCCTGTCGCTGCTGTTTATGCCTGCCGACGCGGTATTCCTTTTGGAATCCATGAATACGTACCCGTATATGACCCCGCCGGTCTTGGTAACCGTCGCATTGGCGGTTCCGAACACACCGCCGCCGGAACCGGTGGTAGCGGTATTGCCGGTAATCTCTCCGCCACCAATCGTAAAAGCCCCTCTATCTATATATACCCCGCCGCCGGAAACGGCGGTATTGCTGGAAACCGTGCCGCCGTTCATCACAAAACTCCCGGTGTATACGTATACCGCCCCGCCGTTACCGGAGGCAGTATTACCGGTAATCTCCCCGCCAGCCACCATAAACACCCCATTCGCCACGTAAACACCGCCGCCGGCTGGAGATTTGTTGCCCGAAATCTTGCCACCCTCCATCATGAAGTTTCCGCCATCCACCACAAAGACGCCGCCACCGCCGGTACCGGAAGCCGACCCACCAGCCTCATTGCCGGAAATCTCCCCGCCCTCCATCCTGAAAATCGCGTCTGATGATACGTATACCCCGCCACCGCCGGAGTAGTAACCGCTATAGGTATTACCCGAAATCTTCGCACCCTGCCTCAAAATCAGCGCACCCCTGCTCTCCACCATAACCAATGGTGCGTTGTTGTTCCCGCTTACACGCCCCCGTAGCGTCACCCTCTCGTCCAATATCAGCGTAACGCCGGCGCCTACAGAAAAGAGCGAACCGTTATCAATAAGCGTTACCGCCCGCTCCTCCCCTATGCCGATAATTCGTACTGTTACATTGGTTATCCCGTCAGAAAATGCGAGCGGCTGGGCCCCGATACTCTCGTTGGCAGCAGTCAGGTCTATAATGTATTCGTTGTTACTTTCAACTTTTGCGTACAAGTCCAGCAACTGCGCAGCCAAAGACTTGCCGGTACCGGGTCCAGGATCGGAAACTGTCTCAAAATTGGCAGTAACCTTCACTGCTTCAGAGTTCAGGATAACCGTCGTGGATGCGCTATTCGCGTTAGCAATCTGAGCCTGACCCTCCGTTACCGCCCAGCCGGAAAATCTGTAACCGCCCGCCACATCAGCGGTAATAGCAACCGCCGAACCCAACGCGTAAAAGTCCGCTGCCGGTGTGGGCGTTGCCGTCCCGCCGATTGTTGGGCTGGCGCTGAGTGCGAGCGTAGCAGACCGTGTGGAAATAACCAGATCTCTGCTGCCCGAGTTTGTAGTAATAATAGAGATACCGGCGCTATAAACCCCGCCCTCCTGATTGCCGCGCTCTATTGTAACCGCTATGGACTGCTGCTCCCCGGGGCCCAGAGTTCCGGTTGATTGATTCACGGAGATCCATTCATTATTGTTCACTATATTCCAGTCGAATATACCGGAGGCGGCGTTGAAAATAGTGAACGAGCGTGTAACATCCGAACCGCCAAAGTTGAGCCCCGTGATGTCATTCATTGTCCCATCTGCGGCTACAAGCCTCAGAGTCGACGGAAGTCTCTCTATCTGCATGTCCCTTCTTGTAGGCGAACCGGGTTTGACGGTCACATCAAAGTTATCCAAAAGTTCGCTGTAGCCGTTCTTGCGAACCACTATTGTATACGTGCCGGGCTTCACGTTAACGGCTTCATAGTGGCCATTCGAACCGGTAATCCCGGCTTCGGTAAGCGAGGTTGAGCCGCTCGGACGAAGCAGCACGTTTGCGCCGGCAACCTCCTTATTCGTAGCCATATCCCTGACGGTACCGTAGATACTGCCCGTTTCATTGCCAGGGTTGCCAACCGGCTCAGAACAAAAAAAGAGGCCAAGACACGAAACCACCGCTATGAAATACCAAATCTTTTTCATAATCCTCCCGTCGTGCAAGATATAAATATATTTCTACCCGGTCACTCCCCAATCAACAAAAAACTTACGGGCACACTCTCACCCACCCTCACGGTAACGCTCCTTGTATCGCTCCTGTAACCAGTACACAATACGTTGACTGTATACTGCCTGTCCGGTTCCAGTTTCGTGAACGTGTAGCCGCCATCGGATCCCGTCAGACTAACCGCCCCACCCGGTGAAAGCGTAACATTAGCACCCGAAACCGGAGCGCTTGTGCCCGCATCAGTTACCGTACCGTGAATTCCGCCGAAAGTCTCGTACCCTTCCCTCTCGCACGAAACGCAAAACATCAGCGCCACCAACACAAAAAAAACAATCAACGGCTTTTTCATCCGGCTGCACCTCCCCTAAAAGTCCAATGTCAACATCAAGCCGCCCGACCGCGAATCCGCGTACGGCGTTATCTTAAATTCGGTCCGGGACGCCTGCACCCCATCCTGCCTCTTACCAGCAAAACCATCCGCGACATTCCATACATATAAACCAGCGGCACCGATTAACAAGCCAATACACAGGTTTTGCATGGCGTTAGTATTGTCTATGTAACGCTGCCTCTGCGCGGAATTAAACGTAGAATTGACCTTGGAATCGTTATCCTGACGAAATACCTCAGCCATCACCGCACCGCCGATAAGGGCGGCCTCGCCTACTATAAAAAATGTACCCAATCCATTGCTGCCCCTGTGGATCTGAGCCCAGCCGGGAACAAGGGGCCGCAGGCCCGGACCGGAATCATAAACACCGCCGACGTCAACAATCCCCCTCGCCAGATACCGCGCTACCCGCATTATCTCACCGGCGTCTCTCAGATCACTGTCCGCTGTAGCGCTTTTCGACGTTACCGCAGTTTCCACATCAACTAATCGTACGTCTAAATAAAATTGTCCGCCTTTAAGAGCACTTATTTCCACTATACAAAGGTACTGCACACTGAACTGTTTTCCCCAGTTTTTTATCTGCGCATCGTCAACCGCGCCGCCTTGCTGGAACGTATGCTCTTTGACCAACTGCGTTTGTATGGCCTCCGTGCGGTCCACGGCAATGTACCTGCCGCTTCCATTGATGGTTTTCACCAACTCCCCACCCAGCACCTTATGCGCCCCCCTGGCGCTTTGCGGTTCTTCGCCGGCCATATACACAGCAACGGTTTGTCTCTCCTGCGCGAGCGCAAACGTACAAAAAGCTAAAAATATTATCAACGCATTCCTCATTAGTTACTCCCATCCTCCCGCCGCGCCGAGTACTTCCGAATCCAGATTCACCGCCGGACCTGCGGTAGTCTCTCTGCGTTTGCCGGGACTGCTGTCGACAAACACCGCGTGACCCCTGTCATTGGAACTTATCCCCGTTGTCGCAGTGTTTCTGTTGCTATCCCTCAGATCATAACCGTAAATAGTCCCGCCGGTCTTGACAATACCCGCGTTACTGGTGACATACACTCCACCGCCACCGCTGGCTGCGGTGTTAAAAGAGAGTATGCCGCCGCTCATAGTAAACATCGCGTTCGACATATACACCCCGCCACCGTTGGAACCAGCAGTATTGCCGGAGATTGAGCCGCCCTCCATAGCAAAAACACCTCTGGATACATGCACCCCTCCACCGTTAGAGGAAACCGAATTGCCGGAAATCTCACCACCTGCCATAGTAAAACGCCCCTCAACAAACACCCCACCGCCATTCCCGTAGGAGGAGGCAGTGTTGCCGGAAATTTTGCCGCCCTCCATCAAAAAATCCGCGCCGGACTGCACATGCACCCCACCGCGGGAAGTGTAGCCGCTGGCAGTATGGCCAGAAATCTCGCCGCCCTCCATCAGAAAAATCCCACCCGTGGACACTACCACGCCAGCGGTGCTATAACCGCTGCGGTTTGTGTTGCTGATGATCTTAGACCCCGCTTTCATTGTCAGCGTCCCGCCGCTGCCCACCACTACAAGCGGGACATTGTTATCCACATTGCCCCTAAGCGTAACCATATCACCCAACTCCAAAATAACGCCGGAACCTATTGTGAAAAGCGTACCACTGCCGGTCATCGCGACTGTCCTCACCACACCGCCGCTGCCCGTAATCCGTATAGTGATGTTGGTCCTGCCCGAAAACGAAAGCTCCTGAGCGCCTATATTCCCGCTGCCTGTCAACTCAATGTCGTACTGCCCTCCGCTCACCGCGTTTGCGTGGATTTCCCGCAGCCGGTCAGCCAAATTCAAATTGCCACTTGTCGACCCGTCGTCGTCGTCTCCCCATTCCCCCTCGCCGTTTATGCAGGAAAAACTGAAAAACGCCGTAAAAACTGCGGCCAAAAGAGTACCTTTTGCCACACGAACACCTAATACGAATCTCCCAAACACCATTGTACCAGTTCTCACAATAAAAAACCCTCCCACTAAAAATTTCACCCTAACTCTGACCCAATCGGAATCCAACTATACCTACCAAATATACTATTTGTACCGTACGCAGCAAAAAACAAATTTTTGAAACCCGTCAAAATTAGAAAACCTTATACGGTATATCAAAAGCAAGGCTGAGTATAACCGCGCCGGGAATAGTGTTCTGCGTATCCATCATAGCCGTTGGGATAAAAAGCCTGAAACCGCGAAAAGAGCCTTCCTCATAGTATCCCACCCCCAAAATGATCCCCAAATCATACTCAGGCCTGAAATCCGAATACCTGTCGCTAATACCGAGACGCTTGTTACGCAACGACGCGCTGGCGCTAAACGGCATCCCCAGCTGAACCCCGGCTTCCGCCCAAATCCGATCCTCTACAATCCCAATACGAATCAATGCCGGAAATGTTACCGAATTATCGGTTACAAAAGCTTTAATCGTGTCAGCAGACGAGGCAGCATTGGAATATATATTGAAAGACCTCAGCAGGCAACGGTAATATGCCCCGGTGGAAAAACCCACCTTGTTTGCTACCATAGTACCCAGCGTTAGCCCAAACCCAACGGATCCGCCGCCGCCAATTGACGGACTGTTGTAAAACGCGTATGCCCCGTCAAACATATTTGACCCGGGCGCACCTACTCCCAAGCCTAAGCCCAAATCCCCCCCAAACCCGAATGACACATCCGTACCCGCTGCCGCAACAGAATAGAGGGCCAGCAGCATTACCATCATTTTTTTCATCGTATCTTTCCTACATGTATTGTAAAAATTATTATATATGTTATTAATATACTATGGTGTACGTTACAAAATCAAGTTTTTTGTGCAAAAACCGCTACACCGGAGTAAAAATGGGGATTTTGGAGACATTTAAGGGGAAAAGGAGGAATTCTAAGGCTTGGAGACGGCCCAAATACAGCGTGTCTCTATATCCAAAAAAACCTGACACTCGTATCGTTCAACGGGCAAAAAGTCAAACGGAATGCCGGTTTCTTCGCTAAAAACGCGGCTGTAAGTGTACCAGCTGGCACAAATGCCCTTGAATTCAATTTCAAGAGACGGAAAAGTAATCTGGACGCATCCACGACCGAATTAACAGCAAAAGGGATGTTGCTTCAGGCAACATTCGAAAAAGGTAAATACTATTATGTGGCTTGGATGCAAATACCCAATGAGAGAATCCAGTTATACTGGGTTGAAACGGAAAAAGGGGTCATACAGTCATCTGGTAAACGGTGAGGGATTTGTGTTTTTGACTGAATTGTTGTGGATTTGAATAAATATACATAATAAATAAACAGAAAGGTGGATTTTATGGCTGATCAAAACAATGATATTGAGGCTCTTACGCTGGCTATTGAGCTTAATCCCGATGATGCCGCCGCCTATTTCAATCGCGGCCAATATTATAACAACCATGGAGCGTCCGATTTGGCAATAGCCGACTTTGAGGCGGCATTAAAGATAAATCCGAATCATGCTGAGGCCTATTTCAATCGCGCTTTATATTATTACGATCAGAAAAAATACGAACTGGCAATAGCCGACTTTGAGGCAGTATTAAAAATAAAGCCAAACGTAGACGGTTCCTATATATACCGCGGTGACTGTTACCGCGATCTGAACAATTACGAATTGGCAATAGCCGACTATGACGCAGCATTGAAAATAAACCCAAACTTCGACAACGCCTATGTAAACCGCGGCGTCTGTTATAATAGACAGAAAAAAAACGATCTGGCAATGGCTGACTACGAGGCCGCGCTGAGAATAAATCCGAACAATGAAACGGCAAAAGGAAATATCAAGATACAAAATGATAACGCTGCCAACCTGGCAGGCGGCATACTGGGCGCCGCATTAGGAATCTCTCTATCGGACAATTAGGGGGCAGAAGGCTGCTATCCTACTCCTATCCGCTAACCGCACCGGAGATAGCCGGCGCTGAGGTTCAGCGTCGGCCCATGTCGAATTTTATTTTTTGCGGCGGCGCACCTGCGGAGTAATATATATTTATATAGTTATAGATGGGTCTATCATATACAATAGAAAGGACACCGCCATGACAGACCAGAATAACGGCAACTTCTGCCCGTGCCTCTCAGGAAAGCCTTACGCCGAGTGCTGTGAGCCGGTTGTTACGGCGGCGCGCCCCGCCGGGACGGCGCTTGAGCTAATGCGCGCGCGGTACAGCGCCTACGTCAAGGGCGCCGTCGAGTTTGTCATCTCGTCCACGTATCCGGATAGGCGTTCGGAGTGCGACGAGAAGGCCATAAGGTCGTGGTCGGCCAACTCCGAATGGACCGGGTTCGAGATCGTCTCCACCGATAAGGGGGGCGCGGGGGATAAAGAGGGGCAGGTAGAGTTCATCGCGCGGTTCACCGAAGACCGTATGAAGAAGGTGCTCCACGAGACCGGCACGTTCAGGCGGGTAGACGGGGTATGGTACTACGTAGACGGCACTGTGCACCCGCCCAAGCCGTTTATACGCGAAGAGGGTAAGGTCAACCGCAACGACCCCTGCCCCTGCGGCAGCGGGAAGAAGTACAAAAAGTGCTGCATGGATAAGGATGGGGAAGCGTAAGCGGCTATTTATTCATGGAGTTTATCGCCACAATCAGCGTGGCTATAGCGGCCAGGAAGCTCCCCACCTTGAGCGTCGCGTCGGCGGCGTCTATGAATACCTTAAAGTTGTTGGGGTATCGGATTTTTGCCGGGACTATCACCACGTCCCCCGGCGACAGCGTTACCGAACTTATGCGCATGGCCTTGTTGGGTATCACGCTGCCGTTGGCCCTTATCACGTATATGGCCTTCCTGTCAGCCGACTCCTTGGGGCCGCCGGCGATGTCAAGATAGTGCAGGACGGTCGTTTTTTGCGGATCAAGCCTGAAGGTAGCCGGGTTGTAGACCTCACCGAGGACCGATACCGTCGACAGGTTTCTGGGGATGAACAGTTCGTCGCCATCCTCAAGCACAAACGTCTTGTAGCTCGCCTCGTTCGTCATGTCTATCATCACCCGCCCCGTAACCGCCACGGAGTCGAGCAGCCCCTTGAGCGTCATCTGCTGCTCCAGCAGGGATGACACGTTTACGCCTTTGGTGGCCATTTCCATGGAAAGGCGCAGCATATCCGTCCCCAATTCATTATTATACAGGCGCATCCGGCTCTCTTCCATCTCCTTGACCGACTGGCGGGTGAAGACGGCGGCGGGGAGGTAGGCGTCGGGTTTGAAGCCGCCGGCTCTGGTTATCAAATCGCCAAGCGTCTCGTCCTCAAAGGCCACATACGTCCCCGGGTAATAGATCTGGCCGCTCAGGCGCACGCTGCGCTCCGACTCCCAGCCCCTCATGCTGCGAATGAAAATCTTGTCGTTGCGCTGCAGAATCACATTCTGCCCGGGGTCGCCCCCCATTGCGGCGCTTATGCTGAATTCTATTTTCCGTGTGACGACCGACTCCCCCTCCGAGTGCCGGCGGTACAGTTCCCCGCGCTCGCCGCTCGCCTCGTCGCTAAGCCCGCCGGCCTGCAGTATCAGGTCGCGCACCGTCATATTGTCGAGCATTTTGTAAGCGCCCGGCGCCGTTACCGCCCCCTCCACCATCACGCTGCGGTCGGGGTTGAAGTAATCGCTGTTGTAGATTATCAGCTGGTCCTGGTCCTCAAGCGGCGCGTTGTCGGGCGAGGCGGCGTCGGAGAGCGCCCTGCCGAGGTTGAACGAGACTATCCTGTCCAGGTATGACGGATAGCTCTTGCGCAGTATCACCGCGTACTCGAAATAGGTCTCCGGCATAAGGTCGCGGTGGCCGGCGATTACGTCGCGCACGCGCATACCCTCCCTGAACTCATATTTGCCGGGGCGCAAAACGTTGCCGCTGAGGTACACGGCGCTTTGGTCCTTGGATAATACGGGGAAGACTTTTATCAGGTCGCCGTCCTGAACCGTAAAATCGGGTGCGGCGCCGGCGGCGGTTACGTCGAGCACCGTGTGGTAGCTGTTATCCTGAAACCGCTCGACCTGGACGCGCCCCGACCACCCGGCAGGGCTGACCCCGCCTGCGAGTTCAAGGATATCCGCCAGTTTCGCCGGCCCTTTGAGTTCGTACAGCGCGCTCCGGCGTACATTGCCGGCTACTGCGGCAACCTGACGCGCCACCGGCACGATTATGACGTCCCCCGCATGGAGACGCAGGCCCGACTTATCATTGCCGGATATCAGAAACTCATAAAAATCGACCTCCGCCACAAGTTTCCCGCCGCGTCGCAGCTGCACGTTCCGCAGCGACCCGCGCTGGGTTATACCCCCTGCGGCGAAGAGCGCGTTGGTCACGCTTGTGAGCGGGCTGACCGTGTGGAACCCCGGCGAGCCGACCTCCCCGACTATATAGATGCCGATGGGCCTGATCTCCGCCACCGACACGGCGACGCTTACGCCCTCGATATTTTTCAGCCGGTCGGCTATGGCCTTCTGCGCGGCGCTAAGCGGCAGCCCCGCCACCGTGACCGGGCCTACGTTGTGGGGGACGCTCACCGCGCCCTCGCGGTTGACGGTCAGGTGGTACTCGTCGTTTATCCGCCCCCACAGCGTTATTTTCAGTTCGTCGCCGGGGCGTATGGGGTAGCTTGCGGGTACGCCGCCCATCTCGCCGGGGCCGAAAACCGGCTCGCGCCTCTGCGAAAACACCTCGTAGCCGTAGGGCAGCAGGTGCGGGATGACGCTGTCGGGATAGATGACCCTCCCGGCGAACATATCCAAATATACGGAATTGGAAAACGGCTGCCGCGCGGTGTCGGCGGCCATGAGCAGCGAGTCGGCGGTGCCCGAACTGTCCCGCAGACCCAAACTGTCCGCCATAACCGCCGCGCTGCGCTGCAGCAGCGAGTCGCGCAGGGCCGGGTTGCGCTGCAGGTGGCGGTTTATCTGCTCCATAGCGGCCCGGTCTTTCCTGATCTGCCGCATAAGTTCCGGCGAGACGATGTTCTGGGCATGGGAGAGCGCTGGCGCCAAAAGGGCGGCAAGGAACATAAGCGTAAAAAATCTGTACATCGCTGTCGGCATATTATATACTATCGGATTGTTGTACAAATGCCTTAATATCCATAAACCGCGGCTTCACGGTAGCATCCGCCCCCTTGATAAGCGTCCCCCGGCTCAGCTCTATTATACGGTACGGGTACGGCGCTATCAGGGCCAGGTCGTGGGTGGCCATTATCACGGTCGTGCCCCACGAGTTTATGGTTTGCAGCAGCTCGAATATCTCTTTGGAGACCACGTTGTCCAGGTTGCCCGTCGGCTCGTCGGCCAGAAGCGCCCACGGCTCGTTTACTATCGCCCGCGCTATGGCCACCCGCTGCTGTTCGCCGCCGGAGAGCTGGTTGGGGTAGTTCGAGCACTTGTGGCTGAGGCCCGTGAGCGCGAGCACCTTGAACACCTTGCGCTTGACCTCGCGCTCGCGCATACCGGTTACGCGCAGGGTGAACGCCACGTTTTCGAATACGTTTCTGTCGTTCAGCAGCCTGAAATCCTGAAAGACGATGCCGAGTTTGCGCCGCAGGTACGGTTTTTCGCTGTTCTTTATGCTGCGCGAGTCGTAGCCGCAGACCTGTACCTGCCCGGTGGTGGGGCTTTCTTCCATATATATATGCTTGAGCAGGGTCGTCTTGCCCGCGCCGCTCGCTCCGGTCAGGAAGACGAACTCCGCCTTGTCCACAAAGAACGAGAGGGCGTCGAGCGCGCGGAAACCGCCCTCGTACACCTTGCTTACGTGCAGAAAATGGATCATACGGCTTCGCCCCCCATTTATAGGTCCCACGATTAAATATTATACCAGGCCATCCTGCGACATCACGGCTGTCGTGCAGTTGCAGGATGGCCTGGTATAATATTTAATCGTTGCTGTCCTGCAACATCACGGCTGTCGTGCAGTTGCAGGATGGCCTGGTATAATATTTAATCGTTTTTTCAATATATCTTCTCAAGCAGGAAATGGATGCGGATTGATTTGGATGTGTACTTTCTGAACGTGTACCCGTCCCATATCCCAAGCACTTTAAAGCGCTTTTTGGGGATCACCCGCTCTATCTCCGATACTGAAAATACTTTCTGGCTGTGCTCCTCGACGAATTTTTCGTAATAACGGGCCTCCGCCGCTGCGGCTGCGGCGCCGGGCGCATCTTTGAGGGGTGCGTCCGTTACCTGGCGAAATATTGTAAAATCATTATGCTGTATAGACCGCCCGTAGTCAAACCAGCTGTTCCGTACGAAACTGAAATCCCCGTAATCCTCAAAATCCATGTAGTGGGCGAAGTGCTGCAGGGAGTTCGCCCGCGTGGTGATATCGAACAGGAACAGCCCGCCGGGCAGTAGGACATCGTGCACGGCGTTGAACAGCCGGCGGTATTCGTCGAGCGTCATAAGGTAGTTTATGCCGTCGTACAGAAACAGCGCCATGCCGAACTGCTTTTTGAACGGAAGGTAGCGGGCGTCGGCGGCGCATACCGGCAAACCGCGCTTTACGCGCGCCTCCCTGCACATCGGCAAAGAGATGTCGGAGGCGGCGTAACCATACCCCATCCCCTGCAAAATCGACCCGATTATGCCCGTCCCCGCGCCAAGCTCCAGGATATCGGGCTTGGGCGAAACGCCGAATTTGGACGCTATGCGGCGGATGAGGGCGATCCACTCGTCGTACTCAACGTGGAACATCAGGCGGTCGTACATGGGGGCCAGCGCGTCGTATTGCATGGGCTATCCGCTATATCCGCACATCTATAAAGACCTTCTCTCTCCACTTCCTGACGTTTTCCAAAAGCTGCTTCTGGGCCGCGATGTCCCGCGCCTTTTCCGCTATGGCCGGGTAGTCGGACTCCAATGTCAGCCTCCTGCTGTCTACCCTGTCGGCTACCATATAGATAGTGAGCATATTATCCTCATTAACGGGCTGGCTTATCTGCCCCGCCTCAAGGTTCATGACCGCGTTGCGTACGGCGGGCGGCATTTCGAGCAGCGAGAGCCAGCCAAGCGCGCCGCCCCTCGTCCTTGTGGCGTTGTCTGCGCTAATGGTCCGCGCCCACGCTTCGAACTCCTCCCGCACGGTTACAGACTGCCGAAGCGAATCCAACCGTGCGGCCACCGCCTCCCGCTCCTGCCCGGTGGGGGCGTGGCGCACCATTATCTGCCTCAGCTTAACGCGCCGGTCGCGCTTCTCCTCAACCAACAGTATGTGGAACCCAAGCCGCGTCTCGAACGGCTCGCTCACCCTGCCCACCGGCAGCGAGAAGGCGTGTTCCTCAAAAACCAGTTCCGACGTAGACCCCTTCTCCAAATACCCCAAATCCCCGCCCGACGGCCCATCGGGGCTGTCGGAATACTTTTTGGCGAGCTCCGCGAAATCCCCGCCGGCGTCTAACTGCTGCTTGACCGAGCGGATTTTGTCGAACGCCGCCTGCCGCACCGAATCGGAGGCCGCCAGCCTCAAACTCAGCTTGTGCAGTTCAAAGCTCTCGCCGATCTCCGGCAGGCTGTCGCGGTACTGCGCAAAAAAAAGCTCTACGTCGCGGCGGTTGACGCTCACGCCGAAGTAGTACCTCTGCTGCAGCTTCTGCTTGTGCAGCTGCTCGCGTATGGCGCGGCGCATCTCCGTTTTGAAACGGGCAAGCGTGGTCCCCTGCCGGGTACGCAGCGCCATCTCAAACTGCTCCAAATTCAGATTATTCTGGCGCATTATGCTGTTGATCTGATTGTTCAGCATACTCTCGACCTCATCGCTGCGCACAACTATCGTACTGTCTTCCATCGCGCGTACGAGCAGCACCTTGTTGTCTATAAGCTCGTCTAAACAGTCGTTCAAAAGGGCTTTCGTGTCGATATTGTCGGGGTTGCCGCCCATCGCGGCGAGGCGCATATATGCGTAGGCTTCGAGCTCGGATTGGAGGATGATCTCGCCGCCGACCACCGCCGCTATGCCGTCGAGGCGGCCCGGATGGCCTAAAGCGGCTATGCGCGCGGGCCCGGAAGGGGCTGCAGGAGCCGCCGGCTCGGCGATTTCGGTGTCCTCCCGCTCTTCGGGTTCGCCGTCAACACTACCGTGACCGGCCTGCGCGACCGCCGAATCGGCCTGAGCGGATTGCGCCGGTACCGTATGGTCAGCCTGAGCGGAATCGGCCTTTGCGGTTTGCGCAAACACCTTTGCCGAATCGGCATTATGGTGCCCCTCTGATGCCGCCGCGCCGCCGCGCGCGAAAACGGGCAGCGCTAACATATTGATAACCAAGGCTATTACCGCAAATAATCTCATTGTCATGAATATCCTGTTAATCCCCTTAACCCCGGTTCAGGCAACCATTAATCGTGCGCCACCTCAGGGGCATGCACATCTACGATGCCCCCGCCGGCGGAACCGCCTATGCCGGGCACCAGGTCTTCGTTGAACTCTACGTCAGAGCGCGACCGCACATCCGATATCAGCCGGTCGGTCTCGCCCTTCTGCGTGATGTTCGACAGCCGCGACACTATCTCTTCGCGCACCTCGTCGAGCGACGCGATGGTCCCCTTGTCGAAGCGGCCTACGAGGCGCAGTATGTGGAAACCGTCTTCGGCCCTGTAGGGCCCGGTGATAGACGGCACCGACGCGGCCATGATCGCCGTCCGGATTACCGGGGGTATGGCGTCGAGCGGTACGTACGGCGGGTTTACGTTGCCCTCGGCAGCGGACGCGCTCCTGAACTTTGAGTGGGTATTCGCGAGGGAGTGGAACGTCTCGTGGGTGGCGTTGCGGCGCAGTTCCCACGCCAAAGTCAGCTCGTCCACAACTATCTCTTCGTAACGCACGGTAAACGCCTCGCGGACGAACTGCTCGCGGTTGGTCTCGTAGTACTCCTTAATTGCGACCTCGCCAACATCGGCCCCGCCGCGCACGCTGCGGCTGATGATCTCGGCGCTGAGGAGGTCCCGGCGCATCTTTTCAAGGCGCGCCCGGATGTCATGCTCCTTGTCTACGCCCTGCCGCAGCGCCTCCTGGTACAGCAGCTCGGTGTTTATCCACTGCCGCACATACAGGATGTTCTGCTCACGGGTGATAATATCCGCATACTCGCTGGGGATGCTCGCCTTAAGCTCCTCAAGCGTTAAATAGGCTTGCCCCACCCGCGCGATTACCTTCCCCTCCGGCTTTTTGGGAGAGGAGTCTTCCTTATCAGGGGTACAGCCGGACACGGCCGCCAACAATAATGCGCCAAGCATCACCGGTAACAGAGTTGCGATACGTTTATTCAAGTTTCAATCTCCTGTCATTTGAGACGTATTAAATATAAATATAATATGCGGCAGGCTGAAATGCAAGAAAAAAGGCGAATTCCCGCGATTGGGCCGCCGGCGCGGCGGGGGCGTTTTTTTGCGGATTTTGCGGATTTTACAAAAATAAGCAAAAAATTTCCCCTGCTGCGGGAAACAATATATTTTATTAAGAGATCAAAACAAGGAGGGTTAGCCATGGCGTCAAGCGCAAATAACGCGATAATATCAAAACTCAGGGGCCTGAAAACACGCCGGGCGCTGGTCATATCCGCCGGAGGGATACGCAGCGGGATACAGGTGCTCTATATGGGGTACACCGGCGACGACTGGGAAGTCTTCTCGACCGCGTACCTGCCCTGGCCGCAAAAGGTGGGTGACCTGATAATACGCCTCAACGAAACCGAAGAGCCGGTAGCGCTCTCCGACATCGGTTGGCTCGACTACAAGGTAACCATGCTGATCCTTGACGCCGCAAAGGCCGCGCTGGTCAACGCGCACAAATCCGTAGGCAAACCGCACTACGCCGCGCTCAACAAGCCAACCCTGTGGAAAGGCCCTACAGGCGAGAACCTCCAGCAGTCCAACTGGAACCTGCTGGTCGGCGACGAGCTATACCTCGCCAACTCGCTGGGAATACCGGTAATGACGGAGTTCCTGCGCCACAATATGCTGGCGGGCGGGCCCGGCGTGCTCCCCACTTTCCCCGGCAGCATGATTGTCGCGAAAAAAACCGAAGGCGTCGGCCTCTTCCTCAACATCGGAACGGTGGCCCGAATGACCATAATCGACAAAAAAGCCGGTAAACTCCTTATGGAGGCCGACACCGGGCCGGGAACCGTGCTTATAGACAAATGCGCCTTAGAAGCGGAGTGCCCCGGCGGCATAGACCGCGACGGGCAGCTCACCGCCAGGGGATACCCCAACGCCGAATGCCTCGAAACACTGGCAGGCGACAACTGGCTCTCAAAAGCCGCGCCCAAACAGGCGTCGCCGGAAATATTCACGCACCTGCTGAACCACCCATGCCTGAAAGTCCTCAGCAGCATAGACCGTATGGCCACAATAACCGCGCTGACCGCGATAAGCGCGTACGAATTCTACAGGCGGGAGTACAAGGGGGCGCAGCAGCCGGAGGCGCTTTGGGTGTCGGGGGGCGGGGGGAACAACCTGGCGCTTTTGGACTACCTCAGGGCCTCTTTTGACCCTATCCCGGTGCGCAGCGTCGAGGAATTGGATATTCCGCCGGATATGAAAGTACCGCTTACCCTGGGGTTGACGGTAGACGCTTTTATTCGGGGTAAGACGATACCGTGGGAGACGGGGGTCCATCCCAAAATTAAGCCTTTGGGGCGGTGGACTGCGCCTTAATCATCAGGCTGCGGCATATAAACCGCCGGGCACTGCTGCAATACAGCCTGCAGCGGAACATTGTTTTCCCGCGCGATTTTGGCCACATCGTCATATTCCGGCTTTGATTTCCTTACGCCGCAGCCCTGGGCTGATTTTATTCTTACCGGACCGTAACTTGTTTGAATTTGTTTTGATTCACGCTGCAATGTGTACCGGCGGCAGATGGTTTCGCGGATGCCAAGTGTTGTTGTATGCTTGAAGATTGATGATGCCATCCTGTCCTTAACCGCGTTATCGCAGAGGCAGGTCAGCATTACGCCCATGCGCCCCTTTTTCATGCCTGTGGATGTTACCCAGACGTCAAGCGCTCCTTCGCGCAATAGCGTCTCCTGAGCGAAGGATACCGCTTCGGGGGTCATGTCGTCCAGATTGCAGGATAACTCCGTTACCTCATCCGCGGCGCTGTCTCCGGCGATATCCCCAAGATACGCGCGTACGCAGTTTGCCTGCGGGAAATCCTTTTTGCCCATGCCGCAGCCGATTTTGCTGACGGTGATAAGCGGCATATTAGTGAATTTGCCGACGAAATGCTTCAGGAGCGCGGCGCCGGTCGGGGTGCAGAGTTCGGTTTTTATGATCCCGTCATTATATATGGGGATATCCCTCAAAATACGCGCTGTGGCCGGGGCGGGAACCGGTAACTCGCCGTGAGCGCAATGTATATGGCCGGAGCCGGTGTTTATGGGGGACGCGAGGATGAGGTCCGGCGCGAGCTCTTCAATCAACATACAGGCGCCTACGATATCAGCGACGGCGTCCATCTCGCCAACCTCGTGAAAATGGATTTGATTTACGGGAACGCCGTGGACATGGCTCTCGGCTTCGGCTATCAGCGCGTAGACGGCTTTCGCGTTTTTCTTTACATCACCGGATATATTTAAGTGATCGATTATATGCTCTATATCGCTATAGCCGCTGTGGTGATGATTATCATGATGTTCGTGGTGATGACAGCCGCCGGCGCCCTCTTCCCTCCCGCCAACCTTAACGGTTATATGCGTCCCCGTTATCCCGCATTTTTTTGACGGCTCCGCCGATACGGCGACATTTGGAATACCGGCCGCGTTCAATCTGTCCAAAAACTTTTTTCTGTCGTCAACCAATTCCAAAAGCGCCGCCATAAGCATATCCCCGGCAGCCCCCATATTGCACTCTATATATAGTGACCTCATCACATCACCCCCTCAAGTGATTTATCATGCTTGCCAGATACCCCGCCCCAAAACCGTTGTCGATATTGACCACGCTGACCCCCGACGCGCACGAATTCAGCATGGTCAGGAGCGCCGCCACCCCGCCAAACGACGCGCCGTAACCCACGCTTGTCGGCACGCCTATCACCGGGCAATCAACCAGACCGCCTATAACGCTTGTAAGCGCGCCCTCCATACCGGCTACCGATATTACCGCGCGCGCGCTCATCAGCACATCTAACTTTGATGACAATCTGTGCAGCCCCGCTACACCTACATCATACATCCTGACAACCTCATTACCCAGCGCCCCGGCGGTAACTGCGGCCTCTTCAGCTACGGGCATATCACTCGTACCGGCGGCGGCCACTACTATTTTGCCTATACCGTCTGGTTCGGGGATATCGCCCGCTATTCCTATACGCGCAATGTCAAAATACTGTATGGGGATATCTTTACGGATGATACCGGCGGCGGAGGGCGATAACCTCGTTATCAGCACCAACCGCTGCCCCCTGTCAACCATGGCCTTAACAATCCCCAAAATCTGCTCCGGCGTTTTCCCCGCGCCGTATATCACCTCCGGCACCCCCTGCCGCAATGCGCGGTGATGATCAAGCTTCGCGTAGCCCAAATCCTGAAACGGCTCGGTGCACATCAGCGACAGCGCGTCATCCGGCGTTATCTCCCCCGCCTGTATTTTTTTGAGGATATCAAGAGTTTCCTGTTTATTCATAACGCCCTTCCATATCCAGCAGAACCGTATCAAAATACGGCTTCACCGCCATAATCACCTCTTCACGCATATCAACCGCCGTGCGCAGCTGTTCCTTAGAAAACTGCAGCTTCGCGGATACGCCGTAATCCCTGATCGGCCACTCAGAGCTGCGTATGTACTTTTCCCCTATAACCCTCACGCGGAAATTGCTGAAGCCCAGTTCAAACAAGGCGGTCTCCGCCTTCTCTACACGCAGCAGTACATCTGCTGTTAAGGGCATACCCGCCGGCACCCGCGTAGCGAGGCACGCGTACGCCGGCTTGTTCCATGTCATAAGTCCGGCCGCCCTTGAAATACGCCGCACGTCGTCTTTGGTCATGCCGCACTCCCGTAGCGGCGAGCGCACGCCAAGTTCGGCCAGCGCCCTCATGCCGGGGCGGCCCGCCTCGTCGTCGGAAGCGTTCGTCCCGTCTATGATAAGCGGAACTTTCACGGCGCGCGCGTATGTGTTCAACGCCTCTATGATGTTCGATTTGCAGTAATAGCACCTGTCGGGGGGATTCAAACCGACACGCGCATCGCACAGGATGTCCGCGTCCACAACGGCAAAGTCCGCCCCCACACGCTCCACGAACCGAAACGCGTCCAAAAGCTCAAACTCCGGCTGAAACACCGTCTTGATAAAGCACGCCTTTATGTCGGCGCCAAAGAGCAGCCCGGCATACAGCACGAAAGACGAATCAACGCCGCCCGAAAAGCCAAGAACAGCCGCGCGGTTTTCAGTAAAAAAATCTTCAAGTGTCACAACGTTATAAACTCCCGCAAATCATTGTAATTTTATAATTGGTGACGGTCCGCATATATAAAAAATCATCCGCCGATAACCGGGCCGTCAACATCAGCCGCCGCCGGCCCGCCGACCCTCTCAACCGACCATTCAAGCCCATCCGGCGCCGACGAAGCGAAACGCGGCATAACGCCGCCCACAACCAGCGCGGCTGCGGCAAACACGGCAACGACTTTACCCACAGGAACAGCGGGCATTGCCGTGCCGTCAAGCGCGCTCTTCATAATGTCGGGCCGGGTTTTAAGGACAAGGCAGAGGACAACAGCCGTCGCCGCACCCTCTATAAGCCCAATCGCGAGGTGGATGGGCTGCATGGCAAGCGTGAACTCAACAAAGGGCAGCGCGGTAATGCCGGACGCCTGCGTATAGAGCACCACGCCAAACGCGCCGAGCTGCAACGCCGCTACGGAGGCGGCCATTGAGGCAAGCGCCGTGCGAGTCATTGACGCGCCGTTTTTGACAAGCGGTTTGAAGAGCAGCGGGTAGACAATCAGGCAGGGAACCACACCCAAATTAAAGATGTTCGCGCCCAAAGCCAGCACGCCACCGTCCGCAAACAGGAAACACTGGATTGCGAGTACAGACGCCATGACAAGCATAGCGGGGGCGGCTCCGACAATCGCGGCAAGCATCAGCGCGCCGAGGAGGTGGCCGCTTGAGCCTGTGCCGGGTATGGCGTAGTTGACAGACTGCACAGAGAGGATCACCGCTCCGGCGGCTGCTGCAACCGCGGCCTTTTTGAGGTCAATGCCGTCTTTTTTAATCTTGACGGCGGAATACGCTACTGCGGCGGCTGAGGCTGCGTAGAGCGCGGAACCTACCGTGGCAGATAATAATTCGTCTGACATATGCATGGTAATGCCTCCTTATAAAAAAGTCAAAATCAAAATATTTAAAGTCAAAATCAACGGCGAGATCAACACATCAATCGTCCCGCATCCTCAGAAAACCCTTTTCGCTGCCCCTTACAAAATCCGTCAGGCGCTTTACGCTTTCGTCACCGGGAAAGTCTGTGTCAATCTTTATCAGCGCGTCATTCAATGACAATACATCCTTAAATAAAATCCTGTACGCCTTCTTGATGTTGCTCATCTGGTCTCCGGTAAACCCGCGCCTTTCCAACCCTACCTTGTTGATACCGGCGATCCTCATCGGCTCGGTTCCAACCAATGCGTACGGCACTATGTCCGACGCTACCCTTGCGCGCGCGCCTACCATTGCGTAGTCGCCTATTTTTACGAACTGGTTTATTGAGACTATGCCGCTTATGGTTACGCCGTTTCCAACCGTAACGTGGCCGGCCATAGCCAGCGCGTTTGATATTGTCGCGTCGTCTCCCACTACGCAGTCGTGGGCTATGTGGCAGTAGGCCATTATCCAGCCGCGCTTGCCTATGCGCGTTTCGCCGGTGGCGCCTGTCCCGCGGTTTACTGTTACGTATTCGCGTATCAGCGTGTCTTCGCCTATTACGGCGAGCGTCTTCTCGCCGGCGTATTTTTTGTCCTGCGGCTCCTGGCCTACAGACGCGCCCTGAAATACGCGGCAGCGCGGGCCGAGGCGAGAGCCGTTGCAGATCATCGCGTGGGGGCCTATCTCGGAGCCGTCGCCTATTTCGACATCGCGCTCGATTACGGCGTAGGGGCCCACGGAGACGTTAACGCCGAGCTGCGCGCCCGGCTCGATAATCGCGGTCGGATGGATCGCGGTCATACCCGCGGCCAGCGCGGCGGTAGCGCAGCATGAACAGCCCTTGTCGTCTGACATTGTCATATCACCCTTCAAATGAATGCACCCCGAAGCGGTGCGGATTCTTTACCTTTTAAATACCGCCCGGCCGTCAGCCTCGCAGACCAATTTATCGTCTACGTAACATTTGCCGGAGAACTTGCCTATGCCCATCCTGAACTGCAGCATCTTCACCTCAATCCTCAGCACGTCCCCCGGCCTCACTATGCCCCTGAAGCTCGCGTTGAAAACATCCGTAAAGAGTACATTGGCGTTTACCGGCGCGCCGTCTTCCTTATTATAATACTTGTACAGCCCCATAATGCCCGCGGCCTGCGCTATCGCCTCTATCTGCAGCACCCCGGGCATAACTGGATTGCCGGGGAAGTGGCCGTTGAAGTAAGGCTCGTTGAACGAGACGTTCTTGAGTGCCACGACCTCCTTGTCGGGGATGATGCCCACAACCTTGTCTATAAGCAGGAACGGGAAACGGTGCGGGAGTATCTTCGTTATGTCTTCATAAGTCAGCTTGATCGCCTCGTGCGCCCTCTTCTTCTCCTGATTCTTGACCTGCTCGCGTATCATTTTAGCGACCTCGATATTGGCCGCGTGACCCGTGCGCGCCGCAAGGATGTGCGCGTTTATTGGCTTGCCGAGAAGGTACAGGTCCCCGATTAAATCCAACGCTTTGTGGCGGCATGGCTCGTTCCACGAACGCAGCTCGGTGTTGTTGAGATAACCGTTCTCTCCGGGGCCTATGGGGCCCTTGTAGGTATCAAACAGCCTGCGTATGGTCTCTATCCTCTCATCCGTCAGTTCGACATCCTGCACCACAAGCGCGCTGTCCAAACTCCCGCCCTTAATAAGCCCCTGCTCGCGCAGTTTCTGGATTTCAGACAGAAAACAGAACGTGCGTGACGACGCGAAATCCTTTACGTAGTCCTTGAGCGAGAACATAGTCGTGTACTGAGCGCCAAGCGCCGGATATTTGTAGTCGATCTCCAAAGTGACCCTGAGATGATCTAGCGGAAAGACGCCCAAAGCAATATCACCCTTAACAAACATTATAGGCTCATCTATATTTATATACTCGCGCTCCGCCTTCTGCTCTACAATGCCCGCGTTCTGCACAAGCTCAACGTAGGGCATCGCGCTGCCGTCCATGAGCGGTATCTCCTGCGCCGAAACCTCCACGCGGCAGTTGTCTATGCCCAGCCCGTGAAAGCAGGACATTACGTGCTCAACAGTATACACCCGCACATCGCCGGTGCCTATGGCCGTGCCGCGGGAGAGGTCGACCACGTTCTCGATATCGGCGGGGATCTCCGGCTGGCCGTCAAGGTCGGTGCGGACAAAGCGTATGCCGTAGCCCTCCGGCGCGGGATTAAATGTTACCTGAGACGCCACACCTGTATGTAACCCGACGCCTGTGAGCGTTACGCTTTTGCCGATGGTATGCTGCATCGCCATAATACAAAATCCTTTTTTTATCTTTTAAGTGTTAATTATTATCAACCGTTAACCCATCATCATCAAATATAATACGATATTTATCATTTATAATACGCGCCCCTACCCGTCAAACAGAATCAACCGTTATTTTTCAGCGATTCCACATCCGCTCGCAGCGCCCTTACCTCTTTCAACAAATCGGGCAGATGGTTGCACGCTGCGTCTATGCGCCGCATCACCATAAACTCCCTGGCCGGATAACCGGTAACCTTGGCCCCCGGCTCTACGCTCTTTGACACGCCCGCCTTAGCCCCCACAAACGAATCGTCGCCTATGTCAATATGCCCCACAAACCCGGCCTGGCCGGCGATAATGGCACGCTTGCCCACACGAACTGACCCCGAAAGCCCGGCCTGCGCGGCGATTGCGCTGTCGTCGCCTATCGTTACATTATGCGCAATCTGAACCAGATTGTCTATCTTCACACCGTTACCAATAATCGTAGGCTCGATATTCCCCCTGTCAACCGTTGTGCACGCGCCTATATCAACATAGTCCCCTATCACCACATTGCCGAAGCACGGTATGCGAATAAACTTGCCGTCCTTGTCCCGCGCGTTGCCGAAGCCGTCGCTGCCGATAACCGCGCCCGACTGGATAACCGTTCGCGAGCCTATCACCGTACCGTACCTGATGACCGCGCCGGAGTCGATGCGCGTTGATTCGCCGATGCTTACATCCGGCTCCAATACGCAGTTCGCGCCCACGCGGCTGTTCGCGCCTATTTTCACGTTGGGGCCGACGACTGTGCCGGGGCCTACCGACGCCGAGCTGTCAACGGACGCTGACCGGTCTATATGCGCCTGCGGGTGTATACCGGCGCCAAAGAGCGGCGTTACGTCTTCAAACAGCTGGGCTACAAGCGCGTAACCGACGTACGGGTCGTCTGTCTCAAGGCAGGGTTTTTCGGGAATAACGCTGCCTTTTTTGACGATGACGGCGCAGGCGGCGCTGCTTTTCGCCTTGTCAGCGTACTTCGCGTCGGAGACAAACGTTACCATACCCTCAGAGGCCGATTCGGGGGATGATATCCCCGCTACCTCAACATCCGCGCACCCATTTGGCATTGCGGCGCCGATGTGTTCAGCTATTTTTGATAATTTCAACCATACCGCCCTTGCACCCCGGCATAATAGCCCGCGGAAAATAGATTTTTATTTTTCTTTAGCCAGCTGAGCCAGCACCTTGTCGGTCAGATCATACGCCGGTTTCGCGAACACAAGCCCGCCGGACCTCCAGTCGAATATGAAATCAAACTGCTCGTCCTTGGCGATCCTGTCGATAATCCGCTGGATTTTTTCGAGGATGGGCTTGGTCAGCTGCTCGTTTTTCGTCAGCACCTCGCCGCGCTGCCCGAACTTTTCCTGCAAAAACTTCTCATGCGTGATAATCATCTGCCGCAGCGAATCCTCAAGCGACTTTTTGCGCTCGGCGCTCAAAAGCAAACTCTGTTTCTCAAGCTGTTCGCGCAGATCGGTAATAGATTTGGCGCGGCGCGACGCCTCCTGCTCCCACCTCGCGACCTCCTTGTTGAACTGGTCCTGAGCGACCTTTGTACCCTCAAACTGGGTAAAGATCTTCTCGGAGTTGACGAAACCGATTTTCAACTGCGCCGATGCGGTGCTAAACGCGGCAGCGGCAAAAAACACCAACACCGCAGCCTTAAATCCCCTCATCATAATAACACCCTCCTTACTATTGGATATATTAAAACTATTAATTGTTACCGTATCCGCCCCCAAACTCCACACTTCACACTCCAAACTGACTAAAACCCCTTATTCATTATAATATGCCAGTTATACCCGTGCGGCTTGCTGCCGAACGCTTTTCTGTCAATCGGGTCCAGCCCGTAACCAACGTCAACGCCCATCACGCCGATCATCGGCAGGTTGATGCGCAGGCCCCCGCCTACGCCCCTGTAGAGATCGCCCAGATCAATGCCCGATATGGTAGTCCACGTGTTGCCCATATCTACGAACACCCCCAAATATATCTGCTGGTCTATAACTGGGTAGCGCAGCGACAGGTTGGTGGAGAACATCGAGATGCCGTCGCCCTCGCTTCTGTTGCGGTACCCGCCAAACGCCCAGTCCGGGTAGCCCCTTATAACCGCATCGCCGTACGCTCCGCCGGCGGTGAAGAGGTCGTTGCCGGAGATTATGATATCGCCCGCAAGCTTGGTTATCGCGCCGAACTTCACCTCGCTGCCGAAAACCAATTTGCCGGGGAGCCGGAAATAGTTTTCGTATGATACCGTCCCCTTCAGGTAGTGGTACGTACCGCCGATACCCGCAAACTCAGGGGTGATCGTGAGCCTCGACCCCTCGTTTGGGAAGAGCGGCATATCCAAATCATAACGCTCGATATTCAGGCGCAGGCGGCTGAGTATACCGGACTCCACAACGCGCAGGTTGCCGATGACTTCATCGGGGCGGTTCGTCTCCTCGTGGCTTAACTGGTAAATAGTCTGAAAGCGGAACTTGTTGTCCGGCCACCTGAGGCGCGAACGGCCCGCTCCTACCCTGAAACCGTAGCTTGTCGTGGTATCATAGGCGTTCTCGCTCGAATAGTAGCTGTATATCTGCTGATCGGCGAACACCGTGCCCGTCAGCCACAGCGGCGTGTCGAACGCCCACGGCTCGGTGAAGCTGACCATGCCGAGCTTGCGGTACGCGCCATACTGCACATCGAGCTTAAGCTCCTGCCCCGCCCCGCGGAAGTTCGGTATTGCCGTAGAGAAAGTGCCCGTCAGCTTGTCCTGATCGCTGTACGCCGCGCCCACCGTAAGCTGGCCTATGTTGTCGCGCTCGGTAATGTCAAAGATCAAATCTATAGTGCCGTCGTCGTTTGGCATGATGTCGGGGACGATGTTTGTGAAGTAGTTGAGGCGCATCAGGTTCTGCTGCGATAGCGCCATGAGCGACTGGCGGTACCGCTGCCCCGGCATAAGCCTGATCTCGCGGCGAATCACCTTCTCCCATGTCTTGCTGTTGCCGCGTATGTCAATCTTGTTCACAATGGCCGGGCGCCCCTCGGTAATATCAAAAACCAGATCTATGGTATCGGCGTTTTCCCCCCTGTAAACACGTTTGTCGTCTACGCGCACCCATAAATACCCCTCTTCCCTGTAGGCGGTCTCTATCATGTACCGCGTCAGCTCAAACCGGCTCTTGCGGAACGGGCTGCCCCATTCCAGCGCGACCTTTTTGGCAAGAGTGTCCGTTTCTATTATTCTGTTGCCGGTAAACGCGACGTCGCCGGCAATATACCGGCGGCCCTCGTTTATTACAATGTGAATATGAATATCGTTCCTTGAGTGCCAAACGCTGTCGCTCTCTATCGCCGCGTCAAGAAAACCCATGTCCTGATACTGCATCACCAGCGTATCCAAATGGGAGCGGTAACGCTCGTAGTTGAAATCGCCGGAGCGGAACCAGCGGTTCTCCTTCGTCTTGAAACGGCGCGCCAGCTTGCGCCTGCCAACGTTTTGGTTGCCCTCAAACCTGATGCTCCTTACGCGCACGCGCGGGCCCTCTGTTATGGTATACTTGACAATCGCGTTTCCGGGAACGGCGGCCTTTATGACCTGCACGTCGATATGCGCCAGCAAATACCCCTTGTCGGCGTACATATCGGCGAGCGTCTGCCTGCTCTTGTGCAGCTGCGCGTCGGAGAGCGGGGCCTGAAGCCTGACCACATGCGCCTCCTCCAGCTCCTTTTTCCTTATCTTCCTGTTGCCTTCAAATTCAATTAAGGACACAATGGGAAACTCTTCAAGCCGCAGCGCAAGCGTTACGCCCGTTTCGGTCTCTTCCTCTATAACAAAATCGATCTTGCGGAACAGGCCGAGCGCGTAGAGCCGGCGTATGGATTCCTGCACATCAGACGGGGTAAACTCCTTGCCCGTCTGCAGCAAAACCGCGTCCTTCACAAGCTCGGCTTTGGTTACGAGCAGCCCCTCTATGCGTATATCATCAAGCACCTTGGCGTCAACGCGGGAAATCAGCGCGGATACCAGCATGATATAGATAAAGAGGGTGACAACAGCGAAAATTTTTCTCATTTATTTACTGCTCTCCACCGCTTCCGCTTTCTTGAATATGACCCTGTCCTCATCGGCTTCGAGGGATATTATGTCGCCGTCGCCGAATTTATTTAACAGGAACTCCTCCGCCAGCGGGTCCTCCACGGAGCGCTGTATGGAGCGGCGCAGAGGCCGGGCGCCAAGCACGGGGTCGTAACCCTTGTCTACCAGAAGCGTCTTCATCGCCTCGGAAAAAACCAGCTTGATGCCGCGGTCTACAAGACGCTCCTGCACCTCATTAAGCTGGATGTCTACAATGCGCGCGATCTCCTCTTTGCCAAGCGGGGCGAAGACGATGGTCTCGTCTATGCGGTTGATGAACTCCGGATTGAAGATGCGCTTCATCTCGTCCATCACCTTGCCCTTCATAGCCTCGTAGTCGGAGGCGGCGCTGGTCCTGCCAAAACCCACCGTACCCGTCTTCTTGACATCGCGCGAGCCGGCGTTGGAGGTCATGATGATGATGGTATTCTTGAAATTGACGTGCCGCCCGTACGAATCGGTAAGGAGGCCGTCATCCAGTATCTGCAACAGTATATTGAATACATCCGGGTGCGCCTTTTCGATCTCGTCGAAGAGGATTACGGAGTACGGCTTCTTGCGGATCTTCTCCGAGAGCTGGCCGCCCTCCTCATAGCCCACGTATCCCGGAGGGGCGCCCACAAGGCGCGACACCGCGTGCTTCTCCATGTATTCGGACATATCAATACGCACCAGCGCGTCTTCGGTATCAAAAAGCGACTGCGCCAGCGCCTTGGCAAGCTCGGTCTTGCCTACGCCTGTCGGGCCCAAAAATATGAACGACGCTATCGGCCTGCGGGTATTGTGCAGCCCGGCGCGCGAACGCCTTATGCTCCGAGCCACAGCGCCCAAAGCCTCGTCCTGGCCTATTACCCTGCCGCGCAGCTCGTCCTCAAGGTGGAGAATCTTCTTCGTCTCCTCCTCGGCGAGGCGCGTGAGGGGGATGCCGGTCATCGTGGCTATCACTTCATTAATGGTAGACTCGTCAACAAGCAGCCGCTCCTCGGCCTTGGCCTTGCGCCAGAGCGCCTTCTGCTCCAAAAGCGTCCCGTTCAGCTTCTCCTGCTTGTCGCGCAACTGGGCGGCGCGCTCAAACTCCTGCTGCTCTACGGCCACCTCTTTTTCTTTGACGACCTCCGAAATCTCCTTCTCTATGTCGCGGATATCGGTCGGGATCTCCATGCTCGACAGGCGCTTGCGGGCGCCGGCCTCGTCTATTACGTCAATCGCCTTGTCCGGGAGGAAGCGGTCGGAAATGTAGCGCTCCGAGAACTTCACCGCCGCCTCGATCGCCTTTTCGGTGTAGGTGACCTTGTGGTGGTCCTCGTAGTTGTGGCGGAGGCCGGAGAGTATCTGTATGGTCTCGGCGACGCTTGGGGGATCGACCATTATGGTCTGGAAGCGCCTGGCAAGCGCCCCGTCCTTTTCAATATATTTACGGTATTCGTCGAGCGTTGTCGCGCCCACGCACTGTATCTCGCCGCGGGAGAGCGCCGGCTTGAAGATGTTGGAGGCGTCGAGGCTGCCCTCCGACCCGCCCGCGCCAACTATCGTGTGCAGCTCGTCTATGAATATGATGATGTTGTCGTTCTTCTGCAGCTCGACCATGAGCGCCTTAAGCCGCTCCTCAAACTGCCCGCGGTACTTGGTCCCGGCGACCATCGAGGCCATATCAAGGTTGATAACCCGTTTGTTTTCAAGGACTTGTGGGATATTTTTCTCGATGATCTTCTGCGCCAGCCCCTCAACAATGGCCGTCTTGCCGATACCCGGCTCGCCTATCAGCACCGGATTGTTCTTCTTGCGCCGGCTGAGTATCTGCACTACGCGCTCGATCTCTTTTTCCCTGCCGATGACCGGGTCGAGCTTGTTCTCCCGCGCCATCGCCGTCAGGTCACGGCCAAAATGATCCATGAACGGGGTCTTGCTCTTCTCCTTGGGGCCGCCGGGGCCGCCAACCACGCCGCCGGATACCTCGCCGCCCTTGAGCACGCGGTTGATCTCGTCCTTCACGCGGTCGTACTCAAGCCCCGCCGCCGCGAGGGCGTTGGCCGCCGCCGACTCGGTGTCTTTCATAAGCGCCAGCAGCAGGTGCTCGGTGCCTATGTACTTGTGCGTCATGGAGCGCGCCTCGTTCGCCGCGAGCTCCAGCACCTTCTTCGCGCGCGGCGTGAAAGGCAGCATCCCCCCCACGGTCAGCATACCGCCCGCCGAGGTAACGGTCTTCTCTATGTTCTGAGTCAAATCCTCAAGGTCAATCCCCATCCCGTTCATAACCGCGACCGCTACGCCGTCGCCCTCCTTGATGAGGCCCAAAAGCAGGTGCTCCGTGCCAACATAGTCGTTGCCAAGGCGAACCGACTCCTCCCGCGCGATCTGCATCACCTTTTTGACGCGATCCGTAAACATCCCATTCATATCTTGTACAACCCTTTCGTTATTATGATGACGCTTTCCGCCTCGCACGTTTCTTCGCCCCGGCGAAAGCGTCCCTCACCATGCCGGCCCTTGCCACATCCAAATCTTCGGACGGGCGGGCCATATCGCTTATGCATACCTGCAGGTGCGCCGGCATACAGAGCATGATCAGCCTGTTTATATCATCAATCGTCCGCACATCGTAAAAGCCGCAGTCTATACCAAGCCTCAGCGCCGAGGTGAGGTTCAGGAGTTCCGGAAACCCCAGCACCCGCGCGTTGCAAAGCATCCCATGCGCCCGCCACACCTTGTCGGCCACCTCAAGGCCGGCGTCTTTAAGAAGCCGCTCCCGCGCCGTACGCTCGTGGCAGATTATCTCCCTTATGACCTTGCTCGTCGTCTCTATAAACTCCGCCTCGCTCGCCCCCATCGTGGCCCGGTTGGAGAGCTGGAAGAGGTTGCCGACCACATCTGAGTGCTCCCCGAAAAAGCCGCGCGTCGATATGCCCATCTGGCTCGCCCCCTGCAACGTGGCGTCTATAGCCTTCGTGAGGACCAGCCCCGGCAGGTGCATAAGGTACGACACCCGCAAACCCGTCCCCGAATTCGTGGGGCAGGCCGTAAGAAAGCCGAACCGCTCGCTGTAGGCGTATTTCAGCCCCTTGCCTATGCAATCGTCTACCTTGCTTGTCATCTCCCACAGGTCAAAGGTGTGGAAACCGGAGGCCATACCCTGTATGCGCAGGTGATCCTCCTCGTTTATCATCACGCAGTACTTGCGCGAGCCGTCGCAGGCCACGCCGCGCTCGCCCTCGCCCTTGAGCATATCCACGCTCACAAGGCGCTCCTCGGCCAAATAGTGCTGCTCGAGCCTGCGCAGCCGCCCGAAGTTTATGATCTCGAACTTGCCGCACGGCATGGAAGAGCTGCCAAGCACCGCAGACGCCTCCTTAAAAATCTTCTGCTTGTCCCTCGCCGAGGCGCGCGACGGGAACTTGTGCGCCGCGAGGTTACGGGCAAGGCGTATGCGCGTAGAGACCACCACATCCTCGTCGGGCCCCAAATTGTCGAGCCAGACCGGCATACCGCCGGAGAGCCGTAGCCGCGCCGACGCGGTCTTTGACCCGGTAGCGCCGCTCATTTCGCGTCTGTCTTCATGCTTATTATGGTATCGCGGATGAGCGCGGCATCCTCAAACCGCTCGTTCTTTATGGCGTCGTCAAGCTCACGCCGCAAACGCGCCATATCCCGCTTGCCGCCCCGGCGCACCGCCGGCTTGCCGTACCTCTTGCCCTTGTGCCCGTCAGAACCGTGAATCTGCACCAATATCCGGTGTATCCTCTCGTCAAAACTGCCGTAACACTCCGCGCACCCAAGCCACCCCCCCGACCTGAACTGCGAAAACAGCATACCGCAGTTGGGGCACTTGATATCAGGTTCCTGCGCCTCGGCCGCCTCGGCCAACTCCTCATCATCAATATCGTCCGACTGCCTGACGGTCACCTTGACGTGCGTCTCGGCGGCCCCCCCGGCCCCCGCCGTACCCGTAAGCCCCGCCAAACCCTTTATGAGCGAGTCCCCGTCGGGCAGCGGCAGGCCGCGCTTGCGGGCGCAATCCTCGCAAAGATGAAACGTCTGCGCTTCATTGTTCTCTACGTGCGTAAGGTGCACATTGGCCGGGTTAATCCCGCAATCGTCGCAAATATCCATGTTTTTAGCCTCTTCCTTTTACCCTCAGGCCCTGTTTACCGGGGCGGCATACTATATATTACAGCTATGGTATTACACTATTACATTATAGAATATAGAATATGCCGTCCGGGATATACAAAATTTTTGCAATTAAAATAATTGCCCCCCCAATCCCCACAGGGACGGCGGGAACGGAAATTTTTGGGGGAGCGAAAATTTTTTTGTTCCAGCAAAATTTTTTTTGCCTTTAAGGCATTGATTTATATATATTACATATATGCTACTTGAATACTTCTACGAGACCACCGGAATCTACCTGCTCTCAAGCCGCCTGTTCAGCACGGGCGTGGCCACGGTAGCCTCGTTTATCCTGGCGATGCTGCTGTTCCCGCCTTACATCAGGTTCCTGCTGAAGATGCAGGTTTCCTCGGAGTTCGACAACGCCGCGGGGGCGCCCGGGGCGGCGGCAGGGGCGGGCAGCGGGGCGGCCAAAGCGCCGGCGGGGCCCGTCATGCCGGCGGGGATACTTTTCTTTTTTATCATAATCGCCGTCACGCTCGCCGCGGTGCGCATAAACGCCTACGTCGTAAGCGCGCTCATAATATACTGCTTTTTCAGCATAATAGGCGCGGCGGACGACATCGCCAAGGTCTTAAACCAGCGCAAGGTCGCACGCGGCCTGATGTCGCAGAAAGACTACCAGTACAAGGCCGACGGAATATCGTCTACCCTGCGGCTGGCGCTCTATCTCCTTATTTCGCTTATAGTTGCGGTGCTTGCCTACAAATACATCCCCAACATCAACAAAAACATAAACGTACCGTTTTTCAGCGTGGACAAGTGGTACCCCTCGCTTGTAGTCTGGCTCTTCATACCGCTTATGACGCTCACCATAGCGGTAATGGCCAACGGCGTAAATTTTACCGACGGGTTCGATACCCTGACCACCGTACCGTCCATAACCTGTCTCACGTTTCTGGGTATAATCTCGTTCATATCAAGCAACAGCATCTGGAGCAGCTACCTGCTCATACCGTATATCCCCAATCTGGAAGAGATACTGCCGCTCATCGGGGCGGTATCCGGAACGCTTTTGGCGTACCTGTGGTTCAACTCGCCGCCGTCCACCATCATAATGGGCGACAGCGGGTCGGTGGGGCTTGGCGGGTTCATCGGCATACTGTTCATCTTCTCCAAGTCGGAGTTCTACCTCCCCATAGTCGCGTTCATATTCCTGCTTGAGTTCTGCTCGGTGTTCATGCAGATGGGGTGGTTCAAGCTCACAAAAAAGCGCATATTCCTGTGCGCGCCCATCCACCACCACTTCCAGTTCGGTATGCGCAAAAGCGGGAAGTACGGCGAGGGCCCGCTTGGGGAGTTCCGCATCAAATCCAAAATAATGTGGCGTTTCCACATAACATCCGTTATATTGTTGATAGTGGGACTGGTGATGTTCCTGAAGGTTCGTTAGATATCTTGTACTTAATATCCCAATAAAAACATACTTGAAAGGCAGGTTAATATGGCAGCAATGAAGAAGAGGGCGGTAAGGAAGAAACCGGCGGCAGCAAAGAAAGAGATGGCGGCAAAAAATAAAAACGCGGGAAAGAAAACGTTATCGCCGCAGCGCGCCTTAAAAGTGGTAAATAATGACGTATACAATGAAGGATACGCCGACGGCTGGACTAAAGCCATGCAGACATGTGAAAATATGTTTCACGGCGTATTAAACACCCTGATAGCCACTAAAGAGACTACCAAAATTCCGGGCAAGAAGATTGTTAAGAAGAGGCGTTAATCTGCCACGGGGCGGTTTATGCCGCCCTTTCTATATTATATATACACCATTTTTGTCGCAAATTTTATACAGACGGGCAGGATAAGAGATGATAACAGACCCGGACTACAATTTCGCATCCCCCGCCGGCAGGGAATTCGTCTACGCTGCGGCGCGGTTCGCCGCCGTCAACCCATCAAGCCGCATACTCAACCTCGGCGCGGGCTGCGGCGCTGGGGCGGCCACCATAGCAAAAGAGTTCAGATGCAAAATCCTCGCCGTAGACACCCGCCAGGGCCTGGCGCTTAAAGCCAGAACGCTATGCGAAAAAGAGGCCGTCAGCCACCTCGTAACGGTAGACACCAAAGACCCCTTCGACACCAACCACGCCGAAGACCCCTTCGACCTCATAATCGCCGAGGGCGGGTTCCTCAAGCCCACTGTGCGCAAAACGTTCTTCGAAAAACTGCCGCAGTGGCTAAAAACCAGAAGCTGGGTAGCCTTCGCAGACAAAATATACACGACCGAAAAGGTGCCGGTACAGGTGCAGCAAACCTTCGGGGAAATAAAAAAACAGACGCTCACGGAAGAGGCCTACCGCGAAATGGTAAAATGCGCGGACCTGGACCTCCATTACATTGGCCTCGCGCCGCCGAGCAACTGGGACAACTACTACGGACATATGGCGCAGAGAATCGCGGATACCGAGGGGCACTTCGCAGCCCCCCCGGTCAGAGCCGCCATGCACAACGAAATAAACATTTTTTACCGAATGGAGTGCTCGAAGTACCTGGGGTACCTGTCCTGCATCTGCCGGAGGAAGGCGTAAGGGTATGAACGGGAAAGAGCGCGAGAAACGAAGCGGTACGGGGGACAGGCGGCGCGGCGACAAGGGTGTCAGGGCCGGGACAAATCCCGGCGAGTGGGAGGATATCTGCGAAAGACGGAACGGGATTGGCGACAGACGCGGCAGTGTCGGTATAAATGGCCAAACAGCCGGGATACCTGACAAAAAAGTCGGTACAACCGCGAAAAAGGTCGGTATAAACAGCGAGTGGGAGGATATCCGCGAGAAAAGGGCCGGGACAAACGACAGGCGGGGCCGGATAAATAACAGCGCCAATATCGTGATAACCGGCCGAAAGGACGCGACGCGCAACCAGATGCACATCCTCAGCTGCATAGCACAAAACCCGTACGCCACGGCGGAGAACATCGCCCCGCAGGTAGGCATATCCGTCCGAAAGACGGAGGCGAACCTGCAAAAGCTCAAGGCCAGGGGAATACTTGAGCGTGTGGGCGCACGCAAAAACGGCTACTGGCTCATAAAGAGCTTGGAGGGTTAAGGGTGAAGAGCGGAGTTTCCGGTGCGAACATATACGCGGAAGGGGAGATAACTCCAAACCCCAGGCTCCAAACCCCACTCTACGACCAAGTCTCCCGTTTCCCCGAAACGCCGGGCGTCTATCAGATGAAAGACGCGAACGGCAACCTGCTGTATATCGGCAAGGCCGTCAACCTGAGAAGCCGCGTGCGCTCCTACTTCTCAGATACGCACGGCGACAGGATGCAGATTCCCGGCATGATGCGGCAGCTCGACCATATCGACCTCATCGTCACCCATACCGAGGCCGAGGCGCTCATACTTGAGGCCAACCTCATCCGCAAGCACAAGCCTAAATATAATATAGAACTGAGGGACGACAAACACTATCCCTACCTGAAGATAACGGCGCAGGAGCCGTTCCCGAGGCTGCTCGTCGTGCGGCGGGTTGAAAGGGACGGGGCGGTCTATTTCGGGCCTTACACCGACGTCAAGGTTATGCGGCGGGTAGCCGGTTTCGCCAAGAGGATTTTCCGCCTGAGGGATTGCGCTAAAAATTTGCCGTTACAGAAACCAATCCGCCCGTGTATCAACCACTCTATGAAACGGTGCAGCGGACCATGCGCCGGAAATATCAGTTCCGATGATTACAGAAGCGGGATTGACGACCTGACCAGGTTCCTGAAAGGCAGGCGAAATGATCTGATAAGGGAGCTGGAAGAGCGGATGGCTTCCGCGTCAAAACAGCTGAAATTCGAGGATGCCGCGCTTCTGAGGGATCAAATTAAACTGATCAGGGACGCATCGCGGCTGCAGCGGGTCGATTTAAAGATGGACAATGTTGACTGCGACGTCTTAGGCATAGCGCAGGGCGACCGCGAAATATCGCTCGCCATACTCCACTTCAGAGACGGACTGCTTATGGCGGGGCGCAATTTCCTCTTTAAGCGCGACAGGTGGGAAATGTCTTCCGAAAGCCGCGACAACGTCATCCCGCAATTTTATATGGGCGACGACACCGAGATCCCGCGCGAAATCATCATCCCCGGCAACGCCGGGTTCACGCAATCAACGCTGCAGGGATGGTTTGACGACCGGGCTCAACAAAGTCAACTCGCGGGGACATCCGCCCCCGGCCGCCCGCCATCACCGCGTACACACATAATCATACCCCAAAAAGGGACAAAACGCCTGCTGGCGCTAATGGCCGAAAAAAACGCGCACTCATACCTCATGCAAAAGGCCCCGCCAAACGCCAGTAATGATATTGAGGACCTGCAAAAGGCGCTTAATTTACCCAAGACCCCCGAAGTCATTGAGGCGTTCGACATCTCAAACATCGGCGAATCCTTTACCGTCGCCGGCATGGTCCAATTCAAGAACGGCCTGCCGAACAAATCCGGTTATCGCCGCTACAAAATCAAAACGGTAGAGGGGCAAAACGATTTTGCCATGATGATGGAAGCGGTAACGCGGCGGCTGAGGCGGTTGACTGATGAGAACGGACAATTCCCGGACCTGCTGCTGATTGACGGCGGGAAAGGCCAGCTCCGCGCGGCAATGGAGGCGCTGGCCCGTTTTGACAATCCGCCCATGATAGCCTCCCTCGCCAAAAAGGAGGAGATACTCTTCTCCCCCCACCTGCCCGAACCCCTCGCCCTCCCGCCCACACACCCCGCCCGAAAGTTAGCGGAGCGGATAAGGGACGAGGTCCACCGGTACGCCGTCACCTACCACCGCAAAATCCGAGGCAAGCAGTTCACACGGTCGGAACTGGAGAATTTGCCGGGGATCGGTAAGGTGAAGGCGCAGCTCCTTCTCAAGCGGTTCGGATCAATCAAACGGCTCAAGGAGGCGTCGGCAGGCGAAATCGCCGGTGTTCAGGGGTTCTCGGAAGAATCGGCGGAGAAACTGAAAAAATATATAGACGGAAACCCGCAGGATTAAAGGCTGCCCGGGACAAACCCGCCGCCGGCAATCCCCGTTTATACGATTTTTAATCCCCTGCCCATGAAAATCATGGTTCAGACATTTACCATATATTATATTATGAATATGAAAAACGCATCCGACTATATCGCCCTGGCCCTTGATAATTCAAGCGACCTCAACGCCCTCAAATCCCTGATCGGCAAGACCGCAGACAGCGTGGGCGTATACAAGCTCGGCCTGGAGCAGTTCACCCGCTCAGGCCCTGCCGTCCTCAACACCGTCCGCGACACCGGCCGCAAAATTTTCCTCGACCTCAAGTTCCACGACATTCCAAACACGGTCGCCAAAGCGGTGGAGGCGGCTTGCGGACTGGGGGTTGATTACATGACAATCCACACTCAGGGCGGAATGGAGATGATGAGAGCGGCGGCGGAAACGGCGGCCAGAGCGGCGCACCGGCCCAAAATTCTGGGAGTGACATTGTTGACGAGCATCGACCAGGCTATGCTTAATAACGATTTATCCGTACAGATGAAAACCGGCGAATACGTTCTGCACCTCGCCCAAAAAGCGGTGTCGGCGGGGCTCGACGGGCTTGTCTGCTCGGCGGCCGATCTGGAAACGGTGGCTCCGGCGGTACCCGGGAATTTTGAGATAGTCACTCCGGGGATACGCCCCGCCGGCGCAGACGTCAACGACCAGAAGCGCGTCGCGACACCGTCGTGGGCTATAAAGAACGGCGCGGCGCTACTCGTCATCGGCAGACCCATCACCGCCGCGCCCGATCCGGGCAAGGCGGCCGCAGACATAGTCACAGAAATAGCGGCTGGAATATCCTGATAAATCTTTGCTTTCGGAGAGAGCGTGAAAAAATTGATTTTTATGATAAAAAAGGCGGTGAAGAGAAACTCCGCCATAACGAATTTAATCCGGCGCATAATCGAAGCCCGCACAAACGTAACAAAGCGCAAAATGGCGGATTACTTCTGCGAAAACTACCGCGATCTCTTTGAAAAATACAACGCGCTGCCCGCAACCTCAACAGAAGACGCAGGTGAAAACGGAAAAGCGTACCCTGTTTGGGTCTGCTGGTTTCAGGGCGAGGAAAGTATGCCGGAAACAATAAGGATGTGCTATAACTCCCTGCTGAAAAACGCCGGCGGGCGCAAAGTGCACCTTATAACCTTAGATAACTATTCCGGCTTCGCGGACATCCCCGAACACATACGCGAAAAAAACCGGAAAGGTATTTTGTCGCACACATATTTAAGCGAAGTCCTGCGCGCATGCCTGTTAAGCAAATACGGCGGCCTGTACATTGACGCTACCGTATATGTTTCAGGCGAACTGCCGTCTTTCGACGGAATGCCTTTCTGGACCGGCAAGTGGAATAACGGCGGAAAATTCGCCAGGAGCAAGCCGTTTGTCGAATTCCTGTCATATTGCCTGCCGGGAAATATCCTGTGGTGTTTCCTTAGAGACCTCTCCTTTGACTTTTGGGAGAAACACGACAAGCTCATCGACTATCACTTTTTTGAAGTGGCCATACGCTGCGCCTGCGAAAAAATCGGGGCAGTACGGGATATGATAGACAAAGTGCCGGCAACTCAGCAGGGCATATTTGATTTATACTCGCTGGCGAATCTTGAATATGACCCACAAAAATACGGTGCTCTCTGCAAAGAGGTGCGCTTTCACAAATTAACCTACAAGGAAGATTTCAGAAAAGAAACTAAGGGCGGCAAAACAACCTTTTACGGGCACCTGTACCAGATGTATGAGAAAAATCAACCGCCAATCTCTGTGGGGTAACCAAACGATAATGACAGCCCCCAAAAAAACGATCGCCATCGTCTGCGACAAGAACCCGCACACCAGCTTCGGGCGGATGACGCTTGACCTGCGCGATGTTCTCTCCGGCGAGTTTGACGTCTGCATCATTTGGCTGACAACGCCAAAATATTTCTCCGGCGGTTTCGAACCGCCAAACGGCAGCCATACAATCCACGCGCCAAGCCTTGAGGCTGGCTGGCTGACGTTCCGCCGGCCCCTGCGCAATCACCTCAAAAAAATCATGCCGAATGACGTATTGCTGATACGCCCCGAACTCGGCTTTCTTGTTGACGAAATCCACAAGGCGCTGCCCGGAGCCAGAGCGCTCGTCTTTGTGCACGATATGTTCTCAGAAACGCTCTACCCCAACTCAATAAAATTCAAACTAATCAACCGCTTTTTTATCAACCCGATGCGCAACGCTGACGGGTTCATCTGCAACAGCAAATATACACAAGACATCGCCGGTAAAGTGATGGGGCTCGCGCCCAATCTGCCCGTAATAGGATGCCCGATAGACACATCCGCCTTCCATCCCCACAACCAAAGCGAGAAGGCGCGACTTAAACAAAAGTGGGGGCTTGACGGCTACAGGGGCGTATGCCTGAACATCAGCCTGAACGAACCGCGCAAAAACATTGCCACATACTTCGCACTAGCAAAGCAGCGCCCCGATGTGGCGTTTGTGCGCGTAGGACCTTGCTCGAAGAAGATGAGCGAATATATCGCAGAGAACAAAATTACCAACATCATCCACTACCTGAATATCCCTCAGGAACAACTGCTGGAACTTTACGGATGCGCCAACCTCTTCATCTACCCAAGCCTGCTCGAAGGCTTCGGTATGCCGCCGCTCGAAGCGCTCGCCTGCGGCGTGGCTGTCGCCGCCGCGTCAACCTCCGCACTTAAGGAAAATCTTGAAGGCGTAGTGCCCCTTATAGACCCGCCGGATTGCGTTGAAGGGTATTTGAAAGTTATTGACGATGTCTTGGACGGAAAGAGCGTAGTCGACAAAGACGCCGCAAAGAAACTGCTTGACAGGTTTTCGATTGAATGTTTCGGAGAGAGAGCGCGGGCCTGCTTCAGGAGCGATGCCAAATGAATATCGGCGTAGATATCAAACACTTAAACGGCGGCCAGGCCGGAATCCGCAGATACATCAAGCGCGTACTTGAAGAACTGCAGCGCATTGATTCCGAAAATCAATACTGCCTCTTTGAACCCAGACCATCAAACTACGCGCCGCCGAATCCAGCGTGGAAAAAAATTTCGCACAACTCAAAACTGCCGGGAACCGTGTGGATGCAAACGGCGCTTCCCGGACTTATGAAAAAACACAATATCGATATCTTCTGGGCGCCCCAGCAAATAGCTCCGGTTTTTGGGCTGCCCGGCAAGGTCAGCTTAGTCACCACCATACACGATTTTACGTTCCTGCACTATCCAAAAACATGCCGGCCCACCGATTTGCTGATTAAGAAACTGCTAACCGCGTCAACCGTAGAAAAATCAGCCGCCCTGATCCCCGTCTCCGACCATATTAAAAAAGAGCTGCTCGATTTTTATCCCCGCGCCGGAGCGGCATCAAAAATCGTCCGCACCGTATACAACGGCGTGGACGGATGGGACACTTGGGCGCGGCAGGAGCCGCGAGAAAACTTCCTGTTCTTCCCCGGCAGCCTTGAACCGCGCAAAAACCTCTCAAGACTCATAAAGGCGCTAGAAATAGTAAACGAGAACGGCACCGACATCAACCTTCGCATCTGCGGACCTCAAGGATGGAAAAACTCAAACTTCTATCGACAGGTAGAATTAAGCCCCGTCAGGGATAAAATCAAACATCTCGGCTTTTTATCAGACAATGAGCTGAAAGAGCAATACCTGAAATGCAAAGCAGTAATCTTCCCGTCCATATACGAAGGCTTCGGCCTGCCGGTCCTCGAAGCCCTCACGCTGAACACACCAGTCCTCACATCAAAGGGAACCGCAATGGAAGAAATAGCGGGCGAAAGCGCTGTGTATTTCGACCCGTACAACGTCAACTCCATCGCCGAAACCATCATCAACTTCTCAAAATCCGAGCCTGTGTTGATTAACAGGGAGAGATTGAAAAAATACACGTGGGAACAATCCGCAAAAGACCTGCTGGCCGTATTCAAAGAGTGCGCCGCATCCCACACAATGTACCGAAATCAATTTTCCCCTCCCGTTCAAACCGGTAGAACTCCGCCCTCTTCTTCTTGAACAGCGCGACATTCTCACTGCGGATTTGGCGGTACCGGCCCAGCCCGGCGAGCGCGTCTATCCTCGCTTTCAGGTAGAGAAGCGGCTTTTTGGCTCTGACAATGAACGCCCTGATGACGCGCAGCTCCATTATCAATATACAGGGCAGGCGCTTGATTATATCCCACAGCGGGATATTTTTATACAGGTACCAGACGCGGTTGCGCTCCCGGTAGTAGTACTGCATCCCCAGGTTTTTCTTGAAACTGAACCCGTCCATGTGGTATACTACGGCGTTTGGGGCGCAGGCGCAGCGCCACCCACGCAAAAAAGCCCGCAGGCAAAAATCCGTCTCCTCCATGTAGCCGAAGAAGTCGGCGTCGAACCCGCCTATGGCCCTTACGGCCTCCATCCTGATGACCGCCGACCCGCCGTTGGCGCTCATTACGTAGCCCGGCTTCGAGAAGCAATCCTCCCAGCTGCGATACTCGCACCCCGCCCCAAACGGCATCAATGTGAGTTCCTTTGTGATGCGGTGGTATAGCCCGTCTACCTTATTCCGGTCGTAGTAGTTCATCTGGCGGCAGCTGACTATGCCGACCGCCCCATCCTCAAAGAGTTCCAGCGGCTGGTCCAACCACGACGGCTCAACGACCATATCGTTGTTCAGCAGGGCGGCAAACTCCCCGGCGGCGTTCTCGAAGCCCTTGTTTACCCCCGCCGCGAAGCCGATATTTTTATCTAAACGGATGATTTTCGCCTTATCGCCGCAGATTTTGGCTACGATATCTACGGAATTATCCGCAGAGGCGTTATCGACGACCACGATCTCGGTATCCCTGTGGTTGAGGCACAGAAGACTCTCTAAGCACTCAGGGAGGACCTCCGCGCCGTTCCAGTTTACGATTATTATTGATACCAGCGGCATTTTATGTTTACGCCTTTTCAGGTGATGAGCAACGTTTTGCGGATAAAAATATCCACCCTATGTCAGTAAAATAGTATTTTTAAGGGACAATGTCCAAAAATAACGATAATGACCGTCAACCATCCGCGTATTCCGTAGCCGCCCGTTCCGCTAAAGGCGGCGCGCTGCTGATTATCCGGCAGATATCCGTGCAGGCTATGAACTTCGCCGGCATCATCTTTCTGGCGCGCTACCTGACCATCGCCGAATACGGGTTCTTCGGGATCATCTTCTTTCTGTTCTCGTTCATCACAAACTTCGGCGACATCGGTTTTTCGGCAAGCCTTTTGCGGCAGCCCGAGGAGCCGTCCAAAAGGGACTACCACGTTATTTTTACGGCGCAGCTTGCGCTTGTGACCGTTGCCGGGACGGTATTTTACGCGCTATCGCCGGCATTATGCGGGATTTACAAACTGCCGCCGTCGTACGCCACCTATTTTCTGCTGATATCCCTGTCGTTGGCGCTTACGGCCTTCCGTGCGGCTCCAACCGCGCGGTTAGAGCGGCACCTTGATTTCAAGTGGTTGTCGATCATCGAGATAGCCCAGGCCGCCGCCTACAACGTGATTGCAGCGTGGATGGCGTACCGGGGGTACGGGCCGCTGAGTTTCACGCTGGCGCTCCTGTGCCGCGTGCTAATCGGCAGCGTACTGGTGAACATCGTCAGCCGCGGGACGCTTGGAATCTGTTTCGATATGGCCCTTATCAGAAAACACCTCAAGTTCGGGCTGCCCTATCAGGCAGGGATATTCGTAAACGTCCTTAAAGACTCGATATCGGCGGTTGTCGTAGGAGTCTTTATAGGCGCGGCGAGCACCGGCATGGTCAATATGGCATCGACAATCGCGACATTCCCGGTACTGCTGCTCCTCATCCTTAACCGCCTGTTCTTCCCGGCCTTCTCACGCTCAATCGGCGACAGGCCGGCGCTGGAAAAACTCTTTGGGATATCCATACGCCTGAGCAACGCCTTTGTCGCGCCGCTGGCCATATACATATTGATAATGGCAAAACCGTTCACCATGCATATCTTCGGCGAGAAGTGGCTCGGCGAGACGACGTACTTCACCTACCTGCTGTGGCCGGCCAACCTGTTCCTGCCGACCATGACTGTGTGCTCGTGCCTGCTGAACGCGTTCGGGCACTCAAAGATGGTCCTGAAATTCAACCTTCTGTGGATGACGCTGTCGCTTGGGATCGGCACGCCGCTGATCTTCGCCTTCGGGGCCGCAGGCGCCGGATACGCCAACATCGTGGTGAACATAACAACGATATTAATGGCGCTCTCCGTACGAAAATATATAGATTGCCGTATCTTCCGGGAACAGATACTTGGGTGGCTGCCGGCGCTGCTTCTGGCCGTAATCCCCCTGGCAGCGAGCCATTTTCTTGATATCGGCAAAACCGAGCTTCTGGCCGGCTTCATAATTTATTACACATTGTCCTCGGCATTAATGTATTTTATCTGTCGTAAGGATATAAATACGATGCTAAAAAAGGTCATTCCATGACCATCGTGAAATAATATCATGAAAAACAAACTGCGCATATCGTTCATAATCCCGTTTACCAACATGACCGGCGGCATAGCCGTTGTGCTGGAGTATTACCGCGGCCTCACGGCCATGGGGCATGATGTCAGCATATACTATCCCCTGCTCCCCTACTGCGGCCTTTTTCATGACAGGCCGCTCTGGAAAAGATTCCCGGCGCGGATGAAATCGTTTCTGCTCAACCTGAAATATATCAGGCGCAGCATATCCATGTTTTCCGAGGATATCCCCGTAAAGCCTGTCTTACGTATTAATGACTCTTCCATCCCCGATGCCGACGCGGTGATAGCCACGGCGTGGCCTACGGCTTATGATGTCAATAAACTGTCATCCGCGAAGGGGCGCAAGTTCTACTTCATACAGCACTACGAAATATGGAGCGGCGATGTAAAAAAAGTTGATAACTCTTACCGCCTGCCTATAAACCTTATCACTATCGCGCCGTGGCTGACGGAGCTAATGAGAGAGAAATTCGGGAGGAACGATGTCACGGAAATACACAACGGTATAAGACTCGACAAATTCTATCCGCCTGCAGAAAAAAGGTTCAGTGAGGCGTCGATACTTATGATGGCGCATGATTTGGTGTGGAAGGGGACAAGAGACGGTATTGACGCTTTGACCGCCGTCAAAGAACGCTATCCACACGTAAAAATAAAAATGTTTGGGATGTGCGAACAGCCCGACGCGCCGTTTGACTTCGAGTATCATAAAGACCCGCCGTACGAAGAGCTGCTGTCGCTCTATCAGGACGCATCCATATTCATCTCACCCAGCCACAAGGAAGGATGGCACCTGCCGCCGATGGAAGCAATGGCTTGCAAATGCGCCATAGCGGCGACAAACGTTGGGTGCATACCTACACTTAATAACGGGGAGAATATGGTCCTTGTCGACATGAATAATCCGGTATCAATCGCCAACGGCGTTATCAGATTGCTTGCGGATAAGGCGCTCCTGGAAAGGACAGCCGAGCGGGGACTGGCGCGTATCAGGGAACAGGGATGGACGAAGTCGGTACAATCGCTGATATTTGCCATTCAATGAGCTTATTGATGCCGCGATTAAATATTATACCCGCACAGCCCTGCGGCTGTACGACAGCCGTGATGTCTCCGGACGCCACAGGTATAATATTTAATCGTGGTATATATATTGTTTTTTAACCAAAATAAAAGGAGCTGTTATGACATCGGAAAAGATATACACATCTAACGAGTATCTCGAAAACAACCCTACGTGGCATATAGAGGACTCGCCATGGAAAGCAAAGCAAATACTCAAAGCTATAAAAAGGAACAGCTTACAGCCAAATTCAATATGTGAGATTGGATGCGGCGCCGGAGAGGTGCTCCGCCAGCTGTTCTTGCAAATGAACAACAACATATCATTTGTCGGTTACGAAATTTCACCGGACGCATTTGAATTATGCGAGCAAAGAAAAACAGACAGACTGAATTACAAATTGGCGAATTTGTTTGAAGATACATCGACCTGCTATGACATAGTTATGGCAATAGATGTGATAGAGCACGTTGAGGATTGTTTTGCTTTCTTGAGAGAACTCAGGAAAAAGGGTACCTATAAAATTTTTCACATTCCTCTGGAAATCACCGTACACTCTGTTTTGAGGCCGTCCAGATTCTTATTCGCGCGAAAAAAAGTCGGACACATACACTATTTTTTAAAGGATACGGCATTGGCAACGTTAAAAGACACGGGATACGAAATTATTGATTATTTTTATACCCACAACGCGGTAGAACTATCCGGGCTGACTCCTGTTAATCTAATCCGAAGGGCAGGTTACAAAATAGCGCCCAATTTAACTGTAGAAATGTTTGGCGGGTATTCGTTAATGGTTTTGGCCAAATAACCGGTATCGGCTAACAATAAATACCCTCCATAATCACCTCTTTGGGCGCGAAAATGGGGAGATTGGCCAATTGCTACGGCATCAACACTAAAGCGCCGCCTTTAGCTGAGGCGTATTTTTTCGTAAAACCGCGCTTTTCCGGCTGTTTTTACCTTTTTCCCCTCCCCGCGCATAGATTTTCTGATATCGTTAAGGCAGTCAAAGGCGCGTACCGGAACAATTTTTCGTATAAACCGCTTGACTGCGGATTTCATACCCCCGGACAATTCAGGCTTCCTTTCCGTATCCTTCCACGTTTCTACGTAGTCACTCTGAAAAACCGCCAGATTCTCCGGCGTTGTACGGTTCTTTTTAGACACCACATAAAGCGAGCACAAAGTGTTCTTCGCGCAGCAAACATCCACCCTGCCTTTTACCTCTCTGGGCTCTCTGATTTTGTACCACCGCGAGGAATCGTCCTGTGTCAGTACCTGTGTTTCGGCAAAACCGTTTTGTTCATTCAAAAGAGTGTAAAATAGCTCAGGGGAGAATTGATAAAAACCATGCCCGAACCAATTATTGGATGGCGTTATTATAATCAGATACCCGCCGGGCTTAACCATCTGCATACAGTTTTTTATCGCCACAGGATAATTGAATACGTGCTCCAGCGTCCCGCTCTCTATAACCGCCGAGAACCTCTCTTTCATATCTTCCGGTATCGGCAAATTCATGTCATGAATAATGCCGGCGCCTTCATAGTCGCTGTAATCCATACTCTCCACAGACTTAGCCCCAAGAGAACGAAACAGCGGTTCCGCGAAATCGCCATGCTTTATTCCGCACTCTTTGGATGAAAAAAAGACGTTCTGCCTGCCTATCTGGCACGTACTCTCAAAATCGGCTCCGCTGCTCCTGCAATAACGCAGGAACCCAAACGATTCGGCTGTAATCCCCATAAAAGCACTCTCCTTTCTGTACCGTTAGCGACATACCCATGCACACGATGATACCCGCTCCAGGGGCGGTACAGTTACACCCTTGGGTGCGCAGTCCGCCGCCCGCCCGTAATAGTGTTTCCCCGCGCTTTCGTCACCGGCGCAAAAGCCTATCGCCGCCAGTTTAAGCAGCATCCCGCTGCGCCTGTATGGCTCGTTTGACCTTTCTATAGCCGCCAGCGCATCGTTCAGGCGGCGCGCCGCCGTAACGCAGTAGCCTTTCGAGAGCTCAATGTCGGCCATTAGCGTATGTATAGTCGCAAGGCGGGAGAAGTCTTTCTTTTTTTTGTAAAACGACTCCGCCGCCAAGAGCGCGTTTTCGTTGTTGATTTTTGACGTCAGCCGAAAATCAATCTGCGCGCGTATCACCGCGTAGTAGTGTTCATCGTCCTTACGCTTGCCACTGCTGTTGCTCAGCGACGACGATGCGGCGCCGAACCACCGGCGCGCCTGGGCTTCGTCGCCGGCTGCGGCGAAGCATACCGCGAGAAACGCCGCCGACTTCGACGCGCCGGCATCATCCCCATAAACCTTAAACTCCTCGTACGCCTTAACGAGATAGAGCGAGGCGCTGTCCGCCTTACCCATTTCGTAGAACACGCGCCCGATATTGGACAGATACCGCGCCGCGCCGATGCCGTTGTCAATCTGCCGCGCCGCCAAATACCCCCTCTTATAGTTCTCAACCGCCCGCGGCATATCCCCGGCTAAAAAGTGCAGATATGCGCGAGAACCGTAAACATCATCCCGCTGCGGAGCCGCCTTTTTAGAACCGGCGCATCCGGGCAATACAATCAACGCAGTCATCAATAATAACATGATGACCATAACAGCGTTCTTTTTTGCTTTGCGTTGATACCTTACCATTCTATACAATCATCCTTACCTCTGTTTGCGTTACAGATAAAATACATACCCCATCTTTACTTATTCACTATTACGTATTTACTTCCCCCCACCCTACGGGCTGTCCGCCAAATGCGGATTTTTGGGCACACTGCCCCCCCCTATGACATTCATAAGCTTGCTATCCTGCAGCGACCGCAGCATCATCTCCACATCGCCCAAATCCCGTTGCAGCCTGTCCATCAGTTCCGGCGCGTCGTCCGACACGGTTTTTACGTTTTTAATTATCGGCTCCACCTCTTCAAGCGTTTTGTGTACGGTGTTTATCACCGTCATTAAAGAGTCCACAAGCGCCGTACCGCTCTTTCCGACGTCTGTAACCACATGCGTTGCCGCGGATGTAAGTGTAAACAGCGATGAGTCGGCGGTGCGGATGGTGCCCCTCAAATCTCTCGCGATCCTTATGGCGTCGGAGGTAAACGCGGCCGCGTTTGTGCCGATAAGGTCTACGGAGCGCAAAAGCGAATCGTTGTTTATGAGCTGCCCCACCGTACCCTCGCCGGCCTCTATCCTTCTTACGACCGCCGCTATGTCGTTGAGCAGGTTTGTCGCGGTGTCAATGATGCCCACCGCCAGCTCGATGAACCAGTCTATGGAGGGCGCCCGCTCGGAGCTCAGTGTGTCTCCGTCGTCAACTTCTCCCATTTTTCCGCCGGATAGCTCTATTTCCCAGTCCCCCACGAACCCCCTTTGCTTGAGGCGCGCTTTTGTGTCTTTTTTCACCGCGTGCCTGTATTTGTTGGAGATGTCGAACATTACGTGAATCTGGCCCTCCCTTATGAGATCGACCCGCCTCACGTGTCCTATGGTGATGCCGGACATACTGACCTGATTGCCCTGCTTGAGGCCATAGCTGTTGTCGCAGAATACGTAGAGCGTGCACCAGCCCTTCAGGCTGTCGCTCTTTACCATCGTGTATATGAGCAGCACGGGCATTATGAGCACGGGTATCAGCACGAAGAGCGTGACGAAGAACGGGCGGTGGCGGCGCACAAACGGTTCGGTGGATGGTATTCCCGTTTTATTTCCTTGCATATATAAACTTCCGCTGCGGTTTGAGTGAGAGCGCCATCGCGAACGCGTCGTCCACCGACTCCAAACGGCCCTTTCTGAGGTGGAAGCGCCCCGCCTCCCACTGCGGCCACGCGCTTACCGAGTGCGCCGCCATTACAATGCTTATGCCGTCCCTCTCCCAGCGCTGGTGCAGCACGCTTATTATCGTGTTGGCCGTAAACGGGTCCATGCCGCTCAACGGCTCGTCGAGGATAAGGAGCTTGGGGTTGATAATGAGCGCCCGCGCCAGCGCCACGCTCTTAAGCTGCGCGGTCGACAGCGCCTCCGGGAATTTGCTCTCTATATCGCGGCTTATGTGCATCTCCTCCATCATCCCCAAAACTTTCTCGTTTACCTGCGCCGCGCTCGCTTCCCCCCGGCACCTGAGCGGCAGCGCGATGTTGTCGAACACGCTGTGGTTGGCTATAAGCGCGTGCACCTGAAAAACGTAGCCTATGGACCTGCGCCTGTCGTAAAGATCGTACTTTGACATATCAGTAATCTCCTCGCCGTTCCAAAACACGCGCCCGGACGACGGCTTTATCAAACCCGCGCATATCTCAAGCAGCGCCGACTTTCCGCAGCCGCTCCGACCGCCGAACACAACCACGCCGCCCGGCTGGACCTGCAAACTTACGCCGTCCAAAACGGTATTATCCCCGCAGCGCATCGATATGTCATGCAGCTCTAATCTGTAACTCATAACCCCTCAACAAAACGCAATTTTCCCATACGTTAACTCCAAACTCACAACGCATAATACCCAAGGCTCAAAATAACATTAACCGCGATGGTGAAGAACATCGACCCCACCACCGCGTTGATAGCCGCCATCGGCACACCGCGTATGTTGCGCACCTGCAGGCCGTGCCACGAGCTCACAAGCGCCACTATGAGGCCAAACGCCACGCTCTTTATCAATGTAAACGCCACATCCTTGAACTGCAGCGCCTCCAGCATGTTACCGAAAAATATACCCACCGGCGTACCAGTAGTAAACTGCGCAAGCGTGAGGCCGCCCAAAATCGCTATAGTAATGAAATATACGTTAAGGCAGACCACAGATACCACAATACCTACAAAAGCCGGCTGGACTATAAACTGTATCGGGTCTATCCCCATCACCTCCAGCGCGTCAACCTCCCGCGAAACCCGCATGGTGCCTATGTAGGCGGCCAGCGCCGTGCCGGAGCGCCCCACCACCACAAGCGACGCGGCAAACGGTGCAAGCTCGCCCACCACCACTATCACCAGAATCTTGCTGAAATACTCCCCCACGCCGAACCGCGGCATATTGAGCATGGCTACGAGAACGATCGCGCTGCCGCACAAAAGGGCGATAGAGCCCACAAGCCAAAACGCCTCCACGCCGGTATAAAGTATCTGACGGTTGATCTGGCTCATCAGCGACAGGTTGGGCGTGCGGCCACGGCGCACCGCGGCGTAGAACGTGTCGAAGAGCAGCTCGGCCATACTGGAAAGCATCCGGAAGACATCGACGATCCGCGCCCAGGCACCGAGAAAGAACCAGATAAGCCCGCGCGTCACAGGAACACCGCCCGCACGCCGGTTGACAACTCCGTAACTGTCGGTATTAGTCGCCATCCCTGTACCCGCTGCCCCCCGAACGGGCATCCGCCCCAGCCGCCCGGCCGCCCGGCCCGCCTATCCTCGCCCGCCACCGGTCGAACCCCTCCCAAAACCGCTTGCGCGACCCGTGCTCCAGCGACGAGTACACAACCGGCTCCTCCTCAAACCCGAAAATCTCGCGAAACTCCGCCGAGTGCTTCTTCTGCGCCGACCGCGACAGCTTGTCCCCCTTGGTGAGCACCGGCAGCACCGGCAGCCCTATCCCACCTAACCACTCGTGCGCCTCCATATCGGCGTCTATGCCGGGGTGGCGGATGTCAAGCAGCCAGATGATCCCCGCCAGACTATCCCTTCTGGTACAATAATCGGCAATAAGCCTGCCCCACCGGTCCTTCTCGGCGGACGAGGCCCTGGCGAAGCCGTATCCCGGCAAATCGACCCAAAAAAGCCCCTTTTCCAAGCGGTAGAGATTGGCCAAAGTGGTCTTTCCGGGCCGTTTTGATACCCGGGCGAGCGTCCCGGAGGCCAGGGCGTGGTTGATGAAGGTAGACTTCCCCACATTCGACCGGCCCAAAACGGCGTACTCCTCCCCAGCCGGAGCGGGCAACTCCTTGAAGTGCGCTGCGGACTGCACGAACTGCACCGAAAATTTTTTTTGAGTTTCACTCATTTTTTATCCCTACCCCCACAGGCTATAATATAATTTATATGACTATGGATATCCAAAACGCTATCAGACATATTACGGCGGGCAAGAGTTTAACCGTCACGGAGTCGTCGGACGTCTTCACCGCAATCATGGAGGGGCTGGCCACCGACGCGCAGATCGCGGCGTTCATCGTGGCCCTGCGGATGAAGGGCGAAACCCCCGACGAGATCACCGGCGCGGCGTACGTAATGCGCGACAAGGCGACGCGGATATACTCGAACACGCGGCAGAACCTCATAGACACCTGCGGCACGGGGGGCGACGGCTCCAACTCCTTCAACATCTCCACCGCCGCCGCGCTGATCGCTGCGGGCGCTGGGGCCAAAGTGGCCAAGCACGGCAACCGCTCGGTCTCAAGCAACAGCGGCAGCGCCGACGTTTTGGAATACCTCGGCGTAAACATCAACCTGAGCGCCGAGCAGATAAGCGTCTGCCTGCAGGAACTGGGCATAGGCTTCCTCTTCGCCCCCGCCCTCCACTCGGCCATGAAATACGCCGCCGCCGCACGCAAGCAAATAGGCATCCGCACCATATTCAATATATTAGGCCCGCTGACAAACCCGGCCCGCACGACAAGCCAGCTCCTCGGCGTATTCGCCCCCAACCTGACCGAAACGATGGCGCAGGTCCTGATAAACATGGGCAGCACCAAAGGGTTCGTGGTGCACGGGCTCGACCCGATAGACGAAATATCCATATGCGGACGGACCAAAATATCGGAGATAAAGGGCAGCGAGATATCCACCTACGAGATCACCCCCGACGACCTCGGATTCAAAAAAGCAAAGCCGGAAGCGATACTGGGCAAAGACCCGGCCTACAACGCGGCGATAGTCAAAGATATCCTCGAAGGGAAAAAGGGCGTGCACAGAGACGTAGTAGTCCTGAACGCGGCCTTCGCCCTATGCGCGGCATCGGTAGTCGAAGAACCCAAAGACGGGATCGCGGCAGCCGAGAAGTCGATTGACTCCGGCGCGGCGATGGATAAACTGGTAAAGCTGAAAGAGCTGTCAAACAAGCTCGCTGCGGGATGATCGGCAGCTGAGATCCCGATATTTTTTCTTGCATCCCGCTCTCCGTCAAAAATTATTCAAAGCCACATTGCGGATTGACCCGATACATGAAGTTGCAAAGAAAAATCTCATGTTGCAAATGAAACGCATCTATATCCGGTTCCGGGTTTTGATGTACCGGCGGTTAGGGGAAATCCAATATTCATCGGGCAAAAAGGTCTGATATTTTATCTGTTTGCGGCATATAAATATGCATTATGGGCGTCCATTAATGTATATTGTATCTATAATTGGTGTCATCACAGGCGGCGCCGGGCGGGCCGGAAAGGACTTAATTGTGCGTATTGGGGTGATTTTGGCTATTTTGGCGATATTTGTACCGGCCCTGGCGGCGGCCCAGGAACCGGCGGCCATGGCTTTGGTGCGCAAGAACTACAGCGGGGCGGGAGCGGTTACGGCCACGTTTGACCTCAATATCTACTGGAACGTCCGCGAGCGGGACGAGAAGAAGAGCGGGGAGCTATTAGTCTCGCCGGGGAACAGGTTCAGGGTAACGCTGGGGCGCGAGGTGTTCGTCAGCGACGGAAAGGCGTTCTGGCAGTACAACGAGCGGAACAAGCAGGTCATAGTGCGGAACTTTTCGGACATAGACCCCATGACGGTCCCGTCCCGGATGCTGTCGTCGTTCCTGTCGAGCCGCAAGTTCGTTGAGAAGGGGCGCGGCGCTGGGACCGTAGAGCTTGAGTGGAAATCTGCCGCAGGTGAGGAGTTCGGCGACGGGTATACTGCCATAACTGCGGTCATAGAGGAGAAGAGCGGGACGATAACAGTGTTGAAGCTGACGGATAAAAATGAGAACGTGCACACGTACACATTCAAAAAGACAACGTTCGACAAGCCGCCCAAAGACGATGTCTTCCGGTTTACCGCGCCCAAGGGGGTGGAGGTTATGGACATGAGGGAGAGCAATGCGTCTAATTGACGGCCTGATATCTTTATCGCCGGACATAACGGGCGGCCGGGGACGGCTGCCCCTGCGAGGCCTGCGGGGCGTTACGATGATCGAACGCGCATCTGCCGGCATCACGTCATCAATCATTACATTAGCAGCGATAATCCTGTTGACGGCCATAAGCGCCCCCGCTCAAACACGCGAGACACGCCAGCTGACCAGCAACAACATCATCGCGCTGGCCGGCAGCGGCGACACGGTCTGGCTGGCTACCGAGCGCGGGCTCAACTACCGCACGTCAATCCACTCGCAGGAGGGGTGGCCCGGGTTTGAGGAAAACGATTTCGGTGAGAGATTCAGGGGGCTGGCGTTCGGCGGCGGCAGCGCGGCGGCGCTTGTCTACAAAAAAGACGCTGTCAACACAATAGGATTTTGGCGTTTCAACCACGCCGACGGCAAGCGGCGGGAAGAGTTTTTCAGATTTTCCAACGATGTTCTTTACGATGATTGCGAGGGGTGCTCCTACTCCCCGCAGGCAGACCCCACCGGCCACATAGTTTACGCGCGCGAAAATTTTTGGGCCTCGTTCAACCGTGGCGGAATCGTCCGCTACAACCCTGCCGACAACACCCTGCACGCGATGAGGCCGGGAGACAGCGCCGAGGTCCACCCGCAGAACATCGCGCCCATTGACGCGGGCGACAGCGCGAGGATCGTAACGGGGCTTGGGGTGTCGGCTGACGGCAATTTACTGCTCATCGCCACGCCGTCAACCTATTGGACGTATGACCCGGAGATAAGAGTTTGGGCGGAGATCGATACGATACCGCCGGACCCGGTCTACAGCGCGATAGACTCGACCGACTTCCGCCTGATGCTCGCCGCCGCCGGAGATGTCGCCAATCCCGAAATAAACGACAAACTCTTTCTGCCGCAGACGGACAGCGCGGGGACGCTCGTCATCGCCACTACTACAGGGCTTTACATCTGCGAATCAGCGAATCCATTAGCTGGCGTGTATGGTGATTTTACGCTGATACGCTATGTCCGCGAAGTAAAGGCGAACGAGGCTTACGCGCTGCCGGGCATTATACGCGGCGGGGCGGATGACAGGTACGGCAAGGCGGTATTCGTTTACAAACTGAAAAAGGACGGCAATGTTACCATCAACGTATACGACTACAGGATGAGCCTTGTAAAAACAGTTGTGAAGAGCGAGCGGCGCAGCGCGGTTTCGGAGCGTTCGACCGTACCCGCCCGCGACTTCTGGGACGGGACGAACCGCTCCGGCAGGAAGGTATCGCCGGGCGTGTACTATTTCAAGATAACCTCAACCGGCGGGGAGCGTCATTTTGGCAAAGTCATACTTGCGAAATAAAAACGAAAATATCTCCGCTGTGATTATGCCGTTTGCGAAAAGATCACGCATGGCGGATAATGTACCGGCAGGGATGATACCGGCGGCAGAACATTATCTTTCGGGCAAGGCGCGCCGCTCATCGCGGCCAGCTTGTATGTCTGCTATAAGGGGATATCCACGCAATATCATCATCGCGGCCTTAACGGTGATATTTGTCCTTGCCCTCTGCAAGCCGGCATCAGCCTCGCAGGACGCCGGGCTGCCGGGTGCGGTGTTCAGGCTGCCTGCTGGCGCGTGGGCTTCAGGGATGGGCGGCGCGGTTTCGGCTAATCCCGATTATATGCTGTCGTGGTACAACCCGTCGCAGCTGCCTCAGCTTCGCGGGCGCCGCGCGTCTATGGGCGCAGGCATACGCTCGCTTGGGCGTTCGGAGGCGTGGGCCTCGTACGACTTCCGCGTGCCGCAGCGCATGGGCATGGGGCTGTCGCTCGTATACAGGGGCGACCACTTTATAGACGGGCTTTACGACGGCTACTACCGCGATGGCGAGGTCATCGAAGAGCGCGAGCTGAACCGCGCGGCGTTCTCGGCGGTATCGGTAAAGGTCGGCGCCGGTTACCTCCTGTCAAGGCGCTGGTCGCTTGGCGGGTCTTTGGGCATAAACTACCAGAGCCTGCCCACGGCGCCGCACCCCGACGGCAGCGTATACAACACGTCGGTAACGTCAATCGGCGCGTTAGACGCCGCCGCGTCGTACAAAATGACCACAAACCTCACGCTCTCGGTGACGGTCAAAAATCTGCTCGCCGGATCGCGCAACGACTGGGTCATAGACTCGTTCAACGACTTCTCCCCAATCATAGAGGAGGTCTTCCCGCCGATATTCGTACTCTCGTCATCTCACAGGACAAAGCTTTTGGAGCGCGAACTTGTTTGGAGCGCGGACGCCGAAATATACCTGTTCGACGGGCAGTTAAAATATACAGGCCATCCGGAGATACTCGCTGCGGCAGGCGCCCGGTGGAAGTTTACAGACGACATAATATTGAGGGCGGGCCTTGCCGACATAGGGCTGTACGGCGATATATTTGGAGACAGCTATGGGTTCGCGCCGCGCTTTACGGCCGGCTTTTCGTACAGCCTGTCGATGTGGATGAAAGGCGCGTTTGTCAACTACGCGCTTATGACGGACAGGATTTGGGCGGGGGTGGATCAGCAGTTTGACATTACCGTATCATTTTAACGGATATACCGTATTATTTTGAGGGATATGATGATGAAACGAATAACGACATTTTTGTTGATACTGCCTGCGCTTATATTGGCGATAACATCAGCGGCGGCAGCCGACGACGATTCGCGCAACCGCGGCTACGGGTTCCTTATGCTTGAGGAGCCTGTCAACCCGCGCAGCGCCGCTATGGGCTCCGCCGGCACCGCGCTCGGCAGCGGCGGGTTCTACTACTACAACCCCGCGCAGCCGTTCTTCGCCGCAGGGTCATACGCCTCCGCCGAGTTCGGGCAAATCCCCGGCGGCTTAAACAGGGGCGGGTTCGAAACGGCGCTGATCGCCGGCGAATGGTTCTCGGCGGCGGGCTTCCACTCAAGCTCGGTAGACTTCGAAACCCGCGACGAGAGAGGGCTCGGCGCAAAAGCGTCAAGCAGCACGACAATCGGCTCGGTGAGCGCCGGGCACATCCGCGGCAGGCTTGCGCTGGCCGTAAGCGCAAGCATAATAAACGACCGCATCTGGGCCGCAGAGGGCGACTACAGCGCGTTCTCGTTCAGCGCGGGGGCGGGCTACAAAATGCTGGACGGAAAACTGAACCTCGGCGCCGCAGGATTCCACGGCATAGCGTGGAGCCGGGGCTACGGCGACAGCGCCAGCGCGCTGATATGGCGCGACGGAAAAGTACCGAGGTTCGCAAGGGCCGGCGCGGCGTGGACAGACACGCTTAAATCACTCCCCTACACAATCACCGCAGACGTGGCCTACAGCGACGAAGACGGGACATTCTCGGTACCGGCAGGCATAGAGGTATCGGTACTGCCGTACGTCGACCTGCGCATAGGCAAACGCATAGGCTGGGAAAACGAAATAATGTCGTTCGGCATAGGCTTCAACATCGACAGAATATCCTTCGACGCGACATTCATACCCACAGTATTTGTTGACGATTACGAGATGAAGTGGTGCATGGGATTCAAATACAGTATGGGCCGCATACGCAAAAAGGATATGGCTATGGACCCGCTCAGAATAGGACCGGTGGATTTGGATTCGATCGACGACGAGCTAACGGATAAACCGGAAGGGTCCGAATCAACAGAATCTGCGGAAGATTCAGATTCAACCGACGAATCCGAGCCGGCGGAACCGAACGATGATTCAGGATCAACAGAATCCGCTGATGATGCCGCACCGGAATCTACGGATAAATCCGAATCAACTGAACCGGCTGATAAATCCGTACCGACAGAATCATCCGACAAATCCGATTAGCCGGATAAAATGATTTTTACTTATTACCGCCTTGACACTGTCCGCGCGGAATATTATATTCTTGATTATTAACAAAATACCGCAGGAGACGCCATGCTTACAGACATCGAAATCGCGCAAACCGCGACGCTGAAAAAAATCACCGAGATCGCCGCCGCCGTGGGCATAGGCGACGACGAACTCGACCCGTACGGCCACTACAAAGCCAAAATCGCGCAGAGGTGCATAGACCGCCTCGCGTCCAAGCCAAACGGCAAGCTCATCCTCGTGACGGCCATCAACCCCACCCCCGCCGGCGAGGGCAAGACCACCACGAGCATCGGCCTCACCCAAGCACTCTGCCGGTTAGGCAAAAACGCGGTGGCCGCCCTGCGCGAGCCGTCGCTGGGCCCCGTGTTCGGCATGAAGGGCGGCGCGGCGGGCGGCGGGTACTCGCAGGTGCTGCCCATGGAAGACATCAACCTCCACTTCACCGGCGACATGCACGCCATAACCTCGGCGAACAACCTGCTATGCGCCCTGCTCGACAACCACATCCAACAGGGCAACGCGCTTGGGATAGACCCGCGCCGCGTACTCATAAACCGCTGCTTGGACATGAACGACCGCGCCCTCCGCAACATCGTAGTGGGCTTGGGCGGAAAGATAGACGGCATGCCCCGGCAGGACAGCTTCATCATCACCGTAGCGAGCGAAGTCATGGCCATCCTTTGCCTGGCGGATGATCTGGCGGATTTAAAGACACGCCTGGGGCGGATACTCGTCGCCTATTCCTACAGCAACAAGCCCGTCTCCGCCGCCGATTTAGACGCCGCCGGGGCCATGGCGGCCCTGCTCAAGGACGCGATCAACCCCAACCTCGTACAAACTATCGAGAACACGCCGGCCATCATACACGGCGGCCCGTTCGCCAACATCGCGCACGGGTGCAACTCCGTACGCGCCACAAGGCTCGCGCTTAAACTGGGAGATTACGCCGTAACGGAAGCCGGGTTCGGGTCTGACCTTGGGGCGGAAAAATTCTTCGACATAAAGTGCAGGGCGGCAGGGCTGAAACCCGACTGCGCCGTACTAGTGGCCACCGTCCGCGCCCTCAAATACAACGGCGGGGTCGCCAAAGCCGATCTATCCGTACCAAACCTCGAAGCCCTCAAAAAAGGCATCGTCAACCTCAAAACGCATATCGAAAACCTCAAAAAGTTCGGTGTACCCGTGGTCGTAGCCCTCAACCGCTTCGGCACCGACTCCGCCGAGGAACTCGAATACATACGCAGCTGCTGCGCCGAAATGCACGTCAAAGCCGCCTTCTCAGAAGTCTTCGCCAAGGGCGGCGAAGGCGGCCTCGAACTGGCGGCAGCCGTCTGCGAGGCCATAGACGGCGAAAACTCACACTTCAAGCCGCTCTACGACTCAAACACGCACGTAAAGGAAAAACTCGTCGCCATAGCCAAGGAGATCTACCGCGCCGACGGCGTCCACTACAACATCGTCGCCGAAAAAGCGATCGACGTAATCGAGGCCGGCGGCTTCGCGAACCTTCCGGTCTGCGTGGCAAAAACGCCGTACTCCCTCTCCGACGACCCGACAAAATTAGGCGCCCCGCGAGACTTCGTAATAACCGTCCGCGACGTAAAGCTATCGGCCGGCGCTGGGTTCATAGTCGCGTTGACGGGAGAAATAATGACAATGCCGGGATTACCGAAAGTCCCCTCCGCCAACAGCATGGACATCAGCGGGGACGGGACTATTACGGGGCTGTTTTGAGGGGACAAAGGAGGCGGCCGGCATAAAAATAATACCTTTTTATATTGTGCATTGAACAAAAATGTTGTATATTTATTCTATAGACTGAACAAAACAGAGGTCTTATGAATAAAAATGTGCTAAAAACGGTGATTTCCGACAATATGGCCGAAATCCCGAAATACAGGGTAAACCTACGGAATATCCGTTTCGAGGAGGCCGGGAACTACGTTTTTGCCGGCATGCGGCGGGCGGGCAAATCCTACCTGCTCTATCAGAGAATGCAGGAACTGCTCGCCAATGGCGTAAAAAACCACGAAATGCTCTATATCAACTTCGAAGACGAACGGCTCTCCGGCATGGAATCCGCCGACCTGAACCTCCTGCTCGAAACGCACCTTGAAATGCACGGCGTAAAGCCGGTCCTCTTCCTCGACGAAATACAAAATGTAAGCGGCTGGGAAAAATTCGCGCGCCGGCTGGCTGATACGCAACACCGCGTCTACATCACCGGGAGCAATGCAAAGATGCTCAGCGCCGAAATTCAAACAACGCTCGGCGGCAGATATATAGCCGTTGATGTCTATCCGTACGATTTCAAGGAATATCTGAACGCAAGCAACACCGGACTTACCGGCAACGCCCTCCTATCCACACAAGGCAAAGCCGCGGTATTGAGTAAGTTCAACGACTACTTCCGTTTCGGAGGACTGCCGGAAAGCCTCGCGTTTTCTTCAAAACGAGATTACCTAAACAGTATATACCAAAAGATATATCTGGGCGACATCGCGGCAAGGCACTCCATATCCAACCTGCCGGCGCTTCGCGTCCTGTTCAAAAAACTGGCGGAAAGCGTCATGCAGCCCGTCTCCTACAACAGAATAACCAACATAGTCTCGTCAGCCGGCGCCAAAATCAGCGTAAACACCATCATCAACTATATCGAACACGCCAAAGACGCCTGGCTCATCACCCCGGTGCAGAACATCGCGGGAAAAATAGCCGAAAAAGAGAATAAACCCAAATACTACTACACCGACAACGGCATACTCAACCTCTTCCTGCTCGACGGAACCACAACGCTCTTTGAAAATTTAGTGGCCATAAACCTGTTAAGAAAATACGGGCGCAACAACTCCGTGTTCTTCTACAACAAAGGCATTGAGGTAGACTTCTACATCCCGGAAACCGCAACCGCAATACAGGTGTGCTACAATTTAGACAACGCGGACGGCACAATGGACAGAGAAGTCAGCGCTCTGATGAAAATATCCAATTTTTTAGAGTGCAGACAATTGCTGATAATTACCGGCGATACGGAAAAAACTATCGCAGCCGGCGGGAAAACAATTGAAGCGGTACCGCTTTGGAAGTGGTGTTTGGGGTTTTGATGATGCGGCATTGACCCATAACCACCCTCCCCAGATTCAAATGATGCCCGTAAAATCCAAAAATAAAGGGAAGACCGAACTACCGGCCTCCCCCGCACAGTCAGTTTTGGACGCAAACCACGGAAAAACCGCGATTCTTGCCGTAACTGCGCTGGGTCACGCCGTCGTAGTTCGAACTCATGTCCCGGAGCCACGCGTTGCCACCGTCGTCCTCCGCCGCGCTCCACCAGCCGCCGTACGAGCCAACGCCGCCGAAACTGCCATACGTGTTGCGGTAGCCGCCCGGCAGAGCCGAAAAGCCAAATTCGTCCGTACCATTCCAATCCGGCGAACTTGCTTTAAGTTTTGTACCGGCAACATTACCACCAGCGGCCTCAACCAATTCGTTCCAGTCTTCAAGTGCAGGCAAGCGCCAACCCGAAGGACAAGCGTTCATCGCCGCGTTCCAAGTATACAAACGCCCGTACTTCGCACAGTTAGAAGTATTATTATCATAACACCAACGGTTTACCGTCCCAAAGTTCAGATTTTGCGCCATCCAGGTCAGTTTCCCTATTTTCACAGTGCGATATTTTTTACCGTCTCTTGAATCGGTAATCACCTGAGCCTTTTCGAAGTTCGCCGTCAACGCCTGATCACTGCTCATCGCAACCGTGATAGATTTAGCCTTATCCGTCGATGCTCCTGACCATCCGATAAACCTATACCCATCTGCAGCCGTTGCTGTTACTTCGGCCTTCGTACCAGCGCTGTACTTTATATCCCCACTCGGCGACACCGTACCACCGGCATTAGGATTGGCATCTATTTTAAGCGTAAACGCAGTCGCGCCGTCACCACCGCCGCCGCACCCAATCAACAACAACGCCGCCAGAACACAACAAAAAATCGGTCTCTTCCCGCTACACAGCAACCTGCGCATCCCGCATCCTCAGTTGGTTTTAATAGTTGATATGTGAAAAATCCAAAAATTAAGACTATTGCGTGTACACCTACTCTACTGCTACAATATAATTAATTGCCTGGCGGGATGCAAGTTTTTGAAATTTTTTGGGGTACCAACCGGGAACAGGCCTGGGATAGGCCGGAAATCCCCGATAATATCACTCCCCAAGAAAATTTCTACCTGAGCGACATATCGCTCCTCTACGCCACAATGGGCTACCGGGACAGCCTTATAGGCGGCATACTGGAAAACATCGTATTCCTCGAACTAAAGCGCAGAGGGTACGCCGTATACATCGGCAAAGCTGACACAAAGGAGATCGACTTTGTAGCCGAAAAACGCGGGCAGCGGGTGTACGTGCAAACCGCCTGTAAAATAGAAAGCCCGCAAACCGCGGAGCGCGAATTCGGTACGCTGGTCTCAATCAAAGACCAGTACCCCAAATTTGTGGTAACAATGGACGACTTCTGGAGAGAATCGGTCAAGGGCGTGGAGCATATCCACATATCCGACTTCCTGTTGGATAACCAATTCTGATAACACCGGGAGACTAAAAACCTACTGGCTGCTGAAATCCAAAACATCCGGGGTGATGGAGGCGCCGCCGTCGTAGATGCTTACGTCTACCGCTACGTCCCTGTTTACGCAGAGGACATACTCGCCGGCCACGACGCCGGTGAAGACATATCTGCCGCTGCCGGCGGGCACGGCCCTGTGCAGCACACGGGAGGAGCCGCAAGCGCCGTCCTCCGATATAAGGGTAACGGTCAGGCCGTCCCAGCCCTCGCCGTCGTTGTTGATTACTATCGTCTGCGCCGGGGCGGCGGCGGTCCAAACCGCCGTCAGAAACGCAGCCGCGCAGGCAACGCGGGCTATGGGCGCTCTAACCCCCGCAAATAATCCCGTAGGCATCATATAATCCCCCGCCCCACCAGCATCCTCTCAACCTCTTCCCAGTTCATATAGTCCTTCTCCCCGGAGCCGCCCTTTTTAAGCGGCGCGCCGAGGGCGGTGTCGTCTATGTAGAGGTCGGCGTAGGATTTCGGCGAGCTTGTCCACTTGGTCTGCTCCGGGTTGCAGTTGGCGCTCCACAGGGGTATGCCGTTTTTGGCGAACCACTCTACAGCGGCGTCGAGCTCCGGGCCGGACCTCATTGTCCAAAGGATCAGCTTGTGCGTATGCGCTATTTTCCTGAGCACCGGCACGGCGCCTACATCGCGGCCTACCCTGGGGTATTCGTGGGTTACGCAGGTCCCGTCAAAGTCTACAGCTATAAACTTACTTTCGTCCATTACTGTCCCTCCTGTCTTGGCGCCGGGGCGGCGCTTGCGTCCGTCCGCGGCATTGTGCTGGTATTCGAAACTATCAGGAATATAAATATTGTCCTACATGGGTAGTATGCAAAATCTTAATTTTTTTGCCACAGACGGCGGGCGTTCAGGAGGCCGACCGCTCAAGGAGCGCCGCCGCCTCGGCAGCCATCTGGTGCATTATGAAGGTGGTCAGCTCCGTCCTCAGCTGTACCTGTGTGTCGTAAACCACCTCAAATTTGTAGGATTCGGAGGTCTCGAAAAACCGCTTGATGCGCTCCTTTGCGGTTTCCTGATCCCCGTCAATATTAAGGGCCAGCGTGCCGTCCTTGTTTATGGCGACTTTCGAGCATCCGGCGGCGCGGCCCAGAATTTTGAGCTTCATCAGCAGGGTGAGCGCCTTTACGCTCTCCGGCAGGGGGCCGAACCGGTCGGATAGGCCGCGCTCCATATCCGCCAGCTCGCCAGCCGTGCACAGGGACGACATCTCCTGATATATGGATATGCGCGTAGGCCCGTCCGCGATAAACTCCGTGGGGATGTATGCCGGCAGGGGCACTTCGAGGCGCGTTTCGGGCGCTTTTTGCTTTTTGGCTATGTTGACATCGCCGCCGCCGTCCGCCCCCTCGGCGCCGTCGTCGGGGCGCCTTACCTCGTCTACGGCCTCCTGCAGCAGGCGACAGTACAGTCCGAACCCCACCGCCGCTATGAACCCGTGCTGGCTGGTGCCGAGTATGTTGCCGGCGCCGCGGATCTCAAGGTCGCGCATGGCTATCTGGAAACCGCTGCCGAGGTCGGTGTATTGCTCAAGGGCTTTGAGGCGCTTGAGGGCGTCGTCTTTCATGCTGTCGAACGGGGGGGTCAGCAGGAAGGCGTACGCCTGTTCCGACGAACGCCCCACACGGCCCCGCAGCTGGTAGAGCTGCGACAGCCCCAGCATATCGGCGCGGTTCACTATTATGGTGTTTACGTTGGGTATGTCAAGCCCGTTTTCGATTATCGCCGTCGCGAGCAGGATGTCGTAGCGGCCCGCGGTGAACGCCTTCATTATCGCCTCCAGCTCAGCCTCGTCCATCTGCCCGTGCGCGCTTATCGTTTTCGCCCTCGGAGCCAGCCGTTCGAGCCGGTCCTGCAGCGCGGGGATGTCCTTTATGCGGTTGTTGACGAAGTAGACCTGCCCGCCCCGCTCCAGCTCTTCCTCAATCGCGTTCTTGACCAGCTCGTCGTGGTACTCCGCCACCCGCGTTTCTATGGGCAGGCGGTTGCGCGGCGGCGTGGCGATAACAGACAGGTCGCGCGCGCCCACAAGCGACATATGCAGCGTGCGGGGTATGGGCGTCGCGGTCATGGAGAGCACGTCCACGTCGCTGCGCAGCTTCTTCAGCTTCTCCTTATGGTTCACGCCGAACCGCTGCTCCTCGTCTATCACAAGCAGCCCAAGCTTCTTGAATTTCACGTCGGCGGATAAAATGCGGTGCGTGCCTATCAGTATGTCTACCTGCCCCGCCGCGAGCCGCTCAAGCGTCGCCTTGTGGTCTTTAGGCCGCTGGAACCGGCTCATGACCTCCACGCGCACGGGGAAGTTCGTCATGCGCTCCGAGAAGGTGGCGAAGTGCTGCGCGGCGAGTATGGTGGTGGGCGCGAGTACCGCCGCCTGATACCCGCCCATAACCGCCTTGAACGCCGCCCGCATGGCGACCTCCGTCTTGCCGAAACCCACATCGCCGCAGACAAGGCGGTCCATGGGCTTTTGGGACTCCATGTCCTTCTTCACATCCTTTACGGCGCGCAGCTGGTCCGGCGTCTCGTCGTAGATGAAGGTGTCCTCGAACTCGCTCTGCCATACGCCGTCCGGCGCGAACTTTATGCCTTCAAGGTACTGGCGCTTCGCGTACAGCTCAATAAGCTCCTGCGCCATCACGCGCAAATTCTCGCGCGTGCGCTCCTTGAGCCGGTCCCAGGACGCCGTGCCAAGCCGCGACAGCGGCGGCGTAAAGTCGTCTTTGCCCACGTACTTCTCAACCTTGTGGAAATCCTCCACCGGCACGTATACCTTCGCGTTATCCGCGTAGATAATCACCATGCAGTCGGTCGCCGCGCCGCCGGCCTCAATGCGCTCAACCCCCACAAAGCGGCCAATACCGTGATCCTCATGGACAATAATGTCGCGCGGCGCAAGCTGGTCGAAAAAACCGGCGGAGGTCATAGGCGATTTCTGCTTTTTGGACGCCCTTACTGGGCTATAGGCGCGGTTGAATATCTGAAACTCGGTGTAAACCAGCAGCTTGATGTCGGCGCAGATAAAACCGCCGCAGACCGTGCCGGCGCAAATCGAAGCGGAGTTCGCGAAATCGCCCAAAAGCTCTGTGACCCGCTCGGCGTGGCCGGCTCCGGGGCAGGCTATTACACAGCGGTAACCCTGAGAAACACGCCCGGCAAGCTCGCTTACGACTATGTCGAGATCCCTCTGTACAGACTCCTGCGGCAAAAACGGCGTGCGGAAGACCGCGGTACCCTGCGGGACGCCCGCGGTGTCCACGAATATTTGGTCGTAACACGCCAGCGCTTCGAGGATATACGCATCATCAAACAGCAGCTTGTCCGGCGGCGACACGAGCGGGGCGTAGGCCTCCGGCACCCTCTCCATGTGGCGCGTGTAGTTCTGGCGCGCCTCGTCTAACCGGCTCTTTACAGGGGCGAGATCGTCCCATACCACAATCGCGCCGGACGGCAGGTAGTCGAGAAGAGAGGCGGTCTCAAACCCGAACCAGTGCAGGAACCACTCAATACCCTCGCGGTTGCCCACGGCTTTCCACTGATGCTCCAATTTGTAAACTAATGACTTGTCGATTGGCGCCGGCCTGCCGATGCCTGACGGCTTACCGGCAGTTGATGATTCGTCAATAACCGCTGATTTATCGACCGTTGACGGCTCGCCGGCGCCTGCCGGCTTATCGGCAGATGCCGCCTCATCGCACCACTCTATCATCGCCTCAATAGCATCCTCAACCATCTCGTCAGAAACGCAAAACTCCCGCATGGGCACTATCTCAAGCGACTTATGCACAGCCGCGCTCCTCTGCGTAAACACGTCAAAGCTGCGGATGGACTCTATAGTATCCCCCCAGAACTCTATGCGGTACGGATTCTCGGCGAGGAAGGGGTATACGTCCACTATACCGCCGCGTATCGAGAATTCGCCTATGTCGGTGGTCTGGTTCTCGCGGCGGAACCCGCTGTCGGTCAGCCACTTGGCAAGCGTTTCGATGGGGGTATCGGCGCCAACTTCGAGATGAATGATGGACTTGAAGAGCCGGCGGCGGGGCACAAGCCGCTGCATGAGCACGGCGGACGGGGCCGCTATCAGGCAACGCCGCCCGTTCAGCAGGTCCGACAGCACGCCGAACCGCGCCTCAACGGTGGGGCCAAACGGCGACTTCATATTGTACGGCACGGCGTCCCGCGACGGCATGAACGCTACGGCGGCGTCATCGCCCAAAATCGCCCGGCAGTCCTCCGCCACCTGCTCCGCCCGCTTGGCGCTCTCCGCCAGCACAAGCACAACCGCCCCCGACTGCCTGAACAGGTCAGCCGCAAGAAACGCCCCGCTCGACCCGGCCATCCCCGCAAACAGCGCGCTTTGGGGCCGCTCACCGCAATACCGGTCGAGGCCGGGGAATTTGAGAGACGCAAAAATATCGGATAATTTAACGATTTCCATAAGATTCCGTAGGGGCAGGCCTCCGAACCCGCCCGCGCAACATCAAGACACGGCACCTAACGACGCGCGTTTAAAAAAATGAGCCAGGAAGGATTCGAACCTTCGACCCCCGCCTTAAAAGGGCGATACTCTACCGCTGAGTTACTGGCCCGTACCCTCGCCAAATCAATGACTTATAACATTTTATGTTGGCATTGACAAGTACATATTTATATATTTACCTACAAAATGCTTACAATTTAATAACCCTTAACCGCCGTGCGGCCCATTTCACTGCCTTTTTAAAAATACAAAATGGGCGGGATTGCGGGCAAATATTTTTAGAATTACCACTTTTTGTGGCGCGAGTAGTATTTTATGTATTATGCGCGACTTCAACGTAACCGGACTTTGTGTCCCCAATCTCCATTATATGGCCGATACCGGCGAAAAAGTCTCCCGAATAGTGCAATTCGTGGAGAAAAGATGCTACTTTTCCATAAACCGGGGGCGGCAGTACGGCAAAACTACTACATTCTCCCTGTTAGAGAAGTCCATTCGGGATAAATACTCGGTAATAAGAATCAGCTTTGAAGCCGTGAGCGACAGCATGTTCGAAACGGAAAATAACTTTTGTCAGGGATTTCTTTCTACATGCTCAACCTCTATTAGCGAACGCAATTTACCGGGCGCCGGCGATTGGATAGACAGCTCCGTTACGACTTTTGACGCGCTCGGCAATTTTATTAACAAAATCTGCTCCGATAAAAAAATTGTCTTAATGATAGACGAAGTCGACAAGGCCTCCAACAATGTAATCTTCCTGAAGTTTTTAGGGCTGCTGCGCGATAAATACCTGAAAAGAAATGACGGCATCGGGGCAACATTCCAAAGCGTTATCCTCGCCGGCGTATACGACATAAAAAACCTGAAACACAAAATGATACTGGCCGGCACACACCAGCTCCAGGACGGCGAAAAACGCCTGAACTCGCCGTGGAACATCGCGATTAACTTTAACGTAGATATGTCGTTAAATGAAAAAGAAATCGCATCCATGCTCACAGAATACGAAAAAGACCATCATACCGGAATGAACATAGAGGCAATAGCGGCGGAAATTCGCACCTATACAAACGGATACCCCTATCTTGTTTCCGGAATTTGCCGGTATATCGAAGAAGAGCTGAATAAAGACTGGACAATGCAGGGTATTCAGAATGCCATCAAAAAAATGCTTATCGAACAAAGCACTCTATTCGACGATATATTCAAAAATATGAACAGCTATCCCGATTTAAAAGAACTGCTCAGAGAACTAACGGTCGGAAACAGGGTTTGCAAATACAACGCCGACAATGAAACTATGCAATTTGCCACCATGTTCGGCATCATCGAAGAACGGGACGGGCAAGCCGCAATACATAACCGTATCTTTGAAATCAGAATTGCTAACTACTTCGCATCGAAAAAAGAAACAACAGACAAGTGGTGCATACCGGGCACGTCAATCAGGGCGGTAGCCGGCAAAGAAAATTTCGATATGCCAATGTTCTTAGAAAAATTCGCGAACCACTACTATGAAATCTATCGCGAAAAAGATATTAACTTTCTGGAACGGGAATGCCGCCTGCTCTTCATAACATACCTGCAGCCGTACATAAACGGCACAGGATTCTACCATCTTGAAAGCGAAATCAGAGACGATGAGAGAACAGACATTATAATAGACTATCTCACCGAACAGTTTATTGTCGAACTAAAACTGTGGCACGGCAAAACCGCACACGAACGGGCGTACGAACAACTGTTCGGATATTTAAACAGCAAAAACAAAGACACGGGCTACCTGCTCACCTTCGACTTCCGCAAAACAAAAAATACGGGTAAACCGAAACTTCGCTGGGTAAACTATCAGGGCAAAAAAATATTTGACGTGATGGTGGGATTTGACTGCCGCGCGGCGCAGAGCGGGAGGAAGTGATTGGGTTGGGGCGGCCTACTCTGGCCGCCAGCGCCTGACATTAACTGCCGCCATAACTGCTATACGGTGCCAAATGCCCCGAATACTAACTGAACAACGAGGGGCGGGGATAATTTCACAAATGTTGCGGAGGGATAACGATACCCCTCTCATTCAGGCCACTCCTTTGACATCTCAAGACGCTGATGCAAATCTATACAGTCTTGAGAACAGGCACTTTTATCCAATTTCTCCAAAGCTGAATTTATTACATCAAGAGTAAATTCTTCTAACTTTTTAACGGTAAAGCGGAATGTACAAATGCTGTTCTTATCACTACTATTGTTGTCACAGTTGTTGGTTTGATACTGGCGTGGCTTGCACTTGCGAATTTCACAAGGTGATTTACACTTTACTTTATCATCTTCATTTATACCAAAAATGCTTATTCCGGTAATTTCAGCCCTTTCACTAAGTGCGGCAGAATCGTCAATCTTGATATTAAAATGGGCTAAACCATTACGTAAATACTGTACAATTTCATCGGTGTTAAATTCATTCCCGTGCATATCAATTATGCTTCGTTCATTCAACCAATTAACCATCTTCTTAGATTTGATACGCAAACCCTTTCTTTTTTCAACAAGATGTATAACGGTTAAATAAAGGGTATTTAATAGCATTGTTACTTCAAATTCCCCTTTGTATAAATGTAAATTTGTCTTGCTTCTGCAAACCACGCAACGGTTGAAATTTCTGTACACACTCATTTTGGCCATCCATCCTGCGGTTGCCCGCGATTGTTATTTGTTGTTTTTGTTATACATAAACACACTACCAAACCATCTACCCCCCACCGCTACTACAATTTCCACCGCCTTTCCGTCGCCTAAAGATTTATAAAATTTTTCGGCCGCCTTACGGCGGCATTAGTTAAAAACAAAACAAAAAGTCAAAAGCACGGCCATTGCTCCGTTGCTCTCCGCTATGGCCGGCGGCTTGGCTACGCTTTGCCGCTTCAGTCCTCAACGAACACACCGCGCCGAAAAACCGCCGCCCTTGCCGTAGTTGATCTCGTACACGTTGGCGAGGTCCGAGCTCATGTCCCGGAAGTACGCGTAGCCGCTCCCGCTCTCCGTGGCGCTCCACCAGTAGCCGAGGGTGCCGGCGTGGTAGAAGGTGCCATCCGTGTTGCGGTAGCCGGCAGGCAGGGCCGAAAAGCCTATTGCGTCCGTACCGTTACCATTATTATTCCAGCCTGTCGCCGATTTTAGCGTTGTACCTGCCATCTCCCAACCACCAGCAGCCCGAACCAACGCATTCCAATCTGCGGTATCAGGTAAACTCCACCCACTCGGACAAGCGCTCATTGCGGCATCCCAAGTATACAACCGACCGTATGTAGCGCAGTTAGAATTAATATTATTATAGCACCAACTATTGGCTGTTTCATAGTTTAGGTTTTCGGCCATCCACGTCTTACCGTTGCCGATTTTTACGGTACGATAGGTCTGACTATTTCTCGAATCAGTAAAAGTACCCATTATAGGTCGTTGAAAATTGGCGGTAAGTGCCCAATTGCCATTTTTTGTCCATATAATTGGATTTGCGGATGTTGATGTCCCCGACCAACCTGTGAACGCATAGCCTGAACCTGCATTTGGTACTGCATTTATAGAAACTGTCATTGTGTCAGGGTATCTCGGCAATTCAGGGCTAATCGACACAGTACCGGCTCCAGCGGGAGCTACATTGGCAGTAATGGTATAATAGGTAATCGCCTTAAAATTAGCTATCAACAATTGGTTACTGTTCATTGTAATTGTTACTGTAGTATTTGGGGACGTATCTGCCCCCGACCAACCAGTAAACCAATAATCCGGCGTTACAGAGGTAACCGATACAGTAGCCGGCGTACCGGGGGCATAGCAATCGCCTCCATAATTCGATAGCGTCCCCCCGGCGTCTATGTTACGGCTAACCGTCAGCGAAAAGTTACCAGCGGGACACTCCACAATGACAGTACCGCCATCTCCGGCACTCTCGCTGAACCTGCTTAAAAAATCATTCACCCCGCTGCTCTCCCCGCTCATCCCATCATCCCCGCACCCCGAAAACATCACAACCGCAACAACCGCTCCAACGCAAAGCGCCCTCAAAATAGATTTCAATTTCATCACAATATCCTCCGATTAATTGGTTAATGTCATTTGTTTATCAACTCAACATCTTAATCTTAAAACTTCATCCCCGCCCCAACCCGAAACGTAAGCCCGTGCCCAAGCCGCGTCTCGGTAGATGTTCCCGGGTCGGTGCTCTCCTTTACGCCGTCATTCTCAAACTTATTCGCCGTCCTAATCCCGTACAGCAATTCCCCGCGCAGGTAGATTGCGTCGCTAACGTCAAAATCGGCCCCGCCGCCGAACTTGAACCACAACGCGCTCAAATCGCCCGCCTGTTCGTGGCGTTTATCCCCGCTTCCGAATACGTACTTGCTCCCGTTAGACCGCACAAGCTGCCCGGCGATAGACAATTCATAATCTGCGCCAAGTAAGGGATAGAGCCGTATGTTTCCAAACTCACCGAACGCAAACGGGTACTTCCCAAACACGCCAATGCTCACGGACGAACGCGACATATCGAACAGGCTGTCGGGGTGTACGTTGGGGCTGTCCCACTTGCCGCCGCCTGTAGAGTAGGCGACAGATACCTGCGCGTATTTGTAGTCTAAGAACAGGTACGCCCCGCCGCCGTAGTACGGCATTTCGACCATACCGCCGGACGAGTTCCATCTTATCCCTCCGCCAAAATCGGTAGCCAACAACCCGCCCACGCCAATGCTCATGCCCGTTTTCTTCCTACGCGGCACAATCCCGCCGCCGAACATGCTTTCCACCACTTTGTCGGATGCGTCCTTGAGGTCGTCCATCGTCTTCAGGGGGCTTGATGTTTCGCCGATGAACGGGACTTCGGCGGTTTCCACGTCTATGATGCGGGCGGAGACGTGGTAGGCTCTGAAAGCCGGGGTTATATCGGCAACGCAAATGTACTTAACCCCAAACTGTTTTCCCAACGCGCTGATTTGGCTGTCGTCAATAGCCCCGCTGCGCTGTTTGATGTGTTCTTTGTCTACCTCGGCGAGGAACGATTCGGAGCGTTCGATGCCCCGGTACTTCCCGCTGTTGACGAGGGTAGAGAGCATGATGGTGCCGAACGCTTTTTTCTCGTTTTCGGCAACGTCGCCTGTAACGTACACCGCTATGGGCGGCAGGTCTTGGGCGATGGCCGGGGCGGTGCACAGGGCGCAGGCAAGCACGGCTGAAATCAGCGTCAATTTCTTCATCATCTAATAATTCCTTTCTTGGGGTAAATAGCCGTATAACGCGCACAGAGGCCCGT
>Ga0209755_10000240_pt1 | contig 107551 bp, 113 predicted proteins | sample TergutCo191P1_FD_187301 | JGI IMG/M metagenome (GOLD analysis project Ga0209755, IMG submission 187301) | Cornitermes sp. P1 segment gut microbial communities from Petit-Saut dam, French Guiana - Co191P1 (SPAdes) (version 2) | ecosystem: Host-associated > Arthropoda: Insects > Digestive...
CCCCCGCCATAGAAAACACAATAAAATACCCCACCGCCGCAATCACAACGGCAATACCAAGCCCAATACCAAGCTCACTGCCACTAAGCTCCGCAAACATAAAAAGCCCAAGCACAGCCGCCGCCGCCGTCAAAAACGCCAGCACCGCCGCCGCCAAGGCCAATTTTCTAAATTTACTATCTATCGTAGAACGGGTCATAAATAAAACCTCCTCAAATCTTTCCATGGTGCATTGTTACAAATTTTGTCCGTATAGTCAAGTACTAGGACAATGCCGCTAACCGGATTTTTGTCTAAATTCTATGTGTAGTGTTTTTCCCATTCCGCTTGCTATCTGTTGCAAAGTGGCGACGGTGGGGCTACTGTTACCGTTTTCTATGCGGCTTATATTGGATTGTCTAATCCCCGTCCGGCTTGCTAATTCCTTTTGCGTTAAATTCAACTCCATGCGGGCGGCAATAATCGCCTTAATATATTCACGTTCGGGGGCTTGCCGTTCCCATTCTTCGGCAAAATCCGCGTCTTTTAGCTGTTCGTTCAAATATTGTTTATAATCTGTCATTTTTGTTCTCTCCCCTCATAATCTGATTTGTATTTCTTTGCAAGGGCAATTTCACCGAGAGGCGTTTTTTGCGTCTTTTTTACAAATCCGTTGGTTAGAATAATCTTGTTATCCACAACGAAAAAATAAAATATCCGTGTGATGTCGCTTGCAAATTTGATACGCAACTCAAACAATCCGTCGCCTATTGCTTTTGAATACGGCTCTCTTAACTTGTTGCCAAACTCCGCAAGTATATCAATGCTTCCCAACGCCTTTACACGCATTTTCATATCAAGGCTATCAAGAAAATTTTTAACAGGCTTGTCGCCGTTTGGAAGCTCGTAATAGTTAACATCAAACATTAGCATATCCCCTCACATACACAATATTCCTTTTTTGATATAACGTCAATAGTCTTTAAGGAAAAATCATAACTTTAAAAAAGGTGCATAGGGACGGCAGAAAATCTGCCATCACCTACACACCGTGGATAATCCAAATGCATAAACCAAAATAAAACATACCCAACGTTACTTTTCCGGTTTGGATGATTTGGTTATAAGCTTGTGGGGCTATGGTATTGCTGGGGTTGAGGGTGTTCTTCCATACATTCGCACTTTTTTACTTTCATTGGTTTGGAATCATTACATTATCCATTACACGTACAAAATCGGTGCGGGTTTGTGTTGTGCCGTCACCCAGTTGTCCGTATGTGTTTTCTCCCCACGCCCATAATACACCTTCGGCGGTTAGGGCAAGAGTGTGCGTAAAACCCGGAGACACAGCTATTACAGTAGAGCCGCCTATTTCTTGGGGTATACCGCGTGGAATTCCATCTTGAAGGCTTATGCTTGTGCCATGACCGCCTCCTCCATCAAAAACAACACGAATAGATATATCATCTACTGTATTTCGCTCAAAATGAGATACGGTGATGAGAGGAATCGTTTCAGGGGTAAGGCTACTTACGACTGCTGAACCTTCACTGGTCCATATATGCGCTTGTCCCCATGCTAAAAAATGATTGTCTGCCGTTACTGCATGAGTTCCACCCCCGGAAAAATACGCAAAAACAACATTGTCTTTTACCCTGGTAGGGGTATAGCGATGTTCTCTGGTGCCGTCCCCAATCACCCCTTCAGAATTGAGTCCCCATACCCATAAGCTTCCGTCCGTACTTATTGCGAGTGCATTTGAGCCCATGCTGTTATAAGCAAAAGCAACATTATCCATTATTCTCGTGGGTGTATGACGTTCTTGTGTTGTTCCGTCTCCAAGTCTCCCCCAAGGATTCGCTCCCCAAGCATATAAAACCCCGTTGGCTGTAATTGTCATAGTAGTGTCGAAGGATGTAATTACTGAAACAACATTGCCCATTATTCTCACAGGGGTTGAGCGATTTATTGTCGTGCCGTCTCCGATTTGCCCATAGCTATTATTTCCCCAGCCCCATAAAGTCCCTGTGCTATCTATTGCCATTGAATGACCGTTAAGTGTTGAAAATGTTGTATTAAAATGCCCTATAGGTAAAACAGCGTCGTCTGCCATCTCTGAGGGTGATGTCGGCATGGGAGATATGCCATCGGACGCAGTATAAATATATACCGCTTGCGCATCTCCATCCCATCGCACGGTAGCTCCCAGCATTTCTGCGACATACGCTACAGGGACGAAAGTATTGCCATCCACTAATTGTGGTGTGCCCATGTTATTTGGTAGAGGTGTGTCTATAGTGAGCAATAGCTCCGTGTCATCACTTTGTATCGATATAGTTTGGGTTGCGCCATCCCATTCGACGCTTGCACCTAGCGTTTCTGATACCACCCGCAGGGGAAGCATCGTGCGCCCATCTGCAATAAATGGCGCAGCCTCTATAGGGTGTGATGTGCCACCTACCCAGAGCATGGCTGTTCCAATAATAAAACGGAGAGAGTCTCTACCCGTTGGTGCAGGTGTTATTGGTCTGGGAACTTGTGCGACACCACCGCCAAACCTTATGAGTGACTGCACCGAGGCATTCCATTGACCGTAACCGCTAAACGCTACCAGCATATATCCCTCGCTTGGCATTTCAAAGTTTAGATAAAAATATCCGTTAAGGGTGCGTTCTATCTCTGTGGCAACTTGCTCGGCTGTGTAAATCCGCCTATTTTCTGCAACTATTACTGTTTCAATCCAGTTTGTACCTTGCCATCTGCCAAGCGTAAAACGGTCGCCTCTATCCCCGATAAATCTTATCCCTCTTGTAAGACCACCAAACATATTTCTGTTTTCAGGCCAAAGTACATTAGTCTCTAAAAGAGGGTTGTTTGGGATGGGATGACCATTTAAATAAGTATACCTTGGCGCATCATTATTAGGGGTTGCAAATTGGATGTGGGCATTAACATTTTCTACGATATTGGCACTATAAAAGTATGCTGTATCCCTAAACCTAAAGGGGTATCCGGCTAAATAGCCCATAAATCCTGTTGATATTGTTAAACGTGGCGGGTGCAAATTAACGTAAACGATTCTGTCACCCGGCAACATAAGAACGCTATTTGTGTTTTCGGTTATGGCAAGTGTGTTATTTGCTGTAGTCACAGCAATATTGTTCATTTGAAGAGGCAGGAATCTATTATCCCGCTTGATGTAAACACCTTGCCTGTTTTGGATTTCGTTTAAAGAGAGCCATCCCGCGCTTTGCGAAGCGTATACGGTAGTGCTTGTCATCAAAACAACAAAATTTAGTGCTATCACCAGCACACCTAGTAACATACCTTGCATACGTTTTTTCATTTTGTTTCATCTCCTTTGTTTTTTATATTTTTCATGCATTGTTAGAAAAAGTGAATATGGGCATATATGTTAGTCAACCGATTTTCTGCATTAAATGTAAAAAACACTGCTCGCCCCAATCCTTGAGTGCCGACACCAAAATCATAACAATCGTACAAATACCAAACATGTCCACTATCATGGGAATTTCGCGAAAGTGGCTCGCCAAGCGTTGCAACTAAATCATGGCGGGCAGATGTGCCGTCTATGCCGTCAAAGTGAAATTGCGTTAAGTCGGGGGTTTGCAAGAAATTAATGCTAATGGTACTCATTCCCGACTGGTTTGTTATAATAATTCCGCTATCAAACTCGTAAACAATGTGTATATCTGGGTCGAAAAGTCCGCTTGTGCCTATTAAATTCCCAAATAAATGCCTGTTTGGCTCAAAATCCGCCCCCAACAGTTCCTGTATATTTATTCGTGCGGTTGTGGGTGGTGAGGGAGTTGGCTCCGGTATAGATGCAGGTGTTTGCTCCGGGGCTGGGGTTGTTGCATGAGCCATTGGGCTACTACCCAACCTTATGAACACCTCGGCTACCCCTCGCTCATCAAATAAAGTAAGTGCCGTACCATCCCCGGAAATGGCATAATCTGCGATGTGTTCTTCTTGATGTATGAATAATGATAGCCGACCATTTTCCACGCTCCATGTAAATTCGGATTCTTCATTATTCCATATATCAAGCCCTGTTCCGTCATCAGAAAATTCGAGGACAATATTGTTGGCATTTGACCGCCATCGTCCAATTAACGCCGATTGTGGCGGTTCAGTCTCTGGTGTTGGCTCTGGTGTTAACTCCGTAGTTGGTGTTGTTTCGGCGGCGGGTGTTGGTGTTGGTGTCGGCGGCGTTGGCGCAGCAGGTGTTGGTGTTGGACTACTTGCATGAGCCGCAAACCCATTGCCTGTCTGCACATAATCACCGCTGCCGCCACAGGCAACCAGCCCGATAACCATGCCCATAAGTACAAAAACCATAATAAATTTTTTCATAAAACATCTCCTTCTATTTTTTTGCGAAATCGGCAACCGCACGGAGAGAGAAAATCCTCCCCGCGAGCCGCCGTAAAACTAAAAAAGGTGCATAGAGACGGCAGAAAAATCTGCCATCACCTACACACCGTGGATAATCCAAGTACATAAACCAAAATAAAACATGACTACACCATGCACAACCACGCCAAAAAAGGCAATCATTGAAACAGGCATAAAACAATGCTAAACTAAGGCTGTAGTGGTGGGCTAATGCCCGTGTGTGTGAGGTGATGTCTGTCTATCCCTACACGCGTCGTGGGGTGCGTCAACACCTCACGACTGCTACGCTTCTTGTAGCACAAGTATCTTAACATACATACCCGTACAGGCGCAAATAATCTTTTTTCACAACAAAAAAGCGTTATGTTTCAAACTTTTGTTTTTTTGACCAAAAGCTTGCGGGGCTATGGTATTACTGGGGTTATGTATGTGTGGGGGTCAATACTGCACCATCGCCCCTGAGTGTGGCGACTATAGTCCAAATTTTTCATATCCTTAAAATACGTGCCCAATCCCTGCGAGCGTGCAAAATACGCATTACAGAAACTTTTTTAATTGTTTCGCGAACAACAAAAAATATGAGATGTGTTTTAACCACGATTACACGCATCCCTTTAGACGCCAAATAATCATCCGTTACTAGAGGGAATCGAACAAGCATTTTTTTCAAAGAGCGTATGTTTTTCTCCAAAAGCTTAATACGCTTTACTGCCGCTTCGGGGTTTTGTAAATCCTCGGAAATATATCTGTGAATTTCTCGCATATCGGTTTGCGCAGAATCCATAACACGGACTTGGTACGTCATGTAATTTCCTTCCAAAATTCCGTCATAAATCCATCGAAATCCATATGATTTCCGGATTTTTCATCTTCCATGGCTTCATCAAGCAAATGGTAAAGTTCGTAGCGACCACAAAATTTTTCGTAGGTATCAATGCTCATAACAGCCAAATCACCGTGTCCGTTTTTCGTGATAAACATAGGCTCTGTCCGTGAATGGCAAAACGCGGATACTTCATTGTAATTATTGCGTAGGTACGCGCTTGGTTTAATAGTTGGCACTTTAATTCGCCTCCTTTTAGAACGTATAGGAATAGTATAACTAAATTCGGCTATTTTGCATAGGTTAGGTGCAAAATTCCGCGTTATTTTTCCGGTTTGGATGATTTGGTTATAAGCTTACGAGGATATGTGCTTACTGGGGTTGCGGGTGTTTCAATTAAAGTCTTGGTACGGCGGCGGAGCTTTCGCCCGCCGCTTTCCCCAAAACTTCCCAAAAACTAATCCGTCAAAGCCAAAGCCTTATCAAACAACTGCTCAACTTCTTCGGAGGGCTTTTTGGTTGCCAGCGTAACAACCACAGCCAAAATCAAGCTTGCGAAGAATGCCGGGACGATTCCGAAAAGCCTGCCTACATTTAGGATGGTGGCGGCGGTTTCGCTTGGTACATATGCGGATACGGCGGTGATTGTTCCGGCTTCGTAGGCTAGCCGTGCGGCGGCGTTAACCGAGCCTCTGGTGACTTGCACAGCACCTGCCCATACTGCGGCGATAAGTGTGCCGGAGGTAATGCCTGCAATCGCGCCTGCCAGGTTAAAGCGTTTCCAGTAGAGAGCCAAAATCATGGCGGGGCCAAAGGCTGCGCCAAAAACGCCCCATGCGTTTCCTACTATGTCCATGATGGTTCCGCGTCCGGGGCTGACTGCTATGGCCGTTGCTATAAAAGCAATGGCAACAACTACAAAGCGGCCTACCCAAATCATTTCTTTTTCCTTGGCATTTTTGCGGAAGAACGGCTTGTAAACGTCGGCGGTAAAGGAAGATGATGAGACAAGCAGTTTGGAGTCTGTAGAACTCATGGCTGCCGATAGGATTGCCGAGAGCAGAACACCCGCAATAACCGCAGGGAAGATTCTCCTTGCCATAACTATAAATACGGTTTCGCCGCCGCCTGTGCCAACAGCACCGGGTGCGCCAAGCTCGATACCAACCGAGCCGAGATAAACACGCCCCAAAATACCTGCCGCAACAGCCGCAGAAAGTATCAGCAAGTTCCAAGAGATGGCGATGGCCGCGCTCTTTTTAACTTCGCTTTGCTTACGAATGGCCATATAGCGCACAATGATATGCGGCATACCAAAGTAACCAAGCCCCCAGCCCATGCCTGTGAGGATATGGGACCAGCTAATCCAGTCGTGATATCCTGTGAAAAGGAAATTCCAGTAGGTGTCGGGGAAGATTGTGGCGGCAAAGGCTCCGGGGTCGATGGCAAAAAGCGCGAAAAACGGCGCGGCCATAAGCGCGAGCAGCATAAGCCCGCCTTGGAAAAAGTCGGAGACGCTAACGCCTTTAAACCCACCCAAGAAGGTGTAAAAAACAATAAGCACAGCACCGAGAATCATACCCTGTGTCTCTGTCATACCAAAAACCATATTAAACAGCACACCGCAAACCACGATGTGTGCAATGGTGTAGGCTGCGAAGGCCACGATAAAAACTACGGCACAAATGCATTGGAGCAGCTTGCTCTTAGTCAAGAATCTGTTTGTAAAAAACTGCGGCAGTGTAATGGAATCCTGCGCAACAATAGAAAACTGACGCAAGCGCGGTGCAATAAAAATCCAGCTAAGTATATATCCAATCGCAAGGCCAATGGCAATCCAAACGCGGCTCATACCAAACCAGTAGATGGAGCCGGGCAAAGCCAAAAGCACCCAGGCACTCATATCCGAAGTACCCGCACTCAGTGCCGAAACCCAAGGCCCCATTTCGCGATTACCGAGGTAGTACTCCTTCTCGCCGCCGCCCTTGGATTTAACAAAAAAATACACACCAAAGCCCATCATTATCACAATATATACGATAAAGACAGCGACTTCTGTGTGGTTAATCTGAAAACCGTTAATCATAACTAACCTCCTTAAAATTTTATCTAAACAGTATACACTAAAATGTATTTTTTTCCAAATTGCATCCCTGCAAAGACATCGGAGCCTAATTTTAAAAAAACTAAAATGTTCGATTGACACCTGCGTACCCCTATTGTATATTTATGTCGAAGTCTGTAACTTATGTATAGCAAATTTATTTTGAGGCTAAGTTATGACCGCATATGGAGCCGTCGTTTATACGACGGCTCCTTCTTTTGAGTAGGGGCTATTCCCCAACCCCGCCGCTCCGCAGGAAGTTAATCTCTGCCACGCTTTGCGCGGCTATTACATAAGTGCGGGTGGCGAGGCGGTTTATAAAGTATCTGTCGTGGGATATGAATAGCAGTGTGCCTTGGTAATCGGCAAGGGATTCTTCGAGGAGTTCTTTTGTGTCGATGTCCAGATGGTTTGTAGGCTCGTCGAGGATTAGGAAGTTAACCGGGGTTTGCATTAGCATGGCGAGCTTTAGGATTACGCGTTCGCCGCCGGAAAGGCTGTGAAGGCGTTTGTGAACATTGTCGCGGGTAATGTAAAATTTAGCGAGAATGTTGCGTGCTTCGCCCTCGTGTACCTTTGCGCAGGCTTGGAAGGCCGTCAGAATCGTCGCGGTCTCGTCCTCGAAGGTTACGTTTTGTGGGATGTAGCCTGTTTTCGCGCTTTCGGCTAAGGATAGCTCGCCGCTTTGCATGGGGAGTTCGCCAAGGATTAGCTTTATTAGGGTGCTTTTGCCTGTTCCGTTTGCACCCATCAAGCATACATGCTCGCGGAACAGGACTTCCATGCTTGCGTCGGCGAAGATTGGCGTGTTGCCGTAGTCGAAGCATAGGTCGCGGATGGTTAGTACGCGTTTTCCGCTGCGTTTACCTGCTTGAAAGTGAAGGGGGAGCTTGCGGTCGGCTTGGGGCTTTTCGATTAGCTCCATACGCTCTATTCGCTTTTCCATGTTTGCGGCTTTTTTGAACAATCGCGGATTGTCCGCCATTGTTCCCCATTCGCGGAAGCGTTTTATGGCGGCTCGCATTGCTTCTATTTGCTTTTGCCGGTTTTTGTATTGTTCAAATTCCAGCATGGTTTGGCGTTCCTGCTCTTCTATGCAGAAGGAATAATTGCCATGGAAAACCTCCGCCTGCCCACGATACATAAGAATCGTCTTTTGCGCCGTCTTGTCCACAAAATATCGGTCGTGAGAGACCGTAATTACCGTGCCGCGATACTCGCGAATAAAGCCCTCCAACCACTCCAGTGCCTGTATGTCGAGGTGGTTTGTCGGCTCGTCCAGCAGCAGGATATCCGGCTCCTCCAGCAGCACACGCGCCAGCTTTACTATGGTTTTTTGGCCGCCGCTCAGCTCGCCGCATTTTTTGGCCAGCAAATCCTTCAATTTGAATACGCTGATTAGCTTGCTAAAATTTTCTTCCGTCTCGTAGCCGCCCATTGTTATAAACTCGCTTTGCAGGCGGTCGTACTCTGACAGCAGCTTGTCGAGGTTGGCGTTTGGCTCGGCCATTTTTGCTTCCAGCACGCGAAGCTTGCTTTCTGCCGCAAAAATCGCGGCTTGGGCTTGCTGTAAAAAGTCGTGGACGACTATGCCGCTTTCTCCCAGGTCGGCTTCTTGGTTTAAATAACCCAGCGACGCGCCCTTGCGCACGGTGCATATTCCCATATCGTACGACTGCAAGCCCATTATTACCTTCAAAATTGTGCTTTTACCGCAGCCGTTTCCGCCGATAAGGGCAATTTTTTCGCCTTTTGTTATGGTAAAGCTTACCTTGTTAAGCACCTTGTTAAACCCGAAGTCGAGTTCGATGTCATTTAATATAATTTCATTCATAATGTATCTCTCCTTTTCAAATAAAAAAACGCCTCAAAGACTTAATCTTCAAGACGTTGAATGCTTTTGGTCAAAAAAACAAAAGCTATCCCGCAAGCGGCAGAAGATTCACTCTTTGTAACAACAAATAGGTATACTCATCCCTTGTCACTACAAAAGTGAATGAAAAACCACGAATTTCTATCATCCGTGTACCATTTAAAAACATTCTGCCACCTCCTTTTAACAGGCCTTTCGGTTGTGAATCATAATATACCGGCTATTGTGTATTTGTCAATTATTCGGAGCAAAAACCTATTTTCATAAAATACACACGGAGGCGGGGCCACTCACTTTACATAGGAAAAATCCCTGCGGGGGCGTGTAATTCCTCTTGCAATTCTGCTACTCGTGATGAATCAAGACCGGTATCTTCCGCGACTTCTTGAATGTTGCGCCCCCGGCGCAGCATATTTTTAGCAACTTCAACTAATGTTTGATTTCTACTCCAATCGCCTATAACCCGAACGGCGGTACTATCTTCTAATACTCTCATATTAACCTCCAATACTTTTCTGAAATCCGCATCATTTATGAATGTACTTGTAAGCAAAATTAAAAGGTCTTGCAATTTTTGTTGCTTATTCTTATCCTCGACAACTTGCGGCGTTAGTTTAATAGCCATATCAAACAATTCGGGCGTTTTTTTGCCGCTTTTGCTTCCGTACAACGGTAGATAAATAATTTCAAGCAAATTTATTTCGTCTTTCTTCCCGGCTTTCAGCTTCCTGTCAATTTCCACCAAAACCACATCGGCATCACGCGCACTAAGGTCAATTATTTTTGGCGTAAAGTTTATAGACTTGTTCTTGTAGCTTGTAACGCTTGGCTTTTTAGCGGTTATTATTACAGTAGTAAAATCAATTTTGTGTAAGCGTGATAAATCCATATTGGACGAGCCAAAACGCTTTAAATCATCTTGCGAAATATCCGCTTCCCATTCCTTGTGTAAACCTTCGTAAGCACCGTTTATACGAACTTTCAAGGCTTTGTCTGCATATGATTTTTTAGTTGTTGTTTCTGCAAACTCTGTGCTTAGAATGTCTGTAACTTCGCCGGACAGTTCATCGTCCAAAAAATCCAATGTGCCGCCATTGTACAAATCAAGACTTTCTTTTAGTGTTTTATCTTGATTATGGAGCATATCAACAATACGGCTTTGTTTCTGCTCGTCACCCTGCATATTATCCCCACCATTTTCTGTTTTCATTATATCCCTCTTATTTATCTAACGCAAGATTTTTGAGTTTACTGTAAACCATTTACGGTCGTACCCATCTGTATCGGGAAAAGCCCCGAAGACCCCGCCTGTGCCACTCACTTTACATAGAAAAAAATCCCTGCGAGAGCAGTAATATTATGGGCTGGAGCGGTTTGTCCAAAAACATCAAAATTTATTCCTGTGTTTCTTGGCGGGCGTTGGCGGAAATGGGAACACGCCTTAGTCAAAAAAATATATCCTTTCACCAGACTTTCGTGGTAAACTTCTCGTATGTAATTATGGTGATGGCGTTGGGCAGGCACCCAAGTCAGAAACGGCGGCGCAGTATAGGGCAGGCACCCATGACGAAAAACGGCAGCATTGTCATCACAAGATTAACGGAGGGAGTCGTGATATTATTGGAAAAGTAATCCTTTACAACCAACAGAATGAAAAAATCAGTACCATATACCCACGGAGAGCAAAGCAACTTGTTCTTAATGGACGGGCAGCTTGGTTAGAGGAAGGACGTACTTTGCAAATCAACCGAAATATCATTGATACTGCTTCCGATACAAAAAACAAGGAGGAAATATCTATGATTGATGAAAATGTATGTCCGACAAACGACGAGCCTAAAGAAACTTCACACGATTTAGAAAAAGCGGATGCCCTGTTGCTTTATCAAGCTAGGTTAAACGTAAAGGAAAAGAAAGCCACGATTATGAATATGGTGGCTTACATCTCTACTTGGCTTGTTTTGGGGTTGATTTTCGACGGCGTATTTGCAAACAGGATACACCCGGAATGGAGGTGGCGCACACGAGATTTTGTTCGGCTACACGGGTTTGCTCCGGATAGTACAGACGATAATTACTGGCTGTTTAGCAACGCGCTTAGTAACATAGAATCGTATTTTTTACAGCGTTATACAACTCCTCTATGGTATGTTATTATAGGTGTGATGTTAGCTTGGGGCTGTTGGCTTGCGGTTCGCGTTGCGAAACATATTGCAAAGCCGCTTGCTATGAAGATGAGGGCTAAATTTTTTAAAAATGTTAAGCCCGACCCGGTAATGCAAGAATACAATCGGTTGAAAAACATGGCCGATGAAGCAACAATGTAATACGAGCGTTGAGGGAGACTTGCGTTTCCGGCGGTGATAACCGTCGAGAAACGTTAGTCTCCCTTAGCATAAGGCTGCCGCCCGCTCTACAAAAACCGCGAAATTTGACAGGTAGGATTTTTTCTGCTAGGGTTGTGGCAACTAAATAAATCCGCTAGGGGTGTCGGTGATAATTTCACCGTCTGAGATTATACCCTTTGTACCTGCTCCGGATAATGCCGGCGAAGGAAAGCGAAGATATAACTTTCTTGCGGATTAAACGGCGGCTGAGGCCGCCATCACAAGGAGGTTTTTTTATGTCTGCTACAATGAGCAGGACAAAGATGTTAGTGATGTGCGCGGTATGTATCGCGCTGGCATTCGCGCTTAACCAGGTCGCGCTTTTTAGGATGCCGCAGGGCGGCAGTATTACGCCTTTCAGTATGTTTTTTATTACGCTGGCGGCCTTTTGGTTTGGGCCTGTTTGGGGCGTGATTTCCGGCGTGGCTATGGGGCTTTTGGATATGACTACGGGGTTTTATTCTGTGCATATCGGCTCTATTATTCTGGACTATCCTGTTGCTTTTGGTGCGCTGGGATTGGCCGGAATTTTTCGTAAAATGAGATTTGGGTTGCAGATTGGATTTGTTTTTGGGGTTTTTGGGCGGTTTGTTTCTGTTGTGATGTCGGGATATCTTTTCTGGCTGGAGATGCTGCCCGGTAGCTTTTGGGGCTCTATTGTTTACAATGCTACTTATATCGTGCCGGAGATGGTGGCAACCTTGGTTATCATTAGCCTGCCCGCAATGAAGCACGCGCTGGATACCGTCACGCGTGGCGTCGTGCCTCCCGAGGAGTATGCCGTGCTTTCCGAAAAAAACAGCGGCTCGGTTACGGCGGGGTCCAGGATTGTTACGGGTGCAGTGGTTGCTGCGCTTGGTGGGTTTGCGTTTGTGCTGGCTTCTTATATCACACGATTGGAGAATCTTTCCATTTTGCAGGTGACATCGGGCGCGGAGTTGTTTTTGGACGCGCCGCGTGCAGATAGGCTTTATCGTATGGTGGAGCGTAATACCGAGCAGCTTTTGGCATTAAATACCGTCGGGGTTGTGTTTTTGGCAATTGGGATTGCCTTGCTGATTTCCACTTTGGCTAAAAATGAAAGCTGAAATACGGTATAGCAATTTCTAAAAAAGGCAAAGATAGCAATGAACAAAATTTTTAGGGGGCGATGGAATTGCGTCGCAGATTAAAAATCATTGCTATCTTATTTTTTTGCGTAATTTCCGGGTATATGGCGGGGAGTTTTACTTATCTTGCCCGTTTTCCTTCGGAATTACGCCTTTCGGAGTTTAGTACACATCGGCTAAATATTGGATTGCCGCTTTCTGCTACCTTCCATGAGACGGCGGCGGTTTACAAGGTTAACGATACGCCTGTCGCTGACGGTATAAATGTGCGGTTAAACCGGCCTATGACCATCCAAACAGGTGGCTACGGCTCGGCACAAATGATTATCGGCGCGTTTGGTTTGCCGTTTAGGCGGATTACCTTGGATGTTTTGCCGGAGGTGGAGGTTGTGCCGCTTGGGCTTGCCATTGGTGTGCGTATTAATACGGATGGTGTGATGGTGCTTGGCACGGGGTCTTTTACGGGAGAATGCGGCGAGATGATGCGCCCGTCGTTTAATGTGCTGCAACCCGGCGACCTTATTTTAAAGGCCGACGAAAAAGTAATTTACAACAAAGAAGAGCTAAGCGATTATGTAGCCGAAAGCGAAGGCGAAATCACATTTTTAATAAGAAGAAACGATGAGGAAATGGAAATTCCATTAACTCCCGAGGTCTCCGCCGCAGACAATGTACGCCGCATAGGGGCGTGGGTGCGTGATTCTACAAAGGGGATAGGGACGCTTACATTTTTTAACCCAAGCACAGGCGAGTTTGGTGCTTTGGGGCATGGGATATTGGATGTGGATACAAAAATGCTGCTTAGTGTGCGCAGTGGGCATATTATGCCGTCTACGGTGGTATCGGTAAACCGAGGCATGAGGGGCTTGCCCGGTGAGCTTGAAGGAAGAGTGGACACGGCGATTTCTATTGGGACTATAGAAGCAAACTGCGAGTATGGGATTTTTGGTGAGCTTTGCCCCGCTACTGCGGAGAGCTTTGACGACCATGTCCGTTTGCCTGTAGCCCGTCGCGACCAAATACAAGAAGGTGCCGCCACGATTTTAACAAACGTAAACGGCACCTGCGTAAAAGAATATGAAATTAAAATAGAAAGCATAAACCACAATACCCAAGACGCCACAAAGGGCATAGCAATAAGAATCACCGACCCCGAGCTGCTGGAAATCACAGGCGGGATAGTACAAGGCATGAGCGGCAGCCCCATCCTGCAAAACGGACGGCTGATAGGCGCGATTACCCATGTTTTTGTGCAAGACCCGACTAAAGGCTATGCCATATTTATAGAAAGTATGGTGCAGGCCTCAGGTACTAGCGCACGACCCTGTTACGCCCTTCCGACTTAGCCCGGTGAAGCGACCTGTCTGCGTCGGCTACAAAGCTCTCCAGGGTGCAACCTTTGCGCAGGGGGATTGTGCAGTTTATTCCTATGCTGGCTGTTAGGCTTATTTGGGCGGCTTCTATGTTTTTGCGGATTCTTTCTGCTACTTCCTTCGCGCCGTCGAGAGGGGTGTCGGGTAGGATTATTACAAATTCGTCTCCGCCCCAGCGTGCCACATTGTCTATGGCACGGGGCAGGCTCGTTTTTATTACATTTGCGATTTCTTTTAGCGCGATGTCGCCTTGGATATGGCCGTGCTTGTCATTGTAGCCCTTAAAAAAGTCCAAGTCCAACATCATAAAGCTCAGCGGCGTCTGCTGGCGCAGGCTTCGTTGCCACTCCTGCTCAAGCTGAGAGTAAAAATAGCGGCGATTGCCTATGCCTGTGAGTGAGTCTGTTGTACTCATGTCGTGGATAAGGCGCATTTGGTTTATTATCTGAATTTGGCTGCGTACACGCAGCTTTACCACAGCGGTACTGAACGGCTTGTTGATGTAATCCACCGCGCCGCGCAAAAAGCCCGCCTCTTCGTCTTGAGAATTGTTTAGCCCGGTTACAAAAATCACGGGGATATCGCGTGTATCGTCGTCCTTTTTAAGCTCGCCTATTACTTCGAAGCCATCCATCGCGGGCATCATTACGTCGAGCAAAATAAGGTCCGGCTTTAGCTCTTTTGCGGCTTCTATGCAGCCTATGCCGTCTTTTTCTACATATATCGTGTAGTCTTGTTTTAGGATATGCGAGAGCGCGGTGATGTTCATTGCCTCGTCATCTACTATTAAAATGCTGTTTTTCATTGACTACCTCCTTTCCTGCGAAATAATTGTCTAATTCTACCATGTTGTAATGGAATTGCAATATTTTAAAATTAAAAAATTCAACTGTAGACAATTTGCCAACAGTTGAATTTTTCAGGATTTCTAATTTTGTCTTTAGATTGCGTGATGTGCAAATGCTGCTATCGCGCAGGTTGGTGTTAGAGACAGGAATTGCACACCGCTACATAAATAATTATATTGATTTTTATGTAAGCCTAGAGCATAATAAATTACGTTAAAAAACTTAATTTCTGCAAGTTGGGAGGAAAATACCATGCGCGAAGTAAGCCGAATAACCGATTGCTGGCAACCCATGAACATTATCGAATCAACCTATGACGGCAAGTGGGTGTTTATGGTTGATTGTAGTGAAAATGATAATGGAACGCTTCTTGGCGGGCACGTTGTAGTGAGCGGAGAGAGCAGAGCTAATGTTTTCCGCAAGATTAAAGAAGTAAATGACGGCACAAGTCTTACGTTCTTTGGTTATGTTGGTAAGATACCCGAGGAGGCTGCATATTTGTAATGGAAACTTATACGTTAGAAATGCATAAGCAAGGCAACCATCTCCATGTTTATGCCGGCCTTTGGGATTTGGAGATGAAAAAGTTCCGTAAGGGGCTTTTATTATTTGATACAGGAGCTTCTACAACTACCATATCATGTGATGTATTGCATGATTTGGGCTATGATGTCACTAGCGGCAAGCAACACCGGATTACAACCGCAAGCGGTATTGCATATGTGCGCGAGGTGATTGTTAATGATTTTAAAATTGGCGGTTGTGTACTTAATGATGTTATGGTTTATGCACATACATTTCCAGAAGAAAGCTTTACAACGGGCGTAATTGGTCTTAATGTTATATCTATGTTTGATGTCAATATGCTATTTAGCAAGTTGCAAATTGAGTTGAAAAAATTGCCGTAGCGTAGAAATGTACGCCTCCTAAAAAATTTCTGTAAGTCCCCTTTTTTAGACATGATAATTCTTGTGTCCCTGTTGCATATAGTGGATAACACCTTTTAAACAGGGAATGATTTAATGAAGAAGTTTAAGCTTTTAACGGATAAGTACGAAAATGCACTTTTGATGTTTTTGAAAAAAGCGAACGACGCCAGTGTTATCAAGTCGTGGGAGAGGTTTGAGTTTTACATAATACAGGCCGACGAGTTTAGCGAAATGCTTCTGGGGCTGCTGCTGGAAGTCACAGAGAGCGAAAACCCAATGTACAAACACTCGGCAAGGCTGCGCGAGATGGCAAAAAACATAAAAAGCACGCCACTATACGGGCGTGAGCTACGGCTTTTAAAAAAGTACGTTGCAGCAAACAAGGAGCTGCACATGGAAGGCTACGTCACATTTAGAATGGAAGAATTAAAGGGCAAACTGGACATGATGGTGTACTCGCTGGTAAAGAAAATAAAATTTGGAGGAAAGGACTAGCAATATTTACCAATTTATAATATAATATCCATATATTACCAGTAAGGGGCAATACCATGACGATAACAGAACAACTCCTGACAATAGAAAGCGAAGCACAGGAGGCCATAAAGGACATAGAAAAACAAAACGCGGAGCTAACAAAAGCCGCGCAAAAAAGCCTGCAAAAAAAAATAGCCCAGATAGAAGCCAAAGGCACGGAAGAAATAAAACGCATAGCAATGGAATCGGAAAACCACACCGCACGCCGCATAGAGGAAGTAAAAGAAAAATACCGTAAAAAAATGCTGCACGATGTCCTGTACGGCGGCAAGCTGTGAAGGCGGTTGTCACAAAGATAAAGGCGCGGCGTGAGCGGCTGTTAACCCGTGATGATTATATGGCGGCTTGTCGTCGCGGGCAGCAAATGGCCGCACCGCCTCCGCTTGCGGAGGACATTAGGATGATAGGGCATTATATAAAAGGCGTCGTCTTTCCCATAGAGGACAAGCCTTGCAGAGAATCGCTGAAGCGCGTGCGTGGCATGGAGCTTGATTTGCGCAATATTTTGTGGATTTGGCGGCTTAAAACATTTCATGGGGTGGATGGTGACGCGGTTTTTCCGTTTCTGAGCCCGCATAGATATCGGCTTGGCGTGGACGAAATTAGGCGGATGGCACATGCTCGGAGTGCGCAGGAATTTTCGCAGATTGTGGGCGGTACGGTTTACGACGAGGTTTTTGGCGGGGAATTTTCCAAAGGCGGCGTAACCGCGTTGCTGGGAGAACAGGCCTTGGCGCGGGCTGTAACGGCGCAGTACCGACGCGAAAGCCGACATTGCGATTTTGCGTTGATTTATTCGTATTTATATGCGCGGAGCTTGGAAATAAAAAATATCGGCGCGATTAACGAGGGCTTGCAGCGTGGGCTTTCCGATGACGATATTTTTTTGCATTTGTATGTTTAAAAGGTAGTCGGGAGGTGGCAGAATGGTTACAAAAATGAGCTACATAAGCTTAACGGGGCATATCGCGGGCATGAATCACGCAGTTAGCAACTATTTGAGCCGCTACGATATCCAACTGGAACACGCCCGCCACAGCCTTATGAAGTCATTCACGACGCTAAACCCGTATTCGCAAACGCTGCAAAAGGCGGAGCAAATCGCCGCAATTACAGGCACGCCGCCAGCACTTTTTATCCCGATAAAATCCGCAGAAGCCGTAAATGCCGTAGAAGAAGCCGCAGCCGCCTTCGAGCAGCGCGGAAGCCGCCTTCGTGAGCTGGAGGCCGAACTTTTGCAGGCGAAATGCGAAATTTCCAAGCTTGAAAATTTCACTGCGTTGGATGTGGATTTGTGCGCGCTTGAAGAAGCCGAGTTTTTGCACCATGGCCTTGGGTGGTTTACGACGGAGAATTTTCAACGCTTTAAAATGTTTTTTTGTGACGATAATCGGATTTTTTTTGAAATCGCAAAACGCGAAAAGGATTTTGTTTATGGTGCGTTTTTTACGCCCATGGTGTTTAAGGACGAAGTAAATGCGGTTTTTGCTTCGTTAAAATTTGAGCCGATATCGGTGGGCGCGGGGATATTAGCATTAGGGAAAAGCTCCCCCGCATGTGCGGGGCTAAGCCCCGCAGGGGCCGTGCATAATCAGCGTGTACGAGTGTACGAGATAGAGCGCGAGCTTAGCGAGCTTTCTCGTAGCGTGTTTGATAACCCCGAGCGACTGGCCGTAGCCTGCGCCAAGGTGAAAAAACTGTACGCCTCCTTCGATGTAAAAAAATATGCGGCGGTAAGTGAAGGGCAACGTGTGTTCACGTTTAGCGGCTGGATAAGCACGGAAGACGCGGCACGACTGGAAGAAGAAGTAGCAGGCGACGACAGTATTGTTTTCACCCGTCGGGAAGGCTCGGCCGGTGCAGCGGATTCTGTGCCGCCGACCTTGCTGAAAAACCTTCCCGTGGTGCGGCAGTTTGAGTTTTTTACACGACTTTACGGGCTTCCCGAGTATGATGAGGTAGACCCTACGCCTGTGCTGGCGATTACGTATACGCTTCTGTTTGGGCTGATGTTTGGGGATATCGGGCATGGGCTGCTGATTGCACTGGCAGGAATTTTTATTACGCGACGCCGGCACGCGAACCTTGGCGGAATTATGACGGTGGTAGGTACAAGCGCGGCAATTTTTGGCGTGCTGTACGGAAGCATTTTTGGGCTGGAATTTAACCCCGTTTGGCGACGGCCTACCGCCGATATCACACAGACGCTGATTTTTGCGGCGGCCTTGGGCGCGGGGCTTATCGCGCTTTCCATGGGGCTTAATATGTATAACTCGCTGCGACGCGGAAGGGCATCCGAGTTTCTTTTTGGGGCCAACGGCGTGGCAGGGCTGCTCTTTTATACAGCGGTGCTATGGCTTGCGGTACGGGTGATACAGGGCTTGGAGGTTACGGCGATTGTGATAGGCGTGGCAGTTTTACCGCTTGTATTCGTATGCTTAAAACACCCTCTGGAGAATTTATTCGCAGGCGGACGAGCCGTTCCAAAGGGCGGCGCGGCGGCATTCGCAGGCAAAACCGCGATAGAATTATTCGAGACGCTTTTGACATACGCAACAAACACAGTGTCATTTGTACGAGTAGGCGCGTTTGCCGTAAGCCATGTGAGCATAATGCATGTAGTGTTGCAGCTAAGCCAAAGCGCGGCAGCAGGCGGAATTATAGTGCTGATACTGGGCAACGCACTAGTCCTGGTTATCGAAGGCCTACTGGTAGGAATCCAAGTACTACGACTGGACTTCTACGAGCTTTTCAGCCGCTTTTACAAAGGTACGGGACGTGAGTTTGTCCACACTTACAGAAATGAGGGTTAACATTATGGCAGTTATTCTTTTGCTTTTCGGTGCGACGTGGATTGTGCCTATTCTAATGTCAAAGTTTGGGTCAAGCCTTTTTAAAGGCTTGTGGGGTTTGGGGCAACGCCCCAAGGTCTTGATTCTAGGTAACATTGTTTCATTCTCTGTGGTCTTCGTTGTAGCGACAGTTTTGATTTTTTCCGGACGGGTTTATGGGGATGGGGTTGCCTATGGTGCTTCTGATTTGGCTATGGCTGCCGCTTTTATTGGGGCGGGTTTGGTTACGGGGCTGGGTGCTATTGGAACGGGTATTGCCGTTAGTAGTGCGGCAAGTGCGGCGATTGGTGCGGTTAGCGAGAATGAGGCTAATTTTGGCAAGGCTATGATTTTTGTGGCAATGGCGGAGGGTATTGCTATTTATGGGTTGTTGATAGCGTTTATGATTTTGGGGCGGGTTTAGGGCTATGGGAAAGGTGGAGTATTTTGAGGCGGTTGTGGGTCGGGAGGTAGAGCGGCGTGTGCGAGGGGCACGTGTGCGGGTTTTACGTGAGTTGGCAGAGGCAGAGGCACGTGAGCTTGCGGAGACGCGGGCGCGTGTGCGAGAGCGTGTGGAGGAGGCAACGCGGGAGATGGAGCGGAATGCAAACAGGGCTGTGGCGGAGGCAACACGGGAGGCTAAGACGGAGTATAATACTATACGCACAGCGTTTTTTAAGGAAGTAAGGCGTGAGGTAATAGCGGAGCTAAGAGCCTTTACGCAGACGATGGAATATGTGGACTATTTGAAGGAAAAAATAGCAGAAAATATGCGAGACGGGCTTGACAAGCTTTTACTGCGTCCGCAGGATATGCATTTTGCGGAGGAAATAAAAAAATCAACCGACGATAAAATATCGTCAATTGAAATTGGTGAAGATGACTTTATCGGCGGGTTTATACTGCTGGGGGAGAAGGTGCGAAGCGACCATACGTTTAAAACGCGGTTAGGGTCTCTTTAGCAGCATATGCCATAAAAATATTATTGACTGCGTTGATAGCCCACGTATAATGTATAACTAGGTGGTGATGTGGTGGATGTGCTTCCGAGAGCGGATGAAGCGATGGCATTTGAATTGGCACTTGGATATAATTTGGCAAATGTTCAGCTATTGATTAATAATATTCGCAAAAATTTGACAAGCTTCCCGTCCGTTTACAAGGGTAACTTGAAAGGATATGGCGATGTATACGAGGTAGAGATGATACTTACGGGGGAAAACGGCAAAACTGCAAGAGTATTAACCGGATGGATAGACGACACCCAGCAGGACAAATGCGACTTACATCTGCGTATGTTAATAAATAAAGGAGGTTACTTAAATGGCTATTTTAGAGGGCGACAAAGTTAAACTATACTCCGGGGCTACCGCTTGGATTTCGGAAGTATTGGGCAATGGCGATGTATATATCGCAGAAGTCCTAAAAAAAGAGGGCGGTGCAAGTATAGAACAAATCGAACGCTCAAGCATTGCTGCAAAAATCGTTGAAGTTGAACAACCCTTAACAGCCTAATAGTGGTGATGTGGTGGATGTGTTTTTTACCCAAAAATCGGTGATTGCGGGGTATTCATAATTAGGTCTTGCACGCGGCCTGTGACGGGGTCTACGAACATAAGAAATAATTCGTTTGCCATGGAGTGCGTTGTGCTTTCTTTGCAGAGGATGGTTGCCAGCCAAAGGTTTCTTTCTGTGAGCAGCATATAACCTTCCATGCCGTCTATGCAAAAGTTAAACCGTTCGTATACGGCGTCTGCGACGATGATTGCTATTTCTTCGGCATGGATAAAATTGTCTTGCATTGTCGCATGGACGTTGAATGATTTTCTCATCGTAAAGTCGATGTCGCGAGCCGGGTGGAAAATTTCTAACAGGCCGCGATTGGGGTTGAAGTCAAAGTCGTAAACCGTGTATGCGGAAGGTCGGAGCAAAAAGTTAGGCAGCCAGCCCGAGCGACCTGCATGTTCGCCTTCCAATACTTCTACTATATGCCACGCCCGTATCGGTATTTCGGAATCCACCGGTATAAACAGGTAAGAAATCGAATCGGATAAAGATGTGATTTTAACATGCGTACCCTCGCTTAATATCCCCAAGATATCCCTGTCGTTTAAAGGCGGAGGGTCGTTGCGGAATACAAACCCCGGCCCAAGCATAAGCGGTGTGCCGTCGAGCCTAACCGCCACCACGCTTCCGGTAGAAAATGCATTGTATAAAGCGGCGTCTGTTTGGTCACGTTCTCCGGTTAGGTTTAAGCCCAGTGCTTCGGAAATATGCTTTTCTTGCTGCTCGCTAAAGTAATCCGACAAAATTGTCATTTCCGCTACCCTGCGCTGTTGTTCTTGCATTTCTGCCGTAAAGTAGAACTCAAGAGGATAGAAGTAGGTTACATAGCCCTCGTCCACGGCTCTTCTCGATTGCAAAATTTGCTGAAAACGCTCGCGCCATCCGGGGGCGGCGATTGCGGTTGCCGCAACGGTAGTCGCCGTAAGCGCGAAAATAACCGTCGCAAGCAAAATCGACGCCATACGTCGCCGCGTGGGGGGCGAGGTAATACCTTGCCCCGCGCTGTTTATTATTCTGTCGCGCAGGCCTGCGCTTGGCTTTTCTTGCATACTGCTTTGAATGTCTTCGATTATGGAATCGTATTTTTTCACTGTGTCACGCCTCCTTGTTAAAATATTCCTGCAATTTCTGTTTTGCCTGCCTGCACCGCCATTTTACCGTTACCAGCGGGACGCAGGTGATTTTTGCGACTTCCTTTTGCGTAAACCCGCATATGTGGTGCAAATATATCGTTTCGCGCTGGTTTGCGGGCAACCGCGAAAGCGCGTCGGGCAACATATTAAAGGGCGTTGGGATGACACTTGCTTGGTTGGCTTCGTCCAGTGTCGCCGCGTACTTGTTTTTTCTGAGATGGTCATACGCTAGGTTGCGCGTGGCTACCATAATGTACGCGACCGGATTTTTTATCGTCGCAAGCCGTTCCGCCATGCTAATAATCCGTATAAAGACATCATGTGTTACGTCCTCCGATATTTCTTTGCTTTTTGTTATAGTCCGCGCATAGTTAAATATCCTCACCGAAAGCTCGTTGTATATGTCGTCCAAAGCTCCCGTGTGTCCCTCTGCCAAACGGATAAAATAATCACGTATATCCTGTATCATCCTCACCCCTTTTACATGGCTTCGAAAGACCTTTCACCACTATAACGATTTTAATGGGGGAAAAGTATAACAGCTATGTAAAAATTTTTTTCCGCCTTTGCGAATATAATAATTTATGTTGGAAAAGGCGGATACCATATGAACGTGATACAAAGCATAAACGGCCCCGTGCTTACGGTATGTGCTGCCCGGCGCGGCCATACCCAAGGCTTTGCCATGGCGGAGATGATACGTGTGGGCGGGTTGTTGGGGGAGGTGGTTTCTCTACGGCCGGGGGAGGCGACGGTACAAATTTATGAGAATACGGCGGGGTTAAAAATCGGCATGACTGTGGAAAAGCTGGGTATGCCGATGTCGATTACCTTGCGGCCGGGGCTTATCGGCGGGATTTTTGACGGGATTTTCAGGGATTTGCGGGGCGGGGACGGCGCGGAAGCGGAGTTTTCTACTGTGGTTACGGCCTCTGTCGGGGATTTTTTGGAGGCGGGGGATGTCTTTGCGCTGGTGGAAGAAACACCCGCGATTACATACCAGGCGACAGTGCCTTCAGGGGTAAAAGGAAAAGTCGTGCAGGCCGCGCAGAATGGGGCTTACACCGCTTTTTTCAAAATCATCCGACTGGAGACGGATAAGGGCGAGGTGGAGCTATCGCTTTCGCAGAAATGGGCTATCAGGGTTCCGCGACCTGTGCGGCGGCGGCTTTCTGCAAGCGTGCCGCTAATTACGGGGCAACGGGTGATTGATAGCCTTTTCCCCGTGGCCAAGGGCGGAACCTGCGCCATCCCCGGCGGCTTTGGCACAGGAAAAACTATGACCCAGCACCAAATCGCAAAGCACTGCGACGCCGACATAATAATCTACATAGGCTGCGGCGAACGCGGAAACGAAATGACCGAGGTGCTCGAAGACTTCGCAAAGCTGCGTGACAAAAAAGGATTGCCCCTCTCATCCCGTACCGTACTGATAGCCAACACCTCCGACATGCCCGTAGCCGCCCGCGAAGCCGGCATTTACACAGGCATAACCCTGGCAGAATGCTACCGCGACATGGGCTATCATGTGGCGGTAATGGCGGATTCGACAAGCCGCTGGGCAGAAGCCCTACGCGAGCTATCGAGCCGCTTGGAAGAAATCCCCGCCGAAGAAGGCTACCCCGCGTATCTGGCCACACGCCTGTCGGCGTTCTACTCCCGCGCCGGATATGTAGAAAACCTAAACGGAACAAACGGCTCCGTTACAATAATAGGCGCGGTATCGCCGCAGGGAGGTGATTTCGCGGAGCCTGTGACATTGCACACAAAGCGATTCACAGGCTGCTTTTGGGCATTAGACCGCCAGCTTGCCTATGCCCGCCACTTCCCCGCAATTAACCCGCTGCAAAGCTACAGCAATTTCACCACGTCGCTGGACGCATGGTATGCCAAAAATGTAGACACCCGCTTCGCAGAATACCGCGAGAAAATCCTCGCGACCCTGATAGAAGAAAGCGTGCTGCTGGAAACAATAAAAATCACAGGAGAAGAGGCTCTCTCCCCCGCCGACCACGAAACGCTCGCACTGGCAAAAAAAATCCGCAAGACCTTCACAGCGCAAAACGCCTACGACCCTACGGATACATACACCCCACTACCTATTCAATTTGAAATGATGAAATCACTTTGTTCCTAAGAAAAATATTCCTTAACTTTATCCAGCCACCGCTTCTTATGATTAACATAATCGTCGCCCATTGCGTCGTTGAAGTTTTTTAGGATTTCACGCTGTTTTTCGGTTAGGACTGTGGGGACGGTTACGTTTAGCTTTACGATTAGGTCGCCTATGGCGCGGGGGTTGTGGACGTTGGGGACGCCCTTGTTGCGTAGCTGGATTACCGTGCCGGGCTGTGTGCCTGCCTTTATTGTGTATTTTTCCGAGCCGCCGTCGAGGGTTGGGATGGCGATTTCGTCACCGAGTGCTGCTTGTACAAAGGTGATTGGCATTTCGAGATGAAGGTGGCTTCCGTCACGGGAGAATAATTTGTGGGGCGAGATGGATACCGTGATGTACAGGTCGCCCGCCGGTGCGCCTTTTTCGCCCATTTCTCCCTTGCCCGTAAGGCGTACGCTCTGTCCGTTGTCTATACCCTTGGGGATATTAACTTCAAGAGTCTTGTTTGTGCGTACGCGGCCATTACCACGACATGTAGCACATGGCTCTTTAATTATGCGCCCCTCACCCTTACAGGATGAACACGGTACAATTTTTGTCACCATTCCTATAAAGCTCTGCTGTGTAACGCGTTCGCTACCCGTGCCGTTACATTTTTTACAGCTTTCGGCGTATGTGCCGGGCTTTGCGCCGCTGCCTTTACAGGTGGGGCAAGCCTCATATGTTTGCAACTGAACTTCCTTTGTCGCACCAAAAACGGCTTCTTCAAATCGAATATTAACGCGCATTTGCAAATCCGCGCCGCGTCGCGGCCGTGGACGCGAACGCCCACCACCGCCAAAAATATCCCCAATGTCCATTCCGCCGCCACCAAAGAACGAACCGAAGATATCATTAATATCCACCCCACCATGAAAGCCACCACCGCCGCCACCCTGCTCAAAAGCAGCGTGTCCAAACTGGTCGTAAGTTTTCCTCTTACCCGAATCACTCAAAATACTGTATGCTTCGCTAACCTCTTTAAAGCGGGCTTCGGCTTCTTTATTACCGGGGTTTGCGTCCGGATGATACTTTTTAGCCATTTTTCTATAAGCTTTTTTTAATTGGTCATCTGTAGCGTCGCGCCCTACGCCCAGCTGCTCATAATAATCTTTTTTATTTGCCATAATGGCCCCCTGTGTATTTTAAAGATTAAAACCTTGGGGGAAAACCTTTTCTGAAGAAAAGGTTTTCCCCCAATCCCCCTTTCCAAAAGACTTTAACGTTTGCGCACGCATTGTTAAAGTTTGAGGGTTGGGGGTTTGGGGGAAGGGAACTTTTCAAAGTTCCCTTCCCCCAAGGTTTTATCATTTCTCGGTAAAGTCGCCGTCAATGACGCTGTCGTCGTGGTTTGGGCCGTAGTCGGTTGGTTCTTCGTGAGTGTGGCCGCCCATGTCGGGGGCGTCGGCTGCGCCTGCCGTGTATAGTTTTTGTGAGAAGTCTTGTAGGACTTTTGTGTAGGTTTCTATTGCGGCTTTTAGGGTTTCTGTGTCGGTTTCGTTCATGGTTTCGCCGTGCATTGCTACGGATACGGATTTTAGTTTTTCTACTTCTGCGGTGATTTCGGCTTTGTCTTCGTCGGAGATTTTTTCGCCCATGTCGGAGATTAGTTTTTCTGTTTGGTAGACGAGGGATTCTGCTTCGTTTTTGGCGTCTATTGCTTCTTTGCGGATACGGTCGGCTTCGGCGTATTGTTCTGCGTCTTTTACTGCGCGGTCGATGTCGTCGTCGGAGAGATTGCCCGACGCGGCGATTGTGATTTTTTGCTCTTTGCCCGTGCCGAGGTCTTTGGCAGAAACGGATACGATACCGTTTGCGTCGATGTCGAATGTAACCTCAATTTGCGGAACGCCGCGCATTGCGGGGGGGATACCGTCGAGGCGGAAGCGGCCGAGTTCTTTGTTATCGCGTGCGAGGGCGCGTTCGCCTTGGCAAACTACGATATCTACGGCGGTTTGGTTATTTGCCGCTGTCGAGAAGACTTGCTTTTTATTTGTAGGAATGGTCGTGTTGCGGTCGATAAGGCGTGTTGCTACGCCGCCCTCTGTTTCGATGGAGAGGGAAAGGGGCGTAACGTCGAGCAGCAGAATACTGCCCGCACCCGCGTCACCCGCAAGCTTGCCCGCCTGAATGCTCGCACCAAGCGCAACACATTCGTCGGGGTTAATGCCTTTGAACGGCTCTTTGCCCGTGAGTTTTTTAACTGCTTCCTGTACAGCGGGAATACGCGTAGAGCCGCCCACAAGCAGAACTTTATCGAGGTCGCTTGGGGAAAGGTCTGCGTCTTTGAGGGCTGTTTGCACGGGTCCCATTGTTTTTTCTACAAGGTCTGCGGTAAGCTCGTCGAATTTTGCACGGGTCAGGTTGATATCCATGTGCTTTGGCCCGTCTTGATTCATTGTTATGAAGGGCAGGTTAATATTTGTTGTGATTACCGTGGAAAGTTCTTTTTTTGCTTTCTCTGCGGCTTCTTTCAGACGTTGCATTGCCATTTTGTCTTGTGATAAGTCCATGTTTTCTTGCTTTTTGAATTCTTCCACAAGGTATTTTATTACACGGTCGTCGAAGTCGTCACCGCCGAGACGGTTGTTTCCGCTGGTTGCGAGAACTTCGATTACACCGTCACCGATGTCTATGATACTAACGTCGAATGTTCCGCCGCCGAGGTCGTATACCATTATTTTCTGCTCTTTTTCATTGTCGAGACCGTAAGAAAGCGCGGCTGCCGTAGGCTCGTTTATGATACGCTCCACTTCCAGCCCTGCGATTTTGCCTGCGTCTTTTGTGGCTTGGCGTTGACTGTCCGTAAAGTACGCGGGCACAGTTACTACCGCTTTAGTTACAGGCTCACCAAGGTATGCCTCCGCGTCGGCTTTCATTTTTTGCAACACCATCGCAGAAATTTCTTGCGGAGAATAGCTCTTGTCTTCGATGCTAACTTTAAAGCTTGTTCCCATTTGGCGTTTTATTGACATTACCGTGTTATCAGGGTTTGTAATAGCCTGGCGTTTTGCAGTCTCACCCACAAGACGCTCCCCGGCTTTAGTAAATGCCACGATAGACGGCGTAGTACGCATTCCTTCGCTGTTTGCGATAACTACAGGCTGCCCGCCCTCCATTACAGCAACACATGAGTTAGTGGTTCCAAGGTCAATTCCTATGATTTTTGACATTTTAATTTCCTCCTAAATATTAAAATAATGTTTTAATTAGCCACTTTTACCATGGCCGGTCGTATTACGCGTTCTTTATGGATATATCCTTTTTGCAGGATTTCTGCGATTGTGTTTTCGGCAAGGGTTTCGTCTTCGGTGTGGGCGACGGCGTAGTGTTGGTTTGCGTCGAAGGCGGTTGTGCCTGTTTCGATTGGGATGGGCTTTATGCCGAGTTCTTCGAGGGTGCTGTCGAATTGGCGGGCAATCATTTCTATGCCCTTGTAAAAGGTGTCTTCTTTGTCGGGGTGGGCGGCCAAGGCTCGCTCAAAGTTGTCTATGATGGGTAGCAGCTTTTCGCAGGTAGCGCGGGTTCCGTCGTCGTAGCGAGCGGCGAGTTCTTTTGTGGTGCGCTTGCGGTAGTTGTCAAACTCGGCCAGGGAGCGTTGGTATTTGTCGAGTAGTTCTGCGGCTTTGTCTGTGGGGGCTTCCGGGGGGGGGGCGTCTACTACTTCGATGGTTTCTTCGGTTTCTTCTAATTCTTCTTCGAAGATTTTGGCTTCTTCATTCATTGGTTTTGTACCTCGTTTCTTAGCCCTAGGGCTTCTATTACTTGTTGCATGTTTTGCAGGATGCCGGATAGGACGGATACTGCTTGGGTGTAGTCCATTCGCATGGGGCCTATGAGGGCTATGCAGCCCGTGCCGTTGTCTATGGTGTAGTTGGCTTTGATTAGACTACAGGCTTTTAGCAGGTCAAGGGTGTTTTCTGCGCCGATTATTATTTGAATGCCTTCGCGGGAGGCGTTGGCTTGGTGTCGCGCAAAATTCGCGCGTCCTTGGTCGAGGATGGCGAAAAGCGATTCGCGGTCTTCCAGCGCGTGAAAGATGGCTTCGGCTTTGCTTTTTTCGGCAAACTCGGGGAATGCGAGGATGTTTTTTATGCCGCTGGTGTATACTCGCACGTCGTCTTCGGCTTTTATCATATCGGCTATTATGCCCAAAACAGGCATAAGAACATGCGCGTTTTCTGCGAATTGGGCAAGCATTTTGTCTATGATGTCGCGGCTGATATCCCGAATGCTTTTGCCCGCGATATGGCGGTTTAGAATGGCGGAAAGCCGTGTAAGCGTCTCGTAGCCCGGTGCGCCCGACGAACGAGTGTCGGACGGCAGGTTAACGATTTGGTTTTTTACGGTTTTTGTATCGGTGACGAGTACGAGAAGCAGTGATTTTTCGTCCAAGGGGACGAGCTGGATGTGCTTAATTGTTGTTTTTTTCAGAAACGGCTCGGAGACGATAGCGGGATAGTTTGTGAGCCGCGAAAGGGCTTTTGCGGTTTCTTGAATCATGTATTCGGCATGGCCGATGTTGTCGATTATCATGCGTTGCAGGAAGAGTGCTTCATCGACGGAAAGAGCGCGGCTTTTCATCATGCTGTCCACGTAGAAGCGGTAGCCCTTCTCCGAAGGCACACGCCCGCTGGATGTGTGAAGCTGCCCGATAAGCCCCATGTCCTCAAGGTCGCTCATCTCGTTGCGGATGGTGGCCGAGCTAATGCCGAGGCTGTATTTTTTTGCGATGGTGCGTGAGCCTATCGGCTCTGCTGTTTCAATGTAGTCGTTGACGATGGCTTGCAGGATTTTGAATTTTCTGTCGTTTAAAAGCATGTTGGTAACCCCCTAAGCCGCGGGTATTTTGTGCGGCAGCGTATGCTTTTGTTGCGATTTTGTTTTTCTGTTAGCACTCGTCGGTGTCGAGTGCTAACGAAGATTAACATGGGCTAATGTTTTTGTCAATAGTTAGTTTAAAAAATTTACGCACCTAAGTTTTGTTTTTTTGGTTAAAAGCTTGTCAAGCGGCATAGGTACTGGGACGGTGGGGATTTTGCAGGATTGGTTTTTACATAAATAAAATGCCGCCCATGCAGTGGACGGCTCAATCTCTTACTTGTCAAGCTCTTGTATTTTTTCTTTTACAAGTGCAACATCTTCTTGCTCCATTACGGCCTCTGTTTCAATGATGTCATCGTCCAATCCTATAATCTTCGTTCCGGCGTTCCGCTTTTTAAGCCTGTACAACGTAAAAAGTTTGTTTTTCTGTGCTACACGCAAATCCATGTTTGATTGAGCCATGAAATCACCTCTTTCCGGTCAATAATAACATGAAACTTGTTTTTATGTACATAGGGTAAGAGACTTTTTTTGTGTTCGGCAGTTAAGCATGTCGGGGATTTTGTGTTTCAATGTGGAAAAATGTTGACATTAATTTATCTTGCTGTTATATTGTTACTGTGATACATATGTATCACAGTAAATGAGGTGAGGCTGCATATGATTTTTTTGGAAAACATCCCCATCTACGTGCAAATCGCGGACGATATCAAAGACCAAATCATCGCGGGCAAACTCTGCGACGATGATAAGTTGCTTTCTATCCGAGAATACTCTTTAAAATACGAGGTGACTGCGCTTACCATGCAGCGTGCGCTCGCGCTTCTAGAAAGCGAGGGCGCGGTGGAGACAAAAAAAGGGGTTGGCAGCTTTGTTAAGGCTGGGGTACGCGAGCAGCTAAAGGTACGGTTGGTAGAAGAGCTTGTACGGGATTTTATTTCGCGGGCTAAAAACATGGGCATATCAAACGACGAAATTTTAGAAAATGTACGGGAGGGTCTCGACAATGATTAGTATAAAAAATTTAAGCAAAAGCTACGGTAAAAAGGCGGTTTTCAAAAATTTAACGCTGGAATTCTCTGCAAATCGTGTAATCGGGCTGCTTGGCGAAAACGGAATCGGCAAGACAACCTTGCTAAAACTTATCGCGGACATCCTAAAGCCCGACAAGGGTGAGGTTAGCATAGCGGGCGAGACAGTATCGCGGCATACACGTGCAGGGGTTTCGTACATGCTGAGTGCGAATAATTTTTACGGCTTTATGAAGGTGAGGGACGCGCTAAACTTTTACCGCGATTTTTACGAAGATTTTGACTACGAGCGTGCGGTCACGCTTTGCCATGAGTTTAAGCTACACCCAAAAGCCCGTGTAAAAACCCTATCCAAAGGCAGCGCAGAACGCCTATGTATCTTACTATGCCTATGCCGCTGCGTTCCGCTATACCTACTGGACGAACCCGTCGCCGGTCTCGACCCAAAATTTAAGCACGGTGCAATAAAGGCAATGCTCGCAAACACGTGCGAGGAGCAAACCGTAATCATCTCCAGCCACCTACTGCGCGACCTGGAGACGATTTTTGACGAAATCATCATACTAAAGAAAAACGACGAAGTAGTAACCGCAAACACCGACGAAATCCGCGAAAGCGGAAAATCCGTAGAGCAGTTTTACCTGGAGGTGTCGGAATGATAAAATCCGCAAAATGGGAATTAATAAGATGGTTTGAGCATTTTGACCGACTGCTGGCTTTGGCGGCGGGATGTATTGCGGTTGTGCTTCTGCTGCCGACTCCGCGTGAGGAATGGCATATATTCGCGCTGGTTTTGGTGCTTGCTGTTACGGGGCTTGCGATTATGCCGATGTTGTTGGCGGTTTACATGATTTTGGTTTACCCGTTTGTACTAATCGCGTTTACGGAGCTGATGAAGGTAACGCTATTGGAACGCGCAAACGGACGCAGTGTGGTAGGCACTATCATTACAAGGGTGTTAATCGGGTTGGCCACGGCAGGGCTTGGTGTCGGCATTTACACACTAACCCTCCATGTTCTGCGCCCCACTGCGGAAATGCATATCGTTTGGGTGTTTGAATTTACAAAAGCCATACACGAGGTCTTTCTGTTTAATTCTTTGCTTTTTGTTATGGCTGCGCTGTTTATTCCTTCCGCATTTTTTGGTTTTTTTGTGCTTTTGCGTGTAAAGGCAAAAAAATCTCGACATATATCTGTCGTTTATCTTTTAACGTGCATTGCTTATGCTTTTATGGAGATTTTTGGGCATCGTTGGGTGTCCGACATTATTATTACTTTTGTCGCGGCGGTGGCGTTTCTTGCAATCGGCTGTGTCGCACTCGATAGCCACGCAGAACAGGAGGCCGATTTGCTATGAAGCAGCTACTGCCTATTCTAAAATGGGAAGGTATGTATTTTGTTTTACATCTGCGGTGGTTTGTGCCTTCTGCGCTGGTGCTTTGGGGCGGGCTTATGGCCTTGAGTGCGATAGTGCAGGACAACCCCGTGGCGATTGTTGGTTGTTTTCTTCTTTCCTTGCTTGGGGTTTATGTCGGGGTGGTTTTTCCGTTTATTTCGCTGCGGCATATGAATTTTCCCCTGCTGCGCCTTACGGGGCGGTCGTTTTTTGCCGTTGCATTGGTCAACAGAATATACAGCGCGTTATCCGTGCTTTTGGGTGTCGGAATTATGCAGCTCTCGGTAGTCGCAAGACTAAGCTTTGGCATAGAAGAGCCTTTTGATGTGCTTTCGCTTGCGTCGTTTTCCGTTAGCGTGGATGGGATGATTTTTACTTTGGCACTTTTTACACCGGCCCTTGTTATGCTGTCCAACGCCGTCGAGCTTTCCAAGAACACCATCCGCTGGGCGGGCTTGGGGGCTAAGCTTTGGGTGTTGGCTGCGGTGATTGTGTTTGTTATGTTTGTGCTGACTTTGGGATTGCGATTGTATTTTATTACGGCTGTGCTGCTTTTTGGCACTCCGATTGTTATGTTTTTATTGGCTTGTTGGTTGTTTGACAATAAGGCCGAGGCAGGGGATGGTGAGGGCTAAAGCCCTATCAATACCTGCCTGCTAAACACCTGCGTCGGTGCGTAATAAAACACGGCTATGCCTACATGTGTGAGTTCCGGGTTTAGGATGTCGTGGATTCTGTTTACGTTTGTGAAGTCACGTACTATCGCTACCGCGTTGTTGCCTCTGCTTGTTGCAGAAAACCTGTTGTGTACGGAAAACTCTATACCCGCGTTTTGCATGTGGGCGACAGTGCCCCACGCATCGTCCGGAATCCACCGATTACCCATCACTCCACGCGCCAAAAATTCGTTTTGCTCGCGCATTACTTCGGCCAGTTCTTCGTGCCAGATTAGCGGGGCAAGGCCGTTGTCCGCTCGGACGTTGTTCAGGCCGGCGAGGATGCTCTGCTCGGTGTTGCGGGCGGGATTGGGGCGGTCGTTTCCTTTTAGGATAACAGCGCGCCTATGCGACTGCCCAAGCCCGTCACTTACCCCAACGACCATCGTTACATTTTGATTATCTGTGTCATATCTTGCAGAAAACACAAACGAAGCATAATTGGGAATGGTATCAACGGCATCCGAAAACGAACCATCGTCCGAGTTCCAAAAGAAATTCAAAGCCCCCCGAGGGTCAAAAGAAACCATGTCCTCAGAAAGCGTAATATGATAAATCCCACCAATAAAATCCAGCACCTGTACGTCCACATCGTCTAATGTAATCGGCAACAAATCTTCATAATTGTGAGGCTCCGTCCGACGATGCCAGCCATGCAAGCGCGGCAAGGTCGGCCTTCTGTGCGTGATAACAACCCGGCTGTCCTCCGTCCACTCGACATTGGCTCCCACGGCTTGCGCAATCGCCCGGAGGGGCAGCATTAACGAGCCGTCAATAATTTGCGGCGGCACATCGGGATAAACAACATCGCCGTTAACGGTAATAAAATCATCACCTCTACGGATAGAAACAGTATGTGCGGTATTAGAAACAGAAGCCGTAGCAGTTCCGTCATCCCAACCCACCTCAAAGCCCATGGCCTCGAATACATCGCGCACAGGCACAAAAACCCGCCCTTCGAGGTTAACAGGGTGCGCACCCGCAAAGTCCACGCCCTGCCCGTTTACATAAACAGGGATTTCCTGCGCGTATGCGGATACATATAAAAGGAATGTTGCGGCGATAATGGTCACTGCGAGTTTCATATTTTTAGCTCCTTAGCCAGTTTTTCCAGTACATCTTGCGGGGTTTGCGGTGCGCTTTTGAAAAATTTGATTCCGTCGCCGTTGTATCGTGGGATGAGGTGCATATGATAGTGGAAAACCTCTTGCCCCGCGGTTTTGCCGTTGTTTTGCAGCACGTTAAGCCCGTCAGGGCTTAACGTCGCGTTAATTTTTTCGGCAATTTTTTTTGCAAGGGGGATTAGCCCTGCGGCTTCCGATTCTGTTAGATCGTACATATCTGCCGCGTGGCGTTTTGGCAGAATAAGCACGTGGCCTTTTGTTGCCGCAAAAATATCGAGGATTGCCACAAAGGTATCATCCTCGTAGATTTTATGGCTTGGAATATCGCCTTTTATTATTTTACAAAAAATGCAGTTGTCCATGTTAAACCTTTCCTTCCAGCCAGTCTTCCGCAAATTTAATCACGTCGTCAAAGGTAGGGCTTTTCGCATTGCGCACATAAAAGCCCGAAGTAGAAACGCCCATCGTAAGCGAAAGCAACGGACTAAGCCCCAAAGCCTGCGCAAGACAGAAGCCCGCATTAAGATTGTCACCCGCACCGGTGGTAAGCTTGGGCTTTTCGCAGAAAGGCCCGTCTGTGTAAAAATACTCGCCGCCGATTGCGCAACAGGCACTACGCACAGGATGTACCATCAGACAATAAATACCCAGCGCATTATAAACCGCCATCACAGTATCACGGAGCTTGTCGTCGCTGTCGCTAACCGCAATATCCATAACACTGGCGATTTCGTATACTTCCTTCTCATTAAGGCCGAGGATGGTACGGAATTTACCTTCAAATTTGCCGATAAGCCCCATGGCACGCCGAATATCTTCCTTTGTGCGCTTCTCGGGGTCGGCCAAGTCGAAGAATGCCAGCGGTTTTTCCGCCGCCGCAGGCAAAAGCGGGAATACTTCTTCTATTATACCCTGCCATATTTCGCTCATATGGGGCATCATTGTCCAGTTTTCTAACCCAAAGAGATGGCAGTCGGATATGAGCTTTGCAATTTTTTCTGCGCCGCCCATTTCATTTTTAAATACATCCCATGTTAGATTGTTTAGGGTCGTAATCTTGCCCATTATTAGCTTACCGTCCTCAAACTCATATGCGTCGGAATGCCCCGGCTCACAAAAGCTGTACACAGCCTCGGCTTTTTCCACCATGGGATGAAATACAGGATGGATGTCCGGCGCACCAATCGACCCCACATAAGTAACCTTTACCCCATACTCCAACAACGCATTAGAAAGTATAGGCCCGTTACCACCAAGCTTTGTTTGCACCGTAACCATCTCAATATTGGTAGAAAGCCCCGCCGCCTTAGAAATCCGCGCACCAAAATCCGCAATAGTCTTTATCCGCGTAAAATTATTAAAATCCTGCCGCTTGTCCACCGGATGAATAATCTCGTCCACAAATCCATCCAGCCCAATCACCATTTTAAGGTCAAAACCCTTCTTTTCCTTCAGCGTCGCCGCCAGTTCACGTACATGCTGCATGTGAATCCCTCCTAAAATGTCAAAATTTTATGGCGCGCGCGCTTCGCTTGCTGCGCCCTTGGTCAAGCCTTTTTAAAGGCTTGTGGGGTGTTGGGGAAAAGCCCCAAGGTCTTAACTCCGTGATTTTTCAATCATAGCTTTTTTAAGGTCAAACAATTTTTGCGACAAATCCACAGGCATTATGTGAGGGCGAACGAGACGTCGATGTTCGTCCCATAGGGTGGCGCGTTCGGCTTTGGCGTATTCGCAGATTTGGGGGACGGTGAGGGGCGGGTGAACGCAGACGCCGTTTTCGAATACGGGCTGTAGAAGCTCGCGTACTGTAAATTCGTGTGCCTTTAGGGTCATTTGTTTCCATGTGGCAATGGGGTCAAAGATGGTGAGGTCGGCGGTGTTGGTAAGAGTTTCTTCGGACAGGGCGATTAGGTCGGCTTTCATTTTGCCCGAGGTTGCGTCGTATAGGCGGAATATTTTTTTTATGCCGGGATTTGTAACTTTTATGGGGTCTTCGGAAAGCTTAATTTTATTTTGCCACTCGCCACCGTCGGATTGTAAGGAGGCGAGCTTGTATACACCGCCGAATGCGGGATATTCTTTGGAGGTGATGAGGTGCGTGCCTACTCCCCACTGGGAGATTTGCGCACCTTGGGATTTTAGCTCGGAGATTAGGTACTCGTCGAGGTCGTTTGACGCGCTGATGATGGCGTCGGGGAAGCCCGCGTCGTCGAGCATTTTTCGGGCGCGCTTGGAAAGGTATGCGAGGTCGCCGCTGTCGAGGCGGATGCCGTAGGTTTCCAGTCCGTTTTCGCGCATTTCCGAAAAAATCCGAATGGCGTTTGGTACGCCGGATTTTAGGGTATCGTATGTATCTACGAGAAGAATGCAGTATTTTGGATAAAGCTGTGAGTAGTAGCGAAAGGCCTCGATTTCGGAGTCGAAGGACATAATCCAGCTATGGGCCTGTGTGCCGCGTACGGGGACGTCGAAAAGCTGGCCTGCCAGCACGTTGCTTGTGCCAAAGCAACCACCAATCATGGCGGCACGTGCGCCGTAAAGCCCAGCGTCGGGGCCTTGCGCACGGCGCAGCCCAATTTCCAAAACACGGTCGCCGCGAGCCGCCCAGCAAACGCGAGAGGCCTTGGTGGCGATAAGGCTTTGGTGATTAATAATATTGAGAATCGCCGTCTCGATAAGCTGCGCCTCCATAAGCGGCGCGATAACCTGAATAAGCGGCTCGCCCGGAAACACAACCGTACCCTCCGGCACGGCATTAATACTGCCCGTAAACTTAAAATCCTTTAAGTACGCAAGAAATTCCTCACCAAAAACGCCCGTAGAGCGTAGGTAGGATATGTCCTCGTCATAAAACGCGAGGTCGTTAATATAGTCCACAACCTGCGCAAGTCCCGCAACCACGGCATAACCATTGCCGCAAGGGTTTTCGCGGTAAAACATGTCAAACACCGCTGTTTGCTTGCGTCCTGTGGTTACTTCTGCATGATGGTAGGCTTGCATCATTGTGAGTTCGTAGAAATCGGTGAGCAGCGTTAGGTTTCGCAAATGATTCACTCTTTCTGCGACTGTCGAGCGCGTTTCGCTCGACCCTTTTTATAGTATGAGATTATACCTTTTTATGTAAAAGTGCAAGGGGGGGATCAGATGTGATAAGCAAGCTCAAGCTCAATCCATTTTCTAAGCACCTCACGCTCATCTGCGTTATTTTTTGCAAACAAGTTTTTTTGTTTTCTTTGAAGTGTAGTCAAAAACACCGCCGCATAAGAAATATTGAGCGTTGCCAATAACTTTGCAAGTTTGGGTTAACCCCCGGCGCATTCATATCATGGGCTAATGTATCGGTTGTATTCGGAAATTTCAAAATCCCAATCCTTCCGCCTAAAAATAAAATTGCAAAAACTCTATCGTGCCATAAAAATTCAGCAGCATTCCAAACATCATGGGTATGGCATTAATATAAATACGGTCATTTAGAGGCAGCCTTCTGATGATAAGCAACAACCCCAGATACACTGCGGCAAGCGTATCAACCGTATACCGCGACCCAAATTGATGCCCACCCAATGTCCTGTGGAACGAAAAAGCCACAATATGAATAAGCACAAACAAAGGCAAAACAAGTATCAAATAATCCTCGATATCCCCGGGCTTTTTATCTGTACGCTTCTTGCAAATATTTATGATGTAATACACAAGATAGCTTATAAAAATGGGAGAAGCCACCCAAAACGCAAACCCATGAAACAATGGAAAATCCGTCATATTAAAATCAAAAAACATTCGTCTAAGGTTGCTTAAAATGCGCCCTGCATAAAATTGGCCATGAGGGTCGTAAACAAACTCGGGCAAGTAGTTGTGGCCAAATTCAAATATATTGCCAAAGCGGGCAAAATTTAGCCACATAAAAAACAGACCTAAAGCCAGTGCGGGGATTGCATAAATAAAAATTTTTCGTACATATTGCAAAAACGGAATATTTTCCCTGCGATAAATCAAGCATAGAACAACGGGCAGATATACGGCATTAAAAGGGCGAGTACCCATAGCGGCGCACATGGCAAAAAGAGATATGTATGCATGATGTTTTTTCTCGGTCAGCGCGTAGTAAAACGCAATAAGCATTAAAAGAAACGCCATATTTTGCGCAATGTACCATACCGCCCCCCACAGCGCGACATGCAAATAATTAGTCCCTACGACTAAAAATAAGCTTAAAAACCCGGCATACCATTTATTATCCAAGAGCTTTTCGCCAATTTTATATGCATATAAAAGAGACAGCAAAGAAACAACCAAAGCTATCAAATGGTCGGGAGTATCCACACCCATAAAAAACACAAACGGAAGCATAACAATAGAAGGAAACGGCGGAAAGCTAATAAAATACCGCCCCTCGAACATAGCAATTTCCAGCCACGGGATGTTGTATTCCAAATCCAGCCGCCCGTTAAGCCACATATCGGCCTGTCTGGAATAGGAATTAAACCAGTTTGGCGCGTTTACACTAAAATCGCCGGAAAACATATATATCAAACCGACGACAATCATATAAACCGAAAAAACCACTAATTTACTCAAACTGCACCGTCCCCGTATGTTGAAAAACACAAACCCAAGTTCTGCCCGGTGTCAGCGTAAGCGGCGTGCCATCCTCAAATGTCCAGATGGTGGGGGCGGTGTGTGACGCCTTTTCCCAGAGGACGGCGTAATGCTCGCCGCCTGTGATTAAGTAGCCCGTGCCTGTACCTACGGTATTTACATTGCGGCGGCCTTCGACGTCGCCTGCTATTACATTCATGCGGGTGTGCCGGATTAATATGTTTTTTACGGCTACTTGCTCTTCCGTTTCGGCGTCGCGATGCGCGCCTGCATTGTTTTCTACCAAGTAGTGGCCGTATTCTTCGCAAAAAATAAAGGTTCGGGTGTAGTTACGCGAAAAAGGAACCACCACACGCTTTGCCTCACCGAGACTTTCCATTTCTTCCGCAAGCTCGCCAAAATAAAAACCGTATGCGGGGTTTTCGCCTATCGTGGTACGCATTTCGCGTGCATCCATATGTGCCTCTATCTGCTCGCGCCCCGTAAACGAGCTATGCTCCCTGGAACGCTGCCCCTTATTGCCCGTCCACGCAGGGAAGCTGCGGTCGCGCCAAAAAACGCTCCCCTCAAGCTGCCCGCCATCCAAATTAGTAACCCCCGTAGACCTTATCCGCCCATGCCCGGAAGGGCTTGCCCCATGAAAAACAAAAACAGCGTCGTGATTAAACGCAAAATCAATAAAATAATCCCTTGCACTACGTATAGAGCCTATCTTCTCGGGGAAATAAGACTGAAAAATAGCAATAAGCCGCGTAACATCCCCCTCGGAAAGCACCTCATACACGATATCGGCAGAAGCAATCCCGCTCTGCGGATGTGACGAACGGATATTATTAACCACCACCGCAAGCGGGCGACGTGCAGCATAATCCTCATGGATTAGCAAGCCCGTAAGCAGGCTGAATGTATGATACGGCGGGATTTCATCCTCTTCGTTTTCTTCCTCGTCCTCATATCCTTCATCAAAATGGCCTAAATCCTCCGGGGGCGTAAATGCGGGCAATTCCTCGAAAACTTTGGCGGGCAAACGCTCCTCCCCCCCACCCGAAGAGGTAATCGCAAAAATCAAAAATACAATCAAAACCACACCCAGTGACGAGCCAAATGCAATTAAAAAAACGCGCATTTTTATTACCTCAAGGGCTTTTTTCCAAAATGCTTCAAATTTTTCTTTTGTCATCTAAACAAATCTCCTTATTACAGTCATAGCCACAGCCACAGCCACCACAATCGAAAATACCGACGCAAGCAATACCGCCCCCGCCGCCGCGTCCTTGGCTATTTTAGCCAAGGGGTGAGTTTTGCCGCCCGTGGTGAGGTCTATGATGGCTTCCACGGCGGTATTTACCAGCTCCATGGCAAGCACAAAAAATATGGCAAACGCAACCAACACAAACAACAGCGCGTCTACCTGAAAAATTATACAACATATTATTGCCAAAATCCCCATGATTATTTGAATCCGAAAATTTCGCTCGGTGGCGGCTACCTTGCGGATTCCGTTAAACGCAAAACCCAGCGACTCGGCAAAGCTCCCGCTTTTGCGTGCCTTCATTTCAGTATCTCCTTTAGTATACTCTCTTGGATTTCTTCCATGATGGCCTCGTCACCCGAGTCGGTCTCATGGTCAAGCCCAAGCAAATGAAGCACCCCATGCACCGTCAAAAACGCCATCTCCCGCTCAAAGCTATGCCCATACTCCTCCGCCTGCCGCGCAGCCGTCTCCGTACTGATAACAATGTCGCCCATAGGAAAAATCCCACTAGGCGGCGGCGTCCCCATAGTAGGGAATGACAGCACATCTGTGGGTTTATTTATCTCGCGGTATTTATTATTAAGCTCGCATATCTCACTGTCAGCGACAAAGGATATACTAACCTCATATTTTAATTTTGCCAAATCCTCAACCTCAAAGCATTGTTTTAGGGCAGCAAGTGCAGCTTGTTTTATAGTTACATAAAGCGATTTTTCGACAGGTGTTACGCCTCTGTCGTCCCAGTGGATTTTCATAATACCTCTCTCCTGTGTCCAATGTCGATTCATTATACCATCAAATTCCTAAAAAATGAATAAACCCCGCATGATACAAAAACGGAAGGCAAAAAAGAATCAATCCCATAGGCCTTGGGGTGTTTTGCCATGTCCAAATACAGTTCTTTTATTTTTTAAGGTGTTTCAGGTGAAGCACCAAAAATCTCCATACCTTTTGCAACGTGTTCAAGATTCAAAATTGCATTCGCAGCGGCTTCCCTATACAAAAGCATATCCTCAAATGTTGATGATATGAAAATGGGAATGTGTTGCTTTTTTTTAATCGTAGACATATTTTACCTCCTATTTATCTTTGCCGCCCAAATTGTCGGCATAGTAAAACGTTCCAAGCGACTCTAGCGGTAATTGACTAAACCTAACTAAAATTTTCTCTTTTCAGTCAATCTCACAAAAGCCCGCAAAATAGCGAATTTTTGCAAAACTGCCAAGGCAAGGGACGGCGTTTTTCAAGAAATCCGAACCCGTCTTCGATAATCGAATTGAATCAAGGCTTTGTGGGACTTCCACAGCTACCCACGCCGACGGTTTGCCGACTGATGGCATATAAAAAATTTAATGCCAATTAGCAAATTTCAAACCATCAATTCGCTCAAAATCACTAATGTTGCGTGTTACCAACGTGTAACCATTAACTAGACAGTAAGAAGCAATCAAAATATCTGCGTCACCGATTAACTGACCTTTGCTTTTAAGTTCAATATAAATCTCGGCGGCTTTCTTCCAAGCATCAAGTGACATTTCTGCCGTATCTCGCACATTGTGAAATAATGCATTAAATTCCTGTCCAAAGCTCTTTTTGCCTTTGTCGGGATTGTAGAGCAACCAACGATTTATTTCATAGACAACTGCTGCCGGTATTGCATAAGGGTTTCCAGCCTGCAAAATCTCTTTATTGTAGTGGTAGCGTACATTACCCTCACCACGCAAAAAATAGGAAACAGTATTCGTGTCCAGTGCATATGTCATGGCAATCTCTCCTCAAACTTTATCTTGAAATCACCACGTTCCAAGCTTTCAAAAGATTCCAGCGTTTCTTTGCTTAATCCATTTGAAGTGATTCTTTCAACCCCCAGTAAAACATTTTTTGCCACTTCCAATTGCTCCAATGTCAATTCTTCTTGCTGAACAGGCTTAATATCTGTGTTCTCAATAGGTATTTTGCGCCCTGTTATTGTTATAAAAACTTCTACATTTTCGGGAAGCTCAACTACTTGTGGTGACATAAACTGCCCGTTTCTAAAATAGCCCTGCAATGCTTGTACTTGCGTCATTTTCAAAATCTCCTTTCAATGTTCAATTAAATTTTACTCTAAGATATATTTCATCATCACTTGGTACGTCAAAATGATGGTGTATATCTTTTTCTTGCATGAATGTTTCGTTACACTCCTTTCGTAAAATGGCCTCGTTGCGCTTTTTGATATTTATTAGTCGTTGTTCTCTAGGGGTATCCATATAATGCAGTTCGCAAACAACCCCCATGTCGGAATAGTATTGTCTTAATTCGTCACGTTCTGAACGTGGCCAAAAGCCATTTTCACAGATGACAACTGCACCAGCCTTTGCTGCTTGCCCAGCCTTGCACTTAACGTATTCCTCAACCCATGTGGCATATTTATAATACTGTTCTCGGTCGTTGTAGTATAATTCTGTGCCAAATAAACCATACATCATTTCATCTTGGGTTAAAATCACAGCATTAAGCTGTTTTGCTAGGGCGTGTAGCCACTATTTAATAGACACATAAATGAGAGCAAGTTGGATAAATGCAATATACATGATGTCAAGTTTTTCAAATCTACAGAAAATGCGGCGAAAGCCTTGAATAAGGCGAAATAATCGCTCAACTTCATTGCGTAGTTTATAAAGTGTTTTATCGTAATCCCAGGGGTTTAAGCGGTTTGACTTTGGTGGAACAATCGGGGCAAATTTTAGCATTTGAGCGGTGAGCCGAGTTTTGTCATCCTCATAAGCCCTATCCATTATCAAAGGGGTGGTGATTTCTTGCTTTCCAACCGTTTCCATAAGCATTCTGCCATACGATGCATCGTGAAGTTGCCCTTCGCTCAGGATAAAATCTATAGCTGTTTTTGCACTTGACGCAATCATATGGATTTTTGTTGTCAGTCCTCCTCTTGAACGTCCGATTGCCTGTTTACCGTTTTTTTTAACGCACCACAAGCGTCCGGATGAACAGGAACAATCATTGAATCCAAGAGCCGCTTGAGCATTTCTTCATCCGCCACTCCGGTGACGTGAAGTTCCTGAAACAGTCTGTTAATAATCCCGGCTTTTACCCAACGATTGAAACGTTTGTAAACTGCATTCCAACTGCCATACTCTTTCGGTAGCCGTCTCCACTTACAGCCATTTTCACAGATGTATAGCAATGCGTTGATGAATGTTATGTTTTCTAACGTTACTCTCCCTCGTTGCACCGGTAGCTTTGGTTTGATTTTTTCATACTGCTTTTCTGTTATTCTCATGCACTTAGTTTATCAGCTTTTCTTTGATTTTGATAGTGGCTACACTCCCTAGCTTATTGGCATAGGTTGTCTTACCAGACCCAATCATGCCACAAATCAATATTACTTTCCCCATACACACTTCACCGACCATTCCTAGCAAAATAAAATTAAAGTTTGCCGACTAAATTGTCGGCATAATAACGCAAATCAACTGACGCTAACCTAATCTAACTGCAACTAACGGACATTTCACTTTTTAAGTCCACTTTGCAGACCCTAGTATAATAGCGGTTTTTAGCCAACTTACAAAGCAAGTGTTACCGTTTTTCAAGAAGTCCGAACTCCTTTTCGAGAATCGAGTGAAATCAAGGAATTGCGGGACTTCCACACCCTTACACGCCGACGGTTTGCCGACTGGCGGTTGTGGAAATATAGTGTGAATAATTGCAATTACTCTACAATTTTGGCAACTTTAATCCCGTGCCTCTTCCGCCTATAATCCACGTAACTATCCCTAACCCAAGTACCGCAACGCTAACAATAATCCCCAAATGACTTTCTAAAAATCCTTTATTCGTTTTATCTAGTTCAACATATATTCGGGCAATATCTAACAACTTTTCGCTAAAAAGCATTCTATCTTCGGTTGATAAATCTTCTCTTTTAAGTTGCTCTTGAAAACAGACTTGAATCTCTTTTAGTGCGTCAATAAGCACATCTGTCGCTTCTTTATTTTTGTCCGTTATGTTTTTTGATGATTCAATTATCTTTTCGTTGGTATCCATTATGAAATGGGCAATATTAGGGATTTGCTCAATCGCACGAAGTTGAGTTTCTTTGTCTAAATCAGGAAGAAGTGAAAGAAACTTCATAAATTTGTCTTTGGATAAATTCCTCCAAGATGATATTTCAATTACATCCATAGCTTCTTTTTCAGATATATACATCATTTTACCCCCTGTAGGTTATTTTAAGTTCTTGTCGCCCAAATTGTCGGCATATTAACGCAAACTAACAGAAGTCAATTGGAAGTAGCTACTGAAACTACTTGCGGTTTTCACTTTTTTGTCAATCGTGCAGAAGCCCGTAAAATAGCGGGTTTTCCCCAAACTGACAAGGCAAGGAACGGCGTTTTTCAAAAAGCCCGAACATTCGCTTGAGAATCGAATGAAATCAAGGATTGGCGGAACTTCCACTGCTTCCCACGACGGCGATTTGCCAACTGACGGTTGTGAAAAGTTGCTGTAGGCATTTCTACAAAGTCAGTAAAATGTAAGATGGTATACCATGCTATGCAATATGCTCATCATTGACAGTTGAAAAAAGTAACACTATGGTTGTCGGAATCAAGCCGTGCTTTTGTTCCAATTGGCAAAATTCCGTGCCGTGTACCATGTCCGAAGTCATCAGTATAAAGCACAGGTATGTTATGGCGTTTGCCAAATCGTTCAAGGCAATGCAATAAGTTATGCGGAGTTTCAACACTATAATGACCAAAAATAATTCCTTTTACTTTGTCCATCAACGGTGTTTGCTCAATAAATGCCAGTTCTCCCGCTGTTATGCCAATTGTGCTGTGTCTCTCATGTGATTCCAAAAATAATATATACCCCTGCTCATTAAAACTAAAATATTTATTTGAAATCATCAAAGCAAATAGGGTTGTATACCCGCCGATTAACACACCTTCGCATTGCCCACTATACAAAGTTTTCCGTTCGCTGTCGGGGTTGAACTTTTCTGCTCTATAACCCTCCACAAAATGGGTGCAAAATTGCATATAATCATAATGCCGCAAATCATTAAATGAACCCGGCGCAGTACCATAATACACCACAAGTCCTGTCTGTGAGTGAATTGCGTTAAGTATAGATGTGCCATCGCTGTAACTGCCTATGCGCTTGGGATTGCGGCCAATGTTATTATAATCAATATACGGTAAAATTTCAGCCGCACCATTACCGCCATTGAATAAAATCGCATCAACGCTTTCATCGGCAATCAATGCGTTAAAATCATCGGCTCGCTCCTGTGCGCTTGCGGTATATCCCCATGTATCCTTATAAAAATTTTTGCTAAGTTTCACTTTATACCCCATGCGTTCAATGCCGGCGATTTGCATGGCGTAATTCTCAAGGAGGGCAACATGGCTTGGGCAAAATATACCAATTGTTCCATTTTGTTTCAGTCTTTTGGCCTGCATGTAAGTACCTCCATAATTTGTTGCCGTTCAATTTGACGGCATAATAACACAAGCTCACTGCAACCATCTATCGTTTTACATTTTTGCCTAACTTTGGGAATGTCCACAAAATAGCAAGCTTCAATCAAACTGCCAAGGCAAGGCGTTTTTCAAGAAGCCCTCTCTTTTTTTTCCAAAAAGATGTTTTTGGATAAACCTCTCCAGCCCGCATAATCACTACACAATCACAAATAAAACACGTTCCCTAACAATAACATATTACACTCATACCATCACAGATACCGCGCAGCCGACAAATGTTCTTCGACCTAGGGTTAATTATTGGAGAATCATACCACAATTCCTTGACAAGCAGCAAAAAAAAAGATAATATCTCTACGTTTTCGCAAAATACAATTAAATTAGGAGGTGACTATGCTCACATTCAACCAACTGGTAAAGCAGGGCAGACATTCTGCTAAGAAAAAATCCAAATCACCGGCCTTACAAAAAGGGCTTAACACGATTAAGGACAAGCGTACAGACCACAGCAGCCCGCAAAAGCGCGGAGTATGCACACGCGTATTTACAGACACGCCAAAAAAACCTAACTCCGCACTCCGTAAAATCGCCCGTGTACGTCTTAGCAACCAAATGGAAGCCACATGCTACATCCCCGGTGAAGGGCACAATTTGCAGGAGCACAGCGTTGTACTAATGCGCGGCGGCAGGGTACGTGACGTACCCGGTGTACGCTACCACATCGTACGCGGCACGCTGGACACAGCAGGTGTTGCAAACCGCAAACAAGCCCGCAGCAAATACGGGGCTAAAAAACCGAAAAAAGCATAATATTTCCGCAAGTTAACGCGGCTTATATAGATGAATATGAATACTTTTTTCGCTTTGCGAAAAAACCGTTCGCAAAAAAACGAATTGAAGCATTTCGATTTTTTTGCTCACTGTAAGCGCGAAACGTGGGAAACACAGACACGAGTACCTGTGAATTAATCATTGTTAAGGAGGGAAGTCTCGTGCCAAGAAAAGGACATGTAGCAAAGCGTACAGTTTTGCCCGACCCACTATACGGGAGCATAATCGTTACAAAATTGATTAACGGCATTATGCTGGACGGCAAAAAAGGCGTAGCACAAAAAATCGTTTATGGTGCATTCGAAAAGGCGGCCGAAAAGAAGGGCGCGAAACCCATGGACGTATTTGAAGAAGCATTAAACAACATCATGCCGGTGCTGGAGGTAAAAGCACGCCGCGTAGGTGGTGCAACCTACCAAGTACCAATAGAAATAAGACCCGAGCGTCGTCAAACGCTGGGCTTGCGTTGGTTAGTAAACTACTCACGCAACCGCAGCGAAAAAAACATGACAGACCGTCTCGCAAACGAGCTGCTCGACGCCTCAAACAACACAGGCGGAGCAGTACGTAAAAAAGAAGAAACCCACAAAATGGCCGACGCAAACAAAGCATTCGCCCATTACAAGTGGTAGAACTCGGAAAGAGGAGTAACAGTGAGAGCTTTTCCGTTAGAAAAAACAAGAAATATAGGTATCATGGCGCATATCGACGCGGGTAAGACGACTCTTACCGAGCGTATTTTGTTCTACACAGGCCGCAATTACAAAATAGGCGAAACCCACGAGGGTACAGCCACCATGGACTGGATGGAACAAGAGCAGGAGCGCGGTATCACAATCACAAGTGCGGCGACCACCACCCAGTGGGAAGGCAACCGTATTAACATCATAGATACACCGGGACACGTTGACTTTACTGTAGAGGTTGAGCGTAGTCTGCGTGTACTCGACGGTGCGGTAGGCGTATTCTGTGCAAAGGGCGGCGTAGAGCCACAGTCCGAGACAGTATGGCGTCAGGGCGACCGCTACGGCGTACCCCGTTTGGCGTATGTAAACAAAATGGATATTTTGGGTGCGGATTTCCTAAACGTGGTGAGCATGATAAAAGACCGCCTCGGTCACAATGCCGTACCTGTACAGCTTCCCATTGGCTTCGAAAGCACATTTAAAGGCCTCGTGGACCTCTTCGAAATGAAGGCGTACCACTTCGAAGGCGACAACGGCGACGATATCAAAGTAGTAGACATCCCCGCCGACATGCTGGCACAATGCGAAGAGTACCGCATAAATCTATTGGAATCCATCTGCGAAACAGATGAGAGCCTAATGGAAAAATACCTCGAAGGCGAAGAAATTCCCGTCTCCGACCTAAAAAAAGCCCTGCGCACAGCCTGCATCGCAAACTCCATCATCCCCGTATTCTGCGGCTCCGCGTACAAGAAAAAAGGTGTACAAAAACTGTTGGACGGCGTAATAGATTATCTTCCCGCCCCCACAGACATCCCCGCGATTAAAGGCGTTCTTCCTCAATCGGATGAGCCTACGGAGCGTAAAGCCTCCGACAATGAGCCGTTTTCGGCACTGGCGTTCAAGATTATGAACGACCCGCAGGCGGGTAAGCTCGCGTTCTTCCGCGTATACTCGGGTGTGCTTAACGCAGGCTCATATGTATACAACTCTGTGAAAGGCAAAAAAGAACGCATGGGGCGCATACTGCTGATGCACGCCAACGACCGCGAAGACGTACAAAACGTATACGCAGGTGACATTGCCGCCGTTGTAGGCTTAAAATTTACAACCACAGGCGATACTCTATGTGACGAAAAACATGAGGTAATCCTCGAGTCCATGAACTTCCCCGACCCTGTAATCTCCGTAGCAATCGAGCCAAAAACAAAAGCAGGGCGCGACAAAATGGGAATCGCACTCGCAAAACTCGCGGAAGAAGACCCAACCTTCAAAACCCACACAGACCTCGACTCAGGCCAAACCATCATCGAAGGAATGGGAGAACTCCACCTCGAAATCATCGTAGACCGCCTGCTGCGCGAGTTCCGTGTAGAAGCCAACGTGGGCAAACCACAAGTAGCCTACCGCGAAACCTTCCGTAAGGGCGCGGACGTAGAAGGCAAATATGTACGTCAATCCGGCGGACGCGGCCAATACGGCCACTGCAAAGTCACATTTGAGCCAATGGACGCAAACGATAACGAGAACACCTTTGAGTTTGTAGACAAAATCGTGGGCGGTGCTATTCCGAAAGAATACATCCCCGCCATCGAAAACGGCATAAAAGAAGCCATGCAGTCGGGTATAATAGGCGGCTACCCCGTATTGGGCGTTCGTGCAACGCTCTACGACGGCAGCTACCACGATGTTGACTCATCCGAGATGGCCTACAAAATCGCCGGCTCTATGGCCTTCAAAGAAGCAATGCGTAAATCCGACCCCGCACTCCTCGAACCCGTTATGAAAGTAGACGTAACCGTTCCCGAGGATTACATGGGTGACGTAATAGGTGACATAAACAGCCGCCGCGGCAAAATCGAAGGCATGGAAGCTCGCGGCAACGCGCAAGTAGTGCATTCCTTCGTGCCGCTGGCCGAAATGTTTGGCTACGCCACAGACCTGCGCGGCAAAACCCAAGGGCGCGGCACATTCACGATGGAAGTACACCATTACGAGCCTGTGCCAAAGAGTGTTCAAGAAAAATTAACATCAAATAAAACGCAAGACTAATGCAACCAACATGAAAAACGGCCAAAGGCCAAACAAATAGGAGGACTAAAAAATGGGTAAAGCAAAATTTGAGCGTGCAAAGCCGCACGTAAACATCGGTACCATCGGCCACATCGACCATGGTAAAACCACACTTACCGCCGCTATCACAAAAACGCTTTACGAGCGTTACAAAATGGGCGCAGTAGTAGACTTCGACAAAATCGACAAAGCCCCGGAAGAAAAAGCACGCGGTATAACAATCTCCACCACACACGTAGAGTACGAAACACCAAACCGCCACTACGCACACGTAGACTGCCCCGGCCACGCCGACTATGTTAAAAACATGATAACAGGTGCGGCACAGATGGACGGCGCAATCCTCGTAGTAGCAGCCACAGACGGCCCCATGAGCCAAACACGCGAGCATATCCTGCTTGCACGCCAAGTAAACGTACCAAAAATCGTTGTTTTCCTTAACAAATGCGACATGGTAGAAGACGAAGAGCTTCTGGAACTCGTGGAAATGGAAATCCGCGAGCTTTTGGACAAATACAAATTCCCCGGTGATGATACACCCATCATCCGCGGCTCCGCACTTCAAGCACTCAACGACCCCATGGGCGCGTACGGCGACAAAATCGTTGAACTGTTCGAAGCCGTTGACGAATTTATCACAACACCCGAGCGCGACACCGACAAACCGTTCCTTATGCCTGTAGAAGACGTATTCACCATCCAAGGCCGCGGCACGGTAGTAACAGGTCGCGTAGAACGCGGAACCCTTAAAGTACAAGACGAAGTAGAAATCGTAGGCTTTACAGAAGAAAAACGCAAAGTAGTAGTTACGGGCATTGAAATGTTCCACAAGCTACTCGACCAGGCAGAAGCAGGCGACAACGCAGGTCTTCTCCTGCGCGGTATCGCTCGCGACGAAATCGAGCGCGGCCAAGTTCTCTGTAAGCCCGGCACAATCAAATCTCACACAAAATTCTCTGCACAAGTATACGTTCTGTCCAAAGACGAAGGCGGACGCCATAAAGCATTCTTCTCCAACTACCGTCCGCAGTTTTACTTCCGTACAACAGACGTTACCGGCGTAATCACCCTGCCCGACGGCGTAGAAATGTGTATGCCCGGCGACCACATCGAAATGAACGTAGAACTCATCTCCCCCATCGCCATGGAAGAAGGCTCCACATTCGCTATCCGCGAAGGCGGCCGCACAGTAGGCGCAGGCGTTGTAGTAAAAATCGTTCAGTAGAAATTAAAACCGTGGGCTCTGACCACACCCGCAACCTTTTGTAAAAGGTTGACCAAAACTTTAACATTTCCGCGCACTCTTGCGAGTGCGCGGTTTTTTGTGTTACAATGCATCAAATATTATGTAAGGGGTGCTGGTTATGGACTATTCTTCTTTTTTGCCGGACATTGACGTGGAGGGCGGCAAGGCTCGTGTTATGGATAATACAAAACTGTACCAGCGATTGCTTGGCAAGTTTGACGCGGCTAAGATGGCGGGGGATGTTACTTCTGCTGTGGAGACGGGGGATTATAAGGCTGTGGTGCAGGCGGCGCACGCGTTGCGTGGTACTGCGGCTAATTTGGGCTTTCCTGTGGTGCAGGAGGTTACAAACGATATAGAATTGCTCGCTAAAAAAGAAGAAGACTGCAAGCATTTGATTGGTAAACTTAATGACGCTGTTTCTGCATTGCAGGGGGCTATCGAGCGATTGCTGGCTGGTTAGTCTGTGCGGTAGTTTTCTTTGAAGGCTTTTAGGATTTCGTTTAACGAGGTTTGGTATTCGCGTGTGCGGCCCAGGCCTTTTTTTATGCGGGCGTTTTCCAAGCGGGCTATGTTGTTTTCCGGGGAGATTGCAAGGGCTTTTTTTATGGCGATTTCTGCCATGGGCATGTCGTAATCTTGGCGGTGATATGAGGCAAGGCGCGCGTATTGGGTAGCCTCGGGGTCGCGGGTAAGTGCCAACGCGCCGCTCATGGAGCGGATTGCGCGGGTTACGTCACCCCATGCATGGTAGATTTCAGCTTCTTTGGCGTAGTAGGCGGTGTCGCGGGCGGTTATTTTTTGCAAGGTATCCAGTGCCTTCTCGTATTGACGCATTTGCAAATGGATGTCCACGGCTTTAAATACATAGTACGCCACGGTTTTGTCGGCCTCCATGGCCTTCTCAAAATGCATAAGCGCGGCAGGATAGTCCTTCTTTTCAAAGGACATCAGTCCCAACAAATACGAAATATCGGCATTATCCGGCTGATGCGCATACGCCTTTTTTATCGACTTTGCCGCCTTATCGAAGCTACCGTTCAAAATCGCCGCCTCTACATAATGCAACAAAATCGAAAAATTTTTAGGCTCCAGCGACAACGCCCGTGTTAAACAGGATAACGCCTCCGCCGTCGCACCCACCTGCATATATTGCACCGCCAAGTTATTCAAAATCGTGACATTTCCGTCATCATACTGCAAAGCCCGCCTATACAACGGAATCGCCTTTTCGCATTCCTTCTTACGCGCAAAATAATCCCCGCGCTCCTTTAGCTGCTCCCACTCACGCCTTAACTCCCATTTCTCCAGCTCGCCCTTCAACCCGTCCAGCTCATCCTCGGCAAAATACTCCGCCAACCGCAAAAATCCCAGCACCTTAGCCGAAAAATTATCCTTCTTAACAAGCTCCTTCATCTTCGCAGCCAAATAAGAATGTCCAATCTCCGCCACCCAAGAAATTATCTTGTCACCCAAAAACTCATCCACCGACTCGCGCCAATGATAAAAAACATAGTACATGGCTTCCTCAAAGGTAAACACCCGTACCCCCGTTTTGAAGGTATACGGGGTTGCGTTGATGTTTTGGGATAGGCATAATTGTATTTTCATGGAAGACCTTGGGGGGAAACCTTTTGTGAACAAAAGGTTTCCCCCCAAACCCCCTTTCCAAAAAACTTTAATTTTTTGTGTATGAAGAGAGTTGGTTTAAAAATTCGTTTCCGTGTGTGCTGCCGATTTTTATGGGGATGGAAAGAGCAGTGGAAAGCTGGGAAAGTGTAGTGCCGTCGAGCATGGTTTGCGTGCCGTCACGGAATGCATTTTCCGGCAAAAAAAGCACATCATCGACAACACACCCCTTTAACTGCGCAATAATATCCTCCCCCGTAAGCAACCCGCTAACAGTAATATTTTCGCCAAAAAAATTATTTTTTATCGCATATACATTAATCCGCACATGCGGATAGCATCTCTCAAACTCACTACCGAGGCCACGCATAAAACCTGCCGCCGCCGCCCCCGTAATAATCCCAATGTCAAAGTTTTTTGCCACGCTTTTTTTCAAAAAAGCGTGTGGGGGATTGGGGGCAAAGCCCCCAAGGTCTTCCAAAAACTCGTGTTCAAAAAGTCGTACCATCCCCACGCCGTTATCCAGTTGTGGGAAATCGCCGTAGTGGTCGTATGTGGGGAGTGGTTGTCCAGCCATAATATACCACTCATCTGCCGCAAATACAAAGCCTTTGGGGTGATTTTGTATTTGGGTGATGATGTTTTTTGCGTCGTCGGGGGTAAAGGGCTGTAGGGGGTATAGGTTGTTGCGGTGGCGGGTGAGACCTGCTGGTACTATGGCCAGTGATTCTGCGCCTTTTAGGGCTTTTAGGTAGGTTATGGTTTCGCCCAAATGGCCTAAATCGTTTATGCCTTTGCAGAGGACTATTTGGAAATGCATTTTTATGCCTGCATTGCCGAAGGTGGTGAGGGCTGTGTGTAGGTTTTCGGAGGGGTTGTTTAGCATTTTTTTGCGGATGGTTAGGTCGGCGGCGTGTACGGAAATCCGTAGCGGCGATAGATGGTAGTTGGCTATGCGGGTGATTTCTTGGTTGGAGAGGTTTGTTAGGGTTACGTAGTTGCCGTGTAAAAAGGAGAGGCGGATATCATCGTCTTTTATATATAGTGATTCGCGCAGACCCTTGGGCTGTTGTGAGATAAAGCAAAAAATGCAATTGTTTGCACAGCGGCGTGTTTCGGACATTAAGGGTTGTTTAAAGGCCATTCCAAGGTCTTCTTCTGCGTCTTTTTCTATTTCCAGTTCCCAGATTTCGCCATTTGGCTTTTGGATTTCTATGGTAATGTATTCTTCTTTTACAAAAAAATGATAGTCCAGCACATCTTGGATTTTTTTACCGTTGATTTGTAATAAAATATCGCCGGGAGCGATTTCTAACTCGTCGGCTATGCTGTTGGGGATTATTTCTATTATTTCATGCGTCATCATTTACGGCTTCTATTAAAAAAGTCACAGGCCTTACGCCGTCGGTACAGCATATTATCTGCATGTTTTCCTTATTATTCCACGGCATATACGTCGCACCCGCAGAAATCGCAGTTACGCTCCTGTAAATATCAATCCACGCCCATGGACAAAATCCCGTCGGCATTACCGCGCTCCCCTCAAACAAAAAGGAATCTCCAACCTCAAGTATCGGACATGCCCCTACGGATTTTCCGTCGGTTAAATAAGTATCGGCCAGCTCGGGATAAAATTCTTTTTTCAGCACGGTTATTTTTACTTTTTTCATGCGAGTTCATTCCCATCTTTTTGCGTTTTCTATTTTAACACAAATTCTTTGCAAAGCACGCACTAAAATGCTACAATGTAAAAAACCATCGTAATTTTTCACAAAAAGTTACGATATTTACGGTCGGTTAACTCAGCTGGTAGAGTGTCACCTTGACATGGTGGAAGCCGAGGGTTCGAGTCCCCCATCGACCAGGATGTATACAAGAAGGGGAGTAGTAAAAATGAAAAACGTACGTATAGTAGTGGTCGATGATTCTGCGTTGTCGATTGCGCTGATTAGCGACATGCTGGAGCAAAACGGCTATGAGGTAGTAGGCTCGGCCGGGGGACTGGAAGAGGTAAAAGAAGTAATAACAGAAACCATGCCCGACCTGGTGACGATGGATATGACAATGCCGGGTACGGACGGCTTGGAATGCACACGTGCCGTACATGCTATTAACAGGGATATCCGTGTAATAGTGGTTAGCTCAATGATGGATGACGAAATCATATCCCAAGCAAAGCGCAATCGTGTATCGGGCTATATTCAAAAGCCGGTGGACGAGGGCGACCTTATAGCGATGATAGAGCGCGTAATGTCGGCAGAAGAATTATTTAACGTGCTAAAGGCGGACTATTTTGAGGTATTTAAGGACGCGCTGCGCGACGGCTTAAACCGCCTTACAAAAACTCTAATCACCTATCAGGAAGAATACCTCTGCGAAACCGAATACACAGCAGAAGGCATAGCGATTATGATAGGTATAATCGGAGAGTTCCCGGGCAAAATGCTCGTTAGTATTTCAAAAAGCACGGCCCATGTACTAACCACCACCGTCCTTAAAAGAGAGCCGAAAAGCAATGAGGAAATCGTAGAAACAATGTCTGAATTTGCAAATATAGTTGCAGGTAACGCATGTTCTGTCTTGAATAAGAGGAATAGGGCCTATGGTCTTCGTGTTTCTCCGCCTTCGGTTTTAAGCGGCGAAAATATGAGGATATCACCTCTTAACTATCCAACATATACTGCTATTGGAGAGACAGTTTTTGGTAAAATGCTTATAAATGTTGGATTTAAAAGGGGAGAGATAGAGGCATGGACGTAAAAAACGTATCCCCGTTTATGGCGGCATTTAACATTGTAATGCCGCGGTTGGGGTTTAGGGAAATCCGCAAGGGTGACTTGCAGACAAAAGACAAGACCTTTTCCGGGTCAGGGGTTATTATAATTGTCGGTATGGTTGGTGAGCTAAGGGGCAATGTCGCATATGTATTTGATACCGAAAGTGCGAAAAAAATAGCCGCCGCCATGCTAAAAGTCACCAATATAGACAAGTTAACAGAAATGTCAAAAAGTGCATTGGGAGAGTTAACAAACATGTTAACCGCCCATGCAGCGACTGCTTTTGCTGCCATGAAGATACTTATGAAAATATCCACCCCCACCTGCATAGAAGGTGACGACATAGAAATAACCATGAGCTCAGAAAAAGTGTTCTGCCTGCAAATGATGATTGACGACAGCACGATTGATGTAAACATCTCATTCGAAAACTAGGTCGTGAAGGTGGGCGAGTAATGCAAAACAATGACCAAATGGAGGCAATGCGCCTAGAGCTGGAAAGGCTCCGCTTGTTGCTGGATATGAAAGAAACCGAACATCAAATGCTGCTTGAGACAAAAGAAGCTGAGCGGCAACTAATGTTGGAAATGAAAGACGTAGAGATGCAAATGCGAGCCAAGCTGGAAGAAGCCGTAGTATCGGAGCAGTTGGCCAATAAAGAAAAAACCCGCTTTCTGGCCCGCATGAGCCACGAAATCCGTACGCCCATGCATTCTGTGCTGGGTATCACGGAGACGCAGCTACAAAAGGGTACGCTTCCCAAGGAGACCGAAGAGGCGTTTTTGCGTATTTATTCGTCTTCCAATATGCTGCTTGCCATCATAAACGACATCCTCGACTTCACAAAAATCGAGGCAGGCAAAATGGAGATTGTACCCGCGGCTTACGATACGGCGGGTATGATTATCAGCACGGTGCAGCTAAATCATATATACATCGGTGACAAAAAAATAGAGCTAAAATTAAATATTGACAAAAATCTGCCCGCCAGGCTTGTAGGGGACGAGCTTAGGGTTAAGCAAATTTTAAACAATATCCTGTCTAATGCGTTTAAATACACGCCCGAGGGTGCTGTGCGCTTGGATTTTGGCATGGAAGCTACGGAAGATAACAATACGGTATTTATTGTGATAAAAGTGGCGGATACAGGCCAGGGCATGACACAGGAGCAAATCGACGGCCTTAGTGGTGAGTTTTCGCGTTTTAATTTGACTGCAAACCGCACAATCGAAGGCACGGGGCTTGGCCTAAACATCGCGTATCATCTTATAGGAACGATGGGCGGCAGTGTTTCTGTGGAAAGCACGCTCGGTGTGGGCAGCACATTTACGGTGCGACTGCCCCAAAAACGGGGCGGCATGATGACAATTGGTGCAGAAACGGTCAGAAACTTGGAAAGCTTAAAGGATATACACAAGCCCTTTAAAAAATTATCCAAGCTGGAGCCAAAGCCAATGCCCTACGGGCGTGTGCTTGTAGTGGACGACGTGGAGGCAAACCTGTACGTCGCAGAAGGTTTTCTTGAGCCATACGAGCTAAAGGTTGACATGGTGGAAAGCGGCATAGCCGCCGTAGAAAAAATAAAATCCGGAGAAGTGTACGACATTATATTTATGGACCACATGATGCCCGTGATGGACGGAGTGGAAGCCACAAAAATCATCCGCGAAATGGGCTACACGCACCCCATAATAGCCCTCACCGCAAACGCCTTCAGCGACGTAGCGGGAGAATATATAAGCGGCGGCTTTACGGATTACGCCTCCAAACCGCTGGATATATCACAGATGGATTCGTTTCTTATGAGATATATACATGACACAAACATTTAACTGGAGTGGTATATATGTTGGACAAAATAAAAGGCCTACGAGACAAACTTCCAAAAATGCCCAACTTGCCCAAGATTAAAATTCCCGAAAAATTTGCAAGGTTTACAAAGTATATTAAATACGGGGGGCTGGGGCTTATTTGTGTTGCCGTCATTGGTATCGGCGCACTGATAGCCTTGCGCGTTATACGCGGCACATACGAAGAGGTTTACGAAGAGACGGAAGTTATTTCTATTGCAGACAGGTTTTCCGGGGCTGCTTTGCTCGACCTCGCTATGCTTTATGACGACTATTTTGTAGAAGAATATGTACCCGCACCCGAGCCGGAGCCTTTGCCACCGCCTCCACCGCCGCTGGTGATTGCTATTAACGATGTGTCCGTTATGTTTAACAGTACACCGGCGTTTATCAACGAGCAGGTTTATGTGCCTTTGCGCGGGGTTTTTGAGGCCTTGGGGTATCGGGTTAACTGGGATAGCCTTTCTGAGACGGCTATGGTGAGTGACGGGATTAATACTTTTATTTTTTCCGAGGAGGATATTAATATAATCGGGGACGGTGCGGTTATGCTGCCACTCGCGCCTGCTTTGGAGCGGATGGGTTACTCGTTTTATTTTGACGAGGAGGCAAATGTGTTTATCATTTATACCTATAATGAGGATAACGGGAATACTTAGAACGATTATCGCGCAGAACGCGGCGTATGCGGCGGCGGTTTCGTGTGAGTACCGCCACCAGCGCGAAGAGCAGCGACGCAAGAGAAAGTACAAGCGGCACGGCCAGAGTTAGTACATATTCATTGTTTAAGAAGGCGAGACGTCCCGTGAAGATATTAAACGGGGTCTTTTCGGCGTGGTAGTATTTGTATAGGGCAGTCGCGGGGGTGGCTTCGGGGTCGTAGGTTGGTGGAGTGTAGGCCAGCACGGATTCTTGGGCGAAAAGGGGGACTTCGCCTACTCGGATATTTTGTACATATACCGCCACGCGGCCTACGGCGGTACTTTCGTATACGGGGGCTGTCAGGGTCTCGGGGACGGATAGCTCGTAGCGTAGCCACGAGTTTGACCAATCCATGGGTAGCTCAAAGCTTAGGTCGGTATCGGAGGCCAGACGCACTCGGCCTATTTCTGTGGTGTTGCCGCCGATTTCTTGCATTACCGGCACGGATAGGGAGTATGTCGCGGAGTCGAATACCGCTACGCTTTCCATGGGCAGGGCAAAGCCGAAGTTTAACAAGGCTGTGGTGTCGTCGTAGGTGCGGCTTCCGTCTCCTTGCAGCACTATCGTTATCAGGCGGCGGTTTTCGTTTGCGGCGTAGGTCGCTAGGGTGTTGCCTGCAGGGGTTGTCCATCCTGTTTTTCCGCCTACTACGTAGGGGTTAAAAAATACCGATGGGCGGATTTGCTGGTTTGTGTTTAACAAGTGTCGTGTCTCCAGTTGTCGCTCTGTAGGAGGTATGTCGAAGCGTACCGTGGATATCAGGTCGCGAAAGGTTGGGTTGCGTATGGCTTCTCGCATGATTAATGCCATGTCGTAGGCTGTTGTTACATGGTTTCGGGCGGGTAGGCCGCTTGGGTTTACAAAGCTTGTGTTTGTCGCGCCCAGGGAGGCTGCGCGACGATTCATTAGGTCGGTGAATTCGTCTACGCCGCCTGCTATGTGCAGAGCCAGGGCTATGGAGACTTCGTTTGCGGATTCCAGCATTAGGGCGTGGAGGGCTTCGTAGAGGCTTAGGGTTTCGCCAACGTCCATGGAAATATGACTGGAAAGCCGATTAAACGAAAATATGGAATAGTCGCAAAACTCTACCCGCTCGGTTAGGTCGTGGATATGCTCCAGCACCACAAGAGCTGTCATTACCTTTGTTATGCTGGCCGGGTACATTTGCGTATTTGCTTCGTACTCGTACAAAACCAGCCCTGTTGCGGCATCCATCAGTATTACTGCGCCCGCCGTGTATACGGGCGCAGGCGGCATTTGTATTTCTTCCGCATAAACACTGGTAATTTGCGCCATTAAAAGATATAATGCAAGCAATGCGGACATTTTCTTGGAATTTGTCATAAGAATTTTCCTTTCATGAGGTGAAAAAAATGGCTAAAATTTTGGTAGTCGATGATGAAAAAAATATCGTAAAAGGTATTAAGTTCAGCTTGGAACAAGACGGCATGAAGGTGGACATGGCATATGACGGCGAAGAAGCGTTGCAAATGGCGCGTGACAACACGTATGACTTAATAATACTTGACGTAATGCTCCCTAAAATCGAAGGCACGGACGTATGCCGCCAAATCCGCGAGTTTAGCGCGGTCCCTGTGGTGATGGTAACAGCCAAGGGCGACGACATGGACAAAATAATGGGGCTGGAATACGGCGCGGACGACTACATCACAAAGCCGTTTAACATCCTGGAGCTAAAGGCGCGTATAAAAGCGATATTGCGCCGCTCTGCACGGGAAAAGCCCGTGGTAAAAACCCATGAAATTAAAATCCGCGACGTAGAAATGGACACACAAGCGCGCCGCGTTTTTGTAATGGAAGCAGAAATTTACCTAACCGCCAAAGAATACGACCTTCTTGAGTTTTTGATGGTAAACGTGGGCAAGGTATATACCCGCGAGGCGTTGCTTTCTCAGCTATGGGGAGCGGACAACACGGGTGATGTGCGCACCGTTGACGTCCACGTACGCCGCCTGCGCGAAAAAATAGAAGAAAATCCGTCCGACCCGAAGTATATTTATACTAAATGGGGAGTGGGTTATTATTTCCGATAAATTGCCTTGGTATCATAGTATTAGGTGGCGGCTGGCTTTGAGCTATGTGGCTCTCAGCATTGTGCCGCTGCTTATTTTTAATGTTACGATAATGGCTTTTATTCAGGAGTATTTTTTAAACGACAGGATTAGCGAAATTGGGCCGCGTGCCATTGTGGTAAGCGATGTTGTTGCGGGGTTTACGTTTGAGGGCTTGCAGCGGGCGGCTCCTTTGTCCCAGCTTAGGCAGCGAGTTAACATCCATCAGGGGCAGACGGGTGCGCGGTTTATCGTGGTAGACCCTTCTGCGCGTGTGGTGGATGATACAAACCGCTCTATGGATGATTCTCTGGTGGGGCAGACGCTTTTGCAGCGTGAGGTGCTGGAGGTACTAAACGGCAGAAGCGTGCCGCCGATTTTGTATCGCGGCGATGAATATGTGCTTAAAATTGCGATAAGTGCGCGAGATAACTACAGCGGAGAAGTAGGCGCGGTGCTTTTGGTGGATAGCGTCGATGATATTTTTAATTCCCTTGCGGAGATACGCACGCGGCTTTATTTGTATTCGCTTGCGGTGGGGCTGATGGTGGGGCTGCTGGTTTTGTTTATGTCGCATAGGTTGATTGCACCTTTACGGCAGATTGTGCGTGTGGTACAGCGTATGTCTGCGGGACAGCTTAATTTGCGCATTCCGATTTCCAGCCGCGACGAGTATTCCATACTTTCCCGTACGTTTAACGATATGACGGAAAAACTGGAGCAGGTGGACAAAACCCGCGAGGAGTTTGTTTCCAATGTATCCCATGAGCTAAAAACCCCACTCACAGCCATCAAGGTGCTTAGCGAAAGTATTCTTAGCCAAGAATCCGTACCCGAGGAGGTATCCCGCGAGTTTATGCAGGACATAAACAACGAGGTGGATCGCATGGTAAACATCACCACGGACTTGCTTGCCCTCGTAAAAGTGGAGCAACGCGAGCAGAGCCTAAATATCGCACTCACCGACATAAACGAGCTGGTGGAAGACATCTTAAAACGCCTTGCACCCCTGGCCGAGCAGAAAAAAGTAATCCTTCTGTACGAAGAAGTACGCCAAGTACAAATAGACGCCGACGAAATAAAGCTGGCACTCGCTATCTCAAATATTGTCGAGAATGGCATAAAATATACCCCCGGGGGCGGAACGGTAAAAGTTGTAGTAGACAGCGACCATCAAAATGTGCATATTACGATGCAGGATACGGGCATAGGTATCCCCGAAGAAGAACAGGATAAAATTTTTAACCGCTTTTACAGGGTGGACAAAACCCGCGACCGCGATACGGGCGGTACGGGTCTGGGTCTTGCGATTTCGCGGGCTACGGTGCTTTTGCATAACGGTAGCATAAGGCTTACCTCCAACCCCGACGAAGGCTCGTTGTTTTCTATCAGAATCCCGATAAGGATGAGTTAATGTGAAAATTTTGAGTAAAAAAAATGTAATTATAATTTCGGCGGCGGTGGGGTTTATTCTGCTTACTATTGTGTTGGGGTTTTTTCTAAGCCGCAATTTTGAGTACGGGGCGGGTCGTTTGCCTGTGTACTTTTTTAATGCGTCACAGGGGCGGCTGGAGCCGGAGCTTAGGGAAATGCCGCAGGGTGATATTTATGCGCAGTTGGATGTGGTGCTGCGGTATTTGGCGAACGGGCCACGCGAGGCGTCGTTGACACGGCTGTGGCCGGGCGGAAACGACCGTATTTCCATGCGCGAGTTTTTGACGGATATTTATGTAAACGAAGAAGGCTTTCTGAATGCGTGGTTTTCGGATTTATACTATGAAATGACGCCTGTGGAGGAAGCCTTGTTTCGCTCGGCGTTTACGCTTACCGTAAGCGGCTTGCCGATTGAAGGTGTGATTTTCCGCCTGCCCGCAGGCGATATGACGCAAACGGCGGAGACCATTGCAAACAACCCCATGATTTCGCCTGCGCAACGTATGGGCGAGGATTTTAGGTTTTATTTTGTGGACGAAAGCGGCGAAGGGCTAATCTCGATAAACTACCACATGTCGGATGTAGACCAGCACATGCGCACCACCCCCATGCTGGAAAGGCTGATAGAGCTGCAAAACGAGCCGGGCATAATGCCGCTTATTCCCCCGGAGACACAGGTGCGCAGCGTTTTGATAGCACCGCAAAACCCGGGTATATATGTGGATTTTTCTGCGGAGTTTCATAGAAATTTTACCGGACTGTCTTCGCACCAGGCCTTGTTGATGATAAAATCCGTAGCGCATACCGTGCTGGCAAATAACCCTGCCTACAACCGTGTTTTCTTTTTGATAGACTCGGAGCGGGTGTATGATTTCCATGGCGTAAGCGACTTTAACCTCGGCTTTACCATGGACGAAACAGTAATGATGGGCTTTGTACCGCCCATAGACTATGAATATGAATAGACCCATTATTTGGGCATTAGGGTTTTTAATCGCGGGGATTGTCGCGGGCATGGCGGGGTTTGCCATGCCTTTGTTTATTGCGGCGGTGTTTGTTTGTGCGGGGCTTTATCGGGTTTATCGGTATAAGCCGGTTGCGATTTTTGCCCTGTTCTTTTTAGTGGGCGCGTGGCGGGTGGAGCAAAGTGTTTTTTCTCATACATATGATGTAATCGAAGGGGTAGTTTTTTACGGAACCGTGCTGGATACGGGGTACACGGCGGGCGGAAATCAACGCGCCGTGGTACGCGGGTCTCACCCTTCCACGGGAGAAAGGGTGCGCGTGATGGCGTATATAAGGCCGCATCAGCCTCATGTACGGCTTGGGCAGCAGGTTACGCTTACGGGAGATTTGCTTCCGCTTATCCATCGGGAAAACCCCGTGGGCTTTAATCAATTCCAACACTTTCGTGCGCAAAAAATCGACGCCACAATTTGGCCGGAAAGAATAGAGCGCGGTGAGGTGCGCCGCACGCCGCTTGTACTCCTGCGAGAATTCCGCGACAGCCTGGCCGCCGTCTACGACGAAATCCTTCCCCCGCGAGAATCGGCTGTGATAAAGTCCATGGTGCTTGGCGACCGCCTTGATATGGATAGGGATTTGGCAGACTTATACCGCACGATGGGGATTTTTCATATACTTTCCATATCGGGCTTGCATGTTACGGTTTTAATGGTGGCAGCAAACAAGCTTCTGTCGCTTGTAATCGTAAACGAGCGGCGCGGAAGCTTTATCGTACTTGGCGTGATGATTGCATACTGCCTGATGACGGGCGCGGCGGTGGCTACCGTACGTGCAGTCACCATGGGCGGTGTGCTTGTGGGAGCTAAGATTTTTTATCGCGATTATGATTTGCTTGCGTCGGTGTCGCTGGCGGGGGTGGCTTTGCTTTTGTATGAGCCGCTTTTCCTTTTTAATGTGGGCTTTCAGTTGTCCTTTGGTGCGGTTTTTGGAATCGGCACGCTTACCGCGCCTGTCGAGCGGTTGTTTATTATGCTTCGTTGCCCCGCAAGGCTAAGAAAAGAGCTTGCCTTTGGAACGGCTGCGGTGGTTTCTACATATATTATATTTGCCCACCATTTTTATGAGATTCCGCTGTATAGCGTGCTTGGCAATCTTGTAATCGCGCCTACAGTGACAATTATCCTCGTGGGGGGGATTTTGGTGGGCTTGATTGGGCTGGTTTTTATGCCCGCCGCTTTTTTGCTTGGCGGTATGATTTATTTTGTTTTGCAATTTTATGAAGCGTCGGCGGTGTTTTTTTCCGGCCTGCCGTTTGCGATGGTACTTACGGGCGGCGGAAGCGTGGTGGTATCCGCGCTTGGTGTGGCGGTGCTGTGTACGTTTGCATACGCCTTCCACGGCTTTGGAGAAGAATTAAAAAAACGGCTGCGCTATTTTGCCGTGAGTATCGCGCTGCTGGTTGTTGCGGTGTTCATTCATCTTAACCCACCGCAAATGCAATTAACGGAATTTGAAAACTACACCGTAATACGCCGAGGCGCAGATACCTTGGTAATTGGCGCGCCCCACGGCGGCGAAGGCCTGCTCGTGCAATATCTCGACAAATACGCAACCCGCCGTGCCTCGCTTTTGCTAACCACCCCGCCGCACCCAAACGACACAGCCCGCCTCGCACAAATCCTGCCGCGCTTCCAAACAATATATCTACCCGCCCACGCCGAGGGCGTAACCCTCTCACTTATGAACGAGGCGTTTTCGCAGCTAAGCCTTCCGTACGAGGTAGTTTTTTTACGGCACGGCGATATTCGTACAAAAAACAACGTAAATATACAAGTTTTTGCTTTACCTATGGGTCGGTTTGAGTATACTATCCTCGAGGAGTGAGGTTATGCTTACCATAGAAATCATACTTATAATGCTGGCGTTGGTGTTTTTATCTTACATTGTTCATGTTTTCTTCCGGAAAATTTCCATGCCGCTGGTGCAAATCGCGCTGGGTACGGCGGCGGCTTTTTTGCCGATTTCCTTCGAGATAGAAACGGAAATTTTTATGCTTGTTTTTATCGCTCCTATTTTGTTTGCGGACGGGCAAAAATTTAAAATCCGCGAGCTTAACGCGCTAAAAAAACCGCTGCTTCTGCTTGTTATCGGACTTGTGCTTGTTAATACGGTAGTGGGCGGGTTTTTAATTTATTTCCTGATTAGCGAAATCCCTCTCGGGATTTCGTTCGCGCTTGCGGCGGTGCTTTCGCCTACGGACGCCGTTACCGTAAAGGCAATCACGGATAAGCTTCATCTTCCCGAGAAGATAAAGTCGCTAATAGAGGGGGAGTCACTATTTAACGACGCAAGCGGACTTGTGGCATATAACTTCGCGCTAATCGCCGCGATTAGCGGGATTTTTAACATAGGCGACGTGGCTGCGGGCTTTGCATTTGTGGCACTCGGCGGAATCGCAGCGGGAGCAGCCGGCGCAGCTACCGTGCATTTTTTGATGAAATTTTTAAAACGTATCAACATTGAGGAGCTAAACATCTACACCCTGTTGCAAATAATCACGCCGTTTTTGGTGTTTATATTCTCGGAAAGAATAGGCGTATCGGGAATCCTGGCAGTAGTAGTATGCGGAATCATCCACAAACGCCTGGCCCCCCGCCTAATGGACGCCGACGAAGCCCAAATCCGCTTTAGCTCAGAGGGGACATGGGAGGTCATGGTCTTTATCTTAAACGGCCTTGTGTTTATAATGCTTGGAATGCTGGTCTCCGACATTTTTATGGGTGCGACAACAAGTGATTTTAACCCTCTAATGGGGCTGGCATATGTCGCCGCCGTCACTTTAATTTTTTGGATTATCCGTTTTATGTACTCGTTTTTTTTGGTGGGCAGCAAAAACGCGCTTACGCTTGCCTTCGCGGGTGTACGCGGCGCACTTACGCTGGCTGTTTGCCTTGCCATACCGCTTACGATAGCCACAGGCGAGGCCTTCCCTGCCCGTGATTTGGTGCTTTTCATAAGCAGCGGCGTAATAGTGCTAACCATAATAATAGCAAATATCGCCCTGCCAAAAATAGCACAAGAAGCCACCCCAACAGAAAACGATGCCCTAAAAAAAGTAACAGCCTCCGCAATAAAGCTAATCCAAGCCGAAGGTCAAAATGATGAAACCTCCGCGCTTCTGCTTTCCTACTTCGAATACCTGCAAAGCGGAGAAGCCACCCTAAACATAAAAGAAACCTCCGGCAAAAGTCTAAAGGCCGTACTGGGTCTGGAGCATAACAACATAAAATCCCTGCTAAGCATGAAGATATACGACAAATACCACCTAGAGTTTATAGCAATCCAAATACAAAAGCACCAAATAGAAACTCTCGTAACAAGCGGCGAAATAGACATCTCCACAGCCTACCATCTGCGCCGCACACTATCACTGGAAGAAGCCGCGCTTTTTGAGGACGACCTCGATAGTCAAGAGTGATACTACATCAGCGGCGCGAAAAGATGCAGCACAGCGTCCAGCAAATCCGTACCGAGCCGCCATTTTGTATCCCCAAGCTTAACCTCGCGCCCTTGCTCTACCGCAAGAAGCGCGTCGTCGCGGATATCCTTTATAATACTGGCCTTATACATAAGCACAGCGCATTCAAAATGCAAATATAGGCTGCGATAGTCGAAGTTAATCGTCCCCACCACTGCGGTTTCGTCGTCGCTGACGATACCTTTTGCGTGCAGAAACCCCGGCGCGTATTCGTACACCTTCACACCCGCCTCCAGCATGTAGCGATAATACGAGCGTGTAAGGCGATAAACCGGCTTTTTGTCGGGAATCCCCGGCGTGATAATCCGCACATCCACACCGCGCTTTGCCGCAAGCTGCAACGCAGAGATTAGCTTTTCGCTGATTATCAAATACGGCGTAAAGATATATGCGTATTCCTTGGCTTGTGTGAGGATATCTACATATATGTTTTCACCGAGTTGTTCGTTGTCCAGCGGGGTATCGCCGTAGGGTATGATAAACCCGTCTGCACCGGGTTTTTCCACCATGTCGGATTTGTAGCTTTCGTAATCATTGATACGCTCGTCTTTTTTGCAGAAAGTATCCCACATCTCGATAAACATAAGCGAAAAACTCCACACCGCGTCGCCGCGCAGTCGTACGCCCGTATCCTTCCACACTCCAAAGCGTTTTTCCTCGTTGATATACTCGTCTCCGATATTTATGCCGCCCGTGAACGCTGCCTTCCCGTCAATTACAATAACCTTACGGTGGTCGCGATTGTTCATAAACAAAAGAAGCACCGGAACCATGGGATTAAACCTAAGCACACGGATTTTTTTAGCACGCAAAGTTTTTATATATCGCCGCGTAAATAATTTATGCGAGCCAAGATGGTCTACGATAAGCCGTACTTCCACGCCATCGTCGGCCTTTTTTTCCAGTGCGCCGAGTAAGGTGTCCCACATTTTGCCTGATTTTATAATAAAAAATTCGATAAAAATAAATTTTTCTGCCTTATTAATTTCCGCCAAAATATCCGCAAACATCAACTCGCCCATGGGGTAATACTTTGTCTCGGTATTGATGTACGCGTGGTAGCTGGATGATTTTCGGATATATTGCATAAGGCTGTACATGCGGCCACATTGCACCTGATTAATGAAAGGCAAATTTCCGTCCTCGTCCAGCAACTTTGCAATCAGGGCGTGTTCGCGTACATGTGCGGCGATTCTTTTAATCGGACGCTTGTTACCGAAAAACATGTAAAACACGCCACCGACAGGCAAAAATACCAAAATTACAATAATCCAAGTAATCTTATAAACCGAGGCCTCATCCTTTTTAAGTACAAATGAAAACACAAGCACGCTAAAAAACACACCGATGTAATACAACTCTACAAAAGTATGCACCAGCCAAAGCGAAAAAACAGCAAACGCCAAAAGCTGCAAAAACAGAAGCAGCAAGGTGGCGTTCATACGTGTGAAAATTTTGCGCAGGATTTTCATTACATCCCCTTTTCGGATTCCAGAACTTTAAGCAGCTCTGCTTCTGTTGGCAGTTTCGGATTGTGAACTTTTCCACTATTTGATTGATTAAAGCGTCATATCTTTTTGCTCTCATGGCTTCATCTTACCGAATTTTGTCAAAAAAAGACAGTAGTACGGATTTTCTGCCACTGTCTTTTTTCTTTTCAAGGCGGAGCAAGCCGCTTTTTTATTTTTTTGAATACACAATTTTTTTACTTGGGCAATTCACTAATATCAACTCCATGCAATCGAATTGCCTATTTATTTTCCGACCCTGCATGGAGTAGCGGAGCTTGACTGTTTTTTTACACAAAATACACACCACCTAACCAATGAATCCATAATAGCACCCTTCACATTAAAATTCAATTAAGGCATGAAAAAAGCCCCTGCAAACACATTGCTTGCAAGGACTTAACGAATCGGAGATGAGAGGTATTTATACATTACTCCCATTCTGATACAATGCATTTCACTATAACGTGTAATTGGCTTTAATCTTCTTAGCTCACTAAAGTAGCGCGATTGTTGTGTGTTTTTAAAAAACCAACTCATTCATTTTGGACAGACTATCCACCTAAATCGCTCATCAAAATTTACATTATAAGCCAAATTTATATCGTTTAACACCTGAAGTTTAGCTATATCACAATTAACATTATCTGCAATCTTCTGCAAGTTATCCCCCCTTTGTACTGGGTATAACCTACCATTATGACGACAAGACTTTAATACAGTGTGATACATTTCTAAAAGATTGGATGAATCAAAACGATTGTACACATCCGTGTACGTTTGATTAATGCTTTTATGAATGATTCTTACACGGAATAAAAAGGAACTATCTACACTTAATGTCTCATCGGATGTTTTCCAATTGGCGAGGCGAAATAAGTTAAACTTATCCCTCCGCAACGAAAGAATTTCATTTCTACATAAATGCATAGCCTTTCGCATCATATGAAAAATGTCATCTCCATTAGTAAGTCTTCCATTCTTGATGTCATATTGTACACAGCGCATCATGGTATCATAAAAGCAACCTGCACGTTGGAGCAAATCCACATATGTGTCAATTATTCCCCTTGTTAGATGTTCTGACAATAACTCGAATTGAGTAAGTGCAGATATGTTATCGTCATTAATATCATCTATTTGTAAGTAGTTTATTTTTTGATAGGAACTATCAAGTTTTCGGAAGTGAACGATTGCGTCTTTTAAGTTATTACCGAGAGATGGATGCAAGCCCGAAATCTGGAATAACTCAGCCCACGCAGTAGCACCCCTTGATAACTCCGATGTAGCAAAAATGGCTTCTGCTGCAACCGCCCACATTTTTTTTATGCCATCTTTCTTCAGTGTCTGCACCGTCATTTCGTCCATCTGTCCTTTTCTGCATAAATTTAACAAAGCCGCTGTTGGTATGATTCTAAAAGCATAACCAAGCAACCTCACATTAACTTGCATCAGTTCATAACCTAATCTGCGGAGAATCCAATAATCTCAATTTGCTCAGGAGGTTCAATAAACCCACCTAATGGTGAACCATCAGCTACGCCAAGCGGCCCGTGTGTAAAATGCGAAACAAAGCCCGTACGCATTTTAGTTTCACGCGCACTACGTTCAAAATCATTGAACTCCCTAACTAATTCTTCCATTTCTTGCCTCCTTCTCTTCCAATTTACGGAAAAGTTCCAACTGTCTCGCACATTCATCCCCCGTCGATGGCCGTGTAGATAGTAACACATACTCATCACTCAAGCTATTCAAGTCGGGAATATGCTTTTGCAACATAGTATGGAAACTAGAGAAAAGATGTTCCAATGCCCCTTGAGCATCAAAACCTTCCCTATCTTTTAGAAATGCTGAAAAGTAATCCCAAAAACCTTCATGAAACTCGCGACAACGACTCCCCGAAAAATTTTCGATGGCTATACACACACGACAATAATCCGGCATAAATCCATTTGCGAACCATGCCAGTTCCTCAGGGGCTAACTTCTGTGCCATCACCATTCAACCCCTTTCATCTAACCCAATGAAACAGAATATACTCACAAAATATGTAACTGCACAAGGATTTCATACACTATACAGCTAGCATTTGTTTTGTCAATAGAAAAAATGAACAAAAAGTTAAGCACAAAATAAATTTTCATTATAAAAGAACTATTTATTCAGAGTGCAGACAAAGCCTCTTTTCAGAGAAAATCACCCCCACAAACCCGCATTATTGCGTTGTGGTTTTTTGGACTTGAGGGGTTTGTCATCAGTCTGACATTCATTGAATATTCTATTCTCAAATATCGGGAGTAGAATATGAATCGGAGATGAGAGGATTTGAACCTCCGCGCCGGTTTCCCGACCTATGCCCTTAGCAGGGGCACCTCTTCGGCCACTTGAGTACATCTCCATTTGGTCGATTATATAAGAAAGTTTGAGCAAGCCTGTAAGCCGGGTTCTGTCTTGGACAACCATCTATCTGCGTCGAGCGTTGCCACTCGGCTGTGTCGCGCATTGCGCGACGTTGCGACACTACCTTAGCGGGGCGGGCAGCCCTTGTCGCACAAAGCGACTGCTACATTTGGTCTTGCACCGAATGGGGTTTACATAGCAAACGCGGTCGCCCGCGCCTCGGTGCGCTCTTACCGCACCTTTCCAACTTTTCCGGGTTGTTTTGCCCGGTAGTTTATTTCTGTTGCACTGTCCCTGGGGTCGCCCCCGCCGGGTGTTACCCGGCATTCTGCCCTTTGGTGCCCGGACTTTCCTCACACAAAGGTCGAGCATATTCTGCTCGACGCTTTTGGTGTGCGGCTGTCCGGCTTACTCTACTGTTTCTTCGGGTGTTGTTTCTTCGGGTGTTTCTTCATGGTCGAGCGCAGTTTGCTCGACACTTGCTGCTTTTTTTGCTTTTGGTTTTTTTACGGGTGCTTCTATTTTTTCTTCCGCAGCGGGAGTTTCTACTACTTCTTCAGGCTCCTCTGCGGGGGGTGGGTTTAGGATATAGTCGGCCTCGCGTTTTGAGAGGCTGATTTTTTGGTTTTCCAAGTCTATGTCCATTACTTTTACTTGGATAACTTGGCCGGCGGATAGCTCTTCGTCGGGCTTGTTTATGCGGCGGTCGGCTATTTGGGATATGTGTACCAAGCCGTCTATGCCGTCTTCGAGGGTGACGAATGCGCCAAATTGTGCCAAGCGTGCTACCGTGCCTTCTACTATTTCGCCTATGGGGTATTTTTCTGTTATGCCGTTCCATGGGTTTGAGGCTATGTCTTTGAGGGATAGGGATATTTTGCCTTTTTCCGGGTCGGCGTTTATTACTGTGGCTATTACCTTGTCTCCGATGTTTAGTACGTCGGATGGCTTGCGCACGCGCTTCCAAGAGACTTCGGATACGTGGATTAGGCCGTCTACGCCGCCCAAGTCTACGAATGCTCCAAAATCTACGAGGCGGCTTACTACGCCTTCTATAGTTTTGCCTACTTCTATTTTGCTAAACACTTCGGTGCGTTTTTCTGCGGCTTCTTTGGCGGCGAGTTCTCTGCGGCCTGCCACTATGCGCCTTTTCGAACGGTCGAATTCTATTATATTGAAGTTAAATTCTTTACCCTTGAAGGATTCCAAGTCTTTCTCGAAACGGGAAGATACCTGCGACGCCGGCACAAATGCGCGGCAACCCAAGATACTGGCTATTAGCCCGCCATTTACTTTTTCCGTAATTTTGCCGGGAAGTGGGGTTTTGTCTTCGAAGGCCTGCTCCAGTACCTTGTAATTTTGCTGGTTGTCCACCTTTTTTTTGGAAACGAGTACGTTTCCGTCACCGTCGTTTACGCGGATAACGAATACCTCTACCACGTCACCGGGCTTTGCTATTTCTGTAAGTACGGCGGATGAATCTTCTATAAACTCGGATTTTGTAATAATTCCGTCGGATTTGTAACCAAGGTCCACAATAATCTCTGTAGGCGTAACGCGAACAATCGTACCCTTTACTATTGCCCCATTGCGCAGGGACGTCAGTGATTCGTCCAGCATGGCTTCAAAAGATTGGTCTGACTCGTCATAATTATCTTGGTTTTTTGGTAAAAGCTCGCTCATTTAGTGCGCCTCCTCATATGCCTCGGTATCGCATTCTACCACTCTTGCAAATTTTCTGCAAGAAAAATATTGACAATTTATTTTTGCTATGTTTGAATTACCGCATAACCGATGAAGCGGAAGTAAAAACGGTGTACGCGCTTTACAGAGAATCCGAGATTGCTGAGACTTGGGTAGAAATGCGAACCGTCAAATGGGCCGCTGAGGGCATGGTCAAATGCCATGACGTGTGGGTATACGTTAATGTTGAGCGAAGTGCGCTCGACTCTACCGGGAGCGTGTTTGCGCTCCGCTAAGTGCATGGCGTTTTTGCCATGAATCAAGGTGGCACCGCGGATTATTACTAATTCGTCCTTGGTAAAGCATATTTTGCTTTGCCGAGGACTTTTTTATTGCACATAAACGGAGGTTTTAAGATGATTGGTAGTATTGTGATGGCTTTGTTGGCGGCTTATGTAATGCTGTTTAGGCCGATTGGCGAGTTGGATGGTGGAGCGCATATTATGCTGGGTGCGGTGATTCTCGCGCTTTGCATTTGGATTTTTAAGCCCTTTAAGCTAACCTATGCCATCGGTGGGCTGGTTTTGGCTTTGGCGGGACTGGTGGTCGGCTTGCAACCGACAGTTATTTTTTCCGGGTTTACGCAAACCGCGCTTTGGACACTCGTTCCCGCTTTTTTCTTTGGGTACACCTTGCAAAAAACGGAGCTTGGCAAACGAGTGGCCATGGGAGTTATTCGGCTTTGTCGGCCTTCTTATTTAAGTATTATTTTTGCTTGGGTTCCTATCGGAATTTTACTTTCCATTCTTACACCTGCCACCACTGTCCGAATCGCCATAATGCTCCCGATTGCCGTACAATGCTGCGAAATTTTTAAACTGGAAAAAGGCTCGCGAGGCAACTCTCTCATTTTGCTTACCGCCTTTGCCATGGCTTTGATTCCGGGGTCGGGGTGGCTTACTGGAGTTATTTGGGGTCCCTTCATTCAGGGACAAATGTACAGCGCGGGGATTATCGTTACATTCGAAGACTGGCTCAGCGTCTTGCTTGTACCCGTTATCATCGCTACGATTCTACTGGTCGCAGGCGGTCTTCTATTCCTAAAGCCCGAAGACGCTATCTCCAAAGAAAACTTCGAAGCAGTAAAATCACAGCCCCTAAAAAAAATGAGCCGCGCCGAAATCGTCTCCGCAACAATCCTAATCCTGGTTTTCATACTTTCCCTAACCTACAGTATGCACGGGCTTTCTACCGCCATCGTTTGCATTGCCGCCATGATTGCCTTCTTCGTTTTTGGCGTACTCGAAACCAAAGATTTCAATTCCGCCGCCAACTGGAATCTAGTCATCTTCATAGCCATGGCATTCTCACTAGGCCCCATTTTTAACGTCACAGGCATCTCCGATTGGCTCTCCGGAATCGTAGTACCCGCACTTTCGCCCGTAGCCGGCAACCCCTGGATTTTTGTCTTCTCCGTTATGGCCTTTATGTTTCTGTGGAGCCTCGTAGACGTAGCCATGTTTTTACCCACAATCTCCATAATGGCCCCCATCCTACCCGGAATCTACGAAGCCTACAACATTAACCCCCTAGTCTGGATTGCCATTTTTATCCTCGCAGGCAGCGCGTTCTTTCTCGCCTACCAAAACATGTGGGCAGTAATGAGCCGCTCCATCGCAGAAGACCGAGCATGGACACACAAACACCAACGCACCTACGGCATACTCTACTTCACCGCCTGCATGGTCGCAATGTTTATAGCCATACCCATGTGGATATCACAAGGGCTATTTTAAAAGATAAGACCTTGGGGACGCTGTCCCCAAGACCCCTGCAAGCCTTTAAAAAGGCTTGACCCAAATTTTAACAAACCGCACGTGTACACGTGCGGTTAATGCCAAAGTTTTTGCCACGCTTTTTTCAAAAAGCGTGTGGGGTGTGGGGCAAAGCCCCACGGTTAAAAAAAAGGAGTGATATTAATGATTAAAGAAGCAATTATTGAGTTGTCTAAAAAACAGGATTTGAGTTATGAGATGGCTGAGGGTGTTATGCATGAGATTATGGGTGGTGAGGCTTCGCAGGTGCAGATGAGTGCTTATTTGACTGCGCTTTCGTTGAAGGGGGAGACGACTACGGAGATTACTGCTTCTGCTGCGGGGATGAGGGCGCATTGTGTGCGGCTTTTGCATGATATTGATGCGCTGGAGATTGTGGGGACGGGTGGCGACCATTCTAATACGTTTAATATTTCTACGGCGGCGGCTATTATTACGGCGGCGGCGGGTGTGCCTGTGGCTAAGCATGGTAATCGGAGTGCGTCCAGTAAGTGTGGTGCGGCGGATGTTTTGGAGGCTTTGGGGGTTAATATTAATATTTCGCCGGAGAAGAGTGCGTGGTTGCTTGGTGAGATTGGGATTTGCTTTTTATTTGCGCAGAATTATCATATCGCTATGAAATATGTCGCGCCTGTGCGGAGAGAGCTTGGGATACGTACTGTGTTTAATATTCTTGGGCCGCTTACAAACCCTGCGGGTGCTAAGATGGAATTGATGGGTGTGTACGACCGTGAGCTTGTGGAGCCGCTTGCGCAGGTGCTTTGCAATCTGGGTGTGCGGAGTGCTATGGTGGTGCATGGCGAGGATGGGTTGGATGAGGTGTCGCTGTCTGCGCCTACATTTGTGTGTGAGGTAAAGGATGGCTGGGTGCGTTCGTATACTATTACGCCGGAGCAGTTTGGGTTTACGCGTTGCGACAAGAATGATTTGCAAGGCGGCGGCCCTGCCGAAAACGCTGCGATACTGCGAGCGATACTGGAAGGCGAAAAAAGCCCAAAGCGAGACGCGGCGGTTTTGAATGCAGCGGCGGCGATGTATGTTACCGGTAAGTACGAGAGCATAGAGGCGGCGGTGCAAGCGGCGGTAGATGTTTTGGATAAAAGCTTGGCAAGCCGCAAATTACAAGACTTTGTGAGGTGTTCTAATGAGTAGAAATATCTTGTCGGAAATCGCAGAGCGTACAAAAGAGCGTGTGGCGGCACAAAAGAAAATCCTACCGCAAGAAAAGCTAATGGCGACCATAGAAGCCGCCGAATCGGGGTTTACAAAGCTGCCGTACGCGTTTCCGTTTGAGGAGGCGTTGGCGGGCAAGGAAATAAGCTTTATTTGCGAAGTAAAAAAGGCGTCGCCGTCTAAGGGAGTGATTGCGGCGCATTTTCCGTATATGGAGATTGCCCGCGAGTATGAGGCGGCGGGTGCGGCGGCGATAAGTGTGCTTACCGAGCCGTTTTGGTTTAAGGGGCATGACGACTTTTTGAAAAACATCGCAGAAGAAGCAAAAATCCCGCTTTTACGAAAGGATTTTACCGTAGACGAGTACATGATATACGAAGCAAAATTGCTGGGCGCAAGCGCGGTGCTACTGATATGTGCAATTTTGGACGAAAAAACGCTGGTGGAGTATACAAAAATTGCTCATAAAATCGGCCTTTCCGCGCTGGTGGAAGCTCACGACGAGGATGAGGTAAAAATGGCGGTAGCGGCAGGGGCGCGTGTAATAGGGGTAAATAACCGCGATTTACGGACATTTGAGGTAGATATCACGCTATCCGAGCAGCTAAAAAAGTTTGTGCCAAGCGATGTGCTTTTTATTAGCGAAAGTGGGATTTCCACCGCCGAGGATGTGCGGCGACTGCGTGAAATCGGAGCACATGCGGTACTAATCGGCGAAAGCTTAATGCGTGGCAAGGATAAAAAAGCGGCGGTTAAAAATTTATTATACGGAGGATAAAGCAATGGAGATTAAGAAATTAACCCCAGAGCTGGTGGAAGAGTATGCAAATTTTTTTGACAAAACACCCCATAATGACAGCGGCAACGGAGAAAAGTGCTATTGTCTGTCCTATTGCCGTGACAGTGTTTACCATAGCGGGGGCGAGTATTGGTATCCGTCGGAAGAAGAAAGAAGGCTACAGGGTATCAAACGTGTTTGTGACGGTAGTTTGCAGGGCTATCTTGCCTATTCCGGAGAAGAAGTCGTAGGCTGGTGCAATGCCAACACCAAAGATGCTTGCCAAGAAGCTATGAATTATTTGCGCTCTGCGGCAGGTGTTCCCGTAGATGAGTGCCATGCGGGAGCAAAAATTAAATTTATTTTTTGCTTCGCGATTGCGCCAAAAATGAGAAGAATGGGCGTCGCCACTAAATTGCTGGAGTTTGCTTGCAAAGACGCGGCCGCCGATGGCTTTAATTTTATCGAAGCTCCTGCAATGGTCGATTACGAAAGCTTCCCGGACGCTCTTTGCTGGGGGCATTTAACGATGCACGAAAAATGCGGGTTTAGCATACATGCAGAAAAAGACGGCAAATATGTTATGCAAAAATCGTTGAGAGGTGAGATATGAAAACCAGACTTGAGCAAGTTTTGGAAAAATACCTAAACGGACGAGAAATCGCCGTTTGGGGCAATCCTACACGTTCATTACTTCGCGCATTGAAATCTTATAAATTTCATGCAGCAGATAAGGTTGACCCTGTTAAGCATTATCTGGTTGCGATAACAGAAAATGATATAGATGATTTTTTTGAGGATGAACAAAACGATTCATTTCAGCATGTTGATGATTTTCTTATATTTGAAGATTATGGCGGGGAGTTACCATTTGAATGGGAGTGTAACGGTGTAAAAATCGGCAGACAAACATATTTTGGTGATGGCATAGTCGGCAGCTGCGAAAATGGGTACATTGAAAGCATAGGCCACTTTACGTCCATCAACGAAACCGCAGATATGGGCGTAAACCACCAGTTAGACATGGTTTTTACCAACGACGACATAGAAAGCTTTTTCACGCCCGAAAACAAGGCGTTATTCCAAGAAAAAATCCGCAAAGACCCGCGCCACCCCTACGCTCACGGCAAAAAACGCATAACCATCGGAAACGACGTATATATCGGCGTAAACGCATTCATAAACGCGTCTAAGGTAACGAGTATAGGCGACGGTGCGATAATAGGCTCGGGAGCAGTGGTACTGGAGGACGTACCGCCATATGCCATAGTCACGGGCGTACCCGCTAAGATAAAGCGGTATCGCTTCCCACCCGACATGATTGAAATTTTGCTGCGCGTAAAATGGTGGGACTGGAGCATTGAGGAGATTAATAAAAACGCCGATGCGCTGATGTCGCCGGAGATATTTAAACAGCGGTTTGGCTCCAAATAAAAAATGTTGCCACTGTGCGCATAATGTGATATTTTCGTCTTGCCAGAAAGGACGGTGTTACTTATGGTAGCAACCACCACAAATATTAATATCCGCGTAGACAGCGATGTAAAATCACAGGCACAGGATGTGTTTTCGGCACTGGGGCTAGATATGACAACCGCAATAAATATCTTTTTGCGCCAAGCCATACGCAAGAAAGGTATTCCGTTTGATTTATCGGCAGAACGTCCGACGAGAAAAGCACCTCAATTCGGCTGCATGAAAGGCCAAATCCACGAAGCCGACGACCACGACTGGTTTGAGCCTATGGAAGAATTTGAGGATTACATGTGATGAATAACATCCTAAAGTACGACGTTAACACGATTTGGTAGGGGTGCATTTTGGACAAATACAGCTTCCAAGTAAGGGTAACAGGCATACTGATAGAAAACAAAAAAATCCTACTGGTAAAGCAGAAAATAAGCCCCACCAGAGAATGGTCGCTACCCGGCGGCAGAGCAGAAGCAGGCGAGCAACTTGAAGACGCAATAACACGCGAGCTATACGAAGAAACAGGCCTAAAAACAAAAATCGAAAAACTGCTATACCTGTGCGACAAAACCGACAGCACCCCGTCTATTTTGCACATAACCTTTTTGCTGCGCAGGGTAAGCGGCGAAATAACCCTACCCACCAACGAGTTCGATGAAAACCCGATAAGCGACGTTAAATTTGCCGCCTTCCACGAGCTAACTGCATTAGGATTTTCCGAAAAATTTGTGAGCATTCTGGAAAATGACTTCCCAAACGCGGGCAATTACATGGGCAGCAAGGAAAACATAGGACTGTAAAAATCGTTAAGGGAGAAAAGCCATGGCCTATAAATACCAATATATCCACCGCAACAACTGGTGTGGTATAGCGTGCCTGTCAATGATTTACGCCAATCATGGCATTACAAAATCGCAGGAAGATATATTTTGCGATATTGCAAAAGCAGGAAACCTGTTGGACGACGGAATAATAAACATGACGGCATTTGTAAGCGATATAAACAAAAACTCCGCTCTTTCCGCTTGCAGTGTTAAGCCGGTAAATTTAGGCGATTTCCTTTCTTTTGCGAGCGACGGCAATTTTTCTGTGCTTTTAAGTTGCCGTGAGCGTTTTGGTGATGGATTTCACTGCACAATTTTTGAGCGCGTGGAGGAGGGTTTAATACATGGTATTGACCCTGACAACGAGGATATTTTTCCGATTAGCATTGATGATTTAAATGAAATGTTCAAAAGCATACACCGCAGCCATGTTACAATAATTACGGATAATTCCGATTTGTTTAAAGAGCATAAAGCGACCTGCGGGCATTATTTCAAAATCCCGAATATCCCCACAGATTTAGCCGATTTTGTACTTTGCCCATCTTGTTTAAAGTGGCGTCGCATGAGCAAAATGACCCCCGTTTCGGAAGGCCTAATCACCTATAAGTTTGGGGAGAGAATGCTGACAAGATTAAATGAGCGGTTGTCGGGCAAAGAAACTTACGACCATGTAGCAAACTTTATCGCAACCATAGTAAAAAAAATAGAAAAAATCAGCGACAAAGCACAGGAAGAAACAGGGCAGCGGCTCCCGCAAATCAGCATGGACGAGGATAAAACCCTACCCGGCAACGAATTTGCAGTCTATGTTAACAATACCTTTGCCGAGCAGTTTAGTATCGACTTGGACGGAACAACACTGCAAGACATCGAGGATAAAATCATCGAATTGTATGAAAAATGGACACGCAAAAAGGAGAAAAGCCATGGCGCATAAATACCAAACCCTCACAACGGCAATCAAGCAGCAATACGATTATTCACTGGAAATGCTACGTGAAATAACCGAGGCTTGCCCCGACGAAATCTGGACAAAAAAAGCAGGATTATATCCTTTTTGGCAACAAATCTACCACGCCATTTATTGGACAGATTACAATATACAGGAATCCAAAGACGGCGAAAAAATATTCAGTTGGAAAACAGAAAAGAAAATCACACACGAGCTAAACGCCGAAAACAACATTTCCTCGGAGTATAGCGAATTAATTCGAAATCCGTCCCGCCTGTCGCGGCAAAACCGCGAAAAACACGGTTTTTCGCCGCCGCTCCGTCGGGACGGTTTCTCATTGAATTCGCTCTACCTGACAAGGGAAGAAATACGTTCTTATTTCCAAGCATTTACCAAAAAAAAGGACAGCTTCTTTTGCAAAATCGAAGACTCGGCATTACTTGCGCCGATTCCTCACAGGCAAGATGGCTGCACATATTTAGACATAATTACAAACCAAATCCGACATATTATGTATCATGTCGGGCATTGCGACTGTATTTTACGCGAGCATGGATATTCGGCTGTAGCATGGCTATCAATTTACGGAAGAATGGAACGATAAAACCGTTACTTTTCCGGTTGTGATGAAAATGTAACAACCGGAAAAGTAACGCAATAAGGATGTGAAAACATGCAAACAAAGGCCAAAATATGCGGCCTAACGCGACTAACAGACATAGAAGTCGTAAACGCGGCAAAACCCGATTACGTAGGCTTTGTTTTTGCAGAAAGCCGCCGCAAGGTAACACCGTCACAAGCCCGCGAGCTAAAAAACGCACTACACAAAACCATCCTAGCCGTAGGCGTCTTCGTAAACGAGCCACAAGAAAACATCCTCGCACTTGTAAACGACGGCATAATCGACATCATCCAGCTACACGGAACGGAGGACGAAAGCTACATCCTCGCCCTCCGCGCAAAAACCGCCGCACCCATCATCAAAGCCATCCCCATACAAAAAGCGGGCGACGCACAAGCATGGCAAAACACCGCCGCCGACTACCTTCTGCTCGACCACAAGGGCGGCGGCACGGGTGAGACCTTCGACTGGGGGCTAATAGGCGCACTGGCTAAACCCTTCTTCCTCGCGGGCGGCTTATCACCCGAAAATATAGCCCTCGCCATTTCCCAAACAAAACCCTTCGCGGTAGACGTAAGCAGCGGAGTGGAGGACGAAAACGGGCAAAAATGCCGCGATAAAATCTACTCGTTCATCAATTCATGTATTTGAGCCAAGGCCTCATCGTACATCCCTACAAATGCGTTTTGCAAAATATCACTAACTTCTTCGTTGCCTTCCAGAGAGGCACTTATTTGGTCTATTGCTGTTACATCAAAAGCTTCTATTGCCGCCTTGAGTTTAACAAGATGTTCCTTCAACGCCTCGGCATCAAGGTCGCTTGTTCGGGAGGGTGCGTATTTTTCAATAACATCACCTATATCCGCAAGCAGCTTTTCCAGCCTAAGCAAAAAGCCGTCGTTGTTGGCTGATATAAATGCCAAGTCCTTTTTTATCCCCGCTTCCTCCAAATATTTTGCTTCTTCCGAGAGAGCGGCCGCGCCGACATTGGCGCAGGCGGATTTTAGGGCATGTACATAGGTTGTGTATAGAGTAATATTGCCCTCGTCCAAGCAGGCGGGCAATTCGGCCGCTTTTATTTTACCGTCCTTGCGGAAAACAGCCAGTGTATTTAAGTAGCTCTCGGAACTGCCGCCGGACAGCATTATTCCTCTTTTAACATCCACGCCCTCTATGGTTATTTGGCAGTCTTCCTCGGTGGCCTGATTTATACTGCCTTTCATCTGTTTCTCCTTTGGAATCCATTTTTCCAAAACATTATTAAGCTTGGAGATTTCGATGGGCTTTGACAGGAAATCGTTAAAGCCGTTGGACAAAAACATTTCCTTCGCGCCTACGATGGCGTTTGCGGTGAGAGCGACAATGGGCAAATCGGCATATTTTCCGCCGATTTTTCTTATAAGCTTGACTGTTTCCACACCGTCCATTTCCGGCATCATATGGTCCATAAGCACCAGGTCGTAGTTGTTGGACATCACCGATTCTATGGCATCTCTGCCGCTTAGGCAGGTGTCAATGCTCATGCCGTAGAGCTTTAGCAGTCCTTGGCCTACCCTTAGGTTTGTTTCTATGTCGTCCACAAGAAGAATCCTTGCGTCAGGGGCGATAAACTGCTCTGTATGCCGTTCGTCAGCAGTGTAATCGTCGCCGCGCCCGTTTAGGATATTCATAACAGAAATAAAATAGGCGGGCATTACAAGCAGTGTAAAATCCTGCCCGTCCCTAGCCTCGTAGGTTGCATCGTAAGAATCGGTAAGCATTACAATTTTTGTGGTAAGGTCGCAGCTTTTGATTATATTATGCGCGGCATAAGACATATCGGCTTCTGCAAAAACAAAATCCCATCCACCCTCGGTGAGCCTGTCACGCAAATCGCTTTCGTTTTTTACGACATGGTACTTAACTGAAAGGTCTTCCAGCGTACGGGAAATATAATCAATGTTCAAATGCGTACGGCAATACAAAAGCACGCTCTTGTCCGAAAAATCAGGGGCTTTACAATCGGATTCCTTATACTCCTGCGGCAATGTGATAATAAACTCACTGCCCTCGGTGTAAATGCTGTTTACCTCTATAGTTCCTTTCATAAGAGTTACAAGGCTGTGGGTTATGGCAAGGCCTAAGCCTGTGCCTTCGATATTACGGTTTTTCTCCAAGTCAAACTGTGCAAACTCACCAAAAAGCTTTTCCAAATCCTCGGGTTTTATGCCTATGCCCGTGTCTTTTATTTTAATTATAAGTAAATACATGCCGTCCTTCTTTTCGCCAAAAATATCCAGTGAAAAATGGCCCTCCACCGTATATTTAAGCGCGTTTGTCAAAACATTAAGCAGTATTTGCCTCACCCGTACCTCGTCACCGAAAAGGGTGTAGGGGATATCTGCCTGCATGTAAGCTGCAAACCGCACATCGGGGTTAGCCATACGCATTTTTATTATGCTGATAACGTCGTGTATCGTAGAATGGAAAATATAATCCCCCAATACAAGCTCCATTTTTCCGCTTTCCACCTTTGATAAGTCCAAAATATCATTGATAATGGAAAGAAGATGGTCTCCGGACTGCTTTATGGTTGTGGTCTGCTCTCTGGTGGAGGCACTTATGTCCTCGCGCAGCACAAGCTCCGCCATGCCGATAATGGCGTTCATTGGCGTGCGTATTTCGTGGCTCATTTTTGACAAAAAATCGCTTTTTGCCTTGGACGCGGCTTCTGCCTGTTTCATTGCCTGCTTCATGTGTCCGACGATATTACCCGTACTTGCCAGCATTTCGTCATAGATTCCGCCCAGTCTGGAGTCCTCAAGCTTATATTCCATTTCGCCGCGTGCCATGGCGTTTTCTGCTTTTTTAAAGTTGCTGCGCAGGATATTAAGTGCCCGTACAATCCCCATAAATGCGATAGAAACTTGGCTGATTTCGTCGTTTCTGTCCACCCTAAAGGTAACAGCAATATTGCCGTTAGACACTTCCTTTGCACCGTCGGCCAAGTTCTGCAAGGGCTTTAGCGACCAGTTGATAATCACCATCATTAAGACCGCTGCCAAAATGATTACGATAACCATAGGCAACAAAGAAGCAACAATAATACGTGCTGTACTTTCCACAGCATGTGCGTCAAAAAAGCTGACGATGGACCAATTTAGATATGGGTCATGGGTGACGTATGCGATTTTGTCTATGCCCGTGAGTGCAGAAGTATGCGCAAAAACCGTGTTCATCGGGATATACCCGAAGGCTTCTATAACGCCAAGCTCACCCACATGCCTGCCCATGTAAGCTTCCGGACGGTTTGAGAAGAAAATCACACCGGAGCTGTCCGCGATATTTACAAAGCTGTCATATACCTGCACAAAATCACGCAAAAAATGTGCCAGCATTTGGGTATTAACGGTTATCGCAACCGTACCGATAAAATTTTCGCCATAAAAAACAGGCTGCGCAAATAAAAATTGCAGCCTGCCCCCCACGCATTCAAACACGGGCGAAATCCAAGGCTCTGCAAGATGCCCACTTGGGTACTCGGGTAACATCCTTATGTCGGGCAGCTCCCCGTAGGGATTTGCTGCCGCCGTTGGGTTAAAATCCGTGTCAAACACGGCTATGTTTTCATACAGCCAAATGCCGTCCATTTCCCTGTTCATACTGCTCCACAAATTTGCCAAATGCGCACGGGTGTCGTATCCCTCGTCGGCAAACCACAGACGTACATGGTTTGCCGCGACATCCAGCATCCACATGGTATAAACCCCTGCTGTTTCAAAAATACCGAATGTCATGTTGGCGTTACCCTTTAGGCTTTCTTCAAGGAGTGTGTCCATTTCAATCCTTACCTGAGTTGCCCTTATCGAAGCCAATACTACCGTCGTTGCCACAATAACGATTATCAGCAAAAGTAAAATCCTTGACTTAACCTTCATTTTTATACCCCTTTACACTTCCAAAATATTTAAAGCTCGAGGCAATATTTTAAATTCTATTTCATCCTTGCAAGGATAAATATTGCCATCCATACAAAAAAAATCCGTTTCCGGCGGCAATGTTACTTTAACGCTGTCGCACTCCACAAATTTAAAGACTTTCCTATGGGTATGCCGCTCCATTAAAATTGTCGGGAAAATAGACATGGCCTTTATACGGCTCATCCCCTCCACCAAGCATAGCGAAAGCTTTCCGTCATCTATTTTGGCATCGGGGCATATACGCATTCCACTGCCGTAGTATTGGCCATTGCCTACCACCATCATTGTAAATTCGCCTTCGTATAGCTCGGTTATCGGTTCGTTTTCCGTTTCGGTTTTAGCTTCGATGGAAAGACGGATGTTTTTATGTTGCATAATATTTTTATACACCATAGTTAAATAAGATTTGTCGTCAAATTTCCGCTCCCGTTCCGCCGCACTCTTTGCCACATTGGCGTCTAAGCCTATGTGTCCGTTATTCATAAAGGCCATGCCTCCCGCAGTTACTAAATCCATATTGCGGTAACGGTTGCCGATAACAGCTCCAAACAGGCTGCGGCATACCTCTATGATGTTTTTATTTTTACCGTATTTGGCGTTTGCCATATGCTTACTGCCCTCGAAGGTGGAAATAAAGTCACTGCCGGTAACGGAAGGCAAAATCCCAAGGGGTATGGGTATTTTATTGTGCTTAGGCAAAAACGCCGCCGCCATCCCTGCTGTGATTTCCTGGATAATGCCGTCGCCGCCTATGCCAATCACACCTTTTAAATCGGGATGGCTTTGGCAAAATTTTTGGGTTTGTTCATAGCCGTCCATTTTAGCAGTGGTGATGTGGGTCTCATAGGGGATATCCGCCTCGTCAAAAAAAGCGGTAAGCGTCGGCAGGTAAAACATTGTCCTACCCCTGTCGGAGTTGGGGTTTACAACTATATAATACATATCCTCATCCCTTTATCTCGTCAGAAATCCTGCCGAATTCGTGATTTATTTTTTCAAACAAATCCGCCAAAATCGGGTCGAAATGGACGCCGCGCCCTTCCATGATAATGTCGACAGCCTTTTCGTGGGGAAAAGCGTCTTTGTAAGGCCGCGGCTCTACAAGGGCGTCGTATACATCACCAATTGCCATCATACGACCCAGCAGTGGGATTTCTTCGCCTTTTAAGCCCTTTGGGTAACCGCTTCCGTCCCATTTTTCGTGGTGAGCCACGGCAAAGGTTTGGGCATAATCCAAAAAGTCCGAGTCCATTGTTTTTTCTTTTAATCTAAGTATTACCTTTTCGCCAAAGGTTGTGTGATTTTTTATTGCTTCATATTCTTCGGGTGTCAGCTTGCCCGCCTTGTTAAGTATTGAGTCCTCTATAGATATTTTGCCTACATCGTGGAGCTGGCAGGACTGCAAAACCAACTCTTCATCTAAAAATGATACTTCGTTTGCATATATCTCGTTTGCCTTCATTGCGTCCATGAGTGCCTTGATATACCGCTGTGTCCTTATAATATGCCCGCCGGTAATTTCGTCCCGGTACTCCACCAGCTCCGCCATGGTTGAAAGAATCGCGTTTTTAAGCTCCACGACGGTTTCTGTTTTTTCATCTACAATCTGTGTCAGGTTATTGTTAAAAAACAGAAGCTCGCGTTTTTGCGCCATAAGCTCACGCTTTTGCGCCTCAACAAGAAGATGGACTTCTATACGTTTAAGCAAAAGCGGAGGAGAAAACGGCTTTGTAATATAATCAATAGCTCCCAGGCTAAGCCCCTTCAGCTCTGTTTCCTCATTATTGAGCGCGGTTAGGAAAATAACCGGTATCTGGGCTGTTTTTTCTTTGGATTTAAGCTGCTTTATTACCTCATAGCCGTCCATTTCAGGCATCTCAACATCCAGCAAAATTAAGTCCGGCACGATATTTTCCAGCATATTAAGCATTACTCGGCCGGAATTTAGCGTAAATATTTTGTAATGGCCTACTAATGCTTTTTTTCCTATGGTAAGGTTAGTCATGTCGTCGTCTACCAAAAATATTGTTTTTAGCACATTATCCACGTTACATTACCTCCTCCAAATAACTTTAATATAAAAAAACAGGTTTAAAACCGCAACCGATATTATACTAACATTGACTTTCTTATATAAACGGTTTTGTAAAACGTAAATTTTGAGTATAATATATTTTATTACCGACATAATGCCGAGAAAGGCCGTGGTTTTTTTGAATATAATCATCTGCGATGATACACGCGAAGACAGAGACGCCCTGTGTTCTTTTGTTAAGAGCTTCTTTGATGACATCAACTGCCCTGCGAATATCGTGGTGTACGAAAACGGCGAGGTCTTTCTGCGCGATTTTGAAACGCAAAGGCTCGACAACGCAATCGCTTTTTTAGATATCTACATGCCCGGTATAAACGGGGTTGACATTGCAAAAAAAATCAGAAAAACTAACCGTGATATGGTTATTGTGTTTACCACAACCAGCACAGACCACGGGCTGGACGGATATGCCGTGCGTGCGTTGCAGTATTTGGTAAAGCCTGTAAGCTATACGATGGTGGAAGACGTACTGGACGAATGTATAAAGCTGTTTGCAGAATCACTGCGGCATATTGAAATTATGTCCGACCGTCTAACCCTTAGGGTTTTGCTAAAGGATATTTTTTACATAGAAAGCTTTAAAAATATCTGCCAACTGCATACGCCGACGGGAGTGTTAAAATGCTACCGCTCCCTGGACGAGCTGGAGCAGCATATTGGCGACGGGACGTTTTTGCGTACCCACCGCAGCTTTATCGTAAATATGCGGTATATAAACGATGTCATGGAAAATGATTTTTTGCTTACAAACGGTGAGCGCGTCCCCATCCGTAGAAACAATAAGCTGTCTGTAAAGCAGACATACATGGATTACTCATTCGCTCTCACAAGGGGGGGCTAAAAATGGTTTTGATAAATTACATCAGCGTATCACTTACTTTGTTATGTATTGTCATTTCTCTTATTATTTTGCTTAGCTTGTATTTGGAAAGCGAAAGACACTCTAAGCTAAACCTCCTTTTTAGGTCGTTTGTTTTGTTGGATATAGGTTTTATGACGACGGATATCGTGGCTTGGGCGATGGTAGGCAATACTGCATCATACGCGTTTTGGATTATTAGGATTGCTAATTTTTTGCATTTTGCAATCGGCCCCTTTGTATCCCTTGGTGTTAGCCTATATCTGATAGCCTATATCGAGAGAAAAAATATAAACGTATTTTACGGAATAAAAGTCATGATTTTTGCCATATGCGGTGTGGCGGTGTTTCTTACTGTTGTTTCTCAGTTTAATAATATGTACTACACTATTGACCAATATAATGTGTACCACAGGGGCGAGCTTTTTTGGCTGGCGCAGCTTTTGCCGGCTACAGGGCTTGTCGCTAACATGTGGATAATGCTGCTGTACCGCAAGGTTTTCAAAAATATGTCCTCACTGTTTTTTACTATGTATATGACCATGCCGGGCATAGCGATGTTTATTCAATATCACTTTTTTGGGATTTCTTTTGTCAACATAGTCTTGACGCTCTTGATTTTGATTCTTTATATCAGAATCCAGACAGAGCAGACAAATGAAATGGCATCTCACATACGAGCCATTAATCGACAACTGGAATTGCAACAAAATCAATATGCGCGTATGATAGAACATTATAATCGGGACAAAGCAATGCGGCACAATATCCGCCACCACTTTGTCACTCTTAAACGGCTGGCAAACGCAGAAAACAGCGAGAAAATTAAAGTTTATCTGACAGACCTTACCAGCGGAGAGGCCTATACCGAACTGGACGTCATATATTGCGAAAACCTTGCGGTTAACGCGGTAGTTTCCCATTACCTTGACATAGCTAAGGCAGAGGGAATCGAAATCGACGCACGTCTTGTCATATCGGAAGAAATAGGCTGCTTGTCCGCGATGGATTTATGCGTCATCTTGGGAAATCTCTTAGAAAATGCAGTGGAAGCCTGCCGCCAAATAAACGAAAGCAAATTTATCCGCGCAAGCTCCATGCTAAAGGGAAACACACTTTTTATTACGGTTGACAACAGCTTTTACGGCGAAATAAAAAAAGACGGAGATACCTTTATGTCCACCAAGCGCGAGGGCGAAGGGATAGGCACATCTTCCGTAAAGGCCATAGTCGAAAAATATGGCGGCGAGGCGCGTTTTGAAACAAAGGGCAATGAGTTTAGAGCGTCGGTTATGTTGCGGGTTGGAAAGACTTTTTAAATATAAAGGAGCGGTTAAAATGAAAGGTAAATTTGGGCAATACGGCGGGCAGTATGTCGCTGAAACGGTAATGAGCAGCCTAAAGGAACTGGAGCGAGCGTATCAATTTTATCTTAACGACGCAGTGTTTAAGTCGGAGCTTAAAGACTTGTTAAATAATTACGCAAGCCGCCCGTCCGGGTTGTACTATGCAGAAAAAATGACACGTGACCTCGGCGGTGCAAAAATTTACCTAAAGCGCGAGGATTTAAACCACACAGGCTCGCATAAAATCAACAATGTGCTGGGACAGGCTCTTCTTGCTAAGAAGATGGGCAAAACCCGTGTGATTGCGGAGACGGGTGCAGGGCAGCATGGTGTGGCTTCGGCTACGGCGGCGGCGTTGATGGGTTTAAAATGCGAAGTGTTTATGGGCAAGGAGGATACCGAGCGGCAGGCATTAAATGTGTTCCGCATGGAGCTTTTGGGCGCGAAGGTACACCCCGTCACCAGCGGCACTATGACGCTAAAGGACGCGGTAAACGAGACCTTGCGCGAGTGGGCTTCTCGGCTGGATGATACGCACTATATTGTAGGGTCGGCGGTTGGGCCGCACCCGTTTCCTGTGATGGTGCGTGATTTTCAAAAAATTATCGGTGAGGAAATTAAGGCGCAGGTGCTGGAGGCCGAAGGCCGCCTTCCCGACGCGATAATCGCCTGTGTAGGCGGCGGCAGCAATGCAATCGGCGCGTTCCACGATTTTATAGGCGATACCACGGTAAAACTAATCGGCTGCGAAGCCGCAGGCTTGGGCATAGACCATCCAAAAAATGCGGCGACGATGGCAAACGGCACGGTAGGCATTTTGCACGGCATGAAATCATATTTTTGCCAGGATGTATACGGCCAAATCGCGCCCGTGTATTCTATTTCGGCGGGGCTGGACTATCCCGGCGTAGGCCCGGAACACGCGTATTTGCAAGATACGCACCGAGCCGAGTATGTACCCGTGACAGACGCCGAGGCGGTGGACGCCTTCAATTACCTCTCGCGTACCGAGGGCATAATCCCCGCAATAGAAAGCGCGCACGCCATAGCCCACGCCTGCAAAATCGCAGGCAGCATGGGACACGAAAAAATAATAGTGGTAAACCTATCCGGCCGAGGCGACAAAGACGTAGCCTCTATCGCAAAATACATGGGGGTGCAAATCAATGAATAGAATAGCAAATGCGTTCGCCGCAAGCGGCGAAACAGAAAACAAGGCATTAATAGCGTTTATAATGGGCGGCGACCCCGACATCGAAACCACAGAAAAGCTGATAATCGCCATGGAGCAAGCAGGCGTAGACCTATTCGAGATAGGCATACCCTTCTCCGACCCCGCGGCAGACGGCCTTGTAATCCAGCAAGCCAGCGTTCGCGCCTTGGAAAAAGGCTGCACGGCCGACGACCTGCTAAACATGGTACAACGCCTGCGCAGCGGCGAGAACGCCGCCAAAAAAATAACCGCACCTATTACCTTTCTCACGTATGCAAATTCGATTTTTGCGTACGGAAAGGAGCGTTTTATGGAGCGTTGCCGCGACTGCGGCGTAGACGGTGTAATAGTCCCAGACATCCCCTACGAGGAGAAGGAAGAGCTTGCCGATGTCTGCGAAAAATACGGCATAGCTCATATTTCCATGGTAGCCCCAACTTCCAAGGAACGCACAGAAACCATAGCCCGCGAAGCAGAAGGCTTTCTATACTGCGTATCCACCCTGGGCGTAACAGGAATCCGCGAAAAAATCCGCACAAATGTACAGGAAACAATAGAAAAAGTACGCGCCGTCTCCGATATTCCCTGCGCAGTAGGTTTTGGAATATCCACGCCGGAACAAGCCCGCGATATGGCGTCGGTATCCGACGGCGTAATCATAGGCACAGCAATAGTAAAAATAATAGGCGAATACGGACGCGAAAGCGTTGAGCCCGTAAGGCAGTATGTAGCGCGGATAAAAGACGCGCTTAGTTGATTTTTACAAACAAATTAAAGGAGTAATCGTCCCCGCTATAGTCAAAGACGTCACGTACGTTTGCGATTATTTCGGGGATTCTATTTTCTTCGCCTATGTCGGACAGAAATTGTGCGAAGTCGTATTCATTCATTAGGATTACGACTTCCAGAGTTGTAATCCCCTCTGCCAGCCCAAGCCCAAACGAATGCGAGATATTTTCGCCGACTTCCCAAAATGTGCGACTTCCGTAGGGGCTTATAAAGCTTACTGCGGCTAAAAAGCCGTTGCCCGTGGTGCGTAGGTCTACGGAGTACATTCTGCTTTCTTCTAATTCAATCGGGAATTCCCAATGCCGCGCCTCCATGCGGATATCGCCCCATGTTGCATTCATATGAAAGACATGGTCACCACCAAATGAAGAGCTTGGCGCAAATATAAAGCCGAAAACTATTACAAATGCCGCCATACCAAACGAGCCGAGGGTGTTTAAGGCACGGCTTTCTTTTTGGTTGCCGCGCAGCTCGCTCCATTTTTCGGAAATCTTCTTTTTTCGGGCAAGCAGCTTGTACACCGCAACAATCGCCACGGTACAAGCCGCAACCACCAGCGGATGAATCCCCGTCACATTAATAAAACGCGTAACATCTTCCCAAGGCGGCGGGGTCGCAAACAACGACATTATCGGAAACCCCGCCCATACTATCAGCGTGATAAAAGGCAAAATATCCGCCGTACGATAAATAAACTCGTGATACCAAAAATGCCTAACTCCCGGCCGGTAAAAAGCAATAGCTACTGCACCGCAAAGCATAGGCAAAATCACTCCGCCCGCCAAAAACAACCCCAGCCCAAAATCCGTAAAATAATACGGCAGGCCAAGACTAACATGAGGCCATCTGCCAAAAACCACAAAGCTCTCTATCGTATTGCCATACATAATCGCAACCAGCGCGTGTCCCGCCTCGTGCAAAAAAATATAAAGATAAAGCCACACAAGCATACCAATAATAGACACAACAACCCGCTTTGCACCCGCGCCAAACGTAAAGACCGAGGTTTGCCCGTAAAAATCGGCCATACCCGCCTGCACCCCAAAATCATTTTTAAGCCTCGAAAGCTTCATTTTTATCCGAAAAGCCCCAAAAGCACAAAGCACCGCAAATCCCAAAAAAATCGCAGCCAAAAATGTGGACACAAAAAACCAGCCGCCCATAATCCAAGCAATTAACGCAGACAGCACAAACGCCAAAATAACCTGCGTAGCCCCCACACCCAAAACCATCCTAAGCATTCGCATATTATAGCTCGCAATCGAAGACGGGTCGGAAAACAGATTAAATTCGCCCGCACTCGTTTCCTTACGAAAATACGCCCAGCCCTCCACGCTGCCGATATGCTCCGCTCCCGTTTCCTCAACAAATCTGATATATTCCAAGCTCTCGGGGTGGTCGGACGGGTTTTTCAAAAGCTCGTAGCGGTAGGTGTATTTGTTTGGCTCGCCGTCTTCAAACTCGTAGCGGCATATGCCTACGCTTATTAGCTGCTTTCCCTTTGCCGACATCATGTTTAGCCAGTTTTCTTCCTTCTCGTAGTCCCATCCCGCAAAAAATTTGTAGATTATTTTGCTCATACACCATCACCTAGCTTCCCAAGATTTTTTCGCCGTTGTTTACCAGCTCGCGCAGGCGGGTTAGCTCGTTTTTTAGTATAGCCTCGCCTGCGGGGGTTATTTTGTATTCTTTTTTGCGGGCGTTTACTTCGCCGTGGTTTTCTATCCAGCCGCGCTCCAGCATTGTGGTAAGTGCGCCGTATAAAGTACCCGCCGCTAGGTTTACTCGCCCGCAGCTTAGCTTTGCTGCGTTTTGCATTATTCCGTAGCCATGCAGCGGCTCGGTGAGCGAGAGCAGTATGTAGTAAACTGCTTCTGTTAAGGGGATGTTTTCGTTCATTTTTGCCTCCTGTGTCTCGGCTTGCGTTATATCCGTTTCCGTTATATATCATGCGCCGATATATTTGTCAAGAATGATTTTTCATTGTATCATTGTGAAAAGGAGATGTTTTCATGCATTTTTCCAAAAAACTTACTTACCCCCGCGCACTTGTGCTTCCTTTTTTAATCACGCCTGTGGAGAGCCTTTTGCAGCTTCTTAGCAATATTATTTCCCTTGGTATTGCGCCGCTTGGGGTTTTGGTTACTGCTTATTTTATTGATACCGCGCTTGCGGTTGTTAGTGGGGGTGGCAGCCCTTATCGTATTATTTTACCGCTGGTTATTATCGGCGGTTTTTCTGTTTACGGGTATATGAGTTGGCCGCTTATTGAGATATTAAACAAACGGCGCGAGATAAAAACGCGACTTGCTTTGCGTTCTCCGCTTATAGAAAAACGCGCCAAGCTGGAATATAAGCATGTGGAAAACAGCGACACGCTGGACTTACTAAAGCGCGTATGGGACAACCCCGAGAGGCAGCTAAGCGGAATTTTTGATAATCTTCTGCAATTTGTTTTGCTGCTGGGTACGGTGGTGAGCTACGCGGTTATTTTGCTTATTAACGCGCCGATTTCGGGGGTTATTCTTATTGTTTTTACCATTCCTGTGCTGTACATAGCCTCCAAGGGCGGCAGAGAGCGATACAACGCCCGACGCCATACCACTACCGCGCAGCGTATGTCGCAGACGATTAGCTGGTTTCTTGTAGCACGGGATACCGCCGCCGAACGAAATATGTTTGGCTACTCGGAATATCTCGGTAAAAAATTTGAGCATTATTATGAGCAATTCCGTACGTACTGCGTGCGGATTAATGCAAAATGGTTTGCAAAGGCGCGGGCGTCTTCGATTTTGCTGGGATTGTTGTCCGCGATTGGGCTGTTTATCATGGCTCCCGCCGTGGCGGATGGCAGTCTCACCGTGGGGCTTTTTATCGCACTACAAGTCGCGCTTTTTGGCATTATCGGCAGAATCGGCGGGGCTATGCCTCGGCATTTTGAAAGCTTCGCGCTGCAAGTGGAATTTCTCAAGGACCTAAACCGCTTCACAGAGCTAAGCGAAGTCCCCGACGCCGAGGTTTTGCCCGACGACAGCTTTGAGTTTGAATCGCTGGAATTTAAAAACGTAACCTTCTCATACCCCGGCACGCAAAAGCTTGTACTAAACGGGCTTACGCTAAAAATGGAAAAGGGCAAGCACTACGCCTTTGTAGGCGAAAACGGCGCGGGCAAAACCACATTAATAAAGCTAATCACCCGCCTGTACAATAATTACACGGGGCTGATTTTACTAAACGGAAGACCCCTACAGGACTGGCCGATGTCCCGGGTAAAGGCCTGCTTTTGTGCGGTATTCCAAGACTTTGCCCGATACGACATCACCGTATCGGAAAATGTTTGTATAGGAAAAATAAACGGCGCGACCCCCGACGAGGTGGATAACGCGCTATCCCTCGCAGGGTTTAACGCGGAGCTTCCCGACGGAAAGGATACTCTTCTCGGCAAAACCCACGACGCAAACATAGACCTCTCAGGCGGGCAGTGGCAACGCCTCGCCTTCGCACGCGCAATCGCAAGCCCCGCGCCCGTTAAAATTTTGGACGAGCCAACAGCCGCACTAGACCCCGTCGCAGAAAGCCAAGTATACGCCCAGTTCGAAAAAATAAGCCGTGGATTTACCACTATTTACATTAGCCACAGACTGGCCTCCGCAAAGCTTGCGGACACCATCTTTGTGCTAAACGAAGGCAAAGTCGCGGAGTACGGCAACCACGACACCCTAATGGAAAGGGGCGGCATGTATGCAGAAATGTTCACAAGCCAACAAAGCTGGTATGAATAAGAAGCTAAGTATTTTACGTGCGACACGCCGCATCGTGCCTATGGTTTTACGTGCCGTGCCTTTTGCCGCCGTCGTCCACGCGCTGATTGCGCTGGCTTGGGGGATTTCCATTGGCATAATCGCGCCTGTGAGCAGTCGGCTTTATGACGCCTTGGCGTTGCTCGCTATTGGTGAGGCGCAGTTACGTGATGTTTACATTATCGCGGCTGTGGTTACGGGAATTCTGCTTTTTAGAGAATTTATGAACGCCGTCCATGCGTTTTCCGTACGGTCGGTGCTTTATGACAAAATACGCGGGCCGCTTAGCCGTGTGATTCATAAGAAAATAAAGACCTTGCCTGCGGCGGCATTCGAGGACAAGGACACACTGGACGATATCGAAAAAGCAGGGCAGGGCAAAGACGGCGCGCTTGGTATGTATCTCACACTCAATGATGTTTTGTTTTTGCATGGTACATTTTTTGTGGTGATGGGCATATTTTTGTGGAGTATACAGCCCATTTTGATTATTACACTGGTGCTTATTTTTGTACCCGTATTTTTTTCGCAGATGGTAGAGGCAAAATTAATGTCCGACCTGGAGGCGGAATCCGCCCCCATCCGCCGCAAAAATGCCCACTACGAGCATTGCATAATAGGCACGGACACCATGAAAGAAACTCGACTGTTTGGCGGATTTTTCTTTTTTAAAAATTTATTTACAACGAGTTTAAACCTGCTGGCAAAAAAGGAATGGGACACGCAAAAGAAAATAACAAAAATTAATCTGCTGCTAAATTTCGTAAAGGCTGCGGGTTGGGTTGGCATTTTGGTGCTGCTTTTCCACTCGCTGATGAGCGGTAATATTACCGTGGGCGCATTTGCGGCGGTGTTTGCCTCCATAGACACCATGTTTGGCTTTATGGAAAATGTCATGGACAATATCCGCTGGGGAGTAACAAACAACCTGGGCAGAATCAACAATTTCCTTAACCTGCTGGACTACCCCACCCCTGCCAAAAGCACCGCAGTCCCCGATTTTGAAGAAGGCATACAACTGGAAAACGTAACCTTCTATTACCCAAAGGCAGAAAACCCTGCGGTAAGCAACGTAACCTTGAAAATCCCCCACGGCGAAACCCTAGCCCTCGTAGGCGAAAACGGAAGCGGCAAGACCACCCTCGTAAAGCTCCTGTGCGGCCTATACAAACCCGACGACGGTAGTGTCATGGTAGGCGGTATAGATTCTGCGGACACAACAAACGACGCGCTTTTTGCAAAAACCTCTGCGGCCTTCCAAGTAGGGCAACGCTATATTTTCAGCCTAAAAGAAAACGTATGTATCAGCGAATACAAATCGGAACATGACCCCCTGCCCGCCATGCGCGACGCGGACGTAAACTACGACGACACCGCCACCTTTCCGCAAGGCATAGAAACCATCCTAACCCGCGACTACGAAGGCGTAGAGCTTTCCGGAGGGCAGTGGCAGCGAGTGACCACCGCACGCGGCCTATACCGCCATCACGAATTTATAGTCCTCGACGAGCCAACCGCCGCCATCGACCCTCTGGAAGAAACCCGCATTTACAAGCGTTTTGCGGAGCTTACACAAAACAAAACGGCTATTCTTGTAACCCATAGGCTGGGGTCTACAAAAATAGCCGACAGAATAGCCGTAATGGACGGCGGAAAAATAGTAGAAATCGGCACGCATGATACCCTTCTCGCGCTTAACGGGAAATATGCGGAGATGTGGGCGGCACAGGCGGATAGCTATGCTTAGGCTTTTTCTGACCAGTCGCGATAGTATTCTGCAAGCTTTCTGTCGCTGTCCATTATGTGCTTGGAAAGCCACGTTACCACGTTTTTGTTGATTTCCATACTTAGGCTTAGGTTATTATCATCGGTAAACTCGCCAAGGGAATAGCCGTTGTTGTCAAATTTTTCTTTCATTGCGGTAGCTACTTCCAAAAAAGCGCGATGTTCTTCTTTGTGTGCGGCGGCGTCGGGATAGGTGCATTCGTCCATTAATTTTTCTTCGTTGTTAAAATGGTTTACTACATAATAGGAAAGAAAATTTATCGCCTTGCCAACTTTATCCGTCCTGTCTAATTTGGAAGACGATAGCACATCCTGCACCAGCTTAAAGACTTCTTTATGGTCGTTGTCTACGATTTCATTGCCTGTTGCGTATGATTCATTCCAAAGTGACATTGTATTTTCCCCCCCATGCATTTTTGTTATATTTTATCATAGGTAAAATCATGCAACAAGGTATTTATCTCCCCACCGATAAGAAGAATAACCGCCACCACATTAAGCCAAAGGCAAAGAATAAAAACCCCCGCAATGCTGCCGTAAATGGCAGGTAGCTGCGAAAAATTAGAAGTAACAAACCCAAAAACCGCACTCACCGTCACCCAAGCCACGACGGTAAACGCCGCCCCCGGGAATACCTTTTCCTTACCCGCACGCGCAAACCTGTAAATAAAGGATGTAAAAATAAACAGAACAACCAACGCACCAACCCAGCTAAGCACTCCTCTCCCAAAAACCAAAAGCACAAGCATAACAATAAGCGCGCCGGAAAAAAGCAGCATAAGCGCGAAGCTAAGCCCTATCTGCGAAAAAAACCCACGCTCGCGCCCGTCGGTAGTACGCACCACCGCCCTAAAGCCGTTTGTCGTATTGTAAATACTAAAAATCAAAGCCGCAGACAAAACCCCCGCATTGCGCGTATCCATTATCTCCGTAACAAACCCCGCCACAAGGTCGGAAACCTCCCCCGGCAGCACATCATAAAGCCCGCCCAAAATCGCCTCCGCATCCAAATCCATAAACCCCATCAACGCCATAAGAAACACTAAAAACGGAAAAAAAGCCAGCAAAACCCGTAGGGTAAGGCCGGCCGCCCGCTCTAAAATTTGTACGCGATTACATTGTATCGCGAGGTTAAATAAGAACATGAAAAATTTAAACATGATGGTAGTATACGCCTACATAGGGTTGGCTATTCCTTTAACTCGCGGGGGAGATTGCTCCATAGGGATTGGGCGTTTTTGTTGTTTATTAGGGCGCGGATTACGTTTTCGTCGGGGGTGGCGTATATTGTGGGGAAGTCTGTTTCGCCCTTTTCGGGGCGAACTGGGAAGGCTAGTTTTTCTTCTTCCAAGGAGAATTGCGCGTCTACGCCTGGTTTGTTTCCTCTTGCGTCGAGGCGTATCCATTTGTCTTGGATAAAAACTGCGTTTAGCGCGTGAAGTACAAGGTATGGATGAGGGTCGTCATCGTCCCAAATTAATGCCTGGTAGCAAATCCCTGTGGGGAGCTTGACGGCGGAGCCGCCAACGGAACCGCCGATTGTGCCGCCACAGCGCAAAATCGCCGCGAGCAGATGTGATTTTGCGTAGCATACGCCTTGCCGCTCGCGTAAAACCTCGGAGGCCTTGTATGTTACAACATCGCCGCCGATGTCGTTGGTATGGGAAATCTCGTCGCGTACATATTCGAAGGCGTTTTTTGCAAAATCGGTTTTGTCCTTTGAGCGGGCGGCGATTTCGCGGGATAGTGCCGCGATTTCCGGCGAGGTGTGGAAGTCTATTATTTCGCTTGATTCCAGATAGCGGTTTATGTCTTCGTATTGTAGTTTCATTGTTGTGATTCCTCTCTTTTTTCATTTACGCATAGACGGAAGATTTCGTGGAGACGGGCTGTGGCGTTATTGTTTTGTAGGTAGCCGAACAGGGCTTCCAGCCCGGTGGCGTGGCGATACTCGGATACTCCTGCGTTTTTTGCGCGGGATAGGGTGTGGAGATTGCGCCCGCGTTTCATTATGGATTGCTCTTCTTGGGTTAGGGTTGGGAAGATTTTGTGGTACATTTCGGATTGGGCACGCGCAGAAACAAAGTTTCTCGCGGCTCGGTTTATTTTTCGGAACGGAATACCCTCGCGCAGAAGTTTTTCGCGCACCAAAAGCTCGAAGACAGCGTCTCCGAGATAGGCAAGCTCCGATGGGTTTAGGTGCAGCGTGCTTATGCGCGTTTCCAACGTACGCCCCCCGGGGTGTCTTCGAGGATTATGCCCATGGCGGCGATTTCGTCGCGGATACGGTCGGCCTCCGCGAAGTTTTTGGCAGCGCGGGCTTCTCCTCGGGCGGCGATAAGGGCTTCTATTTGGTCGTCGTTTGCTTTGTCGTTTTGGGTAAAGGTTTGGGCTAGGGTAATGCCCAAAATGCCGCAGAGCTTTTCCAGTTCTTCTCGCATATCTGCGTAATGTTTTTTTGGGTGGGTTTTTGTGTCCGCAAGGCAGGTGTTGATTTCTTTTACCAGCTCAAAAATCGCGGTGATTGCGTCGGCGGTGTTAAAGTCGTCTTCCATTGCATTGAAGAAGTCGGTGCTATGCGACGACTTCTTACAAGTGTAATCTGCGTTTTCGGGGGCTTCGTTTTCTGCGTGGAGTAGGTTTTGGTGGCAGGTTTTTATTCTTTTTAGGCCTTGTGCCGCTGCTTTTAGGGCTTCGTCGGTAAATTCCATTGGCATACGATAGTGGCCGCTCAGCAGGTAAAAGCGGATTACGTCGTGGGGAAATTTTTCTGCGACTTCGCGGTAGGTGAAAAAATTGCCGCGTGATTTTGACATTTTTTTGTGGTCGTTGGTGAGGCTTCCGCAGTGCAACCAAAAGTTTGCGAAGTCCTTGCCTGTTACGGCTTCGGTTTGGGCGATTTCGTTTTCGTGGTGGGGGAAGATTAGGTCTACGCCGCCGCCGTGGATATCTATTTGGTCACCCAAATATTTTTTTGCCATTGCCGAGCATTCTATATGCCAGCCGGGGCGGCCTTCGCTCCATGGACTGCTCCATTTTGGCTCGTTAGGTTTGGCAGGCTTCCATAGTACAAAGTCCATCGGGTTACGTTTGCCTGCTTCTACCTCTATGCGTGCGCCCGCTTCCAAGTCTTCTGTTTTTTTACGCGACAGCTTGCCGTAGCCTTCGAATTTTTCTACGGAGTAGTACACAGTACCGTTATTCTCGTAGGCGTAGCCTTTAGCGATTAGGTCGGTGATTAGGGCTATTATTTCCGGGACTTCTTGTGTGGCGCGGGGGTTTGTGGTGGCGGGTAGGACGTTTAAGTTGACGAGGTCTTCGCGAGTGCTTGCTATATATTTTTCTGCGATTTCATCGGTTGTACAGTTTTCTTCTAAGGCTTTTATAATTATTTTGTCGTCTATATCCGTGAAATTTTGTACGTAATTTACATCATAGCCTTTGTGCAACAAATAACGCCGTATCGCGTCGAATACCACGTAAAAGCGGGCGTTACCTATATGAATGTCGTTGTACACCGTTTGTCCGCAGGTGTACATTTTTATTTTTTTTTGCTCCAAGGGTGTAAATTCTTCTTTCTTGCGTTGCATTGTGTTAAAAATTTTCATATACGTCTCCTTATACGGCGTTTGTGATTAAACATACCGCATGGGCGGCCATTCCGTCGCCTTTGCCTGTAAAGCCCATTCCCTCTTCGGTGGTGTATTTTACGTTTACCATCGAAGGTGGGATACCCATGGCTATCGCCAAGTTGCCTTCCATTTCCTTTCGCAGAACTTGCATTTTTGGGGCTTCTGCTATTATTGTGGCGTCTACGTTTTCTATGCGCCAGCCTGCTTTTTGTAGGTGCTGGTTAGCCTCCCAAAGCAGCTTTAGGCTGGATATGCCCTTGTAGTAAGGGTTTGCGTCGGGGAACAGCTCGCCTATATCCCCGAGACCACCCGCGCCCAACAGCGCGTCTATAACCGCGTGGGTTAACACATCCGCGTCGGAATGCCCCAAAAGTCCCTTTCCAAACGGAATCTCTACCCCGCCGATAATCAGCGGCCTTCCTGTTACCAGACGATGTGCGTCGTAGCCTTGCCCTACTTTAAAGCCCATAGTTACCCCCATCACGCCTTAGGCGATTTAATGTGTTTGTTAATTTATTTTACTATTGCATAGTGTACAACGTCGTAGAATACGCCTTTTACTTTTACTTCTCGTATGCCTGTGCCTTCGTAGACCATGCCGCATTTTTGCATTACTCGGCCGCTGGCCTCGTTGCCTACATAGTGTGTGGATTCTACACGGTTTAGTTGCAGCTTATCGAGGCAGAGGTCTAGGACGGCGTTTAGTGCTTCCGTCATGTAGCCCTTGCCCCAGAATGCGCGGTTTAGGACGTAGCCGAAGGAGGCTTTTTCGTTGTCGGGGTCTACGCGGATATCTATACCGCCTATGCATTTGCCTGTCTCATTTAATTCTATGGCGAAAAAGCCAAGGCGTGACCAGTAGTAATTTATGATTGATTCTTTGGCCTCGTCTTCGGTTTTTAAACCTTCCCATACCAAGTATTTTAGGGTCTCCGCGTCGCTGCCGTATTCGAAGACATCAGCGGCATCGGTTTTGCGGAATTTGCGCAGGGTTAGGCGCGGAGTGGGTAGGGTTTCGTTTTCGTATAGGATTTCGTTGTAGTTTTTAACCATCACATTATCACCACGACTTTGTGTGTGCCTTCACTTACGGGTAGGATGTTGCCTTCTATTTTTTTGCCGTCTACGGTTATTTCTTTTATGCCTTTTTCTGCGCCGTTGGGGTTTTGTACTGTGATTTCGTAGGTTGCGCCTCGGAATTTGCGGGTTACGCTAAAGCCCTTCATATCGGCGGGGATACAGGGGTCTATGCGAAGGCCGTCGTACTCGGGGCGGATTCCCAAGATGTACTGCGATATGCTGGTGAATGTCCATGCCGCTGTGCCTGTTAGCCACGAGTTTTTGCCTTCGCCGTGGCGTACGGCGTCTTTGCCGGCTATCATTTGGCAGTAGACGTATGGCTCCATTCGGCGGAGTTGGCTGTCGTCCTCGCGGTAGGCGGGGCAGATTTTTTTGTAGGTCTCAAAGGCGCGTGTGCCGCGACCCAGGCGGGTTTCTGCGATAGTTACCCATGGATTGTTGTGACAGAATATGCCCGCGTTTTCTTTGTAGCCGGGGGGGTAGGAGGAGATTTCGCCCAGCTCGAGGTGGTATTCTTTGTAGGCGGGCTGTTGCAGGACTATGCCGTAGGGGGAATCTAGGTGTTCTTTTACGGCGTTTAGGGCTTTTTCTGCGCGACCGTCGGTTAGGCCTATGCCTGCCATTACGCTGAAGCCGTTGGATTCTATGAATATTTTGCCGTCTTCGCACTCGTGGCTACCGATTTTTTTGCCGTGGGCGTCGTAGGCGCGGAGAAACCAGTTTCCGTCCCAGCCGTGGGTGTTTAGAGCTTCGACCATTTGGCCTATTTCTGATTCGGCGCGGGTGGCTTCCGCTTCGCGGTTTGTTCTGCGGCAGATTTCAACGTATTCGGGGCCTACGAAGGCAAAGATGGCGGCGATTAGTACAGATTCTGCTATGCCGCTTTCGAAGTTTGCCGTGGTTTGGAAGCTTTCTCCCGGGGTTTTTGAGAAGCAGTTTAGGTTTAGGCAGTCGTTCCAGTCGGCGCGGCCTATCAGGGGAAGGCCGTGGGGGCCTTTGTTGTTTACCGTAAAGTCGAAAGATGCTTTGAGGTGCGCAAAAAGAGAATCCGCGAGGCTGTCGTCGTTGTTAAACGGGACGCGCTCGTCGAGGATGGAGTAGTCGCCTGTTTCTTTTATATAGGCGGCGACGCCGAGGATTAGCCATAGCGGGTCGTCGTTAAAGCCGCTTCCCAGCTCGTGGTTGCCGCGTTTTGTTAGTGGTTGATATTGGTGGTACGCGCTGCCGTCGGGGAACTGCGTGGCGGCGATATCAAGGATACGGTCGCGGGCGCGCTCGGGGACAAGGTGGACGAAGCCAAGCAGGTCTTGGTTGGAATCGCGAAAGCCCATGCCGCGGCCTATGCCCGATTCGAAGTAGGACGCGCTGCGCGACATATTGAATGTCACCATGCATTGGTATTGATTCCAGACCCCTGCCATGCGTGCCATTTTTTCATCGTCGGCCTGCACCGTGAAGGTGGTGAGGAGCTGCGTCCAGTAGGCTTGCAGGTCGGATAGAGCGCGGTCTGCGGCTTCTGCTGTTGCGTATTTTTGCAGGATGGCTTTGGCGGGGGCTTTGTTAACCACGCCGGGGCTTTCCCATTTCTCGTTTTCGGGGTTTTCGCAGTAGGCGAGGGTGAATACGAGGTGTTTTTCTTCGCCGGGCGCGAGGGTGATTTTTAGGTGGTGCGAGCCTATTGGCGACCAGCCCGAAGCCACGGAGTTTGTGGCTTTGCCCGCGTTTACTACGTCGGGGGCTTCTGCGCCATTGTATAGGCCCAAGAATGTTTGGCGGTCTGTATCGTAGCCCGCTATCGGAGCGTTTACCGCCCATACCGCGTAGTGATTTCTGCGTTCGCGGTATTCGGTTTTGTGGTAGATTTCGCTGCCGTGGATTTCTACCTCGCCAATACTAAAATTGCGCTGAAAGTTTGTCATGTCGTCGTTTGCATTCCATAAGCAGAATTCTATATATGAGAATAGGTCGATGTTTTTTTCTGCGGTGCTTTCGTTTTTTAGGGTGATTTTATGGATTTCGCAGGTGTCACCGCGTGGCACAAAGGAGGCTTGTGAAAAGCGCAGGCCGTTTTTGGTGGAGGAAATCTTGGAATAGCCCATACCGTGGCGGCATTCGTAGCTGTCGAGTTTGGATTTCATGGGCATCCATGAGGGTGTCCACACCTCTCCGCCGTCACGTAAGTAGAAGTACCGCCCGCCGATATCGGTGGGGGCGTTGTTGTAGCGATATCGCGTTAGGCGGAGCATACGTGCGTCGCGGTAGAAGCAGTAGCCGCCCGATGTATTGGATATCAGCCCGAAAAAGTCGTCGCAGCCAAGGTAGTTTATCCATGGGTAGGGGGTGTCCGGGCGGGTGATTACATACTCGCGGTTTTTGTCATCAAAAAATCCGTATTTCATGGGGTTAGCCTCCTATTTTGTTATTTAGCCATTCGGCAAGCCGCTAGCGGCTGAATATTCGTTGGGTGTATACAATTGTTTCAAAATTTTCGAGGATGGGGGCAGGGACGGCTACAGCCTGCTCGCGGCCACGTGGTGTGGTTTCCGGGAAATCCCATGTTGTTCCGTATAACGCGCCCGATTACAATAAAGTAGCAAACTCGTCAACGCTTGTGCTTAGAAATATTGCCAGTTAAATTTTTTTGCTTCCATTGCGGCCTCCCGTGGATATGATATCGTCTTCGGTGAGGATACTTACCGCGCCGCATTTGTATCGTGGCTTTTGACTGGCGAAGTCTGCGCGGATTTTTGTGAAGATTTCCTTTGCGGAAAAGTCGAGGCCGAAAGTGAAGTTTTCCAGTATGTTCATGCCCAAGACTTCGGTTACTTGTATGTTTTCGTGCGGAGTTGCTATTATTACGTCTTCGATTTTATGGTTGCAAAAAAATGCAATCGGGATTTTTCGCAAGTCACACAGCAAGCCTTTTTCGCTAAAGCCGGAGATAGTACAAGCTTTTTCTTTGTAGATTTCGTAACCGTTTAATTCGGCGGCTCTTTTATTTAAAATTGTCAAAAACGCGCCCGTATCCAGTAATAAATCGTGAGACTTTACGGGAGTTTTACCGTTGTTAATCGTTATCAGCGATACCTCGATTTTGTTTTCTGTAATCCTGATTGCGTCTTTATGCGTATATCCGATATTAGTTTTCATAATCTATCGGCACCTCACTAAAACCAAATACATGAAATCTTCCCATCAAATGCGTAAGGTGCATAATATCCCCATCATACTCATCGGATAATTTGTCATACATACCTGTTTCGTCACCTTCAAAGGGTGCGTCCGCTATCACCAACGGTATCGCCGTCTGATATAGGCTAAATTTAGGCTCGGGTCTGGCCGTTAAAACCCATTTTCCCTTAAACGACGCGTTTATTTCTTCCGCTGTCATGCGCTTAGGCTCTTTAATCACCTCATACATGGTTTTCCTCCTTAATCCGCTTAATCAGTTCCACGGGGTCTTCTTTAAAGAGGGCAGTACCTATTACAAAATTGCTTACGCCCATGGGGTGCAGGCGTTTTACGCGGGCGGCGTTTATGTTGCCGTCTACGCATAGCGAAAAGCCGTATTTTTTGGACAACTCGCCCAAAACGCCTATTTTTCCTACGGTAAATTCTAAAAATTCCTGGCCGTAGAAGCCGGGATTAACTGTCATTGCCAGTACATGGCCGCAGAGGGGAAGCACTTCCTTTACCGTTTCTACAGAAGTCCCGGGGTTTAGTGCGATACCCGGCACTGCGCCGAGCTCGCGGATAAGCGCGAGAGTACCCGCGATATGCGTATCGGCCTCGGGATGTACGGTAATAATCTCCGCACCAAGCCTACGAAAAAACCTGATATGCTTGGAAGGATTACGAATCATCAAATGCACATCCAGCGGGATATCCGTATATTTTTTAATGCAAGAAAAAACCTCCGTACCCAGCCCAAAGTTTGGCACAAAATCGCCATCCATTACGTCCATATGCAAATAATCCGCACCTGCGGCGGTGAGCCGTTTAATATCTGCCTCTAAATTTCCGTGGTCTGCACATAAAATACTCGGATGGATTTTAACCATTTTATATCGTCCTCCATTATTTAGCGCACAGCGCGACCCCGCAGCATTGTCGGGGTTTGCCCCATTTATATAAAAAAGTCTACCACGAACGCGGAAAAAAAGATATAATCAAGAAAAAAAAAGGAGGTATACAATGCTTTCGACAGAAAACCAATGTGACAACTGCGTAAAAATCCAAGAGGAAATGAAGGAATACGAAATCGCGGTACTTTTTTTGCTAATCGTATCCTTTATCGGCCCGATAATCGGTATTATGCTTGGGCTGTTTGCAGGAAGAAAGGTCTGATACCCATGAAATTAGCCATTGGCTACGACCATACATCCTCGCAGTTAAAGGACGCCATCCTCGAACACCTGTCCACACGCGAGGGTATAACCGTCACGGATTTCGGCTACAGCCCGGAGTATCCTGCGGGTGCGCTTCCTGTCGCAAAGAGCATTGCGGCGGGCGAGCATGAGCTTGGTATTTTGCTTTGCGGTACGGGCGCGGGGATGAGCATTGCCGCTAACAAAGTGCGCGGCGTACGTGCCGTTGCTTGCTCCGAGCCTTTTACCGCCAAGCTTACACGCGAGCATAATGACACTCATATCATATGTATCGGTGCGCGGGTGGTCGGCACCGAGCTTGCTAAAATGATTGTGGACGCGTTTTTGGACGCTACCTTCGAAGGCGGGCGTCATGCGCGTCGCGTTGAAACATTTATGAAGTTCGAAGAAGGTACAAACTAGCAGCTTCTTCTTTGCGGACAGTTTCTTTTACTGCCAAAACTTCTAACTCCGTGGTTTTGTCGCCAAAACGGATGGCTATTACGTCGCCTATTTTTACCTCGTGAGAGGCCTTGGCGGGTTTGCCGTTTACTTCTACACGCCCGGCGTCGCAAGCCTCGTTTGCGACGGTGCGGCGTTTTATTATTCTGCTGATTTTTAGGTATTTATCCAGTCGCATACGCGCCTCCTCAGTGCTTTCCACAGCCGCCGCAGTGGCCGCCGCCGCTTCCGCATTTTGATACCCCGCCAAAGCGTTCCATTGCTATGTGCGGGATTCCCGCTTCTTCAAATTCTTCGCCGTAGGGGGTAAAGCCCAGTTTTTCGTAGAAGCCCTTTGCCACGATTTGTGCATTGATAATCTGGCGGTGTCCGCCCATGGAAACACATGCGCCAATAAGCGTCTGCATTAGCGAAGTCGCAATCCCGCGCCCGCGGTGCGTCATAATAGTCGCAACCCGCCCTATTTTGAAAAAGTCGTCGCCTATCATAATCCGCCCCGTCGCCACCGGCAAATCATCCTCGTACATAACCAAATGCACACAAGAGCCATCCGAGCCATCAAACTCCTCGTCTTCGGGGCAGCTTTGCTCACCGCAAAATACGTCGCGGCGGATTGTGTATGCGTCGGTAAGGTCGTCCTTTGTTCCCATAAACCATTTCATTGTTAGCATTTGTTATCTCCTTTGTTTTTTGAGGTCGCCTTTATTATTGCCTCGACTATCCGTTTGCTTGCATTTCCGTCACCGAAGGGGTTTTTTGCCTTCGCCATTTTTTCGTATGCTTCGCGGTCTGTGAGAAGGCGCACGGCCTCGTTGTAGATGGAGTTTTCTTCCACGCCCGCAAGTGTTAATGTACCCGCCGTTAGGCCTTCCGGGCGTTCCGTCACCTCACGCAAAACAATCGTCGGCAGGTCGAAAACGGGAGCTTCTTCCTGTAGTCCGCCGGAATCCGTTAGCAACAGCTCGGCGCGGCTCATTAAATTGCACATATCATAAATATCAACAGGCTCGGTTAACAAAACTCGCTCCATCCCACCCAAAATCGCGTGCGCAGGCTCTTTGCTCGCCTTACCGGGGTGGACGGGCCACACCAAAAAAGTATCGGGGAAATCCGCAACAATCCGCTTTACCGCATTGCAGATATTCTCCATGGGTTGTCCCCGGTTTTCGCGGCGATGTGCAGTCATTAAAATCACGCGCTTTGTAAAATCCACGCCCTCCAACGCACTATTGCTAAAGACGCGCTTTTCCGAGGCCGCATATTTAATAAAATCAATCGCAGTGTTACCCGTGACGTAAATTGCCTCATCAGATACGTTTTCCTTCAATAAATTTTCCCGGGAAATATCCGTAGGCGCGAAGTACATATCGGCAATCGCCGTAGTAATTTTGCGGTTAACCTCCTCGGGATAAGGGCGATATTTGTCGTAAGAACGCAACCCCGCCTCCACATGCCCCACACTAATCCGCTGATAAAACGCCGCAAGCGAAGCCGCAAATGTAGTGGCAGTATCACCATGCACCAACAAAATATCGGGCTTAACCTCCTCCAAAACCGGCGCGAAATCCTTTAACACCCTAACGGTGATATCCGTAAGCGTCTGCCCCGCCGTCATTAAGTCCAAATCATAATCCGGCGTAATACCAAACGGCTCCAGCACACCATCCAAAAGCTCACGGTGCTGCGCCGTCACGCATAGCACGCTTTCTATCGACGGGTTTTCGCGCATTTCCAGTATCAGCGGAACCATTTTTGTCGCCTCGGGTCGCGTCCCAAATACCGATAACACTTTTATCCTTTTCATAAGCCTCACACTCCTATAAACATTATATAATGAGATTTTATAATTGCAACGTGGCACCTTTTTACGTGCGTTTTTTTCTTAACAATGTAGAAGTAGCATTACTTTTAGCATTGGTTATGGTATTAGCAACCCTGCCAATGGGCGTATTTGGCCAAGCGGTAAGAGCAGGTACTGTTCTTAACCCACGCGTTAACGTTCCAAACAACATTCAGTACGACCATTTAAACGGTGTCCCCAGGGGTAGCGACCAGGCATTCAGATTTAGAATAGACGCAGCTGCGTTTTCTAACTTGAGTCCGGAAACACACGTAAACGCAGTACTCGATTTCGCACTTAGCGGCGGTGCTAACTCCAACGCAGTTGGTTTTGCAAGCTCTGCAGCTCTCGAATTCGTATTTACAGCAGGCCCCGGCCTTGAGGTAGGCGGAGGCACAGCAGGTAACGCCGCATTCTTGGCTACTCTCAACAGTGTCGCTAACAACACAAGTGCCCGCACAATGTCCGGCGACGCTGCGACACCATGGAGAGAAAACGAAGATGACCTTGAAGCAGGCAGACCTTTCCGCCATGTAAATATCCTCGGAAACAGGTCCGGCGGTGAATGGGCAAACGTAGACCGCAGCGCACGCAGAGCTATGGTTAACCTGTTTGCTAATGCTCCCGGCGACCAATTTAACCAAACAATCGAAGGATTTGTTGATGTTACAGTAGCAGGTATCCGCGCAGCCAATCCGGAAGCGCATATAGAAATCGCTGTTCGCACAGGTGGCGGCGTCGTACAACCTGTTGCACGTCAAGTATTGTACGCTCCCCTTGTAGGTGACTGGCACAACGGTGTAAACGTTAGCTCTGTAAGCGTTGTACCGATGTCCGGTATCGCACAGTTGTCCGGCATAAGAATTACAGAAGCTATGGTAGGCAGACTTGTTGCCGTACCCGCTGAAGACGTTCCCGGAGGGCAAGGCTCATTTGTAGTACGCCTGGTAGCTCCCAGAGGTTTCGTATGGGATACAGGCGCGATTGCAGGCGTAGTTGCACACGACCTTGTAACAAGCGTTAACAGCACAGTAATGAGCCCTGTTGATGTTGAAAACAATGGAGTAATTGCCAGACCCAGCTTGGTAAGAACTAATATCGCTACCGGCCAAGCTAACCCCTTCATCAACACATCTACAGACAGAAGCGAACTCTTCGTAACTGTACAACATGAAGGCAGAAGAGCAGGCTTTGTAGCTCGCACAACTCCTGCCGAGTTTACACTGCGCGGCTTAACGCTTATCCCCGTAAGAGGTGCTGCAAGCTCCGGAGACTTATCTGTTGACGTATATGTTGGTAGCATATCAGGCGGCGGAGACACATGGAGTTCCGGTGCTCTTTTATCAAGCAGAACTAACCCTGATACAAATGTTCCTCTGGACAGAGTATTCCCAATGGGCACATTCTGGAGCGAATTGATGGAACATCCTAACAACTACAAACAACTAAACGTTGTGGTTGCGACACTCGACGCAGACGGTGACATCGAAGTAATTAGCCCCGATTCACCTGCCAATGTAACTTCCGGCAGATTGTCAAACGGTGAGCTTCTGACAACAAGACAAAACTTAGGTGCTACCACATTTAACAACATTGCTATTGCAGGCAATGCCCGCTGGATGAATGGAGCTAACCACACCATCAGAATCCAAGAAACAGTACCCGGCACAATGTTCCGTAACCTCGACACATTTGAGCTTCGTCCTGTTCAAGAAGGCGTACGCATTGTAGACGCAGAGGTACGTGCAGGTCGTGACGGCAATAACAATGCTGCATTCCCGACAGGCGGATGGACAAATTTTGACAACAATAACTATTTTGTAAGCGCACTCACAGATTTCTCAGGCGATTCTTTAATCTTTGCACCAAGAACAATGGATGCAGAAGATGAATCTCGTCTGCGCCGTATGGATATCCGTCTTCTGGTAAGTATAGAAGCAGGATTTGAAGCAAGACACGGCGAGCAAGTAGAAGTAGAAGTATTCCGCAACGGCGTATCCATGGGTGTAGCTCATATCGCTAACGCAACCGACCTCGTTACAATGACAGGCGGAGCTCCTACAATCATTACACGTAATATGTTTGACGTACTTGGTCTTACACCTGTTTCTAACTTCACAATATCTGAAACAGAAGCAGGCAACCTCCGCAGCGGCTACACAATTATGCTTGGTTTAAGAAGTATCCAAAACGGCCGCGAAGTAACCATCCCCATGGGTGAAATGGAACTCTTCCTCGGCGCAGTTGAATTCAACGAAGCAGAAAGCGGACTTGTAATAGAAGCTGTACGCGGTGCTGCTGTACCGACATTCAGAGTTGTAAGGTCTTCTTCAGACGTACCCGGTGTAATCACATTCACAGATGTAAACCTTGCAGGACCAACAGTACCCAATGTCGAATGGCACGTATTTGCATACGGCCCCGAGATTTCTCCAAACAGTAACCTTGTAATTCTGCCACCAACAGTAGTAAACTCTCCGGCAGATAACCCAACAAACAGCCCCGCAGGATATCGTTCCTTCTGGGAACAACGCGCAATCTTCTATGGTATGCCATACAGTGCGCAAGTGCTTGACGTACAAGGCCAAGCAGTAATCGAAGGCCCCGGCGCAGGCGCACCCGGCCAAGGCGCAGGCACAGTAACAACATCCTTCACACTTGCAACACTCGACAGAGAAGGACACAGCGCACTTCACTTTGAGCAAATCGGCGGCTTCAACGTTTCTATGTTTGGTGCTCGTATGTTCGCAGAGTTCATCAGCGCAACTATCG